>Ga0268266_10002408_pt1 | contig 20164 bp, 18 predicted proteins | sample KBSS13metaG_FD_190356 | JGI IMG/M metagenome (GOLD analysis project Ga0268266, IMG submission 190356) | Switchgrass rhizosphere microbial communities from Kellogg Biological Station, Michigan, USA - KBS S1-3 metaG (SPAdes) (version 2) | ecosystem: Host-associated > Plants > Roots > Rhizosphere... | reverse complement strand
CGTCGTGCTCGGTCCACGCGTCCGGCACGGCGCCGTACACGCCGTCGGTGTCGGCCTCGAGCAGCGAGATGCCGCGGGCCGCGAGCTCGTTGCACATCAGCTCCAACGTCGCGCGGCCGTGGCGCGTGATCTCGTTCGCGGCATGGACGTCGGCGAACCGCGTCAGCCCGGGCGCGCCGAGATAGCCGTAGGCCGAGTTGACCACGAGCTTCATCGCCTGCGACATCGCCTCGTGGGCGTAGCGCTCCGCCGACTTCGGCGGTGCGGCACGCGCGGCGGCCTTCGCTGCGAGCCGGCGCTCGACGAGCCCGTCGACCAGCGCGAGCAGCGCGCCGAGCCGATCGCGCGCGGGGCCGATCCGATGCGCGCGCATCAGCGACGGATACAGGCTCGCGACGTCGGCCTTGATCACGCGGTGCGCGACGCCGGTCGCGAACACGTGCAGGCTCGCGCCGCTGTGCGGCGTGCCGTCGCTCGTCGCGTACGCGGGCAGCGCAGCACCCGCGCGCAGGTATGCGCGCACGAGCAGCGGATCGAGCACGCCGGTCGCGGCACCGGCGTCGACGAGCCGCTCGTAGCGACGCGGCACCATCGTCGCGAGCGCGAACGCGGCACCGCCGAGCAGCCTCGCGACCTCGGCAACTTCTTCGACGTCGGCGGTCGCGTAGCGGCGCACGCGCTCCGGGTCGCGGCCGTACACCGCGTGCACGTGATCGCCGCGGATGTGCTCGCGGTTGTCCTTCGCGATGCCGAGCGAGCGCGCGATCTGCTTGAGCCCGCGGCCGTGCTCGCCGCGCAGCGCGAGATCGAGCGTGTCGACCAGCTCGCGGCCGGGCGCCATGAATCGAACCGCGCGCTCGCTTTTTCCAATCGTCACGCCGCGGCGCGCCGCACGCTGCCGCAACGCACCCGCGCGGCCGAGCGCGAGCGTCACGCCCAGCCGCTCCGCGCGGCGCACGAGAAACGGCACGTCGAAGCCGTGCAGGTTGTGGTTCTCGATCACGTCCGGATCGGACGCGCGCACGAGCCCGATCAGCTTGGCGATCAGCGCCGCCTCGTCGTCGTCCTCGAGCAGCGTCACGCCGCCCCGGTCGCGCACCGCGATCAAGAAGACGCGATCGCGCTGCGGATCGAGCCCGGTGGTCTCGAGATCGATCTGCATGCGGTGAACGTCGTCGAACTGCAGGCCCTTGAAGTAGCCGCGGCCGGTCGCGACCAGGTATTGCTCGTCGGGCGGCAGCACGAGCACGTCGTCGCCGAGCTCGCGCAGATGCGTGACCGCGTGACCGAGCCGGCGCGCGGCGCCGCGCTGGACGGCTTGCGAGAGCACGCCGAAGTCGTCGGCGCGCGCCAGGAACCGCAGCTCGCCCTCGCCCGCGAGCTCCCGCACGGTCACGCGCGCGTCGCCGGCGACGTCTTCGAGGTGCGCGAGCACGACCCACGGACGGAACCGCACGTCGTCGCGGACGAGCGCCCCCTCGACGCGACGCCACACCGACGCGCGGCCGTCCGGCTCGGCCCAAACCGAGACGATGCCGGGAGTCGGATCCCAGCCGGTGAGCCAGTCGTCGTGCACCGGCCACAGTATGCTGCGCCGGTGAGCCCGCGGCTCGCGGCATTGCTGCCCGATCTCGTCCGCGGCGTGCGCGCGGCGATCGCCACCGTCGTGCCGTTTTTTCTGGCGCGCCAGCTCCAACAACCGGAGCTGATCTGGATCGCGCTCGGCGGCTGGCTCGCAGCGCTCGCCGATCCCGGCGGTACGCGGCGCGTGCGCGGCCGCGCGATGGTCGCGTTCCTGGTCGCAGGCACGGCCGCGGTGCTGGTCGGCATGGTCGCGGCAGATTCGCCGATCCTCGCCGCGATCGTCGTGGCAGCCGTGGTGTTCGCGACCTCGATGGCGCGCGCGCTCGGCAGCACCGCCGCGACGGTCGGCACGACGATCGCGATCGCCGGCGCGATCGCGGCGCAGGCCACGGCGTCACCACCGCTGGCCACGGCCGGGCTGTTCGCCGTCGGTGCGCTGTGGGCGGTCGCGCTGTCGTCGGTGATCTGGCCGATCTGGCCGCACCGGCCGCTGCGCGTGCCGACCGCGCAAGTCTACGACGCGCTCGCGCGCTACGCCGACGCGATCGCGCAGGCCACACGCGAGCCGGTCGACTGGTCGGCGCTCGCGCGCGAGCATCAGCGACCGGTGCGCGCCGCGATCGAGACCGCGAGCTCGGCCATGGTCGAGCTGCGCGCGCGCCGGTTCGGCGAGAGTCCGGTGGGCGCGAACACGCGCACGATCTTCGGCGAGGCCGAAGCCGAGTTCTTCAAGCTGATCGGTTACGCCGAGGAGCTCGAGAGCCAAGGCGCAACGCCGGCCGATCTCGCCGTGCTCGACGAGCTCGCGAGGAGCTACCGCGAGATCCGCGATCAGCTGATCACGCGGCGCGGCGGCACCTGGAAGCCCGAGGCCGCGATCGACGTGATCCCGGGCCGGCTCGCCCGCGAGCTCGTGCGCGCGAGCCGGATGGTCCTCGACGTCTCGCGCGACCTCGACGTGCTGCCCACCTCACCCGCCAGCCACGTGCCTACGCCGCAGGCCGTTCACCCCGATGCGATCGCCGCGCGCGACGCGCTGTCATGGCACTCGCCGATCTTCCAGCATGCGGTGCGCGTGACGCTCGCCGCCGTCGCCGCCATGATCATCGGCCGCATCGCGTCGCCCAAGCACGCGCAGTGGGTGACGATCACGACGCTCGCGGTCCTGCAGCCGTACCTCGGGCCGACGATGGTTCGCGTCGTCGAGCGCGTCGTCGGCACCGTGCTCGGCTGCGGGATCGCGATCGCGCTGATCGGCACGGTCAACTCGCCGCTCGCGACCGCGATCGGCATGTTCCCGCTCGCCGTGGTCGCGGTCGTGACGCGGCCGCGCAGCTACCGGTTGTTCGTGCTGTTCTTGACGCCGGTGTTCCTGCTCGTCGCCGATCACTGGCACCCGACGCTCGACACCCTGTTCGTCCGCATGGTCGACGTCGCGATCGGCGGCGTCGTCGCCGCGGCGGCATCGGTGATCCGGCCGTCGTGGGAGCGCGCGCGGCTGCCCGACGCGCTCGCCGCCGTGCTCGACGCCGATGCCGACTACGTGACACGCGCGTTCGCGCGCGCCGGCCGCCACGAGCTTGCCGCCGCGCGCCGCGCCGTGGGCGTCGCGCTCGAAACCGCCGAGTCGTCGCTCGAGCGCATGCTCGCCGAGCCGAGGCGACTCCAGCACGGCGCTGCCGAGGCGGTGCTGCTGCTCACGTACGCGCGACGGATCGCCGGTGCCCTGACGGCGCTCGACGAAGCGCACGCCGCGCATCCCGCTTCGCCGCCGCCCGACTGGCCGCCTGCCGTGCGCGACTACGTCGTCGCCGAGCTCGCCGCGGCCAAGCGCTTCGTCACGACCGGCGCGACGGAGGCGCCGCTCGAGCCTCCCGAGGTCGACGCCGTGCTCGCGCGGCTCGTACACCACGCCGAGCTCGTCGGCCGCGTCGCGAAACCGCGGTGATCAGCGCAGCGCGAGCGCGAACAGCGCCAGCGCGCCGGCGATCGCCACGAACGCCACGAAGAACCAGCTGTTGCTCTCGTGCCACGCCTCCGGCTCGCCCAGCTTGAGCGTGAGTGGGCCTACCCGCGAGCGCTCGGCCATGTCCCGGGTCGTCGACTTCGCGAAGCGGAGATGCGTCACCGTCATGAGAAAAATTGTCCCGCGGCCCGCGAGCTGATCGCAACTTACGGCCGCGCGCGCAACGGGCCGGGCGCGCCGCACAGCGGGCAGCCGTCGGCGACCGTGGCGTGCTCGCACGCCTCGCACGCGAACGCGACCACGTGATAGCCGGGCTCGCCGAATTCCGCGAGCGGCTTGGGCTTGGGTGTTTCGCCGGCGCCGGCGCGCGCGATCGCCGGCACGAGCGCGACCGCGAGCAGCTCGAGCTCGTTGCAGGTCGGACAGCGCTTCGGGATCGCGAGCCGGCTCGGCTCGGCGAGCGCGCGGGCGAGCCCGCCGGGCGCGTGACAGCGCGGGCACGCGTCGCTGGAGAACACGGTCGCGTGGCACGCCGCGCACGCGATGCGATACGTGCCGTCGACGAACTTCTCGCCGTCGTGCGCCCAGCGGCCCGGGCCGTTGGGATCGGCGAGCATGACCGCGATGCTGCGATCGATGAAGCTCGAGATCTCGAGCACGCTCCCGCCGCACGACGTGCAACCGGCGCGCAGCGCTGCTTCGAACCCCGGCTGATCGAGCTGACCCATCGCGGGCACGTTACCATCGCGCCATGCGGCTCGTGATCCTCGGCGCCGGCGCGATCGGCAGCGCGATCGGCGGACTCCTCGCGCTCGCCGGCTGCGACGTGCTCCTGCTCGCCCGCGGCGCCCAGCTCGCGGCCATCCGCGACCATGGACTGGCCATCGAGCGCCCTGGCCACGACCGCGCGATCGCACGGCCGGCGGTTCAGGACTCGCGCGAGCCGACCGCGTGGCGCACCGACGACGCGATCGTCGTCGCGACGAAGACGCAGGACGTCGCCGAGGCACTGCGCGAGCTCGCCGCGCCGCCGGAGATCCCGATCGCGTGCGCGACCAACGGCGTCGAGGCCGAGCGGATCGCGCTTCGCCACGCGCGCGACGTCTACGCGATGGCGCTGCTGTTGCCGGCGACGTTTCTGACGCCCGGCGTGGTCCAGGTGTGGGCGTCGCCCGCGCCCGGCGCGATCGATCTCGGCCACTACCCCGACGGTACCGGCGACCACGCGCACGCGATCGCCGGCGAGCTCGGCGCCGCCGGGTTCGATTGCGAGGTCCGCCGCAATCCGATGGCGTGGAAGCGCATGAAGCTCCTGTCCAACCTCGCCAACGGTATCGAAGCGCTGTGCGGACCCGCCGCGCGCAGCTCCGAGCTCGCCGCGCGTGCTCGCGCGGAAGGTCGCGCATGCTACGCGGCCGCCGGGCTGTCGTGCATCAGCGACGCCGACGACGCCGCGCGGCGCAGCACGCTCTCGTGGTCCGCACGCGACGGCGGCGGCTCGACGTGGCAGAGCCTCGCGCGCGGCCGCTCGCTCGAGATCGATTATCTCAACGGCGAGATCGCGATGCTCGGCCGCCTGCACGGCGTGGCGACACCGATAAACGTTGCGTTGCAGCGCGAGGTCGCGGCCGCCGCGCGCGCGGGCGCAGAGCCCGGCGCGATGTCGCTGGCCGAGCTCGAGCGGCGCGTGCTGGGCAACGCCTGAGCGAATCGCGCAGTCGTAGTCGCTGCAATGCTCGCGATGCGGCCTCTCGTGGTCGCGTTGCTCGTCGTCGCGGTGGCTGGGTCCGCGCGCGCACAAGATGCGCCGCAAGATCCGGCTGTCGCCGCCGGCAGCGACGCGCAACTCCAACCACCGTCGTCCGTGCCACCGTCACCTCCGCCTGCAAAGCGGATGACCGGCACGTTCAGCATCGGAGCCAGCTATCGCAGCGATGACGGCTTCGGCGTCAACATGCACCTCGGGCAGAGCGACCTGTTTCACACGGGGCTCGGGCTCTACCTCGACGACAGCCTGTCGGAGCGCGAGCTGCACTCGAGCATGAGGCTCGTCGATCCACACCTCGCGAACGACCGGCTCACGCTGAGCGGCGAGATCTTCAGCGACTATCGCCTGCTCGGCGACACCGGCATCTGGCGCAAGTCAGTCGGCGTCGGCGTCGATCTCTCGACGACGATGGCCGATCACACGCACGCGTTCGTCGGGTTCCGCGTCGAAGACGTGGACACCACCGGCGACCTCGCGTGGCTGCGCGCCGGCGTCGACTACTCGACGGTCGATCAGGTCGCGGCGCCAACGCGCGGCACCCGCGTCGGCGTGACCGTCGGCGTCGCCGATACCGCATACGGCTCCGACTACGATCTGATGCGCATCGACGCGTGGCTCGGCACGCATCAGCCGCTCGGACCGTTCATCTTCCACACCGGCGGCCGGTTCGCGGCGGTCGCGGGCCTGCAAGATCCGTCGGCGGTGCCGTTCACCGAGCAGCTGTTCTTCGGCGGCTCGGCCGACATCCGCGGGTTCTCGTTCGGCGACGGGCCCGGGACATATTCGCCGGGCAACGTGCTCGGCACGTGGCGCACGTCGCTCGAGCTGCCGATCGCGGGCGGCGTGTCGGTCCACGGATTCTGGGATGCCGGCGGCATCTTCGACTGGAACGGCAGCGGCACGATCGCGCAGAGCGTCGGCGGTGGCGTGCTGTGGCGCTCGCCGATCGGGCCGATCACGCTGGACTACGCGGTGCCGTTCGTCGGCGATGGCCCGCGGATCCTGCTCGGAATCGGCAAGAGCTTCGATTAAACCTGACATAAAGCTGTCAATCGAGCCCGCTAAGGTCTCGATCATGACGACACACCAAGGAAGCTGCCACTGCGGGGCCGTTCGCTTCGAAGCCGACCTCGATCTCTCCACCGGCGCGACGATGTGCAACTGCACCGTCTGCCAGAAGCTCGGCGTGCTCGGCAAGCACTGCAAGCCGCACGAGCTGCGCGTGCTCGCGGGCGAGGACAAGCTCGCCGTCTACGAATGGGGCGGACGCGTCGCGCAGCGCTACTTCTGCAAGACCTGCGGCGCGCATCCGTTCGCGCGCGGCGATGTTCCGGCGCTCGGCGGCGCGTTCGCGGCGGTCAACGTCAACTGCCTCGACGACGTCGATCCCGGCACGCTCACCGTCGGCTACTGGGACGGCCGGCACAACAACTGGCAGGCCGGCATGTCCGCCAAGCCGTGGCCCCTCTCCGCGCGCTGAAGGCGCCCGCTGAAGGCGCCCGCTGAAGGCGCCCGCTGAAGGCCCCGGCTGATCACTTCCCGAACAGCTCGACGAAGAACGTCTTCATCGCGACCCATGACCGCGCGTCGGCAACCGGGTCGTACGCGCAGCCGGTCGACGGATCGTTGCCCGCACCGCTGTCGGTGAAGCAGTGCACGGCACCGCCGTACTCGGTCAGCTGCCAGTCGATCTTGTTGTCGGCCATCTCCTTCTGGAACGCGGCGAAGTCTTCCGGCGTCTCGTGCGGATCGGCCGCGCCGTGGAGGATCAGCATGTGCGCCTTGATGTTCTTGCCGTCGGCCGGCGTCGGCGAATCGAGGCCGCCGTGGAACGTCACGATGCCCTTGACCGGCACGCCGCTGCGGCCGAGCTCGATCGCGGTCGTGCCGCCGAAGCAATAGCCGATCGCGCCGGTCTTCGACGCGTCGACCATCGGGTTCTTGAGCATCGTGTCGAACGCGGCGTCGACGCGCGCGCGCAGCAGCTTGCGGTCGCTCTTGTACTTGCCCGAGAGCTTGCCGGCTTCCTCGCGGTTGGCCGGCCGGACGCCCTTGCCGTAGATGTCGGCCGCGAACGCGAAATAGCCGAGCTCCGCGAGCATGTCGGCGCGCTTGCGCGCGTTGTCGTCGAGGCCCATCCACGCGTGCACGACGAGCACGCCCGGCCGCTTGCCCTTCACGGCATCGTCGTACGCGACGTAGCCCTCGAGCACGGCGCTGCCCTGCTTGTAGTCGACGAGCTGGTGCACGACCTTGGCGTGTGCGCGCGCTGGTGCGAGCGCGACAAGCGCGATGATGGCAACTGCGAGCTTCATGGCGCGCAGCTTACTATCGCTTCGGCGGCGGGGCCCTCATCAGCGGGACGTCGTCCACGTGCGTTGTGTGTTGCACGGGAGGCGGTTGCGCCGGCGGCGGCGCCTTCGGCGTACCGAGGTTCGTGAACAGCTCGAGGATGATCGTCAGGACGACGACGATGCCGACGACGATGATCGTCGCCTTGCGCGACGTCATCTTCTTGCGCGCCTCGTGGCGAGCGATCACGTCGTCGAGCCGGCTCACGCGCGAACTGTAGCAGGGCTACGGCGCGAGCTTCACAACTTGCGGAGCGACAGCCAGCCCGGCGAGTGTTTTCCTTCTTCGATGCGAGTAACGCAGTAGCGATCCGCTCCGATCGTCACGATCGATCCTTCGATCACGGTCTCCTCGCGAGACTGACGCGTTTCCGGATCCGAGATGACGAGGAGACCGCTCATCCGCGACGCGACACCACCCGACGAATCTGGGAGGTCGCGAGCGTAGATATCGGCGATACCGACGAGGAAGTTCGAGAGGGTCGGCTGTGTCGTTTCGCGATACCGCTCTTCCATGCCGGTCGACATGCAGGAGCTCCCTGCACCGTAGGTCGACGCGCTCGCTGACCCACGCAGAGTCGTTGTTCCAACGGCTGGTTGCGAACAACCCACGACCAACGCGAGGGCGACGAGCTTCACTTGTTGATGTCCACTGGATGGTCGCCCCCCATCGATTGAACAGGTTGACTCGGTGATTTTTCGGGTCGACGTCGATCACCGCATAGCCGTGCCACCAATGGAGACCGTGGATCCCTTGTCTACGAGCGCTGCTTCTTCGGCGCGCCGTTCTCGGTCGTCGGCGATTCCTGGCCGGGACCGCCGTTGACCTCTTCGAACAGCTCCATCGCCATCGCCCTGCCCTCGGGGCTCGGCGTGCCGACGGTCTTGGGCGCAGGCGCAGCGGATGCAGCCGGTGCGGGCTGGCCCGGAGGTCCGTTGACCTCCTCGAACATCTGCATCACCTCGGCGCGGCCCTCCGGGCTCGGCGTGCCGACGGTCTTCGGCGCGGACGCCGTGGCCGTGGCCGCGGGCGCGGGCTGGCCCGGAGGTCCGTTGACCTCCTCGAACATCTGCATGACCTCGGCGCGGCCCTCCGGGCTGGGCACGCCGACGGTCTTCTTCTGCGCGTGGCCCGCCGCGGCGACGGTGTGCGGGCCGACCATGCCGTCGGCGGTCACGCCGTGCGCGTGCTGGAACGCGAGCACGCGCGTGACGTCGAGGTCGCCGTCGACGACGCAGCAGTTGTCGGTCGCCACGTTGAACTTCTCGACGTGCTCGGGGTGCTCGGTGTTGTACTTCTTCGCAGCGGCGTGCGGGTCGGCGTCCTCGAACGCCTGATCCGATGGCGACTTCGCCGGCGCCTCGTTGAAGTTGCCGCTCGGCGGCGGCTTCGGGCCGGCCTGCGTGTACTGCGTCGACGGGCCGGCCGACTCGACGTCGGCTTGCATCATCGTGTTCGGCGCTTCGGTTTCGGCAGACCGGGACTGCAGCTCGGCGAGGGGCATGGCCTTCATAGTACGGCCGAACCGAGGGCGATCTACCCGCAAAACACGTCGAGCTTGCGCTCGGCGTCGCGAAGCAGCTGTTCGTGCGCGGGATCCGGGATGTCGCGGCGGCGGAAGTAGGCCATCGCGGTCACGATCGCGTCGGTCCCGACCAGCGTGTCGAGCAGCACGTTGCTGACGATGGTCAGCACGCTCGACACCACGCGCCACGGCCCCAAGTGCAGAGCCCGGATGAAATCGGTGAGCCCGAAGAACATGAACACGGCCGCGACCACGAGCATGCCGATGTAGGCCAGCCACGTCCGATGGATGCGGTGCTGCGCGTCCTCGTTGGTGAGCGGCACGGTCATGCGCCGGCCGGAGATGCCGATGAAGACCTGCGCGATCAGGATGCCGGCGTTGCCCGCGACGAAGTGCCAGCTCCCGGTGACCTGGTACGGGAGCAGGACGATGATGTACGCGAACAGCGCGTAGAACGGCGCGGCGAGCATCATCAGCCAGCCCGGTGCGGTCGTGCCGGGGAACAAGAGCTTGGTCACGATCGATGCGCGGATCAGGCCCGGCATCAGCGAGATCACTTTCGGCCCGAGCGCGAGCAGCGCTTCGACCCCGAACACCAGCCCGACCAGCATGTGGAAGTTCTGCTTCGTGAACAGCTGGAGGTCGCCGACCTTGGTGGCGTCGAGCGCCTGACGCCAGCCGACCGAGTCGAAGACGCTCCGAAACGGAAACAGGTACACGACGAACGGCGCGAGGAAGTACAGGCCCCACGCGACGAACAACACGCGGCGCTGGCGGCGCCACTGCGTCCAGTTCTTGAGCTGGTCGAACGCGACGATGCAGAACAGCGCCTCGGTGATCGCCGGCAGCAGCTTGAACGCGCGGCCGATCGGCGGCAGCTGCGGACCGTCGAACGCCTCGAACACGCGCGACACGCTGAGCGGCACGAACATCACGGCGACGACGAGCAGCACCGAGCGCCGCCACGCCAGGAACGCCTGCTGATCGGGATCGGCGATATGACGGGCCTGCGACTCGAGCGCGGCGCGCTCCTGCGCGAGCACCTCGTGAGTCTGGATGTTGAGGCGATAGGCGCGCCGGGCCGAGATCCCGAGAAACGATCCGGTCAGCGTCGGGATCGGGTTGGGCCGGCCCGCCTGACTCGCGACGACCGCCGGCGGCAGCGGTGCCACGCCCATACCGGCTTGCGTCTCCTGCGTCGCTCGCTCATCCATGCGGCGCCTATAATGACGCATGCGCATCGCGAGCTGGGTGATGATCGCGTGCTGCACGCTCGCCGCGCTCGGCGTGTTCTTCCCGGCGATCGAGATGCGAGGCCACGTCGGCAGCCGGATCGCGAAGCACACGAGGCTGTCGCTGTATCAGGCGGCGTCGGATCGGGAGCTCGCCCGCCAGGTGCTCGCCGCCTATCGCGCCAGCCACGGCCAGCACATCGGCGAGCGCATGCTCGACGCGGTGCAGCCGCACGCGCACGGCCGGCTCAAGGACGCGATCGACGACGCGCACGACGCGATGGACACGCTGGCGCAGATCTCCGACGACGATGCGAAAACGTACGGCACCGCGCTCGCGACCGCGATCTGGCTGTTCGTCGCGATCGAGGCGGTGATCGCGCTCGTCGTGCTCGTGCAAGCCGTCGGCGGGATCTACCGGCGCGGACGGATCATCGGCGCCGCGATCCTCGCGCTGGTCGGCGCCGCGCTCGGGATCGCGCTGTGGTTTGGCTGCAAGCAGGTCGTGTTCGAGATCAACGACGAGATGTCGTACGCGATCACGGTGCTCGGCACCGGCGCCTGGCTCGTCCTGATCGGCGCCCTGGGCGCGCTCGGCACCGGGATCGCGCTCGGGATCGCCCAGCGACATGCTTCCCCGCGGTGACGAGCTGTAAACCGGGCTGCGCGAGATCTCGCCGCTAAGTACTCGAAACTTTGCGATGATCCGCAGGCACGGAGCGTGCTTTAGGGAGAGTCTGCGCAACCGCCGATTCGACTGGAAGACCACACCGACCATGCCGAACATCTCTTCTCGTAATCAGCCCGAATCGCTCGGGGCCCGCATCGTGCGGCTCGCATCGCAAACGCGCATCGGAGCGCCTTCGAAGCCGAAGGTCTCGCGCGGCGAGCAACACGAGTACGTCCGCGACCGCGCGCGCGCACTGGCGGTGCTGCGCGATCACACCGAGGCGCGCGGCGAGCTCGCACGCAAGCTCGGACGCGTCGAGGGCTACGTGATCAGCTTCGGCGTCCACCACGCCGAGCAGGCACCGTTGCCCCGCATCGGCGTACGCATCGGCGGCGGCGGCCTGTGGGCCGGCCCCGAGACCACGCACACACACGAGCCGGTCGAACGCCCGACCAAGCGGCGCGGCCGCCCCGGCAGGCGGGGCAAGCTCGTCGCTGCGCTGGCCCGCAGCCGGACGCTCTAGCCCCTTTCGCGGTACGCTCGATGCCCAATGCGGGGCCACACCGCGGGCATCGGGTCCGTCGACCTCGTCGTCCGGACCCTCCTCGAGGAGTTCCCGGAGCTCGACAAGAAGCGGCTGCGCGCCGCCGTCGAGCGCGCCTCGGCGCGAATCGCAAACGCGACGCTCGACACCGAGGGCTACCAGGTCGTCGACATGCACCTCCAGCGTGCAGAGGCGACCGAGGAATCGCACGAGCGGGCCAAGATCCTGCGCGAGCTCGCGGACACCCTCGAGCAGCGCAAGGACGCCGACCGCGCGATCGTGGTCCGGCTGTCGGCGTTCGCCGAGCAACCGAGCGCGGGCGATCTCGATTCGCTGCTCCGGCTCGCCGCGATCACCGATCGCTGGGCCGAGCTGCCGCTCGATCAGATGACCGGCCTGGTCGACATCAACGACGATCAGGCGGTGCGCCGGCTGACCGCGATGGCCGATGCCTGGCAGCACGTCGGCCGCGGCTACTACGCCGCCGATTGCCTCGAGCGCGTGCTGCTCGTCGAGCCCAACAACGCGCACGCCAACGAGGCGCTCGAAGTCTTCTATCGCAGCACGAGCGAGTGGCCGGTGCTGGTCGACCTGCTCGGCCGCCACGCGATCCACGTCGAGAGCGACAAGGAGCGCGCCGAGCTCTACCGCGAGATCGCGGAGCTCCACGCGCGCGAGCTTGCCGACCCGAGCGGCGCGCTCGACGCCTACCGCGAAGCCGATCGGCTCGACCCAGACCGCCCCGACGTGCTCGAGGCGCTCGCCAAGCTCACGATCGAGGTCGGCGTGCCCGAGGACGAGGCGCTGGCCGTGCTCGAGCGCTCCGCGCACGCGATCACCGATCCGAAGGCGCGCGCGCGCGTGATGGTGCGCGCCGCCGAGCTCGCCAAGCTCGAGAACTGGGACCGCGCGCAGCACCTGTTCGAGACCGCGCGCAAGGACGATCCGGATCTCGCCGAGGCGATCGACGGCTTCGTGCCGTTGCTCCGCGACCGCGGCATGCTCGCCGACGCGATCTCGACGCTGATCGCCGGCGCCGAGCGGCCCGCGCTCGCCGAGCACCGCTCGCGCTGGCTCACCGATGCCGCCGACTTCTGCGTGGCGCTCGGCGATACCGACTGGGCCAAGCAGCTCTACCTCGACGCGCGCGCGGCCGATCCGGGCAACCACAAGGCGACCGCCGCCGTCGTCGAGCTGGTCGGCGATAGCCCGCAGCTCGCCGAGCTCGCGCCGCTGCTCGACGAGCTCGTGCGCGTCACCGACGATCCGAACAAGCTGCGCGAATATCTGATGACGCGCAGCAAGGTCGCGCAGCATCTCGGCGACAAGACCGGTGCGCGCCAGGCGCTGTCGCGCGCGATCGATCTCGATCCCGAAGATCGCGGCGCGCGCCGCGAGCTCGCCGACATGCTGTTCGAGGCCGAGCTGTGGGGCAAGGCGAAGACCTCGATCGAGTCGATCCTCGTCGACGAGGACCTGTTGCCACCCGGCATCGCGATCGAGCTCCACTACAAGCTCGCGCGCTCGGCCAAGGAGCTCGGCGATGCCGAGACCGCCGCGAAGCACACCGACATCGCACTCGTGCTGTCGCCCGATCACCGCGATGCGCTGCTGCTCCGCACCGAGCTCGGCTCGGGCGACGCGCTCACCAAGATCGCCGACCAGCTCGCGCTCGCGTCGAGCGCCCCGGTCGAGGAGCGCGCCACGCGATTCGCCACGATCGGCGATCGCTACAGCGAGCTCGGTGACCGCGCCGCCGCCCGCGAGATGTATCGCGAGGCGCTCTCGCACAAGCCCGGCGATCACCTGCTGCTCACCAAGTTCCTCGAGCTGGTCACGGAGGACGGCGACTGGAGCTACTCGCTCGACGTGGTCAAGCAGCTGATCGAGACCGAGAAGGACGCCAAGGTCCGCGCGCGCTACCGCCACCTCGCCGCGATGATCGCGCGCGACGAGCTCGACGATCACGAGCTCGCGACCAAGCTGCTCGACGCCGCGATCGACGACGCGCCGCTCGACTTCGCTGCCGCCGACGACCTCGAGACGTTGCTGGGCAGCGGCACCGATCGCGACGCGCTCGCGCGCTTCTTCTATCGCCGCCTCGAGCACGTGCGTGCCGACGAGGGCCGCAAGGGCGAGGCGCTGCGCCTGTGGGACCGGCTCGGCGAGCTATCGCTCGATCTCAGCCGCCACGAGGACGCGCTCGTCGCGTTCGAGGTCGCACAATCGCTCGCGCCCGACGATCACGACCGCCGCATCCGGCTCGCCGATCTTTACGACGGCAGCGACGCCAAGCACGACGAGGCCGCGATTCGCCATCACCAGGCGATCCTGCGCACCGATCACAAGCGCGTGGCGTCGTACAAGGCGCTGCGCGCGCTCTACCTGCGTGCCGGCCGGCGCCACGCGGCGCGCGCGGTCGAGGATGCGCTCGCGACGTTCGGCGTGAACCCGCCCGACGCCAGCAAGGTCGACGCGCTGTTCGAGCCATCGGCCGTGATCGAATCGCCGCTGCCGATGCCCGAGCCGCCGACGATGCCGCTCCGCAACGACGACTGGCTTGCGGTCGCGCGCATCGACGTCGACCTCCAGCTCTCGGTGCTGTTCGCGATCGTCGGACCGCCGTTTGCCGTCGAGCGCGCCCGCATGCGGCCGCCGATCGCGGTGCCGCCGAAAGAAGCCGAGGTGCCGGCCGGCGTCGCCAAGGTCCTCGATCCGATCCTCAAGCTGCTCGTCACGCCGCGCCCGCCGATCTACATCGATCGCGATCAGACCGCCGCGTGCAAGCTGACGATGCGCACGCGCGGCGGCGTGCTCGTGCCGGTGCTCGTGCTCGGCCGGCCCGTCGCCGACAAGAAGGTCAACGACCTCGAGCTGTCGTTCCGGCTCGCGCGCCAGCTCGCCGATCTGCGCACCGATCGAATCGCGCGCCTGCTCTGCCCGCGCGCCGGCGAGCTCGCGCAGATCATCGAGCTCGCGGCCGCGCCCGACGATGCCGGCACGCACGCCGCGCGCTGGCTCACCGCAGCGCTCCATCCCGTCGAGCTCGAGCAGGTGCGCTCGATCGGCGCGAAGCTGCGCGAGCGCAACGTCGTGCCGATGACCGCCGCCGTCGGCTGGCTCGCCGCGACCGACCGCGCGGCCGATCGCATCGGCCTCGTCGTCACCGGTGATCTGTCGGGCTGCGTGAAGCTGCTCGAGCGCGACATCGGCGAGGCCACGCGCGCGAGCGAGCTCGTGTGGGCGAGCGTGACCGAGGAGCTGCTCGGCGTCCGCGCCCACGCCGAGGGCTGGCCGGGCTAACCAGCTTGCCGCGAGCACGACAAGGCCCTAGCTTGTCGACGTGCACTCGGCCCATCGCCCCAAACGCCAACGCAGCGGTTCGTCCGTCTCGCTGCTCGTTCGCGTTTGCCTTGCCGATGGAGCCTCCGATGTTCGCACCCGACGTTCGCTACGTTCCGCACGCTGTTCCTGATCCCGACGCCGCACTCGCGTGGCTCGTCGCAGAAACGCCGTGGCTCGATACGATGCGCGCGCGGCGCACCGCGAGCTTCGGCCGCGCCTACAACTACTCGGGCCAGACGTACCCGTCCGCGCCGATGCCCTCGGTCGTGCGTGCGATCGCCGATCACGCCGCCACGCTAGCTGGCCACGTGTTCGACAACTGCCTTTGCAACCTCTACACGACCGGCCGCAACACGATGGGCTTTCACGTCGACTCGTACGACGAGCTCGACCCATCCAGCTTCATCGCGATCGCGTCGCTGGGCGCCACGCGTACGCTGGTGTTTCGAAGCAGCGACCGAGCTCGCCACGCCAGCTATCCACTCGATCACGGATCGATCTTGCTGATGGACCGCGCGACGCAGCTCGCGTGGCAGCACGCGGTGCTGCGCGAACCGAACGCCGGGCGGCGCATCAGCCTCACGTTCCGGCAGTTCCGAGCAACCTAGAGCCCACGCCGAGGGCTGGCCGGGCTAGTCACCAGCTGCCGGCACGCTCGAACAAGCTGCCGTCGGCGACGTGCTCGATGAACTTGCCGACCCCGCGATACGACAGCTCGCGCGGCGCGAGGCCGTCGAAGTACCACTCGCGCTGATCGTTGACGAACAGAGCGGCGATCACGAGCAGCGTGATCGTGCTCGCGCGCAGTGGCTGCGCCGTCCGATACGCGAGCGTCAGCCAGACCGCGACCGCGAACGAGCAGATCACGGCGAACCGCCACCGATTGCCGTCCCATCCGCCGTAGACCAGGAGCGACGCGACCGCGATGGCCGCGCACGAGATCGCGAGCACGACCGCGGGTCGCTGGCGGTCGCGCTCACCGAGCCAGCTGCGGCGATCGCTCAGCCAGAACAGCGCGAACAGCGCGACGAGGCCCCACATCATCGGCCGCACGTAGACCACGACGTCATGAACTTTGTACAAGCCCCACGCGTCGTGCTGGGAGCGCGCGAAGAGCTCGAGCGCGTCGGCGCGGTACGCGAAGTTCGCGTGCGCGAGCGCCGACGAGAGCTCCGCGATCGCACCGTCGCGCGCCGGCGGGATCGCGAGGATCACGAGGTTCACGGCCGCGGGAATCGCGGTCAGGATCGCGGCGCGTCGGAACGGCACGTTGCGAGCGAGCACGAGGCCGAACAACGGCAGCACGGTCAAGATCGCGATCTCGTGCACCATCGGAGCAATCGCCATGACGATCGCCGCTGCAATGTCGCGCTGGCGATGCACGAGCCAGATCGCCGCGAACAGCAAGAGGTAGTGCAGCTGCTCGTAATAGCCGACCTCGTTGAACAGGAAGCCGCCTTGTATGGCCACAAAACCGACGATCACGAGCCGGCGGTCGAGAGCGCCGCGATACGCCTCGCGCGCCAACACCGCGAGTAGCGCGGCGAGCACCGCGAAGCTCCACGCGGCAAACACCCAGTAGTTGTATCCAGTCGCGACCGCGAGCGGATGCAGCAACGTGCCGACCACGAACCGGCGATGAAAACCGCCGAACAGCGAGACGCTGTCGAGCGTCGCCGACCAGGCATTGGGCACGCGAAACCCCGTGTACAGCGCCAGCGCGAACGCGAACGCGATCGCGCAGATCGCGACCGCGCGATCGAAGCGAGTCTGCGGCGCGGTCATGCGGCCGACGCTAGCAGAGCCCGCGGTGGACGCGTGGCGCGATGGCCAGAACTAGAGCGTCTCGAGGTACGCGACGAGGTCGTTCAGCTGATCGGGCGACAGCTGCGACGTGTGGCCGTGCGTGTCGCCGCCGCCGCAGGCCGGCGTGAACCGATCGAGCAGCGTGGTCGCGCAGCCGGTGTGCATGAACGGCGCGCGGCCGCTGATGCCGACCAAGCTCGGCACCTTGAACGTGCCGCCGGTGCCGACGTCGACGATCGCCTTCGTCGACATCAACGCGCCGGTGTGGCAGGTCGTGCAGCCGACGGCGGTCGACTGGAACAACGCCTGACCGCGCGCGGCCGCGGCGGCATCGACGTCGGCGGTCGGCGCCGGCGCGGGCACGCGGTTGAGCCACGGGCCGAGCGCGCGGTGCTCGCTGTCGGTCGGCATCGCGCCACCCATGCGGTTGGAGAACACGTCGTCCATCAGGTTCGGCAAGCTGGTCTCGTCGCCTGCCCAGTGATACGGCGCGCGATCGAGGATCGAGCCGGCGACGTTCTGCGTGCGGCGCAGCCCTTCGGTGTCGAAGTTCCAGACGAGACCGTCGTCGCGCGCCTCGGGATGGCACGACGCGCATGCCAGGCCGCTCGGCGTTTGCGTGTGGAACAGCTTGCGACCGGCGTCGTAGCCGACGTCGCCCGGCAGCATGATCACCGACGACAGACCGTCGTCGCGGTGAACCGCGATGGCCGGCAGCTCGGGGTAGTACACGAGCAGGCTCGTTCCCGCGAACGCGACCGAGGTCGGCGAGCCGAGCGCGTCGGTGAACGCGTTGCCGACGCCGCTCGGCACCGGCGAAGTGCTGGGCGCGCCGTTGAACAAGCCGCCGCCGTCGCCCGTGTCGGGCGGGTTTTGACCCGCGAGGTTGTCGGGGCACGGGCCGCTCGTGGCCGAGCCCGAATCAGCGACCAGCTCGGTCATCGGCACGCGCATCACGACCTGCCCCGCCGCGTACACGATCGCGAGCTCGCTGCCGTCGCTCGAGGCGGCAACGTCGACCGGCAGCGCGTCGCCTTCGATCGGAATCATCGGCGTCATCGCGTTCGAGCCGTCGATGATCGTCAGGTCGGGCTCGACCGGACCACCGCACCCGGCGCCGTAGCCGCCGTGGACGACCGTCGACAGGATCGTCTGGAGCTGGCGCTGGTGACTCATCACGAAGCGGCCGTCGGGCAACTGGATCGTCCGCCACGCGACCGCGGCGTTCGCCGCCACGCTCGGGATGCCGCCATCGGAACCCTCGACGCCGGCGCTGGGTCCGCCACCGAGGCCGCCTTCGTCGATGCGTTGCACGCTGGGCGGCGAGACACGCGCGGCGACCGCGCCGCTCGCGTCGAGCTGGAGCAGCTGCGCCGAGCGGAATCGCGTGACGTACAGCACGCCGTTGCGGACGAGCACGTCGCGCAGGTCGCGATCGACGAACACGTTCCGAACCGCGTCGCCGCCGGCGGCCGGCAGCGAGACGAGCTCGCCGGTCGAGCACGCGACGTGGATCAGATCGGTCGCCGCTTCGTACGCGAGCCCGCGCGGCTCGGCGCACACGGCGCGCCGTGCGATCACCGCGTCGCTCGTCGGATCGATCGTGACGAGCGCGCCGCCGCGGCGGAGCGCGACCTGGATGCGGCCGGCGGCGTCCTCGACGAGCCTGCCCGGCTCGTCGCCGGCGTTCAGCGCGATCTCGGTGGCCGTCCCGCTCGCGAGATCGACTGCAACGAGGCGATCGCGATCCGGATCGGCGACGAACGCGTGCGCGTTGTCGTGCGTGACGAGCAGGTTGCCGCCGGAGATCGGGACGCCCCACGTCGGGGAGTCGTCCGATGGCGGCGTGCCGCCAGGAGCACACGCGATCAGCAGGAACGGCGCGAGGGTGACGAGCTTCTTCATCGGGTGCCTTTCGCGTTCAGCCGGAAACTACGGGAACCGGTTCGTCGTCGCCGAGAACCTCACAGCCCGGATCGTTGGAGTCGACCTGGTACTTCACCTCGACGTGGATCGTCTCGCCGTCGAAGAGGACCTGGCAGCCGGTCATCGTGTTGACGTTGGACGCGTTGGCGTCCAGCTCCATCGTGCACAGCACGTCGCACGCGTCGACGTCTTGCCGGCAATCTTCGATCTTGAGCGTGGTCGACGGATCCGTGGGCTCGTGGAGATCCCACGTCGTGGCTTTGTCGTCGGTGCATCCGGACCCGACGAACAACGAACAGCCGCCGAGCGAGATGGCAGCGAACGCCGCGACGATGCCGAGCCCGATGCGCACGGGGCGGCGAATTGCAACGGCCGGGCCACCGCGAACTCGTGCACCGGCGCAGCTTTGACGCCACGCGCCGTCGCGTTTGCCGCGGTAGGGCGCCGGTCTCGCGACAGAAATCTGATACGACGCCAAGCATGGATGTTTTCGGCAAGCTCTCCACGTACGACTTCGGCGAGGTCCACTTCAAGTTGGACAAGGCCTCGCAGCTGCGCGCGATCGTCGCGATCCACGACTCCCGGCTCGGGCCCGCGCTCGGCGGCTGTCGCTTCATCGAGTACGACACCGACGAGCACGCGTACGTCGATGCGCTCCGGCTCGCGCGCGGCATGACCTACAAGGCCGCGATCACCGGCCTCGCTCACGGCGGCGGCAAGAGCGTCATCATCAAGCCGAAGCGTCACTTCGATCGCAGCGCGCTGTTCAGCGCGTTCGGCAAGTTCATCGACGATCTGCGCGGCCACTACATCACCGCCGAGGACAGCGGCACCGGCCTCGAGGACATGGAGATCATCCGGAAGCAGACCAAGCACGTGACGGGCGTCGATCCGTCGCACGGTGGCTCGGGCGATCCCTCGCCGTTCACCGCGCTCGGTGTGCGGCGCGGCATCGAAGCGTGTGTGAAGTTCAAGCTCGGCAAGGACGATCTCAAGGGCGTGCACGTCGCCGTGCAAGGCGTCGGTCACGTCGGCTACTACCTGTGCAAGGAGCTCCACGCGTCGGGCGCGAAGCTCACCGTCGCCGACGTCGACAAGCTCAAGAGCGAGCGCGCGGCGCGCGAGTTCGGCGCGGCCGTCACCGACATCACCTCGGTCGCGTCGGTCGACTGCGACGTGTTCGCGCCGTGCGCGCTCGGCGCCGGCATGAACGACGACACGATCCCGCACCTCAAGGCGAAGATCGTCGCGGGCGCCGCGAACAACCAGCTGCTCGAGCCGCGCCACGGCGACGACCTACACGCGCGCGGGATCCTCTACGCGCCGGACTACGCGATCAACGCCGGCGGCCTCGTCAACGTCGCGCAGGAAGCGAAGGGCTACGACGCCAAGGCCGCCCGCGACAAGACGATGAAGATCTACGACACCATCTGGGACATTTGCGAC
>Ga0268266_10002405_pt1 | contig 20172 bp, 16 predicted proteins | sample KBSS13metaG_FD_190356 | JGI IMG/M metagenome (GOLD analysis project Ga0268266, IMG submission 190356) | Switchgrass rhizosphere microbial communities from Kellogg Biological Station, Michigan, USA - KBS S1-3 metaG (SPAdes) (version 2) | ecosystem: Host-associated > Plants > Roots > Rhizosphere... | reverse complement strand
GGCTACTTCTTCTTTGAGGGATTTGGACCGGATCACATCGCACATTCAGCAAGCCTCGAAAGCGAGATTGAGTTGCTCACCGCAGAGCAGGAGCGATTGGCTTCCGCGAATCAATCCTTTGATGCCAGCAGTATCGTTGACGCCCGAGAGAGAGTGCTGGCTCAGATCGTACGCCGGCGAGGCCAAAGGGAATTCCGTGAGAACCTGCTCGCTGCCTATGACCGGCGTTGTGCTGTCACCGCCTGTGACGCCGTTGACGCTCTAGAGGCTGCACATATTGTGCCGTATAAAGGTCCGGCCACAAATGACGTCAGCAACGGTTTACTCTTGCGTGCAGACATCCATACGCTCTTCGATTTGGGGCTTATTGCAGTGGAGCCTGAGGGAATGACGGTTGTCCTCTCGCCTAAGCTTGGCGGTAATGCTTACAGAGAACTCAGAAGTCGAAAGCTTAGGATGCCCAGGGATTCTTCGAAGCGGCCGAGTCCGGAGGCGTTGCAAAGGCATTTGGAGTGGTCTGGATTGTGAGCTAGACGGGGTTCCGCCCCTTTGAGCCGGAGCCCCGTCTTGTCCTTGACATTCCTTAGCTCTTCGACTGTCGCTCCTGTTAGCTATGATAAGCCTTCTAGTTCAGACTCTCCGTCTGGACTGGTCTCTATGCCAACGGAGAGCTGGTTGTCTAGCCATGTGCCATACTCTTCAAGCCGAGCTAGATCCTCCAAAGGTATTGAGATGGCAGATGTTGGATGTGCAACAATCTTGCGTCTCTCGTTCACGAATGACATCCAGCTAGTCCTTTTTTCTTTGTTGCCCTTTCCGTAACCAAGCAGAGGTTCGAATATTTCCCAGTTTTCGGTTGCTGTTGCTATTGTCCTGTAATCGATAAGGTCAAAATAGTACTCTTTACCGCCTCGTCGGCCGTCTTCTTCCTCGAACCTTTGTGTAACTTTCAGGCGTATGCTTTTAGGTACGCCCAAGGTCCACCATTCTGTATCGCTTGTGCCGAATTCACGTTTCAGTTCCTCTACGATGAGTTTCTGCAAATTAGTTTCTATCCGATCAATAACTTCCTTGGCTCTAATATTTGTCTGTGCTTTCTCTTCTGCGATGAATTGATCTAACCCAGGCGGGTTGAACTCTGAGAACCGTTCTCGCAGGAATAGTTGACATCTGCGTGTGCGTTTTGTCTGTCCTTGGATTCCCCGAAGATCCCGGAACCCCTTTCTGCCATCTTCTGATAATGAATTAAAATACTGACCAAGAGCTTCTCCGTAAGCAGCAGTCTCGCGTGCAAGCTCCTCATTGCTAAGTGCGCTTAAGTTCTTCCCGTGCTCTTGCAGATGAAGAAAGACACTCCTGAGCACGTTAATGCAAGTGGTAATGCCGTCGTTCATGGCGAGGCCGCCCCCTTCTCCTGAGCCTTTGTCCCACCAGTCTGCTACAGCTGTCCGTATAATATTCAGCCAAGCCTTTAGAATGTGAACGGTCCGGCGCAGGGTTGAATTATTATCGCCTCCCCAAAGAGGGCCAAATTCAAGCACTTGTCCCTTTCTTTCTTTGGCAATGTGAAATTCTGTTTTTTCAATCGCTCCGTAGAGGCTTGTCAGCGTTATGCATCGCAACGTGTCCTTTGTCGAATCTGCAGTCTGAATCCTTTGGTATAGAGGAGAGTCTGGATCTGAGTCAAGTGTCTGTACTGCTTTTGAGACAATGGCTCTTATGCGAACTTCTGGATCTTCCGAATCCCAATGAAGTTCCGCATAGAGTTCTTGTAACAGCGACTGCTTTACGCTTTTCTGTTTAGCATTGATATCGATAAAAAGACCGGCTTGCTTGCTAGGAGGTAGGCCCTCAAACGCAAGAATTGCTAAACGCGCCTTCTTTGCTCTTTCATGCCCCGAATAGGCGAATAGGCGATGTTGGCCGTCAATTATCCAGGCGGACTTATATGCCGGCTTAATGTCGAGCCATCCGAGGACTCCGTTATCTTGATCGTCTTGTTCTATGCGTTCAAAGCGGATTCTTCTGCTTTCCATATTTACGACTATGCTAGTGGGGAATATGCCATAATCCGAGATGTACTTACGAATTTTATTCAGGCGGTTGCGGCTAATCATTCTTTGGTAGGTGTGTACGTCTGACGCCTTACCCTTCGAGCGATGAGATACGTAAGCTATTTTTAATAGATATTCAGGGGATATTGAGAATGTATAGCAGGATGTGTTGCCCATTCTTGTCTTGACGGCCGGTATGCGAATCGAAAGTGCGGGGATCGACTTGCCCGGGAGCATGTCGGCAAAAAATTGATATTTAGCGGCAGGACCTAAATGTAATACAAGGCTCTCATAGTATGCCAAATCCTGGGCATCGAATAAAACAACGTTTGCATCCTTGGCATGCGTGCGGTCGGTTTCCGAAAGTCTATGGTTGGTGGCGAACATGGCGAGTACGGCCTGTTGCTTTCTGTCTGGGTAGAACTGACTGTTGGCAGATCTAGAGAATAGAGGGCGGATAGTAGAAAGCCTGTCAATATGGCTGGGTAGGCTATGGTTGTCACTAAGGCCTCCTGAAGAGAGGCATTGGATGGCTAGGGCAATATCTTCGTTGATGCCAATTATACTAATGGGTACCTGGTTGCCGTCTCTGTCCTTAGGGTCGATAAGGCGTCCTCCTCCGCTCGATGAAAGATAGCTGAAGCCCATCTTGTAGAGAAGAGTCCATGCTCGATCCTCCAGTGAAATCTGGTGGCTCTTCCTCTTTTTTAACCGGATTGATTTTCGGTTCTTCTTGTCAATTATCCAGCCTTGAGCTGTGAACTCTTCTACGAAAGAGGGGTGAATAGTCTTTGTTTCATAGTCTTTGGACCTTGCCCTGGCTAGGCTTTTGAGGCTTTCGATAGCTTCGATATTATCCAGCATTGTGTGCCTACCGATAAAAAATGCATTCAGTTATTTTGTTGCGGAATTCGACTTTGGCGGAAATGTTTGATGGCCTTTGAACTCGGATCATAGAAAAATCACTGTAAAGCTTGGCTATGGACTCGTGATCAGCATTACTGACGATAACTTTGCAGCCGCGTCGAGCAAGCTGGCGAGCAATCACGGCTAGTCTCTCTTGGTCTGCCCAGGAGAAGATTTTTGAATTATACTTGACAAATCCATTATTACTATGTGCGACTGTGTAGGGAGGGTCAAGGTATACGACATCGCTCTTCTGTGCCTTCGCGATGGCTACTTCAAAGTCGCAACAGTGTAGTGAAGCTGTGCTTAAGGCCTTGCTAGCGAGTTTAATTCTTTCTCTGTCGCACACTCTTAGGTGCGTTTTTCGTCCATATGGAACGTTGAACTCAGCGGAAGAGTTTAGCCTGTAGATACCGTTGAAACTCAATGTAACCAAATAAATCAGGCGGGCGGCGCGGCCTATTTCTGAGCGTGGGCGCCTTGCTCTTATCTTGTAATATTCATCTTCATTGTTCTTGAGTCGAGAGAGATAGGATATTACTTGTTGTGGATTATCTCGGACTTGGGTGTAGCAATTGATTAGATCTGGGTCTGCATCGGCCAAGACTGCTTGGGAAGGATGCAGAGAAAAAAAGACTGCTCCGCCTCCCATGAAGGGCTCAAAGTAGCGGTTAAATTGCTCGGGGCATAGAGCCAAGATATGCCTACTAAGGAAGCGCTTGCCTCCTGGCCACTTTACGATAGGGAGTGGTTTGGGGTGGAGGCTTTCAGGAGATGGCATCTGCGAGGCTTTAGTATGTTGGTGCTTATCGTACAAACCTATTGATGGGTTCAACGGTAGCTGATGGTAAGCGACCCTCTAGTCGTTGGCTTCAACGGAGGAGACAGGCCACAGAATTGACTTTCCGTGACGTTACTATACTAGGTGCAATGCGTTGTGGTCAACCAGAGAAGTCCCGAAATAAGTCCCGGATCGTGGGCTCAGGCGTTTCATAGGCAGGTAGCTCCAGGGAGACCAGCACCCAAGCGAGGTGCCTGCGATTCGCAGAGGTGATCTTCGGGACAACCCCCCTCACCCCAAAAACACCTCCTCCGCATGCCACTCCAGAGCCTCCCGGTTCGGCTGGCTGACGGGGTCTCCGGGCATCCAGATGCGCTGGTCGTGGAAGGGCATGTAGGGCTCGCCGTTGTCGAAGTCGTCCTTGATGCGGCGGCTGACGAGGAAGCGGCCGTCGGGGGTGACGGTGACGTAGCCGGCGTCGTAGAGGCGGTGGACGTCGGTGCGGAGGAGGAGGCCGTTGTCGAGGCGGTGCTGGCCCCCTTCGGCAACGGGGCGGATGTGGGCGGCGTCCAGGGCCGGCAGGGCCTTCTCTCCCGTCACCGCGCAGCGGCGCTGGTAGTTGTCGGTCACCAGGACACGGAAGGTGCCCTGGCCCAGCCGCTGACGGACGAGCACCGGATCTCCGTAGAGGACCGGCGCCTCTTCCGCCGCGATCCTCGCCGGGCCGGCGATTCCCTGGAGACGGGCGGTCACCTCGTCCCACAGGTGCCTCCCGGCCGGCGTCTCCGTGTCGTAGTTCTTCCCCTGGACGATGTTCAGCGCGAAGTCCGGCGGCGACGGAATCCAGAGCGGCTCGTCGAAGAAGAACGGGTCCCGCAACAGGATGCAGCCGATCTGGTCGTTGGGGCCGACTGGCGCGCGGCGGTACTTCTCGATCCTCCGCCTCATCTCCTCCCGGGTCGAGGTCCCGTTCTTCTGGCCGAAGAACTCCCAGGCAAAGCTCCAGGGGAAAAGGACGTAGCGGACGAAGAAGCCGCCGCCGGCGATGTAGTTCTCCGGCTTGTGCAACTTGAAGAGCAGCGGCTCCCCAGGAGAGAGGGCCTTGAAAGCGCCACCGCCCGGCATCCAGAAATTCACCTCGTCCACATCCGGAAGGCTCCGCAGGAAGCGGAACCAGTTGTTGTCTGTGACGGCTACTCGTAGGCGCATGAAGGTGTACCGACCGTGAGATCGGTATCACTTTAGCTTCTTCCGTGAAGCTACTCAATGGTCCGGGCGGTGTTACACCCAAGGGGGGGATCGGGGAGAGCCGGGGTTTTTGGAGTGGCCTGCCCGCAGGGCAGAATTTATCCAGCCTGGGGTGTGAACCCCAGGACCGGTCCACCCTCATCCTGTAAGCCCCGAAGGGCCGGCACCCCGGCGGCAGTTCGAATCGGCAAAGACATGCCGGCCCTACGGGGCTTGTCGATCTTGGGCCTCCTACCTGGGGTTGACACCCCAGGCTGGATAAATTCCGCCCTGCGGGCGCGGCCCTGGTCCCTGGCAGGTGGCCGAAACGCGCCTCAGCCTGCCGCTGTTCCCCGAGTCGTTTTCGCTGGCACCGGCCCAGGCGCCCGCCGCTTTCGCTGGAAGCGAGGTGCCAGGCGATTCTCTGGCAGCACTACGGCATCCGGGCAGAGAAGCTCGCCGAGTTCGGCATGCAGCCGTTCCGGGGGCGGAACCTGACGGCGAAGGTGAAGCAGCCGAAGACGAAGCAGCCGAGAGCGGCCCCCTCTCCCACCGGCACGGCGCCGGCCGCCTCCGAGCCAGCCGGCGAATGGCCGGTCCCCCCTCCCCATTCTCCTCCCAGGCGTGCTTCGGCACGCCCCGTCTCCTCGCCCAACCCTTCGGCCTATCGATAGGTTGGCTTGACGATCGATACGTCGAGCTGGCTATCGATAGGCCGAGCGGACCTATCGATACATCGGCCCGGCTATCGATACGTCGAGCCGGCCCATGGCCAGTCGCGCCGGCTATCGATAGGTCGATCGGACCTATCGGTAGGTCGGCCCGGCTATCGGTAGGCCGGGCCGGCGGATCGATGCGACGGCCTGGATATCGATAGGTCCGGTCGACCTATGGGCAGGCTGGGCCGGCTATGGATACGCCGGCCTGGCCTACCGATAGCCGGGCTGGCTATCGATACGTCGGGCTGATATATCGATAGGTCGGGCCGGATATCGATAGGTCGGGCTGGATATCGATAGGTCGGGCCGGCCGATGGATACACCGGGCCGGCTATCAATAAGCCAAGCGGACTATGGATAGGTCGAGGCGTCCTATCGGTCGTCGGAGGGTGGACGGCTAACTTGGCGCTAAAGCACCAAGCTATTCAAATGCCGCCCTTTCAGGGCGAATCCCTCGAAAGAGCCCTATCCGGGGGGCCGTTCACCGTTCCCGCTCGAAGCGCAGCTCCGGGTCCAGGCGGGCGCAGGTGAGGTAGGCGGCGAGGTCCCGGGCGAGGTCGGCGGTGGCGGCGTCGACGGCCACGGCGGTCTGGAAAACGGCGAGGGCGGCCAGGGTTTCGCGGTGGACGTCGCGGGCCCGGAAGATCTCCGCGATCTCCTCGGCCAGCTCGCGGACCTCCGCCGTCTCCCCACGCGGGCGAGGTGCCAGGTGTTTCGCCTCGGCGGGCTCCGGCGCCGTGCCGAAGCGGGAACGGTCTCTGCAAGAGAGCGGACCGGACTGGAGATCTTTAAGGAGGAACCCGATGAAAAAGAGTCCCTGGAAGCTGAATCTCTCGCGGGAAACCCTGCGGGCGCTGGAGAGCCCCGCGCTCGGCTCCGTGAGAGGGGCCGCTGCCAACGCGCTCACTATCCTGCCGTCCTGCAACACCTACTGCGACATCACGTTCGGTTGTCCGAACATCACCCGGACCTGCTAGCGGGCTGTCAGCATCGTTTGAGGGACGCTCTCCCTGAGAGCCCGGCGCTCCCAGGAGTTCTCCTTCGGAGAGAGGTGGAGAGAGGTGCCCGGGACGGGACGAGGTGCCATGCGATTAGCGGCGGCTTGATGTCCCTGGCAGAGGGCCGACGATAGGTGCCATGCGATTCGCCCGCGTATCCCTTTAGCGTCTTCCATCGGGCCGTTCAATGGTCCAGGCGGTGTGACGCCGCAGGAGACTGCCCCGGCTGCGCCCCTAGGCCTTTGAGCCAAAGCGCTCTCCTTCACCGAGTCGGAGAGCGCCGGCTCTACCGGAATCTGCTGAGCCTACCGGTAGCACGCCACTTTCCAACTGCCGCAAGTGGCCCCCCAGCCCGGGTGCTCGCTGTTGGCCGGGCAGTAGCACACGGTGTTCGAGGGCTTGCCCATGCAGTAATTCACGAAGGTGCCGCAGTCGTACGGGCCAGCCTCGGCCCGGGGGACGGAGGACGCGAAAACGGCGATCCCGGACAGGACTACGAGCGCGAGCATCTTTCTTTTCATCGAGATCTCCTTGTAAAGTCCGGCGATTGTACCCGAGGCTGGCGGCAAGGCATGGCGCCGGGGGGCGAGGTGCCAGGTGATTCCCCAGTGCCAGGCGATTCGTGCGGCTGGGAGTGAATCCTGGCGGGCAGGGCGGGAACTCCGTTCTTCCCTACTTCGGAGGCTCCGGGACCTGGAAGAGGTCGGGGGAGAGGGCGCCGTCCTGCACCGAGAGGATCTGGCTCTCCCAGGTGATCGTGCCGTCGGAGGTCTCCCAGGCGCGGACGGGGTACCCTTCGGCCAGGGCAAAGATGTTGAAGGCGTTGGGCGTCAAGCCATGGGATCGCTCGATGGCAGCCAAGGATCGGGACATCATGCCCTGCAGGTCTCGCATGTCGGCGACGAACTCGGGTGGCAGCCGCAGGGACTTGGCCGGCGCGAGGCAGAGATAGCGGGTGGGCAAACCTTCCCGCTGCAACTCGAAATCGGAGCAGGCGAAGCCCTGGACCGTGCGGTGTGTCTTGAGCGCCACAATCCTCGGAGTGGGGCCCGCGGCCGGCGCGCCGTCCTCCTGGGCTCGGAGCTTTTCGCGGTCCAGGACGTCCACCGAGCCGCCGTGGAGGAAGTAGACCCGGTCGGGCTGCCGCAGGAACAGGATTGACATGCTGGGCGAGGTCTCGCCGTCAACCGTGATGTCGATGCGAAGCCCACGGCTCGAGTGGTACTCGGCGTACGACTCGCCCCAGGCCTTGCCGTCCCGGGTGCTGCTTTCATGGGCGCGGATGGTCGTGTCCGCGAAGGCCGTAAGAGGCGAAGCGGTGAGGAGGACCGCCAGCAGGAACCGTCCCGTCATGATTTTTCCCCTTAGCTGAAATCGAGACTGGGAAGCAATTTTACTGCAGTACGAAGTGCCAGGCGATTCATGCCGGCCCAGGAGACCGCCGTTCCCGCCCAGGCCTTCGCCGGGAGCGCCCTCCCGCCGGCTGTCTTCCCCCAGCTCTCCGGCGCGTCGGCCCAGGAAAGCGCCGTTACGATCCCCGAGTCGGGCGCTTTGACGGGCGGAGTACCTGCTCTGGCCCACGAATGGGCCGCTCGGCCCCACGAATGGGCCGCTCCGGCCCACTAATGGGCCAGACGATCCCCGGACGGGGGCGGTCCGGCCCACTGGTGGGCCAGCCGGTCCCCGTTGTGGGGCGGTCCGGCCCAGTAGTGGGCCAGAGCACCCCATGAATGGGCCAGCCCGTCCCCCTCCAGGGGCGGTCCGGCCCACTGGTGGGCCAGTCGGCCCCCGTTGTGGGGCGGTCCGGCCCAGTAGTGGGCGCTTCCGGCCCATTGATGGGCCGGAGCGGCCCATTCGTGGGCCAAACCGTCCCCCACGCGCACGGCGAGTGCGGCCTGGGCGGAGCCGGATGGCGTAAGTATCGGTTAGAGCGTGACTTCCGGGCTCAACGCTCCCGCTCGAAGCGCAGCTCCGGGTCCAGGCGGGCGCGGGTGAGATAGGCGGCGAGGTCCCGGGCGAGGTCGGCGGTGGCGGCGTCGACGGCCACGGCGGTCTGGAAAACGGCGAGGGCGGCCAGGGTTTCGCGATGGACATCGCGGGCCCGGAAGATCTCCGCGATCTCCTCGGCCAGCCCGCGGACCTCCGCCGTCTCCCCGTTCTCGATCAGGAGGACGGCGAGCTCCAGGGAGACCAGCGCCGCGTCGTAGGCCATCCCCCGGGCGGCGAACTCCCGCCGCGCGCCGTCGAAGGCCTGCCGGGCCGCGGTCCGGTCACCGAGACCGGAGGCGATCCGGCCGGCCACCCAGCGGAGGCGGATCTCGTCGAGACGGCTCCCCGCCGACCGGCAGAGCGCCTCCACCTCGGGCAGCAACTCCCGCGCTTCCGCGAAACGTCCGGCCGATGCCAGATTGTCCAGCAGGTTGTGCCGGAGACAGAGGAGCAGGCGGGGATCGCGGCCGGGGTCCACGAGTTCCTCGGCTTTCCGGAGGGTGAGGATCGACCGCTCGGGTTCTCCCATCTGAGTGAGGACGTAAGCCTTCTTGACGAGAACCCGTCCCGCCAGATGCCGGTCGCGGTGCTCGGGATCACCTTGGAGATACCCGGCGAGGGCGCGGTCGAGCAACGTGAGAGCCTCGGGGAAACGGCGCTGATCACTGCGAAGCGGCGCCTTTAGGGCGAGGATATCGGGCCCATATCCGAGAGCATCTCCTGCGGCCTCGTCCCCTGCCTCCCACCATGGATCGGACATGGAGAAGGCCTCGTCCGATCCCCGAACGTCTCCACTGACTCGACGGGCGTTTCCGAGGTGAGCCCAGGCGAAGGCGCGGAGCTGGTAAATCCAGCCTGCCTCAAAAGGCGAGCCTTCTTCTAGGGAGTCGGCGATCAGCACGGTGAGCTCCGCCAACTCGATCGCCTGGGCTGGATCGTCCATAGCGGCCTTTCGGCTCTCCCGGCAGAGCAGCTCACAAAGCCCCCAACTCGCGAAGCGCCGGGTGGCGCGAGCGAGACCGAGACGGCGCTCGTGAGGATGGCGTGCGAGGATCTTCCAGAGGCTCGGTGCATCGGCCCGGGAGCGGGCGAGGGCCACGTCCACCGGTCCGAACAGCGGCGGCAGGGCACCGGTCCGGTGGAGATCGAGGAGATAGCCGCCGGCCTTGCGGCATTCCGGGCAGACGGCGATCAGGTGAAGCAGGCTGCGGTTCTCGTCTTCGGTACGGTCCTGGGCCAGAAGGCGTTCCAGGGCGGCCCCTTTCAGGTGATCGTGCTCCAAGCTCGATTCTCCGTTTCTCGTCTACATATAGAAGTCTCCTGAAGCCGCCGAAACGGGGCAGGCACGAGAAATCCGGGTCGGAGCCGCCTCGTCCGGCCCGGAGCCCGGCTGCTATCTCGCGCCGTCCGGTTCGAGGCTCGATCCGCTGTCGTTCTGAGCGCCGTCCGGATCGAGGCTCGATCCGATGTCGGTCGTGTCTCCAGCGAGAACCTTGTCCCGGATCTGACCGAGCCGGTCGAGGAGGAGGTCGAGGAGGCTGACGCCGGCGGCGGTCCGCTCCGCCCGCGCGGGCCGCGTCCGGGCGAGCGCGGGGGAGAGGGAGGTCAGGGCGGCCAGGGCGAGGACCGCGAGGATACGGCGATGGGGCATGGCGCACGGCTCCTTTCGGACGGCCGCGTCCCGATGGCCATCCTGGCCGCGAGCGGGCCGTCATCAGAAAGGGTGCCGGGAGAGGTGCCAGGCGATTCGCCCGGCAGCTCTGCCCCGCGGACTCGTGTCTGCCGCTCACAAGGCGCGTTCATCGGCTTGCGCTCCGCTGGCCCGCCGCGGCCGGTCGCCCGCGTTTTCCTGCCCCGGATCGAACCGGAGAAGGTCGCCCGGCTGGCAGGAGAGCGCCTCGCAGATCGCGTCGAGCGTCGAGAAGCGAATCGCGCGCGCCTTGCCGGTCTTGAGGATCGAGAGGTTGGCCAGCGTCATTCCGATCCGCTCGGCGAGATCGGTGAGCGTCATCCGCCGATCGTGAAGGAGGTCGTCGAGCTTGACGGCGATCGCCATGTCACACGGTCCCTTCGAGGTCTTCGCGCATGAGCGTGCCTTCCGCGAAGACGCGGGCCAGCAGGAACGTGAAGAGCACGGTGAGCCAGCCGTTGATCGAGAAGCCGGCATCCATATGGAGCGGATGCGCCGGTGTCGAAACGGTCCTGACGATCGCGCCTACGACGAGGCTGAGTAGCTGCAGCGCCAGCAGCGCCCGGGCGATCGACTGCAAACGGTGCGCGTTCGCGGCGACGAACGGATCGCCCGCGCGAACCGTCTCGACGATCGCGAGCAGCCGTTTGAGGACGACGTAGTTCACCGGGATCGCGGCGAGGCCGATCACCGCGATCGTGCGCAAGGCCAGGATCAGCCGGTCCGCGTCCGGCGAAGGAGGAATCTTGAACGAGCTCAGGATCCATTGCTCGGTGGGCATGGCGAGCAGCAGAACGGCGATCGCGACGCCGAACAGCCAGTTCACGACGATGAGGATTCGCAGCATGACGTGCGCGATGGGCAAAGCGGCGGATGACGGGGCTGGCTTGGACATGGTCAATGCCTCCTGATTTATCGAAAAACAATAAGGCATTTATCGATTGTCGTCAAGCAGTGTATTGGAAGTCGATAAGGAAACCCGGATGGCAGGGCAAGGCGATTCGCCGCAAAGTGTTGAATTCGTAGGGACGGCCTGCCCTTCGAGGCCTCACCCTCGGTCCCTCTCCACGAAGTGGAGAGGGAGGGCGCACGCTCGAAACGCAGGGGTTATGCCGGGGCGGTTGTATTTTCCCCCCTCCACTTTGTGGAGAGGGGCCAGGGGGTGAGGATTCGAAGGGCAGAACTCTCCAGCCGGCAGCGACCGTCTGTGCAGGCCCTACGCCGCCGTCTGGTCGTCCGTCGTGCCGTCGGGGCCGTTCTTCTTCACCGACTCGATCCCGCCTTCCATGGCGGCGGTGGAGGAGTAGGTCTCGCTCTGGCCGACGACCTGGCCGTTGGAGGCCTTGAGGACGAAGTAGGGATCGCCGTTCTTGGCGGTCTTGCGCTCATAGCGCTCGTCGATCGGAGCGTTGCGGCGGACCGACTCGATGCCGCTGAGCGCGCCCCGTTTCTCGGTGTAGAGCTCGCTCGCCAGGATCACCTGGCCGTTGCTCGCCTTGAGTTGGAAGCGGTACTGCCCATCGCTGGCCTTCTTCAGCTCGAATTTTCCAGCCATCCTCGCTCTCCTTGCGAACCGGGCGGACGGGCTGCGAAGAGAGCCTGGTCCGCCGGCGCGGTCATTGTGCAGAATCGCTGAAAGAGATGGTACCCCATTCGGGGCCGGCGCGCCTCAGCGGCCGAGCGGAATCTCCAGAGCGCTCGGATGCTCGGCGTCGTGATAGAGCGTCACGTGGGCCGTGCGGGCGTCCTTCGCGGTCTCGTCGGCCACCACGCCGCCGGAGTTGTAGTTCTTCTCGAGCTCGGCCGTGTTGGAGCAGGTGACCACCAGGCGGAGCCGGCTCCCTTTCGAGATCCGGCGGGAGAACCAGGGGAAGGTGTCGAAGTCGTAGCGCACCGCCTCCCCCCTGGGCACCAGCGTTTCCTTCTCCGTCGAGTCGCGGTAGCGGGCGCGCAGGACGTCCCGGGTGAGCAGGACGCTGCCGCCGTCCGGCAGGATCTCGGAGAGCTCGGCCCGGAAGTCGGTGTCGGGGACGTCGAGGGCCATCCAGAGCGCGAGCTTCACCTGCCCCGAGACCTCGGCCGCCTCCGGAAACGGCTCGCTGTGGTAGACGAGCCCCTGGCCGAACAGGTCGAGGGTGGTGAGCTGCGAGACGATGTAGCCCTTGTCGCTCTGGCTCTCGAGCTCCAGCTTCCCCGGGCGGAGGTCGAGCGGGTCGTAGACGAAGCGGTCGGGCGCGGCCGCCGCCGCCGGCCTGGCATCCGCGAGGTGGCCGGAGTGGAAGACGTCCCCGGCCTGGCCGCCGTCGGAGCCGAGGCCGTCCGAGGTCAGATAGAGGGTGCGGCGTTCGGCGCCGATCGACTCCAGGGAATCGGCGCGCTTCCAGACCTCGGCGCCGGGGCCGACCACGTAGTAGGAGACCTTCTTCTCCAGGAACTTCGGGCGCGGTCCCCCCTTCATCGTCCAGTCGTACCACTCCTTGTGCAGGCCGTTGAGGTCGAGGACGCTGGCCTCGCCGAAGGTCAGGCCCCCCACCTGGGCGTTCGGCGTGCGGGTGCCGGCGTGATCCCAGGGGCCGATGATGAGGTAGTGGCGGTCGCGGACGGCCTGGGGGGCGTACCGCAGGTGCTCGCGATAGTAGGAGAGCGCGCCGGGCTGGTCGCCGTCGTAGTGGCCGGTGATGGTGAGGATCGGGAGATCGATCCTGGCGAACTGCTCGGGGCTCGGCCCCATGGCCTTCCAGTAATCGTCGTAGGTGGGGTGGGAGACCCACTTCTGGAACACGGGGCTCGGATTCCCCACGACGCGGTCGAACTGTCGGAAGGGGAGGTGACCGAGGTACATCTCGCGGTTCTTCTGGTTCCAGAACGAGCCCTCGCCGAACATCAGGGTGTTCTTCGCGCGGCCGCTGGTGTAGGTCAGCCACTGCATGTCGTAGGGGAAGAAGACGCCGTTGGTGAACGGGAAGTCGAGCCCCGGACGGACGGCGGCGGCGGGGACGATGGTGGCGAGGTGGGGCGGGCGCTCCTTGGCGGTGGCCCACTGGTCGTAGCCCGCGTAGGAGCCCCCCCACATCGCCACCTTGCCGCTGGACCACGGCTGGCGCGCGAGCCACTCGACGACGTCATAGCCGTCCCGCGCCTCCTGGGCGAAGGGATCGAACACGCCCCCCGAGTTCCCCCGCCCGCGGACGTCGACCAGCGCATAGACGTAGCCATGGCGGGCGAAGTAGATCGCGCGGTCCTGATAGCTGTCCGCGATGTAGGGAGTGAGCGTGAAGATAACCGGCAGCGGCTCTTTCTGCCCCGAGGGTTTGAACACCGTGGCCGCCAGCTCGACGCCGTCGCGCAGCGGGATGCGGACGTTCCACTGGAGATCGACATCCTGGGAATCGGCCGGGGAATCCGCCGCCAGCGAGCCGGCGGCGAGAGAGATCAGGAGAACGGCGAACAGCAAGGCGGAGCGGGCTTGCGTGGGCACGGGAGGCCTCCTTGGGACGGTGCTGTGTGATTGTAGAGCAGACCCGCCGGCGGCCAACCACCTCCCGCCGGTGATACAGTCCGCCTACCCGTTTTAAATTGGGATCCGCCAAGGATCCAAATCTGAGGGACTGGATAAGGGTGCCGTAGTGCGAGTATTTGGGAGCGGTTCTCTAGGGGCCCGACGATGCAAGCTTGCCGTGGCATTGCTCTTCATCGCTTGGCTGGCGCTTGGCGAGAAAGGATTCTGTCAGAGCCCTGCCGGGGCGCCGAAGAGCCTTCCCCAAGCGCTTGAGGAGGAGATACCAGCAGATCCCGAGACTGGCTTCTACTACTGCCCCTATGTGGCGGGCCGTCCGAACGGGAGCTTCGCCGTGGCCTGGGCACGCCTCACGGAAGGGCTCGCCAGCACGCGCCTGTTGGTGCGCTCGGGAGATCGCCACGGAGTGTTTCCCGATGCGGTCGAGCTGGAATCGATCGACTCCTATGCCGTCTTGAATGGAGTCGCGGGTACGGCCGACGGTTTCGAGGCGATCTGGCAGCAATCAGAAAATCGGCGAATGCCGCACATGATGCAGCAACTGGCCCCCTCGGGACTGCCTGACGCCTCCGCCGTCGATCTCGGCCAAGGGGCGATGGAGATGAGCCCGCGGCCGGTCGGTGGCGCGGTTGCCTTCTGGGCCACTGGGAATCAGCTCAATATTCAATTGCTCGACAGGGAAGGTCAGGCTCTCGCGCCGCCGGTCGGCATTACGGCCGGCAGGGTGTTCCATGCGTTTGCCGTACACCGTCCCAGCGGCGAGTTCGTGATGTTGTGGGCTTCGGGAACGCGGACGAGCCGCCCCTTCGTCGATTATGGGTACATGGCTCAGAGGTTCGACGCCTCCGGCCGGCCGCTGGGGAAGGCCTGCGCTGTCGTGCCATCGGCAGGGCAGGGAGGCAGCTCGTTCGCGGTGGCGGGCCTGGGTGCGGACGGTACGCTGGCCGTAGTGTCCACGGTGAATTCAGTCGACGGTGGCTCCAATGCCCAATTGCGGATTTTCAATGCCGCCGGCAGGCTCAGGGCGGGGCCTGTCGAGATCACAACCACCGAGGGGAAGTCCGATCCTTATGCCGTTGCGGTGGACGGCGCCGGGCGCGTGCTGCTGGTCTGGGCGCGGAAGGGCGCTCCCTCAGAGGTGAGGGCGCGCCTGTTCTCCAGTCGCGGAGAACCCCAGGGTCCCTCGTTCGAGATCGCTTCCGCCGCCAGCAGTACCGCCTACCCGGCGATCACCTGCGCCGCCGCGGCGTGGGCAGGCGGCCAATGGGTGCTCGCCTGGACCGGTACCGCTCTGCCCGTCACTGCACAGGGACCCTGGCAGATCTTCATTCGCCGTTTCAGCGACTGAGCGGCGGCGGCTCTCTCAAGGCACGATCACCTCGCCCGCGACCATCCCCAGAGCACTGTCAGCGCAGCAGACCTGGGACGAAGGTGCTGATCTACGGTGACACAGTTCGAGAATCCGACATGCCGCCCAGGTTGCTGAGACTCAAGAGGGTACCGTAGTGCCACGCGCATCCCATGATTCGCTGACATTCCGATCCAGCCGACGTAAGCTGGCCGGGCTGATATTCCTGACCGCTTGGCTGGCGACCGGCGAGATGGGACTGTGTCAGAGCCCCGCGGGTCCGCCTTTGCCGGCCTGGCTGGAACGGACGGGCTTTCAGCACGCGAGCGGCGTTGCGGTAAGGCCCGACGGTGGTGCTACGGTCTCGTGGATTGAGCACCCATTCCCGGATCAGCAGGGATTCTACAAGGAGCTGTTTCGGAGCTTCTCACCGGCGGACGTCCCGCTTTCCGATCCTGTGACGGCTTTGCGCGTTCCCAACGGGGCAAGGGCCTACCCAGGACCCATAGCAGTCAATTCCAGCGGTAACCTGGTGGTGTCTTTTTCCACTTGGCGGCCCACCGTGCGCCGTTATGGTTTCTCCCAAGGACCTCAACGGCTCGGGCTCGATGCGCTTCCCGGTTCCTCAACACGGGTTGCGAGGGGAATTGCAATTGACGCTCGTGGCGCCTTCGTCGCCGTCTGGGAAAGTCAGAGTCAGGAGAGTACGGATCAGGGGAACTATGGGGTGGGAGTTTTTGGCCGGCTCGTGGACCCCCAAGGTTTTCCGGTGGGCCCCGAGATCCATGTAAACACGGTCCGGCAAGGAGACCAGAACTCCCCCCAGGTATCGATGGCCGCGGAGACCGGCGCATTCGTCGCTGTATGGGAAACCCATCCCGCGTACAACGATGCGCAGGTTGCGGGCCAGCTCTTCGCTCCCGGCGGGGCTCGGAAAGGCGGCGAATTCAGGGTTGGGTCGGTCGTGGGCGGACCCTGGAACTCGCATCCGGTGGTGGCCATGGCGCCCGAAGGTTCGTTCGTGGTGGTCTGGCAGGAACCCGATCCAAAGGACGGCGGCACCTATCTGATCCTTGGCCAGAGGTTCGGCCCGGACGGTGTGCCTCTGGGGCCTGTATTCCGGATCAGCGAGGGTCTTTCCGGCCTCGAGGAGTTCCCCGCGGCGGCCGCCGACCCTCACGGCAACCTCGTGGTCACCTGGAAAAGTGGAGTGACTGGGGCGACGATGGCCCGGCTCTATCGTGCCGACGGCACCCCCAGTACGGAAGCCTGTGGCATTGACGAAGGGGGGCGGGTATGGGGCTGTCGCCTTCGGGTGGAACGGCACCTTCGCGGTCGCCTGGACGAAGTTTTCCCCAGAGGCCGCGTACGTGCGCCGGTTCTCAGCCTCGCCCGGCGAGGAGGTCTGCTTCTTCCGGAATGCCACTCCGTTTCGTGACGCCGAGCTCGAATGCGATACCGGGCGCACCGGGGATGTACCCGAAGTCCGGCACCCTTTCGGAGGCAAGGCCGGCGACATCGGGCTGCTGGGTGACATCGACGGAGACGGCCGCGCGGACCCCTGCGTGTTCCGGAGCGGCGTGTTTCTCTGCGACACCGAGCACGATTCCGGCACGACCGGCGTGACGGTCGGCTTCGGCCAGGCCGGGGACCTGCCGTTCCTGGCCGATGTCGAGGGGGACGGCCGGACCGATCCTTGCGTCTACCGGGGAGGCCACTTTCTCTGCGATGCCGCGCACGACGGTGGAGCGCCGGAGGTTGATCTCGCCTTCGGCGCTCCCGGAGACGTTCCTCTGCTCGGGGATATCGACGGGGATGGCCGGGCGGACCCCTGCGCCGTCCGCGCTGGCCACTTTCTCTGTGACGCCAACCACGACGGTGTCACCGATATCGACATCCCGTTCGGCGAGGCCGGCGATCCTACCCTCCTGGGAGATTTCGACGGCGACGGCCGGGCGGACCCTTGCGTCTACGTACACGCCATCCTGTCCTGCGACACCGCTCACGACGGCGGCAGCGCGGAAGGCAATCTCCACCTGGACTTCGGAGATCCTGGCTCGGTGCCGATGCTCGGCAATCTCGACGGTCTGTGACCGGCCGGTCTTCCACTCACGGCACGATCACCTCTCCTGAAACCGTCCCCCGGATCACGTCCGCCGGGCGGTAGAGCCACGGGTGGTAGTGGTTGGTCAGCCAGAGCGGGAGCTGGTCGGGCACGCCGGCGCGCTCACCGCCGGGGATCACCTCCTCGCAGACAGGGCCCGAGGGCTGAAGGGTGCCCACGAAGCGCCGGGCCGGACCGCTGCCGAACAGGAAGGCGTTGGCGCTCGCCGCCCGGACGTCGTGCGCGGCGGCGTCCACCGTGCCGAAACCGCCGGCGCGGGCGAGACCGGGGAGATCGGGCGCGAGATCCGGGAAGCCGCCGCTGGGCGGAATGTCGAAGGGGCCGCCCAGCGGGTGATCGAAGACGATGCGGTGGAGCCGGCCCCACCGGTAGTCGTCCTGTTTGACCGAGTGGTTGAAGGCCGGGGCGAAGGGGTCGCCGGCGAGCAGGTCGAGCGCGCTCTGGAGGCTCTGGAGGAGCGCGAGGTCGCGGGCCGCCTCGGGGCTTGGAGCCCCCGGGACGGCGAAGAAGTCGACTCCCGAGGCGCCTCTCCCCTGGCTGCCGGGGAAGGTGTCCAGCAGGTAGCGCAGGTCGGCGAGCGCCACGTCCCCCGGCGGTACGAAGGCGCCGAGGCCGAGCCGCTGGAGCGCGGCGTCGACGATCCGGGTCACCGCCTGGCCGCGCCAGACCGAGTAGATCGTGGCCGCCACGCTGTTCGCGATCTCCTGCGCCGAGGGGGCGGGGAGGGCGGCGGGATTGGCCACCGGGGGATCGCCCGGGTCCCAGCCTTTCTGGATGCCGGTCGGCGTGCTGAAATCCCAGGCCCGCAGGCGGGCCACCGCTTCGGCGATCCGGGGATCGGCGGCGAGGACGGCCAGGGAGGCCGGCGCGCCCGCGGCCCGCGCGTTGTCGAAGGCGGCCAGGAGGTAGGGGGTGAGGACCTCGGCGTCCAGGAGCTGGTTGTTGGCCTGGAAGCGCTCGAAATCCTGCACCGAGAAGCTGCAGTCCCGCTTCAGCTCCCCCTCGAGCAGCCGCCCGATACGGCCGATCCGGTAGCCGCGGTCGTAGCCGACGCCGAGATAGAGGATGCCGCCGTCATGCCGCCGCTGGTCGAGCGGATCGTTGTCGTTGCTCGTCCCCAGCGGATCATTGTTGGCGTTGGCGATGTAACCCCGGATCGGATTGACGGTCTGGGGCATCTCCGCGAACGGGAGGATCTGGTAGGGGATCGCCTGCCCCGGCTCGCGGGTGGCACCCGCTGGGAGCCACTCGTGCCGCAGCGTGTGGGTGCCGTCGCGGATCAGGAACGGGGGGATGCCGCCGTCGGGGGCACCGAGAATCTGGAGGTCCTCGCGCAGGGGGAGCTCGCCGCTGGTGAAGTAGGCGATGTTGCCGTCGACGTCGGCGTAGGCCCAGTTCTGCGAGCCGAAGTCGAAGAACTGGAGCCCCTGCCTGAACTCGTCGAGGCTCGCGGCGCGGCTCCAGATCCGGAAGGCGTCGAGCTCGCGGGTGGCGCCCCAGCCGGTGTACTGGACGCTCAAGGCGATCGGATTCGTCGGATCGGAGAGATCGACCGCCACGATCGGGCCGCGGTTGCGCCGGGGCACCACGAGAGTGACGCCGCCGTCGAGCGGGCCGATGCCGGCGTTCACGAGGTCGTCGGCGGTGCCGTTCCCCACCTGGTTGACGAGATACGTCTGGGGGATCGCGACCAGCGGCTCGGGCTTGCCGTCGAAGACCGTGGCGGTGGGGATGCCGCTGGCGGGGTCGAGCACCAGCCGCTCCTGGTAGACGTCGGTGACGTCCATCGGGTTGGTGGTGGCGCCCCAGCAGATCCGGGGATTGCAGCCGAGGACGATGGCGGGGATGCCGGGGAAGGTGACGCCGAACGCGTTCATCGCCGGCCCGCCGCCGCCAGTGATGCGGAGCTGGGCCTCGTAGAAGGTGGCGGGGTTGCCGAGCGAGAGATGGGGGTCGTTGGCGAGGATCGGCCGGCCGGAGTCGGTGACCTTGCCGGCGGCCACCCACCAGTTGCTGCCGCGCCCGCTCTGCCGCCGCTCCAGGGCGTCGCGCAGCAGGGGGACCTGTACGGCCTTCTCGCGGTAACGGGCGGCGAGGCCGGCCGTGCGCGGGGAGACCGGCAGCGAGGAGAACCGCTTGTCCCCCTCTACCGGACCGCCGGGTCCCGGCAGGGGGCCGCTGGCGGGGAGCGAGTGCGTGGGATCGAACGGCGCGAAGCGGTAGACGTCCGAGAACAGGAGGGCGCCGTCGAAGCCGCCGGCCGGGCCCGCGGTCTGGAAGGCGGTCAGGGCGGTGGTGAGATCGATGTCGCCGAGGTCGAACGAGAGGCCGAAGGCGAGCCCCTTGGCGATGGTCAGGCTGTCGAGGGCGGTCCAGGGGTGGATGCTGGCCCGGGTGAGCTCGAGGGGCGTGTACTCGACCGGCAGCGGGTTGCCGGGATCGAGGATGTAGCTGTTGACGCCGCGGGCGTAGGCGTCGAGCCAGACCCGGGTCTCGCGGGAGATCGCCGGCAGCGAGGCCTCGGCGGCCCGGCGCAGCCCGAGGGTACGGAGCTGGACGTCCGAAGCCAGCCCCCCCTTGCCCACCATCTCGGCGAGAGTGCCGCTGAAGGTATGGCGCAGCACGTCCATCTGAAAGAACCGGTCGCGGGCGTGAGCGCGTCCGAGGGCGTAGAGGACGTCGCGGTCGGTGGAACCGAAGATGTGCGGGATGGAGTAGGTGTCCCGAAGATCCCGAACCGTCGCGGCGGAGGCGGGCAGCGCAGCGGAGAGGGTTAGAAGGGCGAGCAGGATGACGAAGGATCTCCTCACGGGCAGCT
>Ga0268266_10002404_pt1 | contig 20173 bp, 12 predicted proteins | sample KBSS13metaG_FD_190356 | JGI IMG/M metagenome (GOLD analysis project Ga0268266, IMG submission 190356) | Switchgrass rhizosphere microbial communities from Kellogg Biological Station, Michigan, USA - KBS S1-3 metaG (SPAdes) (version 2) | ecosystem: Host-associated > Plants > Roots > Rhizosphere... | reverse complement strand
CGCGGCCCAACGAGGTCTCCAAGAAGTCGCTCAAGACGATCCTGCCGAAGCTGCGCCTGCTCGCCGAGCACGCGCGGTTTCGCGTGCGGATCAACACCGTGCTCGGCTCGAGCCCGCCGGCCGAGGCGATCGAGGTCGCGCGTACGGTCACCGCGCTGGGCTTCGACAGCAACTGCTCGCTCGTGCGCGACGCGAGCGGCGCGATGAAGTCGGCCGACGCCGAAACTCGCGCGGCCTACGACGAGATCCGCGCGCTCGGCAAGCGGCTGCCGGCGTTCCTCGACGACGACTACACACGCCAGCTGCTCGACCACGGCACGATGCAGTGGAAGTGCCGCGCCGGTGCGCGCACGTTCCTGGTGTGCGAGCGCGGCCTCGTGCACCTGTGCGCGCCGCGCATGAACGACAACGCGACCCCGCTGACCGACTACACGGTCGATCACATCCGCGCCGCGTTCGACGCGCCGAAGCCGTGTGCGGCAACCTGCCCGATCGCCTACGCACATCACGCGAGCAAGCTCGATGGCTGGCGCCGTCAAGCCGGCGTGCCTACGTCACATCGCAAGCATCTCACCGTGGTCCGATAACGATGTACGATCGGCGTCATGCGCCGAGCTCTAGTCCTGCTGATGCTCGTCCTGCCGGCTGTCGCGCGTGCCCAAGCCACCGTGACGGTGAACCTGTCGCCGCAGGGCCAAGCGCTCGCACAGCAGATGGGAATCACGCCCGCCGATCTCGCGTCGAAGATCCAGGATCAGGTCAACGCGGCGTACGACCTCGGCAACCTGAGCGGGTTCGTGCGGTCGTTCGCCGACGCGACGACGTTCGCGCAGCGCGGGCTTGGCGTCGATTACATGTCGCTGCCCGGCAGCTTCATCATCGGCGTCGGCGGCCAGGTCGCGCTCGCCACCGACGGCGACCTCAAGAGCGACCAGAGCGCGACGGCCGGCTTCGCCGCGAACTTCGCGATCATGCTCGGGCTCAACCTCAAGGACTACGGCCACCCGCGCTGGACGCTGTACGCGAACGGCTTTTACGACAAAGGCTCGACGGACCGACTCAACGGCTCGATCACGACGGCCGCCGCGCACGTGCAGTACCGGCTCGTCGATCCGCAGCGCGACCAGGGCGTCGGCGCCGCGATCCTGCGGTGGACCGGCATCGACGTGACGAGCGGCGTCGAGTACACGCGCTGGGCGTTCGGCGCGAACGACACGATCACGAACAACTACACGGTGCAGGGCACGCCACTCGAGGTCGACTCGACCGGCACGTTCGCGCTCAAGTCGAACGCGCTCACTGTCCCGATCGAGCTCACGACCGGCTTCCGCATCCTCGAGCTCGTCAGCATCTACGCCGGCGGCGGCTTCGATTTCACCGAGGGCAAGGCGTATGTCGACGCGAACCTGAGTGGTCCGATCAAGGCGCCCGACGGGAGTAACGTCGGCACCGTCACGATCGACGCGACCGGCAACAACACGGCGAGCCCTGGCAACTTCTACGGGCTCGCGGGCGTGCAGCTGAACCTGTGGTCGCTGAAGATCTTCTCGCAGGTCAACCTCTCGCCCGAGCCGGCGGCCAGCCTCGCGTTCGGCCTCAGACTCGTGCTGTGATCGCGCGCGCGACGCGAATTCCGTCGAGCGCGGCCGACACGATGCCGCCGGCGTAGCCAGCGCCTTCCGCGCACGGATACAGGCCCGCGAGATCGGGCGACGCGAGCGACTCGGGATCGCGCGGCACGCGCACCGGTGACGACGTGCGCGACTCGACGCCGACGAGCACGGCCTCGTCGGTGAGATAGCCGCGCATCTGGCGATCGAACTGGACGAGCCCGTCGCGCAGGCGCTGCGCGAGCGGCAGGCCCGTCGAATCGAGCACCGCGCCGACGTCGGTGGCGACCAGGCCCGGCTGATAGCTCGTGCGCGGCACGGTCGACGACGCCTTGCCGCGCGCGAAGTCGGTCGCGCGCGTCGCCGGAGCGCGCAGCTCGCCACCGCCGGCGTGCGCCGCGGCCTGTTCGAGCCGGCGCTGGAGCGCCACGCCGCGCAGCGGATCGTCGCCGGGCAAATCGGAGAGCTCGACGGAGACGACGAGCCCGGAGTTCGCGTACGGCGAGTCGCGCCGCGACAGGCTCATGCCGTTCACGACGATCCCGTCGGGCTCGGTCGACGCCGGCACGATCCAGCCGCCGGGGCACATGCAGAAGCTGAACACGCCGCGGCCATCGTTCGGCGTGAACGCGAGCCGATACGGCGCGGCCGGCAGCTTGGCGTGGCCGGCAAAGCGGCCGTACTGCATGCGATCGATCAGCGGTTGCGGATGTTCGATGCGCACGCCCATCGCGAACGGCTTGGCTTCGAGCCGCACGCCGGCGGCGAGCAGCATGGTGTGGACGTCGCGCGCCGAGTGACCGGTCGCGAGCACGACGGCGCGGCCGATCAGCTCGCCGCCGTCGGCCGTGCGCACGCCGACCGCGCGGCCGTCGCGAACCACGAGCGACGTCGCGTGCGTGCCGAACCGGATCTCGCTACCGACCTTCGCGAGCGCCTCGCGAATCGCGGTGATGACCTTCGGTAGCTTGTTCGAGCCGATGTGCGGGCGCGCGTCGACGAGGATCGCCGGCGGTGCGCCGTGCAGCGCGAGCACCTCGAGCACGTCGCGGACGTCGCCGCGCTTGTGCGAGCGCGTGTAGAGCTTGCCGTCGGAGTACGTGCCCGCGCCGCCCTCGCCGAAGCAGTAGTTCGAGTCCGGATCGACGCGGCCGTGCTGCGTGAGCCCCTTGAGATCGCGGCGGCGCGCCTGCACCGGCTTGCCGCGATCGAGGATGATCGCGCGCACGCCGGCCCGCGCGAGCTCGTACGCGCAGAACATCCCGGCCGGCCCGGCGCCGACGATCACGACCGGCTCGCCCGACGTCTCGCGCAGCGGCGCACCGCCGATCGCCTCGTGCTCGCCGGCGACGCCCACGGTCAGGTGAAACCGCACGCGCCCTCGCCGCGCGTCGATCGAGCGCTTGCGCACCTCGAGCGGCGGCAACCGATCGACCGGCTCGCCGAGCTGCGCGGCCAGGCGCGCGGCGATCGCGGTCGGATCGTCGGGGTCGTCGAGCTCGAGCTCGACGGCGTAATCGCGCTCGCGATCGATCAGTTGGTCTCCTCGTCGTCGACGTGAGCGCGCTCGCGCTCGGCCTCGTACGCGTCGGTGCCCGCGAATCGCGCGAGCCAGCGCTTCGCGGCGGGCTCCTGCCAGCCCCAGTGCTCGCCGGCGACGTGAAACATGCCGCCGATCAGGCGCGGGTCGATCGGCGGATCCTGGAGCAGGTCCCATTTTACGTGGACATTGGCGTTGCGCAGCATGCGATCGAACAGCGCGATCGTGTCGTCGGCGAGATCCGAACGCAGCGCCGCCACGCCGGCCGCGAGCACGCGCGCATCGTGGTGCAGCAGGCGCGCGGTGCCCGGCCGAGCGCGCGCGATGACCTCGCTGCACGCGTCGATGATCGCGCGGCGTGCGCCGGCCGCGCCGCGGCGGTGGGCCTCGTCGATGAGCGCGCCGCGTCCGACGACGTGCGCCTCGCCGATCGCCTGCACGAGCTCGAGCTCGCCGAGCGCGCGCACAGCTGCGGCATCGTAGATCGGCGCGAACGGCAGCGGCGTGCCGATCCGATCGAGCAACGCGTGCGCGACGGCCCGCAGCTCGCGCTCTGCGAAGCGCGTGAGCCGCACGAGATCGTCGGCCTGGACGTGCTCGGGAAACGCGGTGGCCACGTCGAGCGCGGCGCGCAGCTTCGCGACGGTGGCATCGTGATCGTCGGCGAGCACGGTGAGCTCGGCGTGCAACAGCTCGGCGAGCTCGGGCGCCGGCTCGCCCGCCAGCGCACGCGCACACGCGGCCGCCAGTGGCTCGTGCGCGAGCTCGGCAAGCACGCGCGCAGCCTCGGCGCGACGCGCCGGCGTCAGCGTCGCGGCGAGCCGGCCGAACGCGAGCGCACGCGCGGCCGCCACGCGTGCTGCCGGCGCGTGGGCCTCCGACGCCATCACCGCGACGAGCACGGGCGCAGCCGCCGGATCGCCGATCGCACCGAGCGCGGCGGCCGCGACGGCGGCGTGGCTCGAGCCGAGCGCGTCGACCAGCGCCGGCACGGTCGCGCGATCGCCGACGACGCCGGCGAGCTCGGCCACGCGCGCATGCGTCGCGATCGCCGAAACCAGCGCGGGCACCACGCGAGCGCCGAGCCGGCCCGCACGCGCGCGCTCGAGCAGGAGCTCGCCCGCATCGCGCGTGACGTCGCCGTTGTCGTCGTGATCGCGGTCGTCGTCGCGATCGGGCTCGAGCTCGAGGCCGGCCGCGATGTCGTCGGCGAGCTCGCACAGCATGCGCGCGACCTCGCGATCGCTCCAGATCACCTGGTCGGCCAGCCAGCGCTCGACCGCCGCCTCGCCACCGCTGCGATACTCCGTGCGCAGCGGATTGCCGGCGAGCACGAACGCATCGTCGCCGCGCGACGCGAACCGCGCGTGTGCGATCGGCAGCACGCGGTGCAGCTGCGACGCGACCCACAACAGGCGCGCCTCGGCTCCGTCGACGGTGACCTTGCAAGCCCACAGCTGCGCCGCGCGATGCTCGCGATCGATCGCGATCGCGGTGTCGCGATAGCCGCCCTCGTACGGCGCCAGCCACAGCGTGTGAAACGCGAGCAGCACCGTGTTCTCGCCGTCGAGCTCGTCGCCGGCGAGCTTCACGGCGATCCCGAGGTCGCTCGCATCGGCGACGGGCCGGTCGTCGAACGGAAACGGGATCTCCGCGGTGCGCGGAAGCTCGGCGCCGGTCTCGAAGAACCAGACAGATGTCACGCCGGCCGCGGCTGCTGCCTCGACAAGCGCCGTCTGCTCGCGCACGCCGGCGTCGTCGCGCGGCACCGCCCACGGGATCGCGACGAGCTGGAGCCGGCCTTCGAGCCGATCCGGAAACTCGCCGATGAACGCGTCGACGTCGGGGATGAGCGGCGCGAGCGCGCGCAGCACGTCGAGCAGGCCGTCGCGATCGACCGGCGCGTCGAGCTTGACCACGAAGAACGCGAACACCGGCGCCGCGGCGGGCGCGTTCAGCCCGTCGATGGCCACGCTCATCAGTTGCCTTCCTGACGTGCGTGCCAGTCGAGGAACAGCGCCTTGAACTCGGGCAGCTCGCGCACCGGGCCGAGGTGCTCGTCGGTCTCGACCTGGCCGAGCCGCGCGTAGTCGTGCTGGAACGCGAGCTTGACCTGCTCGAATGCCTTCGCATACTCGCCGACCGCCGCGTACGCGCGCGCCGCCGAGTGGAACAGGTCCGGGTTCTCGTGCGCGATCGGCTGCGCGCGATCGGCGATCCGCGCGGCGATGTCGTACGCCTCGAGCGCGCGCGCCTGGTCGAGCGCGCGGAGGTACGCGCGTCGCTCGCCGCCGCCGTCGGGAATCGGCAGCGCGAGCAAGTGCTCGAACAACGCGAGCGCTTGCACGCGAGCTCCGGCGCGAGCGGCGACATCGGCGAGCGCGCACAGGTGATCGGCCGCGAGCTCGTCGGCCGAAGCGAGCGCGGCATCGAGCGCATCGGCCGCGCGCGGCGAACCGGCGAGCCGCATCGCGACTCGCACGCGCACGACCGGCTCGAGCGCGGGCAGCGCGCGAAGCAGCGCGTCGAGCTTGCCCGTGCAGCCGGCGGCTTCCGCTTCGATCATGCGCATCGCGTGCGCGAGCTGGATCGCCGGATCTTCAGGCGCCACGCGCATCGCGCGCTCGCTCATGCGCAGCGCCGCGCGAACGCGATCGTCGCCATCGCGCGCGGCCGGAATCGCGGTCGGGATGACGCGCAGCCGCGGCCCACCACGCACGAGGCTGCCGACCAGCACCGGTTCGAGCTCCGGCTCGAGCTCGCTCGCGAGCTTGCCGATCGCGATGCGCCGATCGGGCTCGGCGAGATCACGCAGGCCCGCGAGCGCCGCGAGCTGACCCGCGAGCGCCGGCTGCTGCAACAGGGCGCGATGTGCATCGGCATCGTCGAGCGCGCGCCACGCCAGCTCGGCCCACTCGGCGCGCGGCGCCGCGGCGATCTCATCGGCTATGCGGCTCGCGCGACGCGGCTCGAGACCGAGCGCACGAAACCGAGCGAGATGCGCGCGCACGTCGCGGATCGCTCCGAGCTCGTTGCGGCCGCCGAGCAACTCGTCGACGAGCGCCGCCGCATCGCGCACGAGCCGCGCGCGGTGCGCTCGCGCGACCTCGAGGTACGCCGCGCGGTCGGGCTCCTCGAACCAGAACGCGCGCCACAGCGAGTACAGCGCCGTCGGCACGTAGCGCTCGCACGCCGCGAGCCGGGCGCGCAGCTGATCGGCGGGGACGATCTGGTTGAGGTCGGGATCGAACATGTCGCCGACGTCCGCCGCGCCGCACAACAGCGCGCGCAGCCAGCGCGAGCGACACAGCAGGAACTCGGTGTCGCGGCGCTCGGGTTCGAGCGGCGCGACGCGGCCGGCGAGCGCGCGTGCGGCCAGCTCGGCTCGATCGCCGTCGAGCCGCGCGCCGTCGACCGCCGCGGCATACGCGAAGCTGTCGAGCGAATCGGCCACCACGGCGAACCGCCGCGTGCCGCGATCGAAGCGCAGCACCTGGCGCGGCGCGTCCCAGCCGTAGAGCTCGAGGTAGTGCGAGCCGCCGATCTGGACGACGCCACTGAATGCTTCGACGAGCCCGGTCGCGCGCGGGTCGCGCTGGTCGCGCGTGACCAGCCGCTCGAACAGGTTGCCGCGCGGCGCGCTCCATCGCGGATCGAGGCCGAGCACGCGCCGGCCGGCGAGCACGCGCGCGAGCCCGACGAGCTCCGGCGGCGCCTCGATGCCGTACGTGGCCGCGAACGCGCGCGTCTGAAATACCTCGCCGTCGGTGTCGTTGTCGTCGCCGTCGATGCCGTCGTCGTCGCCGTCTCCGTCGGTCTCGTCGTCATCGTCGTCGTCGTCGTCGTCGCCGTCGTCATCGTCGCCGTCGTCGCCGTTGCCGTCTTCGTGCTCGTCTTCGAGATACGTCGACAGCCGGCTCTCGATGAAGCCGTCGGGCCCGGCGGCGATCCACGCGTCCGGATCGCCGAACACGTCGGGCCGATCGGCCCACGGCGCGTCGCCCGGCGGTGCGAGCCGCACGATCAGCCCGCCGTCGCCGCCGATCAGTACGCCGTCGCCGAATCGCGTGATCGACCACAGGTGCGCCGTCAGCTCGGTCGCGTGCGGGTGCCACGTGCGGCCGTCGTCCGAGGAGATCAAGATCGTGCCGCGATCGCCCACGATCACGATGCGGCCGTCGGCGAGCATCGCGACCGCTTCGAGGTCGGCGTCGGTGCCGCTCGCGGCGCGCGAGAACCACGCGCCGTCGGGCGAGCGCGTGATGAAGCCGCGATCGCCGATCGCGATCCACGTGCCGCGCTTGGTGATCGCCAGCCCGGTGAGCGGCGTCGCCGTGCCGATCGAGACGGGCTGAACCGCGCCGTCGCGCCATCGCCGCAGCACGCCGTCGCGACACACGAGCACGACGTCGCCGGCGTGCTCGTAGATCGCGGCCAGCCGCGAGGTCGTGCCGAGCTCGACCGGCTCGAGCGCGTCGCCGTGCACGCGCGCGCAGAACCCGCGATCGCCCGCGACCCACAGCTCGTCGCCGATCGCCGCGACCGCGAACACGCAATCGTCGGTGCGCGTCGGCACCAGCGTCCACGTCGCGCCGCGATCGCTCGAGTGTGCGAGCTGGCCGAACTCGCCGCAGATCCAGATCTCGTCGCGCAGGACGGTAATGCCGCGCAACCCGAGCTCGCGCGGCGTGGTCAGCCGCTCGAACCGGCGCGCGTTCGACGACGCCATCACGATCGGATGCTCGGCCGACGTCCCGCCCGCGACGTGGACCAGCTCGTCGGTGATCGCGAACCCGGCGACGTAGCCGAGCGCGGCGGCCGGCTGGACGATCGTCAGCTCGAGCTCGGCGACAGCCACGCGGCCATCCTACCGAAAGATCACGGACACGGGGGCAGCTTGCCGATCATCTCCAGCGCGGCCTGGCAGGTCGCGACGGCACCGTCGGGATCCCGCTGCGCTTCGTCGTCGAGCATCTTGCGGACGTTCGCGACGGCGTCGCGCGTCTCCTGCGCCACGCTGGAGCAGCCTTCGTAGCCCTGCGCGCGGCGGTCGAACTCGACGCACACCGGCGGCATGGCGCGCACGACGGTCGCCCTCGCCGGGAAGTCCCAGTCGGCCGCGAGCACGGCGGAGCCGTCGAAGCACGCCACCCCACCGCCGGTCGCGACGCACGCGCGCACGGTGTCCGTCCACTTGTCGGCGGTGCATGCCTTCTGCATCGCGGTGCGCGACCCGGTGATCGCCTTCCTGCGCTCGGCCGGCTTGGCGCCGTCGAGCTTGCCCTGCCAAGCCGCGTCCGCGTAGTACGTGGCCGCGACCTTCGCGCACGTCATCGTCGCCGGCTTCTGCTTCGCGGCCGAAATCTTCTTCGCGCGCTCGGCGATCTGATCGAGCTTCGCGGCGAATGCAGGTTTGTCGGGCTCGTCGACGATGCAGCTCACCAGATCCGGCGGAGCGGTGTCGGCGACCAAGCACTGCTTGGTCTTCTCGTGCCACGCCGCACACTCGGTCTCCACCGCCCGCTTGCGCGCGTCGAGCACCCATTCACGCTCGAGCGAGACGTCGTCCGACAACCGCTCGACGGCCTCCGCGACCGTGTCGCACGAGGTCTCGGGCGGCGCATCATCGGCGTCGCTGGCTTCCGCGTACTTGACGTTCCACTCGGCGAGGCGCGCCTGGTAGCGCGCGGCCATCAGCGGCGGCAACGTGTCGAGACACGACTTGGGCGTGCGGCTCGAGCCGATGCATGCGAGCAACGCGCGCGACCAGTGATCGTCGGTGCAGGCGCCCGTGATTGCCGCTTCGAGGGCCGGCCCGGCGGTGTCCTCGCTCGACACGACCTTGCCGCGCAAGATCACGCCGGCATCGGCGCACGTCGTCGGCGCGCCCACCGGCGCAGGTACCGGCTTTGGCGGTGGCAGCTCGCTGCTCGTGCCGCCGCACGCCGCAACCACGATCCAGACCCACGGACGCATGTTCGCCAACTATGTCACGCCGGCGCGAACGCTTCGAGCGGGATATCGAGCACCGCGCGGTCCTCGCGCGCGATGAGCTGCGCCTTCGCGACGACGCCCGGCAACACGTTGTTCGCGAAGTACTGCGCGGCGTACTTCTTGCCGGCGTAGAACGCGCGATCGGGGTGGTCGGCGCCGAGCCCGGCGACCGCCGCCTCGGCGATCACGGCCTGCTCGAGGAGCAGCCAGCCGATCGTGAGCTCGCTCATCATCTCGAGGAAGCGGTTCGCGACGACCGGCACCATCTCGAGCTTGCCGCCGCCGAACCACATCATGAACTTGGCGCCGGTCGCGGTCATCGCTTCCATCGCCTGGCCGAGCGCGGCGACCTCGGCCTTGAGCGTCGCGTGCTCCTTGTGCTTGGCGACGAACGCGCCGACGTCCTTGGTGAACGCCTGGACGTTCGCGCCGCCGCGCTGCATCAGCTTGCGGCCGACGAGGTCCATCGCCTGGATGTGGTTCGTGCCCTCGTAGATCGAGAAGATCTTCGAGTCGCGGCAGTACTGCTCGACGGGCCAGTCGCGCAGGAAGCCGGCGCCGCCGTAGACCTGGATCGCGGTCGCGCAGATCTGGAACGCCTGATCGCTGCCGTACGCCTTGAGCAGCGGCACGAGCAAGTCGACCTGGCCCTGGTGATACTCGGCCTGCTGCGCGTCGCCGCCGGTCTCCCCATTTTTTGTAATCGCGAAGTGGCGATCGATGTGCATCGTGAGCTTCACGGCGAGCGCGCGAATGCCCTCGACGCGCGATTTCATGTCGAGCAGCATGCGGCGCACGTCGGGGTGGTCGACGATCGGCACGCGCGGCGCGGTCGCGTCCTTCCAGTGCTTGATCGAAGAGCCCTGCTTGCGCTCCTTCGCGTAGTCGAGCGCGTTCAAGTACGCCGACGACGCGAGCGACAAGCCCTGAATGCCGACGCCGATGCGCGCGAAGTTCATCAGGTGGAACATCTGGGACATGCCCTTCTGCTCCGTGGTGCCGACGAGCTCGCCGATGCACTTGCCGTTGTCGCCGAACGCGAGCTGCGCGGTCGCCGACGCCTTGATGCCCATCTTGTGCTCGATGCCGGTCGTCGCGACGTCGTTCGGCGTGCCGTCGGCGCGAACCTTCGGCACGATGAACAGCGACAGGCCCTTCGTGCCGGCCGGCGCATCGGGCGTGCGCGCGAGCACCATGTGCACGATGTTCGGCGTCATGTCCTGATCGCCGCCGGAGATGAAGATCTTCGTGCCCTTGATGTCGTAGTGGCCGTCGGCGCGCTTGGTCGCGATCGTCGCGGCCGAGCCGACGTCGCTGCCGGCCTGCGGCTCGGTCAGGCACATCGTGCCGGCCCACGAGCCGTCGAACATCTTCGGCACGTAGCGGTCGATCTGCTCGGGCGTGCCGAACGCGAGGATCACGTCGGCCGCGCCCTGGGTCAGCGCCGGGTACATGTTGAACGACGTGCACGACCCGCACATGAACTCTTCGACGAGCATCGCGAGCGTGAACGGGCCGGCCTGACCGCCGTGCTTCTCTTCGATCGCGAGCGTGCGCCAGCCGGCGTCGAACAGCGCCTTCCAGGCTTCCTTGAAGCCCGGCGGCACGTGAACCTGGCCGTTCTCGAGCGTGCAGCCCTGCGCGTCGCCGCCGGCGTTGATCGGGCCGAGATACTTCTGCACCCAGCCGTAGGCTTCTTCGAACACGGCGAGGACCTCGTCCTTGCCCCAGTTCGCGTACGGCGCCTTGCCGAGCAGCTCGTCGAGCTTGAACTGCTCGAACACGAGGAACGCGAGGTCGCGGAGGTTGGCCTTGTAGTAATTCTGCTGCGCCATATGAATGAACCCTCATTCATTCTTGACGCGATTAACACGCCGCGTCAAGCCGTCGTTCAATACATGCCTTCTCGACGGGCGTAGCGTTCGGCGCGGGTACGGTCGTAGTCCTCGCCGTCGAAGCCGTCGCCGAGGATCCCGGCCAAGATCTCGCCGCTGGTCGGCAGCGCGCCAGAGGTCACGAATCTCGCGGGATCCCAGAGATGGGAGCGCAAGAACGCCTTCGGGCACTGCGTGTACGCGCTTTCGATGTCGACCACGATGCCGAGCTTCGGCGGCTTGCCCTCGACCGCGCACGGCGCGAGCAGCGCGGCGTCGGTGACGAGCGTCGCGCGGCCGTTGACGCGAAACGTCTCGCCGATGCCGGGGATGATGAACAGGAGCGCGACGCGCGGGTTCTCGAGGATGTTGCGCAGCGTATCGGCGAGCCGGTTGCCGGGGCGCTCGGGCACGAGCAGCGTGCGCTCGTCGAGGATCCGCACGAAGCCCGGCGGGTCGCCGCGCGGGCTGACGTCGCACGTGCCCTGCGCGTCGCTCGTGGCGATGCACGCGAACGGCGCGAGCTCGATGAAGCGCCGCGTCTGCGGCGTCAGGTGGTCGACGATCTTCGCGCTCGTCGCCGCGAGCGGCTCGCCGATCAGCTCGCGCAAGGCGGCTTCGCTCTCGATCGTCGCGCTCGTCAGGCGGTGCGGCATGGCCGCAGTCTACGACCAGCGCGCGAGATAGTCGTCGAGGTCGAGCTTGCGCTTCGTCGCCGCGGACGACATGTACCGGATCGTACCGTAGATCGGCCGCTCGGGTCCCCACGGGCGATCGAACAGGCCGAGCACCCAGCCGATGCCGGAATACGAGTTGGGATCGCGACCATCGACCGCGTACTTGTTGTTGAGCTCGACGAGCGTGGCGAACGCGGCACGCGGCGACGCCGACCATTCGAGGATCTTCTTGCCCCACAGCATGCGCAGGTAGTTGTGGATGCGGCCGTCGGTGACGAGCTCGCGCTGTGCGGCGTTCCAGATCGGATCGGCGGTCGCGGCGCGCTCGAGCTCGTCGCGGCTGTAGCGCTCGGGTCGCGGATCGCGCGCGTGCTTGGCGAGCGTCACGCGCGCCCACGCCGGCAGCGCGGCGTAGCTCGCGAAGTCGCGGCGGTGATGGCAGAAGCCATAGCCGAGCTCGCGCCAGGTCACGAGCTCGTCGAGAAACGCCTCGCTGCTCGCGGGCAGGCCCCACCAGCCGTTGCGGCTGCCGGTGACCTTCGCGCCGGCGAGCCGCGACGGATCCCAGCCGCTCGCGCGCCACACGCTCGCCGCGATCTCGTGGACCGAGATGTGGCCGAAGTGCAGGTACGGCGACAGCCCGCTGTAAACGTTGCGGTCGAGGTAGCGCGCCAGCCCGTGCGCGATGAAGTCGCGAAGCACGCGATGCGCCGCCACGTGGCCGCCGCGATACGGCACCGGTGCGATCGCGTGATCGATCGGCAGCTGCGCGAGCGCGGCTCGATCGATCGGCGACGATGGCCAGCGCGCGAGGCTCGGCAGCTCGGCCCGCCGCTTCGCGCGAGGCAGCCGCGCGCTCGGGCGCTGCGCGAGAAACCGAGGAAGCTGGCGCTGTAGCTCGCGGCGAAACGACGCCGCGGTCGCGAACGCGCGATCGGTCGCGCGCAGCGGCAGGAGCCCGTTGCCGTCGACCTGCTCGAGTCGCACGTCGAGCCGTGCACCGGCGGCGGCGACCATGTGCGGCAAGAAGAAGCCCGGCTGCTCGTCGGTGACGACCGCGCACGCGCGCTTCGCGAGCGCCGCGAGCAGGCCCTTGCCGCGGCCGGGAGCGGGCTCGACGTACGGCACGTACGCGATGTTCGCGGCGGCGAACGCGCGGGCGTTGTCGCGCATGCCGTCGACGACGAACGCGTGATGGCGATCGCTCGCCCAGCGGTAGCCGGCGCGCAACGCCTCGAGCACGACGACCGGCCGATCGAGCTCGGTCGCGAGCGCGCGCGCGTGATCGAGCGCGAAGCTCCACGTCGGGCGGCGCGCCGCGATCATCCAGTACAGGACGTAGTCGCCGCGAGCGCGGATGGCGCGATCGTTGACCGGCGTCACGCGCGACTCCATCGCCGGCAACCTACCTGATACCGTCCCGCCATGCTTCAGGGCAAGGTCATCCTCATCACCGGCGCGAGCCGCGGTATCGGCGAAGCGATCGCGCGAGCGGCGGTCGACGCGGGAGCGCGCGTCGTGCTGGCGTCGCGCAAGCAAGCGGATCTCGATCGCGTCGCGGCGGCGCTCGGCGACCACGCGGCCGCGTTCGCGTGTCACACCGGCAAGCCCGACGAGGTCGACGCGCTGTTCGCGAAGGCCGTCGAGAAATTCGGCCGCGTCGACGGCGCGGTCAACAACGCCGCCACCAACCCGTACTTCGGCCCGCTGATCGACACGCCCGACTCGGCGATCGACAAGACGTTCGAGGTCAACGTGCGCGGCTATCTCTACGTCGCACGCGCGCTGGTCAAGCACGCGCGCGCGCGCGGCGGCGGTGGCGCGATCGTCAACATCGCGAGCATCGCCGGGCTGCGCGCCGCGCCAATGCAGGGCATCTACGGCGCGACCAAGGCCGCCGTGATCAGCATGACGAAGACGCTCGCGTTCGAGCTCGGCGGCTCGCAGATCCGCGTCAACGCGATCGCGCCCGGTCTCGTCGAGACCAAGTTCGCGGCCGCCATCGTCGGTAACCCGATGCTCCGCGAGCACATCGTCGCGCGCACGCCGCTGGCGCGCCACGCGCAGCCCGCCGAGATCGCCGGCGCCGCCGTGTATCTGCTCAGCGATGCCGCCTCGTTCACGACCGGCACCACGATGGTCGTCGACGGCGGCGTCACCGCGGTCTGATCAGCGCTTGGCGAGCCCCGCGGAGATCGCGCGACCGAGCGACGGATCGGAATCGAGCGCCGCGGCCCACGCGCGCGAGACCTCGACGTAACCGGCGTCGTCGAGATCGAACTGCGCGAGCGCCTCGCGCGGCGACAGCGCCGCGAGATCGCGGATCAGCGCGACGTAATCGCTGACGCGCGAGACCTTGCCGCCGGCGATCACCACGCGATCCTCGAACCCGGCCGGCGGCGCACCGCTGGCGCCGGCGACGATCGCCCCTCGCGCGCGCAGCTCCGCGCGAAACGCGTCGGGCGTCATGCGCTCGCCGAGCCGCGGCACCGGATCGCGCGCGAAGTACGCTTGCTCGCGGATCTGGAGCGCGAGGCAGCGCGCGAGCAGGCCCTCGCGATCCATCGTGCCGGTCGTCTCGGCGAGCACCGCGAGTGCCGCGACCCACGCGCGCGGCGTCACTGCCACGTGGCCCTCGGGCCGCGTGCGAAACCGCGCGGCGCGCAAGGCCGTACGCCGGATGCGCCAGCTCGGATCGCCCAGCCGAGCCGCGGCGGCCGCGTGATCGCCGGCTTCGAGCTGCGCGTAGATCGGATCGCGCGCGAGCGGCGGCGGTGCCTCGCGCGCCTCGAGCGACGGATCGAGCTCGACGGCGCGTGCATGCGCGCGGGCCGCGCGCTCCTGATCGCCGGCGTCGCTCGCGGTGCGCGCGTGCGTGAGCCACAGCTCGGCGTTCGTGTACCACCGGCTCGCGTAGCTCTGCACCGCGAGCGCATCGACGAGCTTGCCGCGTTGCACGAGCATGCTCGCGAGGATCTGCGGCGCGAGCTCGCCCACGCCGCGTGTCAGGTGCTCGAGCGCCTCGGCGAGCTTGCCCTGATGCGCGAGCGCGAAGCCGAGCGCACGCTGGCCGTCGGCGTTGCCGGGCTCGACGGCGACCACCCAGCGGGCGAGCCGCTCGGCGCGCGCCGGCTCGTTCGCGGCGAGCGCGGAGGTCGCGGCGGTGAGCGCCTTGTCGAGATCGAACGGCACCTCGACCGCGAGCCGCGTCCACGGTTCGCGCAGCGTTTGCGCGCGCACCGGACCGCTCGCGCGCAACACGACGGCGAGCGCGGCGGGCGCACGGCCGGCCTCGAACAGCGCGCGTGCGGCGTGCACGCACGGCACCGACGTGATGCCGTCGCCGAGATAGCTGGCGGTGTGGAGCGCGTCGATCGCGTCCTCGGCCTCGAGCTCGCGCGCCGCGAGCTGCGCGGCGATCGCATCGGCCCACTCGTCGAGCGCGGCGGTGCCGGCGTGGAGCGCGAGCCGCGATGCCTGCGCGGCGACCTTGCCGGCCCAGCCGGCGGGCCGGTCGCGATGCAGCTTCGCGATCGACCACGCGAGCACGGCGGTCTCTTCAGGGCCGAGGATGCGCGTCGCGACCGTCGGGTACTCCTTGACGAAGCCGACCACGTCGCCGCCGTTGCGCTCGTCGATGGCGAGGCTGCGCTCCGCGGTCGCGAGCCACGTCGAGCCGACCCAGCGATCGACGCGGCGGAGCAGCGGATCGAGTGCGCCGAGCATGGCGCGCGCCTCGCGGTCGCCGAGCGCGTCGCGATGGACGCGCACGAGCGCGAGCGCTTCGGCCGCGACGGTGCGCAGCGCACCTGCGAGCGTGGTCGGCACGGCGGTCGTCGCGGCGAGATAGCGCGCGAGCGCCTGCGCGGCCGTGTACGCCGCGGCTTGCACCATCGGCGCGCGCTCGCCCGTCGACGCCGCCGCGAACACCACGTCGAGCCAGCGCTCGACGATCCGGTCGCCGCGCGCGAGCTCGTCGGCGATCTCGAAGCCCGACGGCGGGCCCTTGCGCAGCTTGCCGAGCTCGTCGAACAGCTCGTCGATCTGGCGGCGACCGCGCGCCTCGGCGGGAAATGCGGCGAGCCACGACGGATCGAACTCGATCGGCGAGGTCTTGCCGAGCGCGCGCGAGACCAGGCCGCTCTTCGCGGCGGCGGGCACGAAATCGGCGATCACGCGCGCCATCCGGCGGGCGAGCGTCGGCGCGCCGGCGGCGATGCGCTCGCCGAGCGCGGTCTCGATCACCTCGATCGGCGTGCCCGCCATCACGAGCGCGGTGCGCGCGAGCGCGACCTGGTCGTCGCGGCCGGGCTCGGTGAGCTCGGCGGCCCACAGCTCCTCGAGCGCGCGGCGATGGTCGCCGACGGCCGTGAGCGCGCGCGCCGCCGCGAGCCGCACGACCGAGCCGCGGCCGTGCCCGAGCCCGAGGCCGAGCTGGGCCCACGCGAACGGCACGTCGTCTTCGCGGCCCATCGCGACGAGCGCGTCGAGGAACAGCGCGAGGTCGCCGGGGCTGTCGGGTGCGGCGCGATCGAAGCCGGCGAGCACGCGCGCGTCGTCGCCGCGTGCCGCGCCCTCGCGCGCGTAGGCCCACGCGGCGATCTTGGGATCGCTGCGCCAGCGCGCGAGCTGCTTGGCGTGATTCGGCCACGTCGCTTCGCGTCCGTCGAGCCGGCTCGCGCGCAGCGCGATCGCCTCGGCGAGCCGACCCACGCCGTAGAGCGCGTTCGCGGCGCGCAGATCGATGTGGATCTGATCCGCGTACCACGGCAGGCCGCGGTCGAGCGGACACCCGTGCTCGGCCTGCGCGCACAGCGCACGCTGGAGCCGCGCACCCGAGCGACTGGCGCGCTCGTCGAGCGCGAGCAGCCCGAGATGCGCGCGCGGATCGTCGGGGTGCAACCGCACCGCGCGCTCCATGAGCCGCATGCCTTCGTCGACGCGCCCGCTCGCGGCGAGCCGGTCGGCGGCGGCCTCGAGCGCCTCGAGCGAGCCCGGCCGGCACACCGCGGCCATGCCGGCGGCCGCGCGCGATTCGAGGGCGCCACCTTCGCCATTCCCCCGGCTTCCGCCGGCCGGCGAGTCTTTGTCGGGCTCGAGCTCCTCGTAGGGGCGCGCCCAGCCCGGTGCGGCCGCGATGATCTCGCGCAGTATCGCCGGTTCGCGCGAGTGCTCGAACTTGCCGAACCGCGCCTGCGGATGCTCGGGATCGGCGGCGAGCAGCTCGTCGCTGAGGTCTTCGCGCAGCGCGAGCTCGAGCAAGCGCAGCGCGGGCGCACGACACGCCTGCGGCAGCCGGCCGAGCAGCGGCCGCGCGAGCGAGCGCCTGCGCTCGTCGGACGGCGTGATCGCGGCGACCGCGGCGTCGATCGCGTCGGCGGTCATCGCCGCGGTGACGCCGGCTTCCTCGTCGGGATCGTCCTCGACGACGTGCAGCGTCCACGCCGGCTGCGCCGCGGCCGGCAGCGTCCACGCGCGCGCTTGCTCGACGAGCGTCGGCCCGATCACGCGGACGATCGCGAGGATCTCGTCGGCGGTGACGACCTCCGGCTTCTTCGGGAACGGTCCGAGCGCGCGCGCCGACGTCCACGCCGACAGCACCTGATGGATCTGCTCGCCGATCGAGCGGCCGAGCGCCTCGAACGTGTCCTGGTTGCCGTCGCGGCCGATGACATGCAGCTTGACGATGCCCGACTTCGCGCCGAGGCCGAGCTCGAGCCAGATGACCTCGTCGCGGCGCGTCGGCCCGTAGAACGCGTCGCTCGGCCGGCCCCCGCGGCCCGCGTGCTGCGGCGCGAAGTGGCCGTCTTGCGGCAACAGCGGTGTGGCCTCGGCGTCGAGCACCGCGAGTCGCGGATGGCGCTGGCACAGCTCGATGCACGCGGTCCAGATCAACGCGGCGGCCTCGCGCTCGTACGCGACGTCCGGCCCGTCGAGCTTGACCTCGGGCGCGAGCACGGCGAGCCGATGCGGCTTGGGGATCGCCGGCATTTACAGCTCGTCCTCGCCGAGCGGACGCGCGCCGTGCCGCTCGAGCTCCGCGATCACCGCCGGTGGGCACGCGGCGCCGCGCACGTAGAAATCGGTGCCGGGGAACGGCCCGCCGACGAGCCGCGCGCCGGCCTTCGCGACGCGCTCGGCGAGCGCGGTCTTGACCATGTACTCGAGCTCGCCCGCGACGTACACCGTCGCGCCTGCGAGCGCGCGATCGACGCGGCGCGCGAGCGACACGAGCGGCTCGAGCGACGTCGCGTCGGGCTCGGCGTCGAACGGCGCCGGTTTCGCGTTCGCCGCGATCACGTCGAGCCCGCCGGCAAGCGCGACCAGCGCGGGCCGTGCTTCCGGTGCGCGCGCGACGAGCCACTGCTCGTTCGGGCCGGGAAACGCCGGCGTCGCGCTGTCGTCGACCACCGCGACCGCCGGCGGATCGGCGAGCACGCGCTGCGCGAGATCGACGCGGCCCGCGCGATAGCACGCGAGCGCCCGCGCGTAGACCAGCTCGGGCGTGTGATGGCGCGCCGTGGCCGCGAGCTCGAGCGCGGCGAGCGGGCGGCCCCAGATCGCGAGGTGCATCGCGCCGATGTCCTCGAGCCGGAGCGTGCGCGCCGCCGCGACGAGCTGGCCGATCCGACCGCGCCGCGCGAGCTCGGCGACGTAGAGCTCGCCGACGATGCGCTGCGAATCGGGGTGCGCCGCGACGAGCTCGCGCGCACGCGCCGGATCGCGCGCGAGCCGCACGAGATGCGCCCACAGCGTGTAATAGAACGGCTCGGCGTAGCGCCCGAACTTCACCGCGGCAGCGAGATCGTCGGCGGCCAGGCCGCACAGGCGCTCGCGCTCGGCCGGCGCGATCACCGCGGTCGCACGCGCGACGCGCAGCGCCTGCACCGTCGGCACGACGCCGCGGCGCTGGAGGTGCCACTTGGCGCGCGCGCGCACGAGATCCGCATTCGGCTGGCCGCGCAGCGCGTCTTCGAGCGTGCCGATCGCGCGTTCGCCGGCGAGCGCGACGACGAGCAGCAGCATCTCGAGCTTGTCGACCTCGGGCGCGCGCGGCGCACGCGCGAGCAGCATCGGCACGGCTTCTTCGCCGAGCGTCGCCGCGACGAGCCGCACCACGCGCACGCGATGAATCGCCGGAATGTCCTCGAGGCAGACCAGGAGCACGCGCGCCAGCGCCGGCGACGCGTAGCACTCGAGGGCCGCGCCCCACCTCGCGGGTGCGCGCGCGAACGTCGCGAACGCGCCTTCCCACTGCACGTGGCGCATCGCGATCGGCAGCGCGTCGCTCGCGGCACCGGTGCGCGCGGCGGTCTCGGCGAGCTTGACCAGCGCCTCGTCGGCGAGCTGCACCGCGGCCTGCGACCACTGTGTCGCGGGATGCTTCGCGCGCAGCTCGCGATCGCCGAGCGCGACGATCGCCTGCTCGCGCACCGGTGGCGGCGTATTCGAGTCGCCGGCGATCGCCGCGAGCCGTCTGACGGTCTCCACCGTCGGGAACATCGCGAGCCACGCGCAGCCGCGCCGGCGCAGCTCGACCGCGTGTTTGGCCTCGGTCATCCACAGGCCAACCTCGGCGAGCGCGGGCTCGGCGCCGAACCACGGCTCGCCGTCGTGCTCGAGCTGCGCGAGCCGCTCGATCAAGGCGGCGTCGAGCGCGGTGCCTTTCGCCGGCAACGCCGCCACGAGCGAGCGGACACGGTACGCCAGATGCGGCGGCACCGCGTCCATCGCCCCCACCGGTGCGGGCAGAACGGCCACGACGCGAGCATAATACAGCTCATGCTCCGGCTCTCGCTTCTCCTCGGGTGTGTCAGCTCCGTTGCGTTCGCCGGGTCGGTCAAAGGCACCGTGCTGTTCGAGGGCGAGCCGCCGACCCAGCCGGTGCTCAAGCGCACCAGCGACCCCAAGTGCACGCAAAACCGGACCGACGAAGCGATCATGGTCACCAAGGGCAAGCTGGCGGGCGTGGTCGTGCGGATCCAGAACGGCACCGCCGCCACGCACGCGCCACCCCCCACCACGCCGGTCGTGATCGATCAAAAAGATTGCATGTACGAGCCGCGCGTCGTCGCGATCGTCGCGGGCCAGCCCGTGGCCGTCCACAACAGCGACAACACGTTCCACAACGTCCACGGCATCGTGATGGGCAAGGACGCGTTCAACAAGCCGCAGGCGCCCGGCGATCCGACCCTCGCGATCGACGCATCGGTCGCCAAGCCCGGCGAGGTGCTCGCGCTGCAATGCGACATCCACCCGTGGATGAAGTCGTATATCGCCGTCAACGACACGCCATACTTCGCGGTCACCGGCAGCGACGGCGCGTTCGAGATCAAGGGGCTCCCCGAGGGAACATACACGCTCGAGGCGTGGCACCCGACGCTCGGCACGAAGACGATGAGGATCGTCATCGGCAAAGCCAAGCGCGGCGACGTCACCGCGCGGTTCTCGTACCTGGCGCGAGACATGTGATGCGCG
>Ga0268266_10002403_pt1 | contig 20178 bp, 12 predicted proteins | sample KBSS13metaG_FD_190356 | JGI IMG/M metagenome (GOLD analysis project Ga0268266, IMG submission 190356) | Switchgrass rhizosphere microbial communities from Kellogg Biological Station, Michigan, USA - KBS S1-3 metaG (SPAdes) (version 2) | ecosystem: Host-associated > Plants > Roots > Rhizosphere... | reverse complement strand
GCCCTGGTCGAAGCGCGAGGACTTCGACACACCGCTGAAGGTCAGGGTGGCGATGGTCTTGTCGGCACGGTCATCCACGCCATCCAGTTGTACCTGGAGGTTGTCGATGTAGGTCGACTGGAACGCATCGCCCAGATCCGCACGCTCACGCTTGAGGAACTCAAGCATTTGCGGAGTCACGAACTCGGCGATCTTGTCCATTTCGTTGGCGTCCCAGTGCTGCTGCAGCGACTGGAAATGGCTGCGTGCAGCTTCAAGGAAGTTCTGCTCGTTGAACCAGGCTGGCGCGTTGATCACCGGACGGGCGGCAGCAGGTGCAGCCGAACCACCGAAGATCGAACCCATGGCAGCAGGCTTCTGCTCGAACGCTTCACGCTGCATCGGCGCGCCGGCCGGAGCGAATTGCTCCTGCTGCTTGCGTCGACGCGCGGCGATGAAGCGGAAGATCACGAACGCGATCACGGCCATGATCAGGATGTCGAAGATCTGCATGCCCTGGAAGCCGCCGCCCATGAACATGGATGCGAGCAGGCCACCAGCAGCGATACCGGCCAGAGGGCCGAGCCATTTCGAAGCACCACCGGCCTTGGCGGCAGCGCCTGCGGCACCGGCAGCACCAGCGGTCGCAGCAGCGCCGCCGACACCTGGAGAAGAAGGAGCCATCTGGCTGGTCTGGTGCGTCGGCGCAGCGCCGGCGCTTTTGCCACCACCAAAGCGCTTGGCGTTGGCGTCGAGGCTCATCGTCAGGCCGATGCACAACGCCATGGCGATGCTAAGAAAACGTTTCATAAAGGGAATTCCCGTTTGTGGAGACACGCGCGCCATGTTGCACAGCTGAAGTGTTACTGGCTAGCGAGAGAGTGTTTCGGGCTTTTGCCTGACAGGTCGCGTTCAGCTTCGCGAGGCAATCAGCCTATGTACTTTTGTCTGTAGGAAAAGGAGATAGGTTCAGCGGGATTGTTGGTCAGAACCCCGAACCCTGTGGGAGCGAGCCTGCTTGAGAAAGCCCCATCGCGGTCTATCAGATCAACCGCGATGACTTCATTCGCGAGCAGGCTCGCTCTCACAGAAAAGCAAAACCGGCGTCAGATCGCTTCCAGCTTGGCGTAGCCGAGCATCAGCCACTTGCTGCCTTCGCTGAAGTTCACCTGCACCCGCGCCTGCGCACCGGCGCCCTCAAAGTTGAGGATCACACCGTCGCCAAAGATCGAATGGCGTACCGCCTGACCGAGGCTGAAACCCGTTTCCGGAATCTCGCTGCCGCTGAACAGATTGCTGCCGCTCATCGACTGATTGCCGCCGAACGGACGGCTGACGCTGTTCGACAAGCGCACTTCCTGAATCAGGCCTTTCGGCACTTCACGTACGAAACGCGAGACCTTGTTGTAGGTTTCGCTGCCGTACAGACGTCGGGTTTCCGCATAGGTCATTACCAGATTCTGCATCGCCCGGGTAATGCCGACGTAGGCCAGGCGGCGTTCTTCCTCAAGACGTCCTGGTTCTTCCAGGCTCATCTTGTGGGGGAACAGGCCTTCTTCCATGCCCACGAGGAACACGTAAGGGAATTCCAGGCCTTTGGCGCTGTGCAGGGTCATCAGCTGAATGCTGTCTTCATGCTCGTCGGCCTGGGTGTCGCCGGCCTCCAGCGAAGCATGGCCGAGGAACGCCGCCAGTGGCGTCAGTTCTTCGTCTTCTTCAGTGTTCTCGAAGTTGCGCGCGGCGCTGACCAGTTCCTCAAGGTTTTCTACCCGGGCCTGGCCTTTCTCGCCTTTTTCCGCTTCGTGATAAGCAATCAGGCCGGATTGCTCGATGACGGTTTGCGTCATCAGGTGCAGCGGCATTTCCATGCACTTGGCGGCGAGGTTTTCGATCAGTTCGATAAACGCACCCAGGGCACCGGCCGCACGACCGGTCAGGCCTTTGTTGGCGACCAGTTGGCGCATCGCTTCCCACATCGACACATCGCTGTGGCGCGCGTGATCACGGATGGCTTCGACAGTTTTCTCGCCGATGCCACGGGCGGGCACGTTGATCACCCGTTCCAGCGCTGCATCGTTGCCGCGGCCTTCGAGCAACCGCAGGTAAGCCATGGCGTTCTTGATTTCCGCACGTTCGAAGAAGCGCTGGCCGCCGTAGATGCGGTAAGGAATACGTTCGCGCAGCAAAGCTTCTTCCAGAACGCGTGATTGGGCGTTGGAGCGGTACAAAATCGCGATATCGCTGCGCGCCAGGCCGGTTTTCAGCGCGCTTTCGATGGTTTCGACAACGTAGCGCGCTTCGTCGTGTTCGTTGAACGCGGCGTACAGATTGATCGCTTCGCCATCACCGCCGTCGGTCCACAGCTCTTTGCCGAGACGACCGGTGTTATTGGCGATCAAGGCGTTGGCAGCCTTGAGGATACCGGCGGTGGAGCGGTAGTTCTGCTCCAGACGAATGGTCACCGAATCCGGGAAGTCAGAGGAGTACTGATGAATGTTCTCGATCTTCGCGCCGCGCCAGCCGTAAATCGACTGGTCGTCGTCGCCGACCACCATCAGGCTGTCGCCGCCCTTGCCGAGCAGGCGCAACCAGGCGTACTGCACGGCGTTGGTATCCTGGAACTCGTCCACCAGAATGTGGCGGAAGCGCTTCTGGTAGTGCGCCAACAGGCCCGGATGATCGCGCCACAAGTCGAGTGCGCGCAGCAGCAGTTCGGAGAAGTCGATGACGCCGGCACGCTGGCACGCCGCCTCGTAGGCTTCGTAAATGCCGCGCATGGTCGCCAGATACAGATCGCCGCTGGCCTGAATGTGTTGCGGACGCAGACCTTCGTCTTTCTGGCCGTTGATGAACCACTGTGCCTGACGGGCCGGCCAGCGTTGTTCGTCCAGACCCAGCTCGCGGATCACCCGCTTGACCAGCCGTTGCTGGTCGTCGCTGTCGAGAATCTGGAAGGTCTGGCTCAGGCCCGCTTCCTGCCAGTGCGCCCGCAGCAAGCGGTGCGCGAGGCCGTGGAAGGTGCCGACCCACATGCCGGCCGGGTTGATCCCCAGCAACTGCTCGATGCGATGACGCATCTCGGCAGCGGCCTTGTTGGTGAAGGTCACCGACAGGATGGAGTGGGGCGAGGCGTTTTCGACCTGGATCAACCAGGCGATACGGTGCACCAGCACTCGGGTTTTACCGGAACCGGCGCCGGCCAGGACCAACTGACGGCCAACGGGGGCTGCTACGGCCTGGCGTTGGGCATCGTTGAGGGAATTCAGCAGAAGGGAGAGATCATCGCGCATCGGGGCATTCTAGGGTGCGCCGCAGGCCCGGGCAAACCGAGCTTTGCATTAGCCGATGAAACTCCTGTCGATGACGACCGGTCGGTCACTGCCTACAGGCATCGGCCCGCCGCGCTCCAAGGGTTTGGCCGGTGGCAAAGGACGGAAAAGTTTCACTGAAATTATGATCTGGGGCAGTTTGGCAACGGGATCGGCTTGTGTATGCTCCGTCCACGTTTCGGGCGCACGCCCTCCTTATAAGAACAAGAACGTTGCCCATGACCCTCAGCGCCGAACTGTCGGGCCCCTCCGTGGAACCCCGGGTTATCCGCAAGCACTATGCCGTCGAAATGGCGGTCGAGCGCACGCGCCTGCTGTATCAGGGCTCGTTATTGCCCACCCTGTTCATGTTGATCAATGGTCTGGTCTGCGCCGCTTTGCTCTGGAGCCCGCAGCGCTACTTTGTGGTCAGCGTCTGGCTGGTGTGGTTGCTGTCGCTGGTGGCGTTGCGGGTGATTCAGGTCGCAGCATTCGACTCGGCAATCCCTGACCGGCAGGCACAACCGATCTGGCGGCGGATGTTTCTGCTGGGTTCGACCATGACCGGCCTGACTCTGGCCGGCGCCGGAATTGCGCTGGTGCCCGCCGATAATTTCATGCAACAAGCCTGGGTGTTCGGCCTGATCGGCGCCGCGACTCTGTCGGCCAGCGTTGCCTACGCGGTGAGCCTGCCGGCGTTCCTGTCGTTTACCTTGCCCTGTCTGTTGCCGGCGATCGGCTATCTGTTCTGGGGCGGCGACGAGCAGGCGCGTGGCTGGGGCTGGCTCGGGCTGATTCTGCTTGGCTCGCTGAGTGTGGTCGCGTGGCAGGTCAATCGCCTGATCGATCGCGGCTTGCTGCGGCGCTTTCAGAATCAGCACTTGATCGAACACCTGCAACAGACGCAATCGCGCAGCGAGCAGCTCAATCAGGAACTGGCCAGGGAAATCGATCAGCGCCGCTGCGCCGAGGGCAAATTGCGCGAAGCCCAGGTAGAACTCGAAAACCGCGTCGCCCAGCGCAGCCGCGAGCTGGACGCGGCCAATCAGGCCTTGAGCAAAAGCGAGGCACGGCTGGCACTGGCGCTGAAAGCCAGTGAGTTGGGGTTGTGGGACTGGAACCTGCAAACCGACGAAGTCCACCACACGCAGATTCAGGAACTGTTCGGCCTCGCTCCGGAATACGTCACGGCGCTGTTGCGCGACCTCAAGCCACGTCTGCACCCCGACGATGTGCCGACGCTAAAATACGCGTTGATCGAGCATTTGAAGGGGCGCACCGAGGACTATCAGATCGAATACCGCGTGCGTCACAGCGATGGCCACTGGGTGTGGATCGAAGACCGTGGCCGCGCGGTAGAACGCAGCGACAGCGGTCGGGTGATTCGCATGGTCGGCACCCGTCGCGACATCAGTGCCAGTAAAAGCCTTGAAGAGCAGCAGCGACTGGCGGCGACGGTGTTCGAAGCGGCCAGTGAAGGCATCGTGATTCTCGACCCGAACTACGCGCTGATCGCGATCAATCAGGCGTTCAGCCGGGTCACCGGTTACGACATCGAGGACATGCTCGGTCGCAACGTCGTCGAGTTACCGTGCAGCCGTGATGCCCGCCGCCATTACGTCGCCATCCGTCATGCACTTGAGCAACACGGCAGTTGGCAGGGCGAACTGGTGGAGACGCGCAAGAACGGCGAGTTGTACCCGCAGTGGCTGCAACTGAATGCAGTGCGTGATGGTCGGGGAAATGTCAGTCATATCGTCGGCTTCTTCGCCGATCTGTCAGCACGCCGCGAATCCGAAGAGCGCATGCGTTACCTGACCCATTACGACGAACTGACTGGGTTGGCCAACCGCTCGCTGTTCCGCGAGCGCTTGCATGAAGCGCATCAACGTTCGCGTCAGGGCCGACGCAGTCTGGCGTTGCTGCACATCAATCTTGATCGTTTCAAATTGCTTAACGACAGCCTTGGCCATGAGATTGCCGACCAGTTGCTGCAGAAAATGGCGCGCCGCTTGGTCAACGCCTTGCCAGAAGCCGACACCATCGCCCGTTTGTCCGGTGATGAGTTTGCAGTGCTGTTCGATGCCTATGGCAACCTGTCGAGTCTGGCCCGGGTCGCCACGCGCCTGTCGAGCAAATTGCGCCTGCCTCTGACGGTCGAAGGGCATGAACTGGTGGTCAGCGCCTCGATGGGCATCAGCATGCTGCCGGACAACGCCCGGGAGATTTCTGCGCTGGTCAGTCAATCGAACATGGCCATGCAACACGCCAAGCACTTGGGCGGCAACAACTTCCAGTTTTACACCGACAGCCTTCAGGCCAGCACCCTTGAGCGCTTGCAACTGGAAAACCAGCTGCGCAAGGCCATTGAAGACAAGCAACTGAAAGTGTTCTATCAGCCCAAACTGTGTCTGGAAACAGGGCGCTTGAATGCGGCGGAAGCGCTGGTGCGCTGGGATCATCCGACCATGGGCCGAGTACCGCCGGGGGATTTCATCGGGCTGGCCGAGGAGACCGGTCTGATCGGCCCGATCGGCGAATTCGTCCTGCGTCAGGCGTGCTGGCAGGCCTGCGAGTGGCAGCGTCAGGGCCTTGCGCCGATCCGTATTTCGGTGAACCTGTCGGTGCATCAACTGCGCCAAGGCAAGCTGGTCAGTCTGGTGCGCCAGGTGCTGGAGGAAACCGGGCTGGCGCCGCACTACCTCGAGCTGGAGCTGACCGAAAGCCAGTTGCTCGATAGCGTCGAACATATCATCGCGACCTTCCAGCAGTTGCGTGATCTGGGGGTGAAACTGGCCATCGATGACTTCGGCACCGGCTATTCGTCGCTGAGTTACCTCAAGCGCATTCCGGTGGATTACGTGAAGATCGATCAGGCCTTCATTCGCGGGTTGGGTGAGGGCAGTGAAGACGCGGCGATCACCCGCGCAATCATTGCCATGGCGCATGGCTTGTCGCTGAAGGTGGTCGCCGAAGGCGTCGAGCGGCAAGAGCAGCTGGAATTTTTACGCGCCGAGCGTTGTGATGAAGTTCAGGGTTATCTGATCAGCCGGCCCGTGGAGGCTGACAGTCTGGCCGGGCTTTTGCGCGATCAGGAAAAACCGCTTTAAGGGCTACATGCACCTCATCGCGCCTGATATGGGGACATGGAGTTACGCATTGAGCAGGCAAAAAGCCAATTCATGTAGTATAACTACAAGCATGCTACATCCTTGCCCATAAGAAGAGTCCAGCCCCTTGAATCTGCTGCAACACATCGCCCAGTCACGTCACCTGTTACGCAAGTCGGAGCTCAAGGTCGCCGACCACGTGCTGCTTGACCCTGCGGCGGTGATGCACAGTTCCATGGCCGACCTGGCCCACAGCGTCGGCATCAGCGAGCCGACCATCGTGCGCTTCTGTCGCGCCATAGGCTGCTCCGGTTTTCAGGATCTCAAACTGAAGTTAGCGCAAAGCCTCGCGGCCGGTGCCAGCTTCGGCCAGTTTGCGATCCATGAAGACGACTCGGTCGCCGATTACAGCCTGAAGATTTTCGACACCACGTTGCACACCTTGATGGAGGTTCGCGAGAAACTCGATCCGATTGAGCTGCAGCGCGCGGTGACGTTGATGTCGCAGGCGCAGCGGGTCGAGTTCTATGGCTTCGGCGCCTCGGGTGCAGTGGCGGCGGATGCGCAGCACAAGTTCTTCCGTTTGCTGCTGACCGCGGCGGCGTATTCCGATCCGCACATGCAGGCGATGTCGGCGGTGACCCTGAAACCGACCGATGTGGCGATCTGTATTTCCCAGTCCGGGCGTTCCAAGGATTTGCTGATCACCGCCAATCTGGTGCGCGAGAGCGGCGCTTCGCTGATTACCTTGTGCCCGAGTCAGACGCCCCTAGCCGAATTGTCGACGGTCAATCTGGCGATCGATGTGCACGAAGATACGGAAATCTATACGCCGCTGACTTCGCGCATTGCGCACCTGGTGGTAATCGATGTGTTGGCGATGGGCGTGGCCATGGCGCGCGGGCCGAGCCTGGTCAATCACCTCAAGAGCGTGAAGCGCAGTCTGCGCAGCTTGCGCTTGTCGCCGAAAGCCGCCAAAGCGCTGGATGACTGAAGCCATCTAAGTTCGTTCCAACCTCATTCGCGAGCAGGCTCGCTCCCACAGGGGATCTCCGAGGTACACAAATTCTGTGTCATACCGAGATCAAATGTGGGAGCGAGCCTGCTCGCGATAGCGTCCTCAAAAACACCACAACCCTTCGCAAGTTTCATCGGACTGTCATCCCCGCGCAGCCAAACCGTCATCCCCGCCGCCTATCGTGAAACTCCCGTCATCGCCTTGGGAGACTCGAAATGGCTCAGCCCTACGAAGAACGCAACAGCGCCGCGAAAACCCGTCGTCAGCAGGAAGATCAGCGCCGCATGGAATTTCGCCGCGCTATCGAAGATCGCTTCGAACTCCGTCAGCTTCAAGCCGAAATCGGCGACTTTCCCGAGATCACTCACTGGCAGGCAGCACCCGCAGCTTCCCGTCGAAGCGCTCAACCAGCGCGCTGATCTGCACCCGTTCGCTGCGGATAAACGCCAGGAAGGCGTGTGCCACCGGGGACAAGCGTTTGGCTTTGGCTTGCACCAGGCACCAGCTACGCAAGAGCGGCAGTTCCTCGACCGGCAGCTCGACGAGCCCGCCGGTCGCCAGCTCCAGGTTCAGGGCGTGGCGCGTCAACAGCGCCAGGCCCAAACCCGCCTGCACACATTCACGCTGCGCTTCGGCCGAGGCCACTTCCTGGGTCTGGGTGAAGTGCACGCGTTTCTCTTTGAAATACTCCTCGCAGGCCAGTCGCGTCCCCGAGCCGGGCTCGCGGATCAGCAGCGTGTAAGGCTCAAGATCCTGCAAACGCAGCGGGCCCATGTGCGCCAACGGATGATCCGGACGCGCCACGGCAACAATCGGATTGTTGAGGAACGGCAAAAACTCAAGCCCCATGTCCTGCGGCACCATCGACATGATCACCAGATCATCGCGGTTATCCGAAAGCCTGCGGATCACCTGGCCACGGTTGACCACGGTCAGTTGCAGATTCACTTCCGGGTGCTGGCGCTTGAACGCGGCAAACAGATGCGGCACGAAGTATTTGGCGCTGGATTCCACTGCCAGTTTCAGCTGACCTTGCAGTGAACCCTGCATGTCCGACAGCTGCATATCGAGGTTTTCCAGGCGTCCGAAGATGTCCCGACTGGCGCGCTGGAGTGCTTCGGCAGCCTCGGTCATGTAGAGTTTTTTGCCGACATAATCGAATAATGGCTGCCCGATCAGCTCTTCGAGCTGACGAATCTGTAGGCTGACGGCCGGTTGCGTGAGAGACATTTCCTCGGCTGCGCGGCTGTAGGAGCGTAAGTCGCACACCTCGTTGAAGATCTGCAACTGACGTAATGTCATACGCATCAAGGACTTACGCATTTATCAATGGCTCTGGCGGCGGGCTTGTCGTTTAACTATAAGTCTTTACTTATGCCTGACCCAATTTTTATTCATTTTTGTTAATCCCTCATGAGCGCTAGTGTGGACCTGCGACTAAATTGAAACATTTGGTCACGCGTCGACCTGGGTCTAGCAGGTCGTGGTGCCACCGGCTCAAGGGAACCTCCAAGTGATAACAAAGATCCTGATCGCCAACCGTGGTGAGATTGCCGTACGAATCGTGCGAGCCTGCGCCGAAATGGGCATTCGCTCGGTTGCGATTTTCTCCGACGCCGACCGCCATGCACTTCATGTGAAGCGTGCGGACGAGGCCCATAGCATCGGTGCCGAGCCACTGGCCGGTTACCTGAACCCGCGCAAGCTGGTGAACCTCGCCGTCGAAACCGGTTGCGATGCACTGCATCCCGGTTACGGTTTCCTCTCGGAAAACGCCGAGCTGGCTGATATCTGCGCCGAGCGCGGGATCAAATTCATTGGCCCGTCGGCAGAAGTCATCCGCCGCATGGGCGACAAGACCGAAGCGCGCCGCAGCATGATCAAGGCGGGCGTACCGGTGACGCCGGGCACCGAAGGCAACGTGGCCGACATCGAAGAGGCCTTGGCCGAGGGCGACCGTATCGGTTACCCGGTGATGCTCAAAGCCACTTCCGGTGGTGGTGGTCGCGGTATCCGTCGCTGCAACAGCCGCGAAGAACTTGAACAGAATTTCCCTCGGGTGATTTCCGAAGCGACCAAGGCGTTCGGTTCTGCCGAAGTGTTCCTGGAAAAATGCATCGTCAATCCGAAGCACATCGAAGCGCAGATCCTTGGCGACAGCTTTGGCAATGTCGTGCACCTGTTCGAGCGTGACTGCTCGATCCAGCGGCGCAACCAGAAGCTCATCGAAATCGCCCCGAGCCCGCAACTGACCCCGGAACAGCGCGCCTACATCGGCGACCTGTCGGTGCGTGCGGCCAAGGCTGTCGGTTACGAGAACGCCGGTACTGTGGAGTTTCTGCTCGCCGAGGGCGAGGTGTACTTCATGGAGATGAACACCCGGGTGCAGGTGGAACACACCATCACCGAAGAAATCACCGGGATCGACATCGTCCGCGAACAGATTCGCATCGCCTCCGGCCTGCCGTTGTCGGTGAAGCAGGAAGACATTCAGCACCGTGGTTTCGCGTTGCAGTTCCGCATCAACGCCGAAGACCCGAAGAATAACTTCCTGCCGAGCTTCGGCAAGATCACCCGTTATTACGCCCCCGGCGGACCGGGTGTGCGCACCGATACAGCGATCTATACCGGCTACACCATCCCGCCGTTCTACGACTCGATGTGCCTGAAACTGGTGGTCTGGGCACTGACTTGGGAAGAGGCGATGGACCGTGGCCTGCGTGCGCTGGACGACATGCGTCTGCAGGGCGTGAAGACCACCGCCGCGTACTACCAGGAAATCCTGCGCAACCCGGAATTCCGTAGCGGCCAGTTCAATACCAGCTTCGTTGAAAGCCACCCGGAACTGACCAACTACTCGATCAAGCGCAAACCCGAAGAGCTGGCCCTGGCCATCGCCGCCGCCATCGCCGCCCACGCAGGCCTATGAATGAAACAGCTGCGAGCTTTTAGCTGCAAGCGGCAAGTAAAAGCAGATTGGCTTTTTCTTGCAGCTCGTAGCTTGAAGCTTGCCGCTATGAGGAGATACCAATGACTAAGAAGATCTTCGTTACCGATACCATCCTGCGCGACGCTCACCAATCGCTGCTCGCCACCCGCATGCGCACTGAAGACATGCTGCCAATCTGCGACAAGCTCGACAAAGTCGGCTACTGGTCGCTGGAATGCTGGGGCGGCGCGACCTTCGACGCCTGCGTACGCTTTCTGAAAGAAGATCCGTGGGAGCGTCTGCGCCAACTGCGCGCGGCGCTGCCTAACACCCGTCTGCAAATGCTCCTGCGCGGGCAGAACCTGCTGGGCTACCGCCACTACAGCGACGACGTGGTCAAAGCCTTCGTCGCCAAGGCTGCGGTGAATGGCATCGATGTGTTCCGTATCTTCGACGCGATGAACGACGTGCGTAACCTGCGCGTGGCCATCGAAGCGGTGAAAGCTGCCGGTAAACATGCCCAAGGCACCATCGCCTACACCACCAGCCCGGTGCACACCATTGATGCGTTCGTGGCGCAAGCCAAGCAGATGGAAGCCATGGGGTGCGACTCGGTGGCGATCAAGGACATGGCCGGTCTGCTGACCCCTTACGCCACTGGCGAACTGGTCCGCGCGTTGAAAACCGAGCAGTCGCTGCCGGTGTTCATCCACTCGCACGACACTGCGGGTCTGGCGACCATGTGCCAGCTCAAGGCGATCGAAAACGGCGCCGACCACATCGACACCGCGATCTCCAGCTTCGCTTCGGGCACCAGCCACCCAGGCACCGAGTCGATGGTCGCTGCGCTCAAGGGCACCGAGTACGACACCGGTCTGAACCTTGAGCTGCTGCAAGAGATCGGCTTGTACTTCTACGCCGTGCGCAAGAAGTACCACCAGTTCGAAAGCGAATTCACTGCCGTCGACACCCGCGTGCAAGTCAACCAGGTGCCGGGCGGGATGATCTCCAACCTCGCCAACCAGTTGAAAGAGCAGGGCGCCCTCAACCGTATGGCCGAAGTGCTCGCGGAAATCCCGCGCGTGCGTGAAGACCTCGGCTTCCCGCCGCTGGTGACCCCGACTTCGCAGATCGTCGGCACCCAGGCGTTCTTCAACGTGCTGGCCGGCGAGCGCTACAAGACCATCACCAACGAAGTGAAGCTCTACCTGCAGGGCGGCTACGGCAAGGCGCCGGGCGTGGTCAACGAAAAACTGCGTCGTCAGGCCATCGGCAGCGAAGAGGTCATCGATGTGCGTCCGGCCGATCTGCTCAAGCCGGAAATGACCAAGCTGCGTGCCGACATCGGCGCACTGGCCAAGTCGGAAGAAGACGTGCTGACCTTCGCCATGTTCCCGGACATCGGCCGCAAGTTCCTCGAAGAGCGTGCTGCCGGCACCCTGACGCCGGAAGTGCTGCTGCCGATTCCGGAAGCGGGCGGTGTGACCAAGGCTGGCGGCGAAGGCGTGCCGACCGAGTTCGTCATCGACGTTCATGGCGAAACCTACCGCGTCGACATCACTGGTGTTGGCGTCAAGGCTGAAGGCAAGCGTCACTTCTACCTGTCCATCGACGGCATGCCGGAAGAAGTGGTGTTCGAACCGCTCAACGAATTCGTCGGCGGTGGCAGCAGCAAGCGCAAACAAGCGTCGGCCCCGGGTCACGTCAGCACCACCATGCCAGGCAACATCGTCGATGTGCTGGTCAAGGAGGGCGACACCGTCAAGGCGGGCCAGGCGGTGCTGATCACCGAAGCGATGAAGATGGAAACCGAAGTCCAGGCCGCGATTGCCGGCAAGGTCACCGCCATTCATGTGGCCAAGGGTGATCGGGTCAATCCGGGCGAAATCCTGATCGAGATCGAAGGCTGAGATAACGGCCGCGATTCAACGCTTTAAACCTCGGGGGGGCATGTGCTCCCCTTTTTTTTTTGCGTTTTTAACCCTGTAGGAGCTGCCGAAGGCTGCGATCTTTCGATGTTGTTTGCAGTTCATTAAACAAGATCAAAAGATCGCAGCCTTCGGCAGCTCCTACAAAGAGTGTTGTGTCAGTTAGAACGCCATGCGCCATTGGCCCATCACGCCGTGGGTGCGGCTGTCAGTGGCCACCTCACCGGTGAGACCAACACCGACCGTGTGATTGGCAGACAGTCCGAGATCGAGGCCTGCATCCAAGGACAGGCTGTTTCGATCCAGCGCGGCACCGGCAATTTCAAAGCGTTTGCCACCCTTGACCAGTTGCTGGCGGGTGTCGTTTTCAATCTCGCCAAAGGTGTGCTTCCAGCCGGCACTGAATCGCGGCGTCAGCGTCATGCCGTTATCCAGTCGAGTGATTTTCGCCGTACGCAGACCGAAGGTGCTGCTGAGGTTGTCGCGGGTTTGTCCGAAGACTTTCAGTGCCGCGTCCCCGCCTTTTTCGCTGTAGCTGTCGCGCTGGTAGCGCTGATAACCGAGGCTGGCGAACGGTTCGAGCGTCGCGTTGTGCCGGCCAACATTGACCGCCAGTTCGGCAAAGGCTTGCTGAGTGTTGGCGTCGTAATTGCCCTTGAGGCGATCACTGAACCCGTTAAAAGCCACACGACGTTTGCTGTCGCCATCATGACTGGCATAGGTCGCCCCGAGACGCAGTGAGAACGGTCCATCCTGACGCACGGCGTAGACCCCGAGATGCCAGCTGTCGAGGTCGCCATCGTATTGCCGGGCGTCGAGTCTGGTCTGCGATTTACCGCCGACCAGGCCGATGTGCCATTGTTCATCGAGCCGCCAGTCGGCGCCCATGACCAGACCTTGGGTTGCGTGTTTCAGGGTGCTGTCGAACTCGCGGTCAACCTTGCCGCCATGGCCGAGCGCCTGAATCCACACCCGTCCGGAATCGGCGCCGCCGGCGGCCTGACGCGGTGAATTGCCGTAGCTGTAGGCAGAGCCGTAACGGCTGTTCAGTTGCTGCATGGCCGAGAGCATGCTTGCGCTCACCGGAGTGATGCTGCTCAGCGTGGCTTTGGCGAGGTTGGCGTTGCTGCTGGCGGCGAGTTGTTCGATGGCGACGGGGGCGGTGGTTTTGTCACTGGTCAGCAACGCGGCGACTGCTGCGTTTGTGGGTTTAAGTGGCGCAGGAGCGGGCTGTTCGGCGGTCTCGTTAACTTGTGCAGTCAGAGGTTTGTCCTGCACTGGCGATGGGGCGGACTCTGCAACGAGAGTCGATGCTGACGTCGGAACTGGAACTGGAACTGGAACTGGAACTGGAACTGGTGCGGATGCCGTCAATGGCGTTGGCGTTGGCGTTGCGAATGGCGCAGGCGCTTGTGGTTCGACAATGCTGTCGGCAACTGCACGACCGTTGGTAGTTGTGGCGACGCTCGCAAGCGGCTCACCGTTACGGGCGTAAGTCAGTGCGACGGATTTTTTGTTGTATTGAGGTGTGGCTGTCATGAAGGCCAGGTCGTTCACAATCGTGCCGAATTTACCTTCTACGCTGCCAGCTTCGATGATTTTGTACTGGCGGCTTGATGGGTACTCCCCCGAAGTAGCGACAATTTTCAGGGTGGCATCGTCAAGCTTGGCTGCACCATCGACCTTGATCGTCTGACTGCCGACAGGACTGACCTCATAAGCCAGTTCGGCGTTTGGGGAAAAGCTCAGGTTGCCTTTCACCCGCGGACTGCCGTGCAATTCATTGACCGTGAGCAGGCCATTCACGTGCAGATTTCCTACCGTACCCTTGCCCGCAAAACTGCCTCCTTTCTCTACTTGTACGTTGCCCTTGATACTTCCCCTGTTGAAAAGCTTGCCGGCGCTAATCGCGCCTCCCTCTATGGCGCCTAGGTTTGTCAGCGTACCGCTGGGCTCTACCAACACGCCTTCCTTGAAGTCTCCCTTGCTGCTTATCGTCCAGTCTCCCTGGACGAGATGCAATCCATTGAGATTACGGGTGTCTTTTAGCGTGCCGCCGTTAGAGGCATTCACTACCAATACGTTTTTCCCCTCGCCGCCATCTAACCGCCCACTGACGGAGGCGCCGTCATTGAGAACGATCAAATCGTTGACTGCTGCACCTTGGAAAGTACTTTCGGGTGTATCGAGCACGATGGGAACAGTGTTTTTATCGCCAATAAAACGCTGAATACTTTCGAGAGCCTCCTGATATGAGCCGATTTCTGGCAGCTCCGGCACGTTTATGTCGGGGAGTGACTCGGCTACGTCAGGCTGCTGCTGAGCGTTAGCAAGCTGTAAACCGCCAAGTGCCAGCGCAACGGCTAGAGCCAAATATTTCGGTGCGAATTTGTGTTGAACAGACATTCAGTTTGATCTCTGTTGATGGGAGACCAAACTTTATTGATGCACCGAAAAATCCGATGTCGGCTGCTTCCCGCAGGCTTGCAGGCGACATCGCATCGTTTTGTAGAAAATGACCGCGAGATCCGCAACCAGGTTTTTTACTCGGCCGCAGCGCCTCCTTTTCCTACAACCAATCAAGACCCCGCCGGCTGTTCAACCCTCAAAAACTCATCTGCCACTGACCGATCAGCCCGTGATTACGACTGTTGCTGCCGATCTCACCGCTGTATCCCACACCCAGCGTATGCCGCGCGGAAATCCCTACGTCCAGCCCGGCCTCCAGCACCAGACTGTCACGATCCAGCGAGCTGCCATCGACACTGAACGCCGTGCCGCCGGTCACAAATGCCTGACGCGTCGAGCTGCCGACATCGCCGTAAGTGTGTTTCCAGCCAGCGGCCATGCGCGGTGTCACGCTCATGCCGTTGTCGAGGCTGCTCAAGTGCGCCAGGCGCAGGCCGAAGGTGCTGCTGAAGTTGTCCTGGGTCTGGCTGTCGACTTGCAGCGCGGCGGCGCCACCTTTTTCCTGGTAGCGGTCGCGGTGGTAGCGCTGATAACCGAGGCTGGCGAACGGCTCGGCACTGAGCCGGCCACTGCCCATGGCGTAGCCGACTTCGGCGAAGGCTTGCTGGCTGTCGGCGTCGTAATCGCCTTTCGGGCGGTCGCTGAAACCATTGAAGGCGATGGTGCGTTTGCTTTCACCTTGATGGCCGCTGTACGCCGCGCCGAGGCGCACGGCGATCGGGCCGTTTTGATGCAGCGCATAGACACCGGCGTGCCAGCTCTCGACGTTGCCGTCGACGCCGGTCGCATCCAGATCGGTTTTCGAATAGCCGCCCAGTACGCCCAGACGCCACGCCGGGTTCAGTGACCAGTCGGCGCCCAGCACGCTGCCCTTGGTGCGTTGCTCCAGACCACTATTGCCGTGCTCGCCATCGAGTTTGCCGTAGCCGCCGATGCCTTGCAGCCAGAGCCGGCCGCGAGCGTTCGGGTCATTCAGATTGCGTGCTTCGGACGGCACGCCATTGGCCGCCAGCACGGGGGTGTCACGCTGATCGAGACCGACCATCAGTCCCGGGTTGCCGCCCACTTGCTGCATGGCCGAGAGCATGCTGCTGCCGACCTGACTGCTGGCGCCGAGGGTGGCGCTGGTCAGGTTGGCGTTGCTCGTACCGGCCAACTGCTCGATCGCCGCGCCAGCGCTGCTTTGGCTGGTATTGAGCAAGGCGTTGTACAGCGCGCTGTTTTTACCGATTGAGGCCAGGCTGTTGGCGGCGTTTTTACCGTTGCCGGTCGCAGCGAACTCGTTGAAAGCCACGTCATTGCGGGTGTAGGTCAGATCGACCTGGGTGGGTGTGTAGGCGAGGGTTGGAGTGAGGAACGCATAGTCGCTGCTGACCTTGCCGAAGGTGCCGTTGACCTGCGCCGCTTGCAGCACGGTGTAATGGCTCTGCCATGGATACGTGCCGCTGCCGGGATTCACCGCGAGCGTTGCGTCATTGAGGTTGGCGATGCCGCCGACCTGTACCGGTGCGCTGCTGCCATCGGCGTTGACGCCGTAGGCGAGGGTGGCTGTGCTGGCCATGTTCAAATCGCGATCGATGGATGCGCGACCGAGGCGGGTGTCGGTGCGCAACGTGCCGTTGACGTTGAGGTTGCCCACCGAACCGCCACCGGCATACACACCGCCGGCGTCGACGGTCAGGTTGCCGGCGATGCTGCCTTGGTTGACCAGTGTGGCGCCGTCGCGCACTGCGCCGCCATCGCTGAAATCATCATGGCCGGTCAGCGTCCAGGCGCCTTGCTTGACCTCCAGCCATTCGAAGTTGCGACTGGCGCCGAAGCTGCCACCGGCCGCGTCATCCATCACCACCCGGTCATAACCGCTGCCGCCATCCACCAGGCCGACAAAGCGACTGCCGTTGCGCAAGGTCAGGCTGTCATTGCCGCCACCCAGGTCCAGCGCCAGGCCATTGCTACCACTGATCGTGCCGTCGTTGATGACGCTGTCGGCGAACTCGCCGACGAGCTTCACGCCGAAACCGTTGAGGCCTTGAATGGTGCCGAAGTTTTCCAGAGTGGTCGCCGCCAGCCCCGAACCGCCACTGCCATCGTCGACCAGAATGGCGCTGTCGGCACCGCTGATCAAAGCGTTGTTGGCGTTGAGGATGTAACCGCCACCCAGCGCGATACCTTCACTGCCGTTAGCGAAACCGCCCTTGTCGACACCGCCCGCACCGACGCCCTGAATGGTCCCGTAGTTTTCGATGTGGGCGACCTTGTCGATGTCCACGCCATCGCCGTCACCGTTCGCTTGCAAGCCTGAGTAAGCGCCAGTGATGGTGCCGTGGTTGATCACCGTGCCATCGCCGTCGGAACCGAAGCCGGAGCCGTTGCGGCCGGTGATCTGCCCGTAGTTGATCAGTGTCGCGCCGAGGTCGGTGGTGATGCCATGACGGCCAGCGGAAATCACTCCGTAATTGGTCACACTGACACCGCTGGCGGAGTCGATATCAATGCCGTCGAACTTCTCGTCGGCATTGTGCGAATCGCCGGTGGAAATCTCGCCGTAGTTGGTAATGCTCGCGTTGGCGCCGGTCTTCATGCCGTCACTGGCGTCGCCGCGAATCAGCCCGCCGACGCGGTTGATAATGGTGGTCTTCACGGCGTCACTGCGCAGCGCATCGAGGTCCAGCCCCTGGCCGGTGGTCGAACGAATGATGCCGCTGTTGTCGATCAACAGGCTGCCGCTGATAAAGTTACTGTCGATGCGCAAAGCGTCGTTGGCGCCGAGAATCTGCCCGCCGCTGCGGTTGTTGATCGTGTAGTTGCGCGCCTGGGTCAGGTCGCCGCTGCTGTCGATGGCCCGGCCGCCGGTGGAAACGATTTTGCCGGCGTTATCAATCACCACACCCGCACCGCTGGTCTTGTCTTTCAGGCTCACGGCCTTGCCGCTGTTGGTGATGCTGCCCGGCGCCGAAATCGTCAACGTGTCGCTACCACCCAGCGTTTGCGCTGCAGTGGTGGCGGTGTCGATCTGCACGGTTTTAGCGTTTGCCGATGTAGCAGCGATCAACAGGGCAATGGCAAGGGACAGACGCTGGGGCGGGAACGGCATGGTCGGACGGCCTTCTTGTTATAAGCGGGGCGTCCTGTATAGCGAAGGGTTTTTACAGAATGATGTCGGTGGTTGATCTGCATTGTTTTGCATCTTCGGCGCTGAAACATATTAATTTCTGCATTTTGTTGCAGTTTTTTTGCCTGCTCCTCTCATTAGGTGCAGTAAGTTTGATTCAAACGCCGAAGCAATCACATCAATGAATCCCCGCGCCATTAATGTTTATTGAGCCTTATGCGGCGCTCGAAGATTGGAGAGGAAAATGGTAATGACAGTTCTCGAACGCATGGCGCTCATCGAAAGCATTCAAGAGGCGCTGGCCGACGGGACATTGGAAATCAGCGAAGCTGTCCGCCGTTTACGAGTGGAGGTGACAGGGCTGCATCAAATCCAATTCGCTAAGATGTGCAAAATTTCGGTCCGCACGTTGATACACATAGAGCACGCTGAGGGTAATCAAACGTTAAGGTCGTTGGACTCAATATTCCGATTGTTCGGGATGAAAATGGGCGTCGTGCGGCTTCGCCGAGAAATCAATTAAAACCCGACGCAGCCCGCAATGTGCCGATCGCCCTAGCTCCGCCGCACGTAAGCCTTGCCGTAATGCCGCTCCATGCGCGCCTGAATCAATTCCAGGCCAATCGACATCAGCCAGTAAATGATCGCCGCCGTCGTCAGCATTTCGATGTAGCGGTAGCTTGAGCGCCCGTATGACTGGGCGAGAAACATCACTTCCCAGACGCCCATCACCGAAATCAGCGACGAGTCCTTGAGCATCGAGATGAACTGGTTCGTCGTGGGCGGGATGATCGTGCGCATGGCTTGCGGCAGGGTGATGCGCCAGAAAATCACTGTCTCGCGCATCCCCAATGCCAGCGAAGCTTCGCGTTGGCCGTGGTCGACTCCGAGGATGCCGGCGCGAAAGATTTCGCTGAGATAGGCGCCGTAGTTCAACGACAAGGCAATGATTCCGGCGACGATGGCGCCGGGCACGATGCCCAGTTGCGGCAAGCCCAAATAGATCAGCAAGATCTGGATAAGCAGTGGCGTGCCACGGAAGAACGAGGTGTAAAAACTGGCGATGCCGAACGCCACGGCGCTTTTCGACAGGCGTGCCAATGCGGTGATGAAGCCCAGCAGGGACGAGGCGACAATCGAGCATACACAGAGGAAAAGCGTCAGCGCCGCACCCTGCAAAAAGCCGTTGGGCGCCAGGTGCAGGCCGACCAGATTGGGCAGTTTGTCGAGGATGATCGAGAACTTCAGGTCGAAGCTCAGGAAGAACCCGGCGAACAGGCAGAACAGCGTTGCCCAGGTCAGGTACAGCCGCGTACGAAACCCGAACATCCGTTGCAGGCGAGTTTCAGCCACCGGTTGCGGTGGCTGGGGAGGTGTCGGGAAAGAACTCATTGGCTGATATCAGCGCCGATCCATTTTTGCGACAGCTTGCTCAGCGTGCCGTCCTGTTTCAGTTGCGCGAACACCTCGCGCACTTTGGCGTCCCATTGCGCGTCACCCTTCTCGATGGCCACCGAGTTCGGCTCCGAATACAGCGGCGCGCCGGCCAGTTTGAAGCGTTTGTCTTCATTCAGGCGTGGCTGCGCGGTAACGAGGTTGGTGAGGATTGCATCCAGGCGCACGCCGGCGCCCAGGCCCAAATCCTGGAAGGCGACGTTGTCGGTATCGTACGGCGCGATCTGCACATCTTCGAACGGGTACTGCAACTGCGTGTCCTCGGCACCTTCGATAACCAGGTTCTTGTTCAGATAGCTTTCGTAACTGGACGCGCTGGTGAGGCCGACTTTTTTGCCACTCAGATCCTTGGCGTCGTGAATCCGCTCATCCTTGGCGTTGACCACGATCACTGCCGGCGAAGCGTAGTACTCGACCGGGAAATCGAACACTTCGGCGCGGGCCTTGCTCGGTGTCATCGAGCAAATGCAGATATCGTAGCGCCCGCTCCAGCGGCCGGCCGCAATGACGTCCCAGGACGGCGTTTCGAGTCGCAGCTTGACGCCTAACTTGTCAGCCACGGCTTTGGCGACATCAACGTCGAAGCCATCCAGTTGATTCTGGTCATTGAGAAACGAGAACGGTGGATAGCTTTCCATCAGCACGCCGACCAGTTCTTTCTTTTGCTCGATACGGTCCAGCGTCGTGCCACCAAAGGCTTGCGTGGAGGCGGCCAGAATCGTCAGGCCCAGGGCCAGTAGCGGTTGAAATTTCACAGTCGATCCCTGTGTAAAAAAGAGGTTGTTTTTAACGGAATGGTGCGTATTAAATAGTTATAAGAACGACTCTGATAGTGAGTTATTTTCATAAGCATATGAGTGAAAAGCATAT
>Ga0268266_10002401_pt1 | contig 20182 bp, 16 predicted proteins | sample KBSS13metaG_FD_190356 | JGI IMG/M metagenome (GOLD analysis project Ga0268266, IMG submission 190356) | Switchgrass rhizosphere microbial communities from Kellogg Biological Station, Michigan, USA - KBS S1-3 metaG (SPAdes) (version 2) | ecosystem: Host-associated > Plants > Roots > Rhizosphere... | reverse complement strand
GGTGGACAAGCGCAAAACCTGAGCCGCCCTTTGCATTGTCGTTTATAATGACAAAATGCAAATAGAGGCTCGAACCACCCGCAAGGTGCTCTGGCGGATCATTCCGTTCGTGTTCGCGCTGTACGTCGTTTCGTATATCGATCGCGCCAACATCGGATACGCGGCCCTGCAGATGAACCAGGAGCTGGGCCTGTCCGCCAGCGCCTTCGGGTTCGCGGCCGGGGTGTTTTTCATCGGTTATTTTCTGTTCGAGGTGCCGAGCAACCTGGCGTTGGCCCGCTTCGGGGCCCGGGTGTGGATTGCCTTTATTCTCTTACTGTGGGGGCTCTTTGCGTCCCTCACCGGGTTCGTGCACTCGGCCACGCAGTTGTATGTGTTGCGGTTTCTGTTGGGCGCCGCCGAGGCCGGCTTTTTCCCCGGCGTCATTATTTACCTCACCTACTGGTTCCGGGCCAGGGACCAGGCGACTTCGGTTGCGTTATTCACCGCGGCCATCCCGGTGTCCTATCTTCTCGGTGCGCCGCTCAGCACCTGGATCATGGACCACGCGGGTTGGCGCTGGATGTTGATGTTGGAGGGCATACCCGCCCTGCTCGGCGGCGTGGCGTGTTACCTGTTCCTGACTGACACACCGGAGCGCGCCAAATGGCTCACTCCGGAGGAAAAGCAATGGCTCAGCGCCGAGTTGGCAAAGGACCGTGTCGAGCGGGCTGAGGTAAAGACACTCACTACCTGGCAAGCCATTGCGGCTCCGAAAGTCCTGCTGCTGGCGCTCATTTATTTCATCTACCAGGCCGGGAGCCTCGGCGTCGGGTACTGGATGCCCCAGATCATCGCCAGCCTGTCGGGGCACGTCAGCAACTTCCAGATCGGCGTACTCGCGATGTTGCCCTACGCAATCGCAACGGTGGCCATGGTTGTCTGGTCAGCTCACTCGGACCGAACCGGAGAGCGGCAGCGTCATGCCGCGCTGCCCTTGCTCGCAGCTGCAATCGCCCTCGCTACCACAGGCCTTACACGCAACCCGGCCGCGTCTCTGACGCTCATCTCAATCGCGCTCGCCGGCCTGTATGCCTTCAAGGCGCCCTTCTGGTCCCTGCCCGGCTTGTTTCTCAGCCGCTCCACCGCCGCTATTTCCATTGCCAGCATCAACTCGATCGGCAATCTCGGAGGGTTTGTGGGCCCCTATCTCGTGGGTGTGGCCAAAGGGTCCTCGGGTGACCCGTTGAGTGGGTTGCTGTTTCTCAGCGGGCTGTTGGTGTTGTCGTTCTTCCTGACTCAATTCGGGCGCTTCGCCCCGAAAGGTGCGCATTGAACCGGCTGCCCTGGGTCCTGCGAATCCTCCTCGAGAATACGCAGCGCCATGACGCTCGGGATGCTTCTGCCGCGATCATGGCCTGGCTCGAAACCGGCACCAGCAATGCGGAGATCCCGTTCTATCCGGCTCGCCTGCTCATGCATGACACGACGTGCGTGCCGGCCCTCGTGGATATCGCGGCCATGCGTTCCGAATTGGCACAGAACGGTTACGACCCGTCAACGCTCAACCCTCGGTTACCCATTGACGTTTCGGTCGATCACTCCATCGCTGTTGACTACTTCGGGGTTTCTCACGCGCTCGAGCAGAACATGGCGCAGGAGATCCAGCGAAATGCCGAGCGCTACCGCCTGTTGAAATGGGCAACCCACGCGCTGGACGGCCTACGTGTTCATCCGCCCGGAACGGGGATCATGCACACCCTGAACCTCGAGCAGTTGGCGACCGTGGTCACTAGCCGCGACGGCATCGCGTTCCCCGACACCCTGATCGGCACAGACAGCCACACACCCATGATCAATGGCATCGGTGTGTTGGCCTGGGGTGTTGGCGGACTCGAAGCGGAAAGCGTGATGTTCGGCATGCCGGTGATGTTGAAGATTCCCGAGGTCATCGGGGTCAGGCTCACTGGGGCCCTACCCAACGGCACGTTGGCCACAGATTTGGCGCTGACCGTGACCGAGCGGCTACGCAAACTGCGCCTGGCCGGGAAATTCGTCGAGTTCTTCGGCCCCGGCGTCTCGTCTTTGTCATGTGGCGAGCGCGCCGTGGTCGCCAACATGGCCCCCGAATACGGCGCGTCCTGCGGTTTCTTTCCAGTCGACGAGCGCACGCTGGAGTACCTGCGCGCCACGGGCCGCTCCGACGCTCACGTTGCGCTAGTGGAGGCCTACTGCAAGGAACAACACCTGTGGTTTGACCCCCAGGCAGTGCCGCGCTACACCGAAGTCATCGACATCGACCTCGCCAAAATCGAAACCTCAATCGCGGGCCCCCATCGCCCCCAAGATCGCCTCGCCCCCAGCGCCACCGTCGCATGGCTCGCAAACGCCGCGAAACCAACACCGCCCATTCGCGTCGACACCAGCTCCACCGCACCCACGCAACCCACCGCCGCCGACACCAGCTCCACCAAAGGCGGGCAACCGAGCACCGCCATAGCGGGCCCCATCACCAGCCGGCTCCCCGATGGTGCGGTAGCAATCGCGGCCATAACCAGTTGTACCAACACCTCCGACCCGCGCCTGCTCGTTGCGGCCGGGCTGCTCGCGCGCAAAGCCAGGCAACGGGGTCTGACACCCCCATCGTGGGTGAAGACCTCCCTTGCCCCAGGATCCCCCGCGGCGCAGCGCTATCTCCGACGCTCGGGATTGCTCGAGGACCTGGAAGCCCTCGGATTCGGCATCGTGGGGTTCGGCTGCACAACATGCATCGGCAACTCCGGCGCCCTCGTCCCCGAGATGGCCGACGCCATCGAAGACCGCAGCGTCATCCCCGTCGCCGTGCTCTCAGGCAACCGCAACTTCCCCGGCCGAGTCCATCCCCAAATCGAAGCCAGCTTCCTGGCCTCGCCGCCTCTCGTCATCGCCTATGCGTTGGCCGGTCACGTCAATCTCGACATCCTGCACGACCCGATTGACGGCAAGAGCGCTTACCTTCGGGACCTGTGGCCCACAGGCGCCGAGATCGACGCCGCGTTGGCGTCCGTGCAATCCGCGGACTTTCGAACCGCTAACGAGTTGGCCCAGCAAAACGAAGCTTGGCGCCAGCTCGACGCACCCACAACGCCCCTGTTCCCGTGGAGCGAAACCTCAACCTACATCCGCCGCCCCCCATTCGCCTCACGCAAGGCGAAGTCACGTTTGGGTTCCTACACCGCACGCCCTCTGATCGTCCTGGGCGACGACATCACAACCGACCACATCTCCCCCGCCGGCCAGATACCCACCAACAGCGCCGCCGCGGACTACCTCATGGCACATGGTGAGAATCCCAAGGACCTCAACGTCTTCGCCTCCCGGCGGGGCAACTGGGAAGTGATGGTTCGCGGCGCCTTTACAAACAGGGCCGTGTTCCCCCTTCTGGATCCCGAGGCGCTGAGGAACGAGGACTCGCGGGTCATCATCGCAGGAGAGCGCTACGGAACCGGCTCCTCTCGCGACTGGGCCGCAAAAGGCCCGTGGCTCCTGGGCGTACGCGCCGTGCTAGCTCTGAGCTTTGAGCGGATCCACCGCTCGAATCTCATCGGCATGGGCATCCTCCCGCTACAACTGTCTGCGCCGTTGTCGCTGGCCCCGCGCGAGACACTCGAGATACACGCCGATCCTACCAAGCTGTCACCCGGCACCCGAGTGCCGGTTATCGTGCGCGGCCAGCAGGTCGACGCGACGGCGGCAATCGAGACCGCCCTGGAAGTCACACTCCTGCGCGAGGGCGGAATTCTGCCCTACATGCTGCGGTCAGTTGGAAAATAGCGCCCGAGATATTCAAACACCTTGTCCATGGCCTGCTTGTTGACGGCATCGTCAGGCCCGCCTCCAGGCACTTTCGAGAAGCCATGCGCCACACCCGGATAGATCACCAGCTCCGCCGGTACTCCCGCAGCACGCAACGCCTCATACAATCGCTTCGATTGCGCCGGCGCCACTGTGGTATCCGCCGCGCCGTGTTGAATGAGAAACGGCGGGTCCTTTGCATCGATGTAAGGGAATGGACTGGCCGACCGCGCCCAACCCGCGGGACAAGCGGCTAACTTGCATCCCAGGTACGCCTCAACATAGTCGGGCACATCCGGTTTCCCGAGGTCCTTCCCATCTGACTCCAGATCAACCAGCCCGTACCAGTCGATGACACCCTGCACACAGACGCCCTCCGATGCCGCCCACGTGGACACCCCACATGCAGCGCCTAACATGGCGGCAATCTGCCCGCCCGCCGAAGAACCCCAGACGACAACCCTATCGGTGTCGACACCATAGACGGCCGCATGCGCGCGCAACCAGCGAATCGCCTGCGCTACATCCTGCACAGCCGCCGGAAACTTCGCCTCCGCAGAAAAACGGTAGTTCACGCTAGCAACAACATAGTTGCGTGCAGCCACGGACGCCAACACCGAGGGAAAGTCCAGGAACGCGCCTCCGTCACGCGAGGTCTTACTGCGCCAAGCGCCCCCATGCACAAACACCACCAGTGGCCGATTAGCAGCGGCTCCCGACCGGATGTAAAGATCCAAGGTCAGCGGCTGCGCAAAGACCACATCGCGAAAGCTTTGCACGCCTCCGGGGTATGTCACCGCAGCAGTCGGCGCTGGGCTGCCTGGCTCAGCATGCGCGGCCGGCACCAGTGCCGACAGAATCAACAGCCAGCCGCGCAACACTCCGCTACTCCTCGTCTATCCGAGTCGTGACGCCAGTAGCCACAATGGTGCGATTGGCATCAATGGATGCGTAGGTCCAGAAAATAGACATGGGTTCAGATGTCGAGGTGTTGCGGAAAAAGTGCTGCACGCCCGTCGGAATCCAGGTAGTGAACCCAGGCTCGACATCCGTCTCCACGCCAGCGATGTGTACACGACCGCTGCCGGACATCACGAGCACACTCTCCTCACAATTGTGAATGTGCAGCGGCACCGCAGCGCCCGGATCAAGTGTCGTGACTCCATTCAATATACTGCGCGAGCCAATGCGCGAGGTAACGAGCGGAACCGTGCGGATGCCGCCGCCGCGATTCTTCACCGGCAACACACGAGGATCCAGTATCGCTGCCTTCATGTTCTGTTCACCGCATCCACCACCGCAGCAGTAAATGCATCCGTATTGAGCGCCCCGCCCACATCACGTGTTCGAGTCTTAGGATCTTCCAGCACCGCATCCACCGCAGCCTCCACGAGCGCGGCCGCAGCCACCAGCTCAGAGTTGCCGCTACGCTGCCCATACCAATCGAGCAACATGCCAGCCGATAAGATCAAGGAGGTCGGATTGGCAAGGTTCTTCCCGGCAATATCCGGAGCAGACCCGTGCTGTGCCTGCGCGACGCAGCGCTCATCACTTGCATTGATCGAGGCACCGAGGCCGAGGCTCCCCGCCAGCTCAGACGCCTCATCCGACAGAATGTCCCCGAACATGTTGGTCGTCACAATGACATCGAACCGATCGGGATTCCTGATCAGCAACGCAGCGGTTGCATCGACAATCAGCTCCTCCAGCTCCACATCCGGAAATTCCTGCGCGACCTTGCGGACCTCGCGCAGAAACAGCCCATCGGACAATTTCAGCACATTCGCCTTGTGTACGGCGGTGATCTTGCGGCGCCGCTTGCGCGCAAGCAGAAACGCCGCACGGGCAACTCGTGAAGCGCCTCCCGCACTGATCTTGCGAACCGACAAAGCCAGGTCCGGATCGGGCATGAACTCGCCGCTGCCCGCGAACATGTTACGGTCCGAATAGAAGCCTTCCGTGTTCTCGCGCACGATCACGAGATCCATGGGCTTGCGCAGAATGCTGAATGCCGGGCGGGATCGGCACGGGCGGATGTTTGCATACAGCTCAAACCGTACTCGCAATTCCGCGGATGGATTGATTCCGCCCTGCTCGCGAGACGGATATTCGTAGTGCGAGACAGGCCCGAGGATTACGCCGTCTACTTCAGGAATGCGATCCAGTACCGAGGAAGGCAGGGTCGTCCCCTGTGTCTTCAGAGAGGCCAGCCCGATATCCCGCGTCTCAAACTCCAGGTCAACCGGCAGAGCGCCGAGAACCTCGAGCGTGGCGCGAGTGATTTCGGGCCCGATGCCATCGCCCGGAAGCACCAGAATCTTCATGGAACCCACTTTGCATTATGTGGTTCTAAAATGCAATCAAGCATCGACCGCGGCTGCAAAGGTCCGCGGCGCTATATTTCGGCCGCAAAGAACCACGGCGACCTTACGTCCCCGGTAGGCCGCAGCGTGCTTTACCAAACCTGCCAGCGCGACCCCGGCCGCCCCCTCCACCATCAGGTGCTCCGTCTCGGCGAGACGCGACATCGCCGCAGCGATCTCTGATTCGCTGACCGACACCCGCTCGTCAATGACCTGCTGGCAGATCGGAAAAGTCACCGAGTCGGGCTCTACCGCTCCCGCCGTGCCATCGGACAGCGTCTCGTGCTCTTCAACCGGAAAAATCTTTCCCGCCTCCAGCGCCCGCAGCAGACAGGGCGAGTTCTCGGGCCACACACCCACGACCCGCACTCGAGGGTCCAAAGACTTCAGAGCACTGCCAGCACCCCCGATCAACCCCCCGCACCCCACACTCATGAACACCGCATCCAGCGCAGGCTCCTGTTTGAAAAGCTCCACACCCAGAGTGCCCTGCCCTGCAACGACATCGAGATCGTTGTACGGAGAAATGTAGGTCAAGCCCTCCGCCTGCGCCGTGCGGCGTGCCAGGAGCTCTGCCTCCAGTGGGGGCCCGTCCACAATCACCAGTTCGGCGCCGAACGCCCTGATACCCGCCAGCTTGGTTTGGGCTGTGATGTTGCTGACAAAGACTCGGACAGGCACCCCCGCCAATGAGCCGGCGCGGGCGACGGCCATGCCATGGTTGCCGGTCGAGGCTGTCAGGACGCCAGCGCGGCGCTGCTGAGCATCGAGCAGACGCACCTTGTTGGTTGCACCGCGAATCTTGAACGACCCGGTGGGCTGCATGTGCTCATACTTCAGCAACACCTCACACCCCAACTCCGACGACAGCAGCGCGCTGCGCTCCAGCGCAGTCACCGCCACCTGCGGATAAACCGCTGTGGACGCCTCTTGAATCCTGGAAAACAGCTCACTCATCGCAGCGCCTCCGAAATCCCAACGAGCCCGGCTTCCAGCTCCCCGCGAGTCGGCCAGCCATAGCCGAGACGGAAATGCAGATCCGACATCTCAAACCAGTGGCCCGGACCCACATACGTTCCATGGGACTCGAGCAGCCGCCGATAAAAGGCCGCCGTACCCCCACGTGGCTCCGCCTTCATGCGCGGAAAGCACACGACGCCGCCGCGCGGCGGCACCCATTCCAACAGCGGCTCCTGCGCAATCCATTCACTGACGAGCTGACGACGCTTACGCATCTCGACCAAAGTAGGTTCCAGGAACCCGGCACGACCCGCGAGCACCTGCTCGGCAACCCACTCGTCAATCACACTGCCGCAGATGCTGATCTGCTCCTTCGCAGCCAGAAACGTCTCCTGCAACTTCGGATCGCGGGTAATCAACCACCCGATCCGAATGCCCGGTATTCCGTACGCCTTGGAAAGCGACGACACGCTGATGACATGGCTGCCTAACGAAGCCGCCTGTGGCAGCGGCCCATCAAAAGACAGGTCGCGGTAGGTCTCATCAACGAGCAGGTAACATCCGTTCGCTTTGGTCAGCTCAACCAACCGCTGCAGCTCTTCGGCAGTGAACATCACTCCCGACGGATTATGCGGACACGTCACGCTGACGAGCCGCGTCCGCGGTGTGATCGCTGCAGCAAGCGCCTCAAAGTCCAGGCCAAAGCCCGTTTCGAACTTCAGGTCAATGAAGCTGATGGAGCATCCAATCGCCCGAGGCGTCTCGAGGTTCGTGGCGTAATTGGGCCGAACCACAACGAGGTGATCAGAAGCCGACAACAGCGACGTGGAGACAATAAACAGGGCTGTCGCGGCACCGCCGGTAATGAGTACATCGTCAGCACCCAACTCCGGCTGCTCGGCAACGATCAGCTCTCGCAGCCGCCGGTTGCCCCGATGCTCGGCATACAGAAGCGTGAGGTTGGGAACCGTCAGACCGAGCGTGGACAGGGATTGGTCTGCGATCGAGCTCTCGGACAGGTTGTAGCGGATATTCCCGTATCCGTACTCCTCAGGAGACTCGACCTCGATGGGCATTCGGATGTAGCGCATGAATGCGATAGTCCTCCAACCCACGACTTCCCACCATCCCTCCCGGGAGGGGCCGGCCCCGCAGGGCGAACAGCTCCGCCAGGGACCCCACCTGCAACTTGCGAAAGATGCTCTTGCGATGATCCTTCACGGTGTGCCGGCTGATATCGAGGCGCAGTGCGATGGCCGCTGACGAACATCCTCGCAGCAGCAGATCGTAGATCTCACGTTCCCGCGGCGAAAGCGTGCCGAGATCCAGGGGTGCGATCAGCTCGTAGTGCCGGTCAAATGCGGCTGTAATCGGAGCGGCCAGGGCCTGGAGCACACCGACTTTGTCCGCCGGCGCAGCACTACGGCCGCGCGGTCGATAAAAACCCAGCTCAATCAGTCCCGCGCCTGACTCCAGGTACAGCCCGATCTCCTCCTGCCGCGGCGGCCAGCCGACCGTCCTGAATCCTAACTCCTCGTCCGCGGCCCGCTCGATGTGCGGCACCACGGCGTCCCCGAGATCAACCGCGAAATCACTCGCGCGACAAGCGCCCGATGCGTGCGTGAGCATTGGATTGAGCCGATGCGTGAAGCGAATGTAATTCGCGATACCACCCCGGCCTTCGAAGTTATCGAACAGTACGGCCGGTTCGGCGGCGGCCCGGTGAACAAACACGGCCGTCAGCTCGAAGCCGAGGAAGGAACGGAGCGCACCGGCGGTGACGGCGGCGAAGTGATCCGCCCCGATGGCGGCGATGATGGGCGCCAGGACTGAATATTGTACTTCCATGCGATATAGTACAATATAGCTCCATGCGCTTGCAGCAGGTCATTACGGTCATTGGCGCACACGCCGAAGGCGAGGTGGGCCGAGTCATCACGGGCGGTGTGATCGCGCCGCGCGCGAGCACCATGTTCGAGCGCCAGCAGGCGCTGCAAAAAGATCAGGACTGGCTGCGAGGCATGCTCCTCTCCGATCCCCGGGGCAGCGTCAACGCGGCAGTCAATCTCGTCACCCCGCCCATCTCAGCGCAAGCTGACGTGGGCATGATTGTGATCGAGGCCGATTACTATCCGCCGATGTCAGGCTCCAACCTGATGTGCACCGTCACAGCCGTTCTCGAGTCCGGCATGTTGCCCATGACAGAGCCTGTCACCTCCCTGTGTGTCGACACGCCCGCCGGCCTGGTTCAGGTAAAGGCCGAATGCGGCGGCGGAAAATGCCGCCGGGTCTTCTTCAGCAACGTCCCCTCCTTTGTACTTCACCGCCAAAAGCCCGTGGAGGTCCCCGGCCTGGGAACGATCGTGGTCGACGTTGCGTATGGGGGCATGATCTACGTCATCGTGAACGCCGATGGCCTGGGCTTCACGCTGGCCCAGAGCGAAGCGCGCACGCTCGTGGAAGTGGGTGAGCGCATCAAACTGGCCGCCGCAGAGCAGCTCCCGTCGGTCCATCCGGACAATCCCGGCATCCACACAATCAACCAGACGCTGTTCGCAGGCCGATTGACGACCCAGGACGGAATCAAGTCCGCCAAGAACGCGGTTGTGGTTTCGCCCGGTCGAATCGACCGTAGCCCCTGCGGCACGGGCAGCTCAGCGCGCATGGCCCTGATGCATGCACGCGGAGAATTGGCCGTGGGTGAGCCGTTCAAACATCTGTCCATACTCGACACCGTGTTCGAGTGTCGGATCGAATCAACTACCACGGTTCGCGACCTTCCAGCAGTCGTCACGAATGTCGGTGGCCGGGCCTGGTTGACAGGCGTGTCCTACTATGGCGCCGACCCGGAAGACCCGTTCCCGCACGGGTACCGGCTCAACGACACCTGGCTTTCATGTTAATCGGTCTGCGAGCGTCGCCCTTCCCTGCATGCGCGCCTGGATGAGATCCAGCGCCTGAGCAAAGAGTTTCATCCACCCCGCCGCCTGCAACTCCCGAAACGACTGCTCGTTCAAACCACCCGGCGTCGTATGTGCCGCCCGCAGCGCGTCGAACCCCTCACCCGACCGATCCGCGGCAGTCACGGATAGCGCTTCAAACAAAGCGGCCACAAAAGGACGCGCCTGCGACTGCGGCACGCCCTGCCGAGTCAGCCAATCGGAAATCTCATTCAGCAGGCCGAAGTACGGAGCCATGAGCCCGGTGACGGTCCACAAGGCATCCAGCTCGGCTTCTGTTTGAAGTTGGATCAGTTGTCCGAGCCCCTCCAACAGCTCGCCCATTTCCGCCGTGGGCGGGCACAGGATCAACGGCCCCAAACGCCTTGCCACTGGCGGCACCGGCGCCAAACGCGTAATCGCGGTGGCCGGCGCGACGAGCGGCTTCAGCCGTGCGACGTCGAACGTCGCGATCAAACTGATGATCCGCTGACCCGGCCGAAATTTGAGTGCCCCCAGCACCTCCGCGGCAACCTGGGGAGTGACAGCCAGAAAGACAATGTCACTGCCGTCCACCACCGCCTGGTTGTCCGCAGCCACCTTCACGAAGGCGAAACGCTCAGCAAGGCCCTTCGACAGCTTCTCATTGCGTGGCGAGAGGAGAAAGTGGCCTCGCTGCTCACCACCGGCACACATTCCAGTGATCAGCGCCTCGGCGATCGCACCAACACCTACGAAGCCCAACCTGGGCAGTTCTTTCATGTAGCTTCCAATGAACGCATCGCCGCCTGGACAGTGCGCACCACACGCGCCCGCTCCTCGCCCACCAACGGCAGCCGCGGCGCACGGGTCCATTCAGGCGCCCCGTAAACCAGGTGCTCGGCGAGCTTGATGTACTGCACCAGCTTGACGTGCGTATCCAGATGAAATGAAGGTGTCAGTATATGATAGAGCTTGCGTGCTTCGTCATAGCGCTGCGCCCGGCACAGCTCAAAGAGGCGAACACACTCAGCAGGCCATGCATTGGTCATTCCCGACACCCAGCCCGTAACGCCGAGCGCGCAGCTCTCCACAATCAGGTCGTCCACTCCGCAGAAAACGCTGAAGCGATCACCGAAGGCAACATATGTGTCGGTAACGCGACGGATATCGCCGGTTTCCTCTTTGATGCAGACGATCTCGGGGACGCTCATCAGCTCCTCGAGAATGTCGGCGGTGACATCCACCCCATAGGCGATCGGGTTGTTGTAGACCATGATGGGCAACCCGGCCCGGGCAATCTCGCGATACCAATGAGCCGTCTCGCGCGGATCAGTCTTGTAACCCAGGCTCGGGAAAACCATCAGCCCTTCGGCGCCAAACGATTTGTAGGCAGCGGCATTGGCTTTGGCGCTCTCGAGTGTGATCTCGGCCAGACCGGACAGGACCGGGACGCGACCGCCCACAATCTCGCGAGCAAGGCGGATGATGGACTCGCGCTCTGCAACCGACAAAGAGGCATTTTCCCCGAGCATCGGCAGAACAATCACGCCGGACACGCCATTGCGCACCAGGCGGTCGAGGCTCGACTGCATGGCCGGCGTATCGATCTTTCCTTCCGGTGTCATCTTGGTCGTGACTGCCGGGAAAACGCCTTTCCAATGTGACATCGTCATCTCCTAATGGGATACGCAGGCAAAACTGGCCGCCGCGTCCTGCGGCCCACCTCGATAGCGCGCGACCTTCGGGTAAACACACAACGGGCGTTGGAATGAAATCTGGTGATCGCTCCCGTAGTGGGTCGCGATCAGCTCTTGCGGGGCGGTGCCCTTCTCGACCCATTCCTGCAGCGCCACGGCCATATCGTGTTTCGCATCGCTCACCGGCGGTTCCGAATCGCGCGTCGCCGTGGAAAAGTGAGTCGCGCCGGGCCCTCCAGCGCAATGAGCCATACCGGGCACCATGTAGAGCCGCATGAAGGCTGTCTTGCCCTCGACGCCGGCGTAGTAATTGATGGCCTCCGCGGCAGCACCCACCGGATCCTCCCACCCCATGAACATGATCAGCTTGCCGTGGTGAGCCTGAAACTCACGCAGGTCCGTGCTGGTCGCGTTGAAGACCGGCCCCACAGTGCGATTGACCGTGTCGATATCGCTGCCCCAGTTGAACTTCCACCAATCCCAGTGCGGATCGTTGAAAACCCAGTAGCGGAAGAAGTCGGCGCGCTGCGGCTCTGATGCCTGCTTCGGGTTCGACCAGTAAGCACTCCAGCCCGGCATCGAATCATCGTCTCCCGCAACGACACCTTCGCTTCCCAACGTGTAGCCTGGATAAATTGCCTTACCCGTGCGCGAGTCTTTCGGACCGGCATACATCCGTTGTAATGCCGCGATCTGCTCGTCACTGAGACAACCCGACGGGTCGGCACCCTTGCGACACTGCAGTGACCGCAATTCAAAATGGCAGCTGCGCGGATCGTTGATGACACCATCCTTCACCCCATCCGCCGGATCACAACTCGCAACAATGGCCCGATTGACCAGCAGCAGCTTGTCATTGGGAATGATCTGATGCTGGTCGTCACCGCGTGGATGGTTGCTGAGATAGTTCCACAGAAAGGCGAGGTTGAGGTTGGAGCGGTTGTTGCCCGGATCACCCGCAATGATCCCGTCGAAATCCTGCGGATGCCGCTGCGCGGCCATCAAAGCCTGGTAGCCGCCGGTCGAGCAACCGCTGAAGTAGGAAAATGCCGGTGCCGCGCCGTAGTACAGGTTGGTGATCGCCTTCGCCGCCACAACCGACTCATGCACCGCACGGTGAGCAAAGTCGACGATCCGCTGCGGATGGCCAATGGCGAACGTCAGCTCACCGCCCTGATGTCCAGTGTCAGTAGCGACACCCACATCTCCGGCGCGAATCCGCGCGACCATTTGCGCATAGTAGATGTTGGACGAATAAGCCCCATTCCCAACCATGTGCAGCCGCCGGGTCCAATTCTTCGCCTGGGGCAACCACACCTCGAAGCCGATCTCAGATCCCGCCACCGGTGTGGATACGCCGCGGACACGGCAAAAAGTCGGAAGCCCGCTGAAGGACTTCCGACTGCCGGTCGGCGCGTTGAACACACCGCCACTGATCACTTCAGCGGTCTTCACCGCGGCGTGATCAAATGTGCGACCCAATAGGTCACTGCACTCGGCTGCCAACGTCGGCCCCGACGCCAGCAAAGCAGACAGGGCTAACGCAAGCATCCGGCGCATGAGTACCCTCAAAAAGTGATCTGGTACGTCACAGTGTACTTGCGTCCCTGGATTGCATAGTAGGTCGTATTGTTCGTGCCATTCTCGTTCACAATCTGGAATGTATTGAGGATGTTCGAGCAGCCCAGCGAGATGGTGCCGTAGGACGGGGTCTTGAAGACGATGTCACCGTTCATCAGGTTGTATTCCGTCGTATTCCACTGATAGGTCGACGCAAACTGCCCGTTGATGCGCATTCCCCAGAAGTGGGTTTCGACCAGGTCGACATCCAGGTACGAAGTAGGTGTGTAGTCGGCGCGCAGCACCGCCTTATCTGGATCCTGGCCGACGGTGGAAGCCGGGGTGATGTGAATATCCACCGGCTGCCCGGGAGAGGCGGACGTGTAGGCCTTCATGCGCGAGTAGGAGCCGCTCACCCTGAACAGGTGGTTGAACTTCCACTCCCCGGTAAACTCGACGCCTTTGCGCACTTGCGGATTGCGCGACACCGTCTGCAGCAAGGTGTTCGGATCGGTTACGACCAGCGTGCTGGCAGGTGAGGTGTCGTAGTAGGCATCCGCGCCGACACTAGCGTGCTCGGCACGCCAGTTCACGCCCGCCTCGTAACTGGTAGTCTTGATGGGGTCGACTTCGGCGACCGTATTGATCGACTGTCCCGGCTTGTTGGTGTTGCGGATGACTGTGCCGATATCCGGCAGGTCATAGCCCTGCGAAACACCGACGAACGTGGACCAGCCGGCCGGCAGGCGATACACGATACCGCCGTTGTAGACCGAGGTGTTATAGGACTTGGTGCCGCCTTCGAAAGTCACACCATTGGTCTTGGGAGCCGTTGCGTAGAGTGTCTGGAATGTCGGAACCGAGATCTTTCCGGCCTGGTAACGCGCACCGCCGCTGAAAGTCAGCGGCCCCAGGTCATAGCTGCCCTGTACGTAACCCGAATTGGCCGTGAACTTCATGTCCGGAAGCCACGTACGGTTGGTCAGGACGAGATATTGAGAAGTATCGTCCTTGTTGAAGTCGTAGCCGAAATTCAGATCGAAACCCTCGACGAACAGATCCTTCTTGGCCCAATACGCTTTCACACCCGACTTGTTGCTGAGGACGGATGCGGCATCGATCAGCGTGTTGAGGGGCGCAATCCGTGGATCCTGCTTGCCGGGATCGATGGAGCCGGTATTCGGCAGCGCTTCCTTCGACAGGTAGCCGAGGATCGTGAGAGATCCGCCGAAAACAGCGTTGTTGATGTAGCTGGCAGTGGCCTCGCGAATGTGATTCGCGAAGGCCGGGCCCGGATTCGGGCCGCGTTGCGAGCTCTGCACTATGCCGGCTGCCCGGTTGCCGGGCGTCAGGCTGTTGTAATTGTTGTTGCCGTTCAGGTCATAGTTGTTGAAATAGGCCTGCAGGCGCTGGGAGTTATCCTCCCCGAAATTGTACCCCAGCTTGGCCGTGATGGAATCGGCCTTGGAATCCATGTAGGACCCGTTGCTGTTGAGATACTCGAGGTTGCCGCGGGCATCGAAATACATCGGCCGCGACTGGGTGCCCAGGGCAAACAGGAAATCCCACTGGCCCTTCTTCACCATGGTAACGCCGGCAGCCTTCCAGCCGATGTAGTCGGACTTCAGCTGCGTCTCCATCGCGGTCTGCACGGTATTCACCACCCCTTCGACCTTCGGAGTCTTGGTGATGTAGTTGATCATGCCGCCCGAGCCGCCCAGGCCTTCGATGGCCGAGGCGCCGTTCACGACCTCGATATGGTCAATCAACAGCGGATCGACCATGGCGGAGGACATGCGCCCGATGTCACGCAGCGGCGTTGAGATCAACACACCGTCCAGGAAGAACTGCGGCCGCTTGCCGCGCAGCAGCTCACCGGAGGTGGTCAGATCGTCGAACGAGGCTGTGTAGCCCGGAATTGCCTGGGCCAGCACCTGGTTGGAATCCAGGGAGGCCAGCTGGATGTTCGCGAGGTCAGGCCCGCCGATGGAGACGACCGAACCCGGGATGTGATCGACCGCCCGCGCCGTGCGGGTCGCGGTGACCACCACTTCCGGAGAATAGGCAGGCTCCCCGGGCTCCGCCGCCTCGGGAACATCGGCAGCTTCCGCCGCCCAGGACACAGCAGGTACCGCCGCAATCAGCGCACCCACGGCAGTCAAACCCAAACGAACGTTCAACGGACGTCTCACTGGCTTTGCTCCCCCGTCTTATTTTTAAACCGAAACCCCCAACCCCAACATGTATCGCATGATCCAAAAAGATCATTTTGTTTTTTTACTCTCATCAGAACAATTTGTCGAGAGATGATTTCCAGCTGTATTACAATGCGCAAAAGTACGGAGGCCCTCCATGGTGCAGCCCTGTCGTCTGATCGAACTGTCCGGAACACCCCGTGAGCTGGGAATCCAGTACGGCCGGCAAGCCGCGCGGGAGATCGCCAACGCGGTGGGTCATTATGGTGCCCAGGCCACAGCGCAGGGCCTGGATGAGCGGCAGTTGGCGCAGAGGGTGCAGGAATATCTCCCCGCCCTCGAAGCGTTTGATCCCAGCCAGGTAGAGGAAATGCGCGGCATTGCCACGGGCGCGGGCGTCAGCTTCGAACAGGTCGTGCTGGTCAATGCCCGTACCGAGCTGCTGTCTCAATTCAAGCATGCGCATCCGGACGGATGTACAGGCGTTGTGGTGCGTCCCGAGGCGACGCGCGATGGACAATTGATTCATGCTCACAATTGGGACTGGAAGCTCGAGTCCGCCGCCGCCTGCGTCATCCTGCGCATACGCAATGCCGACGGTCCCGATATCCTGACATTCACCGAGGCGGGCGCGCTCGCCCGTTTTGGCTTCAACTCCTTCGGGATCTGTGTCACCGCCAACGGGCTCGACTGCGATCGGGACTATCGACGCGCGGGCGTGCCGCTGGCACTCATCCGGCGCAAAATGCTCGAGCAGACCCACCTGGCACTGGCGCTGCGCATCGCCTATTGCACGCCCAAATCCGGATCCAACAACATCATCATCAGCCATGCCCCCTCCGGTCTGGTGTACGACTTCGAGTGCGCACCGGATGAAACCTTCATGGTCGAGCCGGAAAATGGACTGCTGGTGCACGCCAATCATTGGCTCAGCCCGGTGGCCCTGGCCAAGTTGAAGGAGTGCGCCATGGCTGATGCGCCCTCCACCTTCTATCGACAGGTACGGCCGCGCGAAGCGCTGACACCCAAGATCGGCGTAATCACCCTGGATGATGTGCAGGCTGTCATGGCGGACGACTTCGAATCGCCGTGGTCGATCTGCTATCCACCCCGCCCCTCCAGTCCCACAGACTCTACTACCTACGCAACGGTAGCGACCCTCATCATGCGTCCCAACTTAGGCGAAATGCGTGTCGCCATGCTGCCGGCGCTCGGCAGGAGCTTCACCCAATACTCTCTAGAGATGGCCACGCGAGCGCCCCGGAGTTGACGTTCACGCTGCGCTCTATCACGACGCCGTCTGCGTCAAACCGACATACAACGGTATCCCGGAACGCGGTCTCAGCGAATATCCATACCATCTGCAGAGTGTTCGGGTCGGTCCAGCTCGCGCTGGCGACCACTACAGCCGATTGCAGACTATAGCCGTGGTGAAGATCGGCACCCGGCATGTCTGTAGTGCTCTCGATCCAATCGCGCAGGCCGCACACAACGCTGTGTTCACCGGCAGCATCGACGAGATGGAACACGCAGTGATCACCTTCAAACACGAAGCGCACCGCCGTGACGCCGAGCGCATTCGGTTTGACACGATACGTCTTGCAATTCACCCGGGCTGCGCTTGGCGACGAACGAACGGTTAGCGGCGGCTTCGCTGCCGCGGCGGCCAGCCAGCCACGCAGATGCGCGTCCGCCTTCAGCGCATCCCCTGTTGGCAACTGCTCTTCGAAGGCGCGAGGAAAGTGCCGATGCACAATCGGCAGGAATGCCTGACTCCCCTCCTGCGCCGCACCCGTTATCGCAAGCACGGCCTGGTGCCGCGGGAACACCATGACGAACTGCATGAAGATTCCAATTGCGAGATACGCACCGCCCGAGGTTGTAGTCCACTGATAACCATAGTTATCTCCGTGAGACCGTGTCGCTTCCGCAATCCAGCTCTCGGAGAGGACTCGTCGTCCCTCCCAAACACCCTGTTGGGCGTGCAGTACTCCCAACTTCAGCAAGTCTGCGGTCTTCATCGTGAGACCGTTGCCGCCCGGATTGACGTTGTCAGGTCCGAGATCCCACTGCTCGCCCACGATACCGAGCGGCTCAAAGAAGCGCGGCTTCAGGTAGTCATGCAACGTCTGGCCTGTCACTTTCGTGAGGATGGCTGACAGCATGTAGCTGGCGGCGCTGGTGTACATAAACGTGGTGCCCGGTTGGTGCACCACCGGAATCTTGAAAAACTCCGCGGTCCAACTGCTGCGGATCCCGCGCCAGATGGACCCCGATGTCTCAGCAGCGTGTCCCGCACGCATGGTGAGCAGATTTTCCACAGTCATGGCGCCGAGCTTGGCATCGACGACCGGCGGCATCAGCTCCGGAAAGAACGCAACGACTTTATCCTGCAGACCGAATCGCCCCTCTTCCAGGGCCATCCCAATGGCGCACGCCAGAACACTCTTGGTGGCCGAATGCATGATGCGCGGGCGATCCGCACGGTACGGCCAGCGCCAGCCTTCGGCTACGACCCGGCCGGCCCGGTGCAGCATGAATCCATGGATATCGAGCCCCGTCGCCGCGGCATCGGCCAAAAACGCCTCCACGACTGCCGCATTGACTCCCGCCTCCCGCGGCTCCCCCCGTCTCAATCCGTCCTGCTGAACCTGTGCGTCTGTCATAGCCTCCCCTTCCGGCCGTGATTTTGTATTTTTACCTGATATAATGCAAACCATGATTAGGCAGGCTCTGTTTCGGGTGCATTGGCTGCTGGGGCTCACCGTCGGTTTGGTGTTGAGCGTCATGGGCCTGTCGGGTGCCCTGATGGCATTCGACGAAGAGATCATGACTGCCGCGAGTCACGGCATCGTCGACGTAGCCGTCATAGATGCCCCCGTCCTGTCTCCTGACACGCTGCTGGCTCGTTTTCACCAGCAGTCTGCGGATTCGGTCCCGGTCAAACTCACTCTGTTTCCAACCCCTGGCCGCGCGGCCCGGCTCATTTACCGTCCGAAGGGCACAGCTACGCTGGCCCCCGATGAAGAAAACACCGAAGGGACCTACCTCGATCCCTACACCGGCCGTGTGTTGGGCCCGGCAGTCGGTGAGCGCTTCTTCGACACCGTGCGCTCGTTTCACCGCTTTCTACTGTTGCCACACAACCGGGGCGGCATAGGACGTCCGATTACCGCGTTCGCCGCAATCTGCCTGGTCTACATGGCGCTCTCGGGCCTGTATCTACGCTGGCCGCGACGTGTGCTGGACTGGCGAGTCTGGCTGAAACCCGATCTCAAACGCCGCGGCCGCATCCTCTACTGGTCACTGCACACGGTGGCCGGGACGTGGCTGTTCCTGATATTCCTGGTGTTTGCCATCACCGGCCCAACCTTCGGCTACGATGGTTACCGGGATGCACTCGCCGCCCTGCTCACGTCGAGCCAACCGCACGCGGCTGAGCCAGCATCAGCCGGCGGTACTGTTCGCCTCGATCCGGCGTGGTCCGGATTCCAGGCAACCGTTCACTCGGATGTGACCTCAGTCCTTGTCCCGATCTCCGCGAAACCAACCCCCACCGTTACCCTCCGGTATTTGACTCGCAACTCGCCGCACTATCGCGCGTACAACGACATCAAGCTCGACCGGGTGTCGGGAGCCGTTGTCAGTCACAAACTGTTCGCATCCCAGTCGTTGGGCAAGCAGATCTCCATCGGCATGTACTCCGTGCATCGCGGCAGGGTGTTTGGGCTCGCGGGTGCGATCGTGTTCATGTTGGCGGCCCTGATGGTGCCCTTCTTCTGCGTCACTGGTTACCTGCTCTATCTGGATCGACGCCGGAAAAAAGCGCGCGCGCGGGCCGCAGTTCTCGGGAGTACAATATGACTATGACCAAAACACGGCGCACCAGCGCAAAAACGCCCAAAGCAGCCGACGCGAGCCCCCTGCAGGCGGAGTTGGCCGCGCGCATCCTGCGGTCACTGCACGAGCAAGGAGCCGGCAGCGGCCACCACCTCGTGGAACAGGACCTGTGCCGCCAGTTCGGCGTGTCCCGCACCCCGATTCGGGGCGCCCTGAAGCTGCTGGCCGATCAAGGGTGTGTTGAGGCGCGGGCCAACCGGGGATTCATCCTGGTCGAGCCGGTCAAGGACGTCTCCAACGCCGAGCTGATCGATCCGCAGGATGAGGAAGACAAGCAACTGTTCATCGCCATTGCCAAGGCGCGCAACACCGGCAAGCTGCCGGTGGAAGTCGCGCAACAGGAAATGGTGCGGATGTTCGATGCCAAGTTACCCACCGTGCTGCGGGTTCTGCGCCAGATGTCAGAGCTCGGGCTCGTGGAGCGCAAGCCGGGTAACGGCTGGTCATTCATGGCTTCGATCGATTCGAGCCGTACGCGCTCCGAGAGTTATGCATTCCGGCGTGCCATCGAGCCTGCCGTGCTGTTGCAACCGACTTTCCAGCTTGATCGCGAATGGGCCAAGGAATCGCGTGCGCGGCATCTGGAGTTCCGTCGCAAGCCCTGGCGCGACACCCTGGCGGTCAAGTTCTATGAAGTGAATTCGGACTTCCACGAGCGGCTCGCCCGCTTCTCGGGCAATCGTTACATGTTGAGTGCGGTCCAGCGGCAGATCCAGCTGCGCACGTTCATGAACTATCAATGGGTGTACGGCGTGGAGCGCGTACAGGCCTCG
>Ga0268266_10002398_pt1 | contig 20201 bp, 19 predicted proteins | sample KBSS13metaG_FD_190356 | JGI IMG/M metagenome (GOLD analysis project Ga0268266, IMG submission 190356) | Switchgrass rhizosphere microbial communities from Kellogg Biological Station, Michigan, USA - KBS S1-3 metaG (SPAdes) (version 2) | ecosystem: Host-associated > Plants > Roots > Rhizosphere... | reverse complement strand
ACGGTCTGGGCGTGTTTGCGGCCAAGTCCATTCCGAAAGGCACGCGGATCATCGAGTACGTGGGCGAGCGCGTCTCACACGATGAAGCCGATCGCCGCTACGAGGAAAAGGACGCGAACGACAGCCACACGTTCCTGTTCATCGTCGACAGCAAGACGGTCATCGATGCAGGCACGGACGGCAACGATGCCCGCTTTTTCAATCACTCGTGCGACCCCAACTGCGAGTCGACGGTTGAGAAGAAGCGCGTGTTCATCGAGGCCATTCGCGATATCGAGCCGGGCACCGAGCTGACCTACGATTATCAGATCTATCGGGAGGAAGGCGATCCGGAGAACATCGACGAGGTGTTTGCCTGCCGCTGCGGGTTCCCGAATTGCCGCGGCACCATGTTGTGGCCCCCGGAGCCGAAGAAGCCGCGCAAGAAGGCCAAGAAAAAGGCTGTGGCGAAGTCGACCAGCAAGGCCGGTGGCACGAGCGGCGCCAGCGCGAAGTCTACCAGCACGGTCAGCGCCAAAGGCGGGGCCGGTGCGAAGTCGACCGGCAAGGCGAAGGGCAAGGGCGGCGCCAGCGCGACGTCGACTAGCAAGGCCAAGGGTAAGAGCGGCGCCGGCGCGAAGTCGACCAGCAAGGTCAAGGGCAAGAGCGGCGCCAGCGCGAAGTCGACCGGCCAGGCGCAAGGCAAGGGCCACGCCGGTGCGAAGTCTGCCGGCAAAGCCAAGGGCAAGCGTGGTGGCGGTGCTGGAGCGGGCCGGGGTGCTGGAAAGACCGGCAAGAGGGGCGGCCGGCGCGGCTGATGCGCTGACCTGACATGCACGACACGCGTCGCTGGAGTCTGCCGGCGGTCATCGGGGCCATCGGAATCGTCTACGGGGACATCGGGACGAGTCCGCTGTATGCGTTGGAGACGGCCCTCAATGTCACCGGCGGGTTCGACAGCGCCACGGTATTGGGCGTGCTGTCGCTGATCTTCTGGAGCCTCATGCTGTCGGTCACGTTCAAATACGTGACCATCATGATGCGAGCCGACAACCAGGGCGAGGGCGGCATCCTCGCCCTGTTTGCGCTCGCGCAGCGCGCGCCGGAAGCAGGTCGTCACTGGTTCAAATGGCTCATCGGCCTCGCTCTTGCGGGCACGGCGTTCTTTTTCTGCGATGCGCTGATCACACCGGCCATCTCCGTGTTGAGTGCCGTCGAAGGACTCGAGATGCTGGATCCCGACTTCGAGAAGGCGGTGATTCCGGTCACACTGATCGTGCTGGCCCTGTTGTTCCTGATCCAGAAGCGCGGCACCGCAAAGGTTGGCCGTCTGTTCGGGCCAGTCATGATCCTGTGGTTCGTGGTGATCGGGGTCATCGGCGCGATGGCGATCGCGCGCCATCCCGCCGTGTTGATTGCAGTCAATCCGGCATATGGGATCGAGTTGCTGGTAACGCATGCGCCGACGGCGCTGGCGATCATGGGTGCAGTCGTTTTGTCGCTGACCGGCGGTGAAGCTCTGTATGCCGACATGGGTCACTTCGGCAAAACACCGGTGCGCATCGCGTGGCTCGCCCTGGTCTGGCCGGCGCTGCTGCTCAACTATTTCGGGCAGGGAGCCCTGCTGTTGGAACACGGCGGTGTCATCGAGCATCCGTTGTATGCGATGGTTCCGGCGCAATGGCTGCCCTGGCTGCTGGTCCTTGCGACCCTGGCCGCCGTCATCGCCTCACAGGCGGTTATTTCAGGTGCGTTCTCCGTGGCGCGACAGGCCGTACAGCTCGATCTGTTGCCGCGTATTCGCATCCTGCAGACCTCTGCGCTGGAGCAGGGGCAGATCTACGTGCCGATAGTGAACACACTGCAGTTTCTGGCTGTCGCGGCGTTTGTGTTGGGATTTCGCTCGTCCGCGGCCTTGTCGGGCGCCTACGGTGCAGCAGTTGTTGGGACGATGTTCATTACCAACATCCTGGGCGGCTTTGTCGCGGCGACCCAATGGCACTGGCCCCGTTGGGGCGTGGTTGCCGTGTTTTTACCATTGCTGCTGATGGACTCGGTTTTTCTGGCCGGCAACATGACCAAGCTGGAAACCGGTGGCTGGATTCCCGTCCTGCTGGGCGCGATCCTGTACTTCGTGTTCTGGTCGTGGCGCAGCGGTCGCCTGGAGTTGCGCTCAGCGCTGGCCAAGCTGGCCGTGCCGCGCAAGGATCTGGCGAAAGTGATCGACGGCTCGATACGCGTGCCGGGGACAGGTGTGTTCCTGGCGAGTGATCGTGAACTGTTGCCGTCCGCGCTCGTTCGTAACATCGAACACAACAAGGTGGTCCACGAGCGCGTCATCATCCTCAACATCGAAATCACCGGCGTGCCGCGCCAGGATCCGGTCCGGCGGGTCGAGATCGAGGAGATCCTGCCGGGCGTGTATGAAATCACGGCGCGGTTCGGATTCATGGAAACGCCGGATGTGTCGCAGGCCATGAAGTCCTGCCGGACGCGCGGCATGCGCGTGTTCGCGGAAGACAGCTCCTTTTTCGTCGGGCGCCATCTCGTGCGCGCCCGGCCCCTGCCGGGCCTGAAAGGCATCCAGCGCCGTTTTTTCGCAGCGATGCAGCGGCACAGCACTCAAGCGGCCGAGTTCTTCCGCATGCCCTATAAGGGCGTGATTGTCCTCAACACGGCAGTAGAGATCTGATGTATTTCCAGGGCTGCGCCCAACTTTCAACGTGGTTCGCGCAAAGCCGCGAACCACGAAGAATAACGGCGCAAAAAACGCCGGAGCACGTACCACCGTGACGAATCAGGGGCCGACAATCTCATTAGTGGTGGCCATGGCACACAAGAACGTCATCGGCCTCGACAATGGATTGCCGTGGGGCCGGCTGCCCGAGGACTTGAAACACTTCAAGTCCGTCACCATGGGCAAGCCGGTGTTGATGGGTCGCAAGACTTTCGAGTCCATCGGCAAGCCGCTCCCCGGCCGCACCAACTATGTGCTGACGCGGGATACGAAGTGGAAGGCGGAAGGGGTCGTGGTCATTCATTCCCTCGATGAAGCGATGAAAGGAGATGAGCTGTCAGGTATCGGCGGCGCCGAGATCTATCGACTGTTGCTTCCGCTGACCGACCGCATCTACCTGACCCGGATCGACACGGACGTGGTCGGCGACACCGTCTTTCCGTCAATCGACTACTCGAAATGGATGCAGACAGCGAGTCGCGACTTCGCCGCCGACGAGCGCAATCCCTACAACATGACCTTTGTTACGCTCGAGCGAGTGGTGCCAGTCTCTCGCTGATCAGCTTCTCGGCCAGCGCAAAATCCGTGTTGCTGTCCGGACGATCCAGGTCCAGGAGGATCTGCGATTGAACCTCGCCCCGGCGCAGGGCCTCCGCATACGGGATCTGCGGATGGAACATCACCATGGCGTAGCGCGGGATGAACCGGTTCGGGAAGCGCCGCTCCAACTCGAGCGACAGCGATTTCCGGCGCACGAAGCCGGGATCCAGCACCGTGTCGCGCATCTCGGTGTAGTTCTCCAGTGCCATCTGCGCAATCGCTTCCGTATTCGGCCGCCGGATACGCTCGAATTGCGCAAACAGCGATTTCCAGTCGTCGCTTTGGTCGAGTAACGATTCCAACACCACGCAATCCTCGAACGCTGCGTTCATTCCCTGCCCATGGAAGGGGACGATGGCGTGGGCCGCATCGCCCAACAGCAGTACTTGGCCGCCCACGCGCCAAGGAGATGCGTGTACCGTTGCCAACTGTCCGGCCGGATGCGCCTGGAACTCGGAGGCCAGATGGGGGATCAGCGGCACGGCATCTGGAAATTCCTCGAGGAAGAATTCCAGGACGGCCTGAGAGTCGGGTAGGGCAGCGAAGCTGCGCGGCCCCTTGCGTGCGAGGAACAGTGTCGCAGTGAAGCTCAGGTCGGTGTTGGGAAGCGCGATCAGCATAAAGCCGCCGCGCGGCCAGATGTGCAACGCGTTCGGGTCGAGCGCAGGTCGACCCTCCACCGGCGGGATGGTCAACTCCTTGTAGTCGTGATCCAGCCAGTCCTCGCGGACACTCAGGAAATTTGTCGCGACCAGGCTGTTGCGAACCGCCGAGCCCGCGCCGTCTGTGGCAATTGTCGGGGAGAGCTCGACCGAGTACTGCGCGCCGGAGACTTCATTGCGGAACCGCAGCCCGTTCCGGGTCGGATCGGCCGCGAGGCAGGTCTGATTGAACCGGATCGTGACATCCTGGTGTCGCGCGGCCTCTTCAATGAGTACCTTGTTCAGCTCACCGCGACCGACGGAGTAGATGACTTCGTCTTCGCGCTGCCCGTACGGCTGCAGCGTTGTTGCGCCTGAACGGTCGTGGATCATCCGGCCCCGCATCGGGATCAGCAGCGGTCGGACCTTCTCCATGACCCCGGCATGCTCGAGTGCCCGAATTCCTCGCGCCGCGAGCGCCAGGTTGATGGAACGGCCGCGCTCCATTCGGGTGCGACGGGGATCCGGGCGTCGATCCCACAGGCGAATCGCCCCGCAGCCATGGCGCATGAGAGTCACTCCGAGCAACGCACCCGCGAGCCCGGCACCGACTATGTTGATTGGCTGATCCGAGTCAGTCCGCAACTTCAGGAAATCTCCTCTAGCACTCGTGCGAGGCGTTGACTGAACGTGAACACGTCCTCAAACCGATTATACAGCGGGATCGGTGCAACCCGGATGACATCCGGCTCGCGCCAATCGCAGATGACATCCAACTCGGTCAGGCGGTCGAGCACCCGCCGGCCGCGCGTGCCGCCGCCGAGAATCCGGATCGATAACTGACAGCCGCGGGATTCAACCGCGCGCGGCGTGATCAGTTGTACTGAGGATTGCAACGGCTGCAGCAGCTCTTCGAGAAATCCGGTCAGAGCCATGGATTTCGTTCGCAAGCGCTCAAAGCGCGCCGCCTGAAACACCTCGAGCGAGGCGATGAGAGGCGCCGCCGACAGAATGGGCGGATTGCTGAGCTTCCAGGCTGCGGCGCCGGACTCTGCTTCAAAGTGCGGCTCCATGCGGAAGCGGGTTGCAGCTTCGTGTCCCCACCAGCCGTGCAGGCGGGAAGAGGGCGCGGCACCGATGTTTCGTTCATGTACGAAGCAGCCGCCGATGGCGCCCGGACCGGCGTTCAGGTACTTGTAGCTGCACCAGACCGCGAAGTCGGCATCATGGTCATGCAGCGCCAGCGGCATGTTGCCAATGGAGTGGGCCAGATCGACGCCCGCTATCGCGCCGGCTCGATGGGCGGCGCGGATGATCCGTTGCAGGTCAAATGCCTGGCCGGTCCTGAATTGCACGCCGGGCCACAACACCAACGCGACCTCATCGCCGTGCTGTGCCAGATAGCTTTCGACCCCTTCTGCACCCGGCTCCGCTGCCAACTCGACCAGGGCGGTGTCGATGTTTTGTCGGTGCCAGGCAAGTTGGGAGGCGACCGCGTGCCGGTCGGAAGAGAATGCCCCGGTTTCGATGACGATTTTCACGCGCTTGCCGGCGGGCCGGTAGAAGCTCGCCAGCATCAGGTGCAGGTTCACCGTCAGCGAGTTCATCGCAATCACTTCCTGCGGCCGGGCTCCCGTCAGGTAGGCCAGGCCCGCAGTCAGATTCTCGTGATACGGAATCCAGGGGCGCGTGGCGGATTCGTGGCCCAGCACGGCCAGGCGCGCCCAGTCGTCGAGCTCCTGATCGACCAACCGCCGCGCTGCAAGCGGCATCAGCCCCAGGGAGTGGCCGCACAGATACAACTGCTGCTGACCGTGCGAGTTGGTGGGTATCGCGAACTGATCCCGGAACGAGCGCAGCTCGTCGGCTTCGTCACGGGCGCGGGCGGATTCGAGTGTCGGCTTCATATCGGGTATAGGAGAGGTCTGCTGGGCACGGCATCACCGGCAATGGCCGGGGCCTGAATTTCCAGGAGGTAGAGCCCATCGGGCACTTCGGGTGGAATGTGTGCGAACTCGGTGATTGTTGCTTGCGGGCGTGTCGCTCCTGCTGTTGCGCGCGGCGGCAAGCCAAAGAACACGCGATGCGCGGTCAGACGGCCTTCATCATGCGCACGGTCGATCGAGGGCAGATTCACGACGAGGTGTTCGATGCCTCTGGCCACGAGAAATTCCGCGGCGTCGCGCGTCAAATAGGAGGCGTCGGTCGTGCGGATCACCACCGCTCGCGGCTCGTAGTCGCGCGGCCAGCCGCGCTCCAGTGCAGCGCGTGTTACGAGTTTGTCGCCTGCCTGTGGCTTGGGATCGGTGCTTTCCTGCGAAGCGTCGGTTGGGTCGACCGTAATCAACACCGCTGGTACTAGGCCTTTGGGAACTACACGGTAGGCGTCGTGGCGGTCGGGTGTCAGGTGGCCAACACACTCGGTGTGTGTACCGTTGCAGTGAGGAATCAGCGTAATGACATTGCAGTTGCAACTGGCCCCGGTGGCGACCGCCCCGGAAAATCCGGGTACTGAGAACGGCTCCGTGGTCGCCGCCGGTGCGCCGAAGTGGCGGGGCTGATTCGCATCGAAGTTGAGCGCGAGCGCAATGTCGATGGGCCGAGATAGATCGACCTCAACGTCGCGATTGTCCAGCCGGACGCGTGCTTTCAACGCTTGCGTTCCATCACGGTGCCGCAGTTCGCGCAGGTGCGCTTCTCGAGGCTCGAGTAGAAGCGCTCGAACAGCTCAGGAAACTGGGTCTCGATGTCGGTGAGCTCGAAAAACTCCTCGTACAACTTGTGATTGCAGTTCTCGCAATACCACTGGAAGCCATCCAGCTCGCCGGGGCGGCGTTGCCGCTCGACTACGAGTCCGACGGTGTCGGCGCGGCGCTGCGGGGAGTGCGGCATGAAGGGCGGCAACAGGAAGATCTCGCCCTCACGGATGGGCACATCGACCGGCTCCCCGTCCTGCATGGTCTTCAGGACCATGTCGCCTTCCAGTTGGTAGAAGAACTCCTGACCTGGGTCCACGTGGTAATCCTTACGGGCATTGGGCCCGCCGACCACCATGATGACGAAGTCGCCATCTTGAAACACCCGCTTGTTCCCAACCGGGGGGCGCAATGCGGCGCGGTTTTCGTCGATCCAGTGCCGGAAGTTGAATGCTCGAAGCGGTACCATACAGTGTGTCCTCGACTCGCAAGAGAGTCTTTTATGCCGCCTGATCGCTCGAGTGCAACCAAAGCCAAAGTGCTGCTGCTGGGCAGCCTGTTCACAGTAGCAGCCGGCTGCAGCTACGTGCCTCGCCCGCATTGGCCATGGCACCACAAGCCGGAAGCTGCACCGGAGGTGGTGCACGAGCTGGTGAATGCCGACGGCACCGAGGCGCCGTATCCGCAGTATTGGAAGGGCAATACCCTCATCGTCGATCTGCGCTTAGGCGGTGCCCAGGGCAATACTGTCCTGAAGCCGCGTGAGCACACAGTCTGGCCAGTACGTATTGCATTTCGCGTGCTGCCGAACCAGGCCGGAGAGCTCGAAGTGCACGCGGCTCAGCGAGTCGTGCTGCCGATTACGAACAGTGGCACGAAGCCGGTTGACCTCGAGCTGGCACCTGGCGTGTTCATCATGAAGTCGCCGCAGATGACCGTGTCCTGGGGACCGGTCGATCAGTCGTCCGGAACCTGATACCCGCCGCAGGCCACCGAGATCGGGGGGCGGTCGCTGTCGAGGTCTATTGCCGTCAGCGAGCCTCCCCAGACGCAGCCGGAGTCCAGGCCCACAACGCCGTTTCGCTGCACAAACCCCAGTGCCGACCAGTGGCCGAAGATGATGCGGGTATCGCGGGTCGCCCGGTTTTTCACATCGAACCAGGCTTGATACTGTGAGTTGGCGCCCGGCGCTTTGCCCTTCCATTTCAGATCGACGCGGCCATCGGTGGTGCAGACGCGAAGTCGCGTCAGCACGTTGATGGTGAACCGCAGTCGATCCCGGCGCGGCAGATCGTCACTCCATTTCTCCGGTTCGTCACCGTACATGTGATCGAACAGGTCCTTGGGATCGGCACGCAGCGCTGACTCAACTTCCCGCGCCAGCTCCATTGTCATGTCGACGGTCCACTGCGGCACCACTCCGGCATGGACCAGCAATTCATTGCCGTGCACGTGGGCGAGCGGGCGCGAAATCAACCATTCGAGCAACTCGTCGCGATCCTTCGCTTCGAGAATATCGTCCAAGGTATCTGTCTTCCTGTTTCGCCGCGCGCCGTAGGCGACAGCGAGAAGATGCAGATCGTGGTTGCCCAACACGACAACCGCGTTGTCGCCGAGCGAGCGCACGTAACGTAACACCTGGAGCGAGGCCGGCCCGCGATTGACCAGGTCGCCGACAAAATAGATCTGATCGCGTTCCCAGGAAAAACGGCAGGCGCCGATGAGCTCTTTCAGCTCTTCGTGACACCCCTGAACATCCCCGATTGCATAGCGTGTCACTGGAGAATTCCCGGCATGGCGAGCCGGAATGCTGCGATGGGAGCGTCGAACCGCATCCCGTCATCCGTGACCATCTGGTAACTGCCTTGCATGGCGCCGACGGGGGTTTCGAGGACGGCACCACTGGAATAGCGGAATCCCTGGCCCGGCTTCAAGTGCGGCTGTTCGCCGACGACACCGTCGCCGCGAACTTCCTGCACCTTGCCGTTGGCATCCGTGATGACCCAATGCCGAGTCAGCAGGCGCGCCGGCACCGATCCTTCGTTACGGATGGTGATGGTGTAGGAGAACACATACCGACGCTCTTTCGGATCGGACTGCTCATCGAGATACGCAGTCTCGACATCGATCCGGATCGAATGCGGATCTGACTCCATTCAGGCGCGTCCAACACGCACAGCGAGTACGTCACACGGCGCGGCGTGTAGAACGGTGTCTTCGGTGAAATTGACCAGGATGGACAGACCGTGGCGCTCACGGCTACCGAGGACGATGAGGTCCGCTTTGATCTCGCGCGCGATGCGTACGATTTCCGATTTCACATTGCCGGCTTCTACCCGGCACGAGCCGGCGGCTACGCCCAACTGTGCTCCCAGGGCGATCAGGCGCTGTTTGGCCCGATCCAGCAGCTCCTCCTCCATCTGGACCGCCGGCATGAGAGTTTCGCCCATGGGCTCCACCGGCACGTACTCGACCACATGCAACAGGTCGACTTGCGCGCCCACCGCGGTGGCCAGTGCCTGCGCCCGCCGGCCGATGAGAATGCTGTCGTCGCTCAGGTCTACTACGAGGAGGACACGGCGATAGTCCGTCATAAACTTCAGTTCCTGCTGGCGGCTCGGTCAGACGCTCATCGGTGATCTTACAATTTTCTGCGCCAGCAGATTGAAGGCCTCGGGCGGAAAAGTCTCGGGGCGGGCGCCGGGATCCAGCCCCGCGGCCTCGATCTGTTCCTGGCTGACCAGCTCCCGCAATGCATTACGGATCGTTTTGCGCCGGTGGGCAAAGGCTGCGGCTACGACTGTGCCGAAGTGCTCGCTGACGGGAAATGCGGGTTCCGGGCGCACGGTGAGCCGTGCGACGGCCGACCACACGCGGGGTGGCGGTGAGAAGGCACCGGGTCCGACATCGAACAGGTGTTCTATGCTCACCCACGGTGCAAGCATGACAGTCAGGCGTCCGTAATCGTCCTCACCGGCCTTCGCGGCCATGCGGGCGATGACTTCACGCTGGAGCATGATGTGGAGGTCTTTGATCGCCGCCCGGTGATCGAGGAGGTGAAAGAGCAGCGGGGTTGAGATGTTGTACGGCAGGTTGCCCACCACTCGCAGCTTGCCGCCAGCTGCTTGCGCCAGCGCCGTGAAGTCGAGGTCGAGGGCGTCGGCTTCGTGCAGATGGAAACGAGCGCTGTCGCGGAACTGCTCCCGCAACAGGGCGGCCAAATCGCGATCGATCTCAATCGCATCCAGACGGCCGGCATGCTTTGCGAGCAGTATTTTTGTGAGGGCGCCCCGACCGGGACCGATCTCGACGATCCGGTCTTCGGGCTGCGGGTGGATCGCGGCGGCGATCCTTTCGATCACGGTTGGGTCATGCAGGAAGTGCTGACCGAAGCGTTTCCTGCGTGGAGGGTGCTTCACGCTGTGCGGGTGATGATCCGGCTCGCCAGCTCGATGGCGGCCATCAGGCTGCGAGGGTCGGCGCGGCCGGTTCCGGCCAGGTCCAGCGCGGTGCCGTGATCGACGGATGTACGCAGAATGGGGATGCCCAGAGTGATGTTGACCGTGCGCTCGAAGCCGGCATGCTTGATCACCGGCAGGCCCTGATCGTGATACATGGCCAGCACTGCATCACATTGTTCGAGCATCTGTGGGACGAAGGCGGTGTCGGCTGGGAGTGGGCCGGTTGCCTGGATGCCCCGCTCACGCATCAGTTGGATGGCGGGGGAAATAACATCGATCTCCTCGCGGCCGAGGTAACCACCCTCGCCTGCGTGGGGATTCAAACCGCAGATGGCGATGCGAGGGGAGGGGATGCCCCACCACTTGCGCAGGTCTGCGTCGATGATGGTTGCTGTTTTCAACAGCGAGTCGATTGTTAGTGCGGCGCTGACGTCTTTCAGAGGTAGGTGCGTTGTGGCCAATGCCACGCGCATGCCTGGCGCGGCCAACATCATTACCGGCAGTGCGCCGCCTGTGTGTTCCGCTAAATACTCGGTGTGGCCGGTGAACGGGACGCCGCCGTCGTTGATGACGCCCTTGTGGACCGGGGCGGTTACGATGGCAGCGAACTCGCCGCTGACGGTGCCTTGGATGGCGCGGTCCAGGAGGTCTAAAACGTAACGCGCGTTGCGCTTGTCGAGCTTGCCCGGCTGGCTGGTGACTGCCAACGGTGTGTGGAGCACCGTTAGCGTGTTGGGCTCATGGGCGCGGCGGGTGTTGGGATCGTAGTCCCGGAGGGTGATGGGCCAACCGAGTTGGCTGGCCCGCTCGGCCAGCATGTTGCGATCGGCCAGGCAAACCAGCTCGACAGGCAGTTGCGCGCGCGCCGCGGCGAGGCACAGCTCCGGCCCAATGCCGGCGGGCTCGCCGGATGTCAGGGCAATGCGAGGCGCGGGTGCCACGGCGCTACGCAGCGTTGCTCGAGTTGGCTACCACCGCGGCACGCGCCGCCAGACCGGTGCCACACGGCATCCATGGCGTCAGCGTCGATCTGCGTCGACCGCGGACTTTGCGCTCGGGCGCCGCGGCGCTGGGGACACATCCAGGCGCCGGTCTGCGCTGGCGCCCGCTGACTCGCGATATCGGTGCGCCGAAGTTGGCCGGAGGTGTCGTTCGCGGTTGGCGCACCGGGCTGCCTTACAACTTCGTTTCTACGTAGGCTTCGTCGCGCAGGCGGCGTAGCCACAACTCGGTTTCTTCGTCGGCCTTGCTGGCGCGAATCGCATCCATTGCCTGGCGGCGCTTCAGTTCGTCCGTGTTGTCGAACTGACGGCGGCCCAGCAACTGCGCAATGTGCCATCCAAACTGCGAGTGGAATGGCTCGCTGATCTCGTTGTCTTTGAGCTTGGCCACCGCCGCATCAAACTCCGGCACGAAGCTGCCCGGCCCCGCCCAACCGAGGTCACCGCCCTGGGACGCCGACCCCGGATCCTCGGAGGTAATGGAGGCAATGCCTGCAAAATCCTCACCCTTCAACACGCGTTCGCGGATCGACTCCAACTTCTGCTTCACGGTCGCATCGTCCGCCAGCTCGTTGGTCTTCATCAGAATGTGCCGCACGTGTACCTGGTCAACAATGGCCTTCTGCTCCGACCCCTTCACTTCATTCAACTTGATGATGTGATAACCCGTCGGCGTGCGCAGCGGCTCGCTGACTTCACCGGGCTTCAACTTCGTGACCACCTCAGTCAGGAAGGTCGGCAGCTCATTACCTTTGCGCCACCCCAGCGCGCCGCCCTCGAGAGCCGTCTGGGCATTCGAGTAAGCAACGGCCAACTTGGCGAAATCCTCGCCACCGCGGGCCCGTTGGGACACTTCGGCTGCGCGCTTCGCGGCCTGATCGAGCTGGTCAGGCGTCGCGGTCTGACCCACCGCAATCAGGATGTGGGAGACGTTGTATTGGTTGTTCTCCGAAGGGGTATTCGCCTGCTTCGCCAGGAACTGATCCACCTCTCGAGGCGTAATGCTGATCCGCTGCAGTACATCGCGCTGGCGCAAGAGACCCAGCGTCAGCTCCTTCCGCATCTCCTCACGATAGGTGGCGTAATCGATCCCCTGCTGCTGAAGCACCTCAGGCAGCTGCGACAGCGGGATGTTATTGCGCTGGGCGACCTCGGTCAGGGCGCTGTTCAGGGCCTCATCGGGCACCTTCAGGCCCGCACGATTGGCGCGCTGGGCCTGGATCTCCTGCAGGATCAGGCGTTCCAGCACCTGCTGGCGCAGAACGTTCTGGGGCGGCAGCTCGAGCTTCTGCTGGCGCAGGCGCTCACCGATCGTGGTGACCTGCTCATCGAGCTCGCTGTTCAGCACCACACCGTCGTTCACGACGGCGGCAACGCGATCGAGCATCACGCCCTTGGTTGCGAGCTCGCGCGTCTGTGCGTACGCAAGTCCTTGTCCCTGAAGGGAAAGAAGCTGCGTGGTCACAATGGCCACAAGGGCCAGCACAGGAGCAGGCGCGCTGAAAATCCGCCGCATGAGGTCTTCCTTCATCTCGGCCCGGGTACGGGCTGGGTTTGCCGAATGGGGTTGTCCGCGGGTTCATAGCCCCGGATTGCTGTCGTCAGGAACGAATCCGATTCGGATCCGACACTGGCGAGGCCAGTGAGTTCCAGTTGTAAATACACACCAGTGTCCGTCGCTCCGGTGCGGTTGCTGACGAAACTGCGGCCCCCGAGCCGCACTTTCCAGCAGCACGCACGGTACTCGAAGCCGGCGAAGCGCTCCAGCGACTTGTGGTCCTGAACCGAATAAATCGCCCGGACGAACACATTCCAGGCGTCGCTGACCGGCCAGGAGCCGGAAATCTCGCCCTGGGAGAGCACCGCCCGCTGGTACCGGTAGCCCACGTTGACGACTGACTGTCCCCCGGTCTTGTACTGAATATTGACGTCGCCGCGCTCGGTCTGTGAGGTCTCGGGATTCCACTGGATGCCGAAATCGCCGCTCCAGTTATCGAAAGCGGTGACGGCGATCTGGGCGACGAAGTCCGAGCGGTTGTCCGTGCGCAGCGTGTCGATCTGGGTCAGCTTCCCATCCACAAACTGTTCGGGCAGGAGCACCCGGGGATTGGTGATGTAGTAGATCTGGCCGATGGTGGCGGTGAGCAGCTGACGTCCATCCTTGGCATCTAGCAACCTGCTCGTGAGACCGACGCTGACCTGGTTCGCATCGCCGACCCTATCCGCTCCGACGTACCGGTTGTTCCTGAACAGCTCCACCGGGTCCAGGTCGGGCAGGCCGGTGTCGAACATCGGCAGCGCATCCTGATTCCGGTAGGGCACGTACAGGTACATCATGCGCGGCTCCAGAGTGACACTGCGCTGATTGTGCGAGCCCATATCGCGCTCAAACACCATACCTGTATCGAAGCTGGCAATGGGGACGGTGCGCGAAAGCGAGGTCGGCTGGCCGGGTTGAGTGTTGCTCAGCTCGTACTGGGTCGCTCGCCAGGCGACACCAGGCCGGATGAAATACCCAGGCTCGCTGAAGTCCAGCGAGGCTTCCGGCATGACATCAAAACGCCAGCCGTTCACACACGGGTTGGGTACGCGCAGGCAGACCGGAATGATCTGGTTGAACGTCGGGCTGACGCTGTCGGTATCCAGCTCCAGTGGGCTGATCGAGCGATGGAAGTTGACGATCTCGGATTCAAACCCGTACCGGAATTGCTCCGCCGAACCCAAGCCAAAATCGCCGTTGACGCCCAGTCTGGGCACTCGCGAGTAGGGTCTGTCCGCCTCATCCAACGTGTAGTCGGTGACGCGGTAGTGCTGGATTTCGCCGTCTATCCTCCAGTGTTCGTCGCGATATGTGACCTTCGCCTGCTGGTTCAGAAACGCTGTGCTCGTGCCCTCAGGGCCTTGGGCAAAGTCTTCAAAGTAGTGCGTATCGCTGACGTTTTCGGCGTCCACGCTGAATCGGAAGTTCTCCGGCAACTCCATCGCGTTGGTGATCTTGAGCCGGCTTCTGCCCGCGTTGAACACGCTGTCATAGGGCAGGAAGTTCCAGTTGATGGAGCCCTTGTCGAACGAGTTCATGTAGCGCGCTTCGCCGCCCAGGTCGATGTTGCGCCGTGAATATTCAATGGGCTCGAAAGTCAGGTCGGCGTTCGGGGCAATGTTCCAGTAGTACGGAACCGAGATCGAAGCGCCGCTGCGGGAGTTGTTACCGATCGTGGGGTACAGGAAGCCGCTCTTGCGTTCACTGCTCAGCGGAAATGACACCCACGGTAGATAGAGGATAGGAACGCCCTCGAATTCAACCGTTGCAGCGCGCGCTTCGCCGACCCGAGCACCCGTGTCGAGGGTGACGCTCTTCGCTTTGATCTCCCAGGATTCTTCTGCCTTGGGGCACGTCGTGAAGCGAACGCCCTTCAGATCGAGCACGCCCTGCGGGCTCAGCTTCATGGCGTCTGCCGTGCCGCGCGCGGGTCGCTGCTGAAGCTCAAAGGTGGCCGCGCGGAAGTCGGCGCCCAGGTTGGGCGAGTAGTTGCCGCCGTTGCCGGTGAGCTTTACGACGGGGTCGTCGTATTCCAGCGAGCTATCGGTCTTGATGGTGTTGTCTTTGGTGCTGTACTGGATCTCGTCGCCCCGGATCACCCGATCGCCCTGCTGCACGTTGACGTGTCCGCTCAGGATGGCGTCGCCGTTGGCGGAGTACCCGATGCGGTCGGAATTCACCTCGATCTTCCCACCGTCCGCCGGCTTCGGTTCCTTTACGGACTTATTGGCCGGTGGGGCGGGCGACTGGGCCACGGACGGCAGGGTCTGGGACGGGCACAGCGAAGGTTCGGCTGCCCAGGAAGCGGCCGGAATGACGCCCAGTAAGATTATTGTGATGTGAAGTGGGCGCCATCTCAGCATGAGGGGCGGCATTATAATTGGCACGACCCGGCACCGCGGGTCGAAATACAATACTCACGCATGCCAGAGAACGACGCTCGCCTCGCGCTAGTCCACAACTGGTTGTCCAAAGATCTCGGCATTCGCCCCGAGAGAGTCGAGCCAGCCTCCAGCGATGCCAGCTTCCGTCGGTACTTCCGAGCTTTCCGCAACGGCGAGACCTTCGTCATCATGGACGCGCCACCAGGCAAAGAGGATGTGCGTCCGTATGTAAAGGTGACGGGGCTCCTCGAGTCCCTGGGTGTTCATGTCCCGCACATCCTGGAGTCAGACGTCGCGAATGGTCTGCTGCTCCTCGAGGATCTGGGCGTCACTCAATATCTGCAGCGCCTCAGGGCCGGGGATGATCCGGACCGGCTTTACGGCGACGCACTCTACACCCTGGCTGAGATTCAAACGCGCGGCGGTGAGGCAGCTCGGCAGCTTGCTCCCTATGACCGCGAAGTGCTCCAGCGTGAGATGGGGTTGATGCCGGAGTGGTTCACCCAGCGCCATTTAGGATTGACGCTCGGCGACGCGGAGAACCAGATCGTCGCTGATGCCTTCGAATTTTTGATCGGCGAAGCGCTAATGCAGCCGACCGTGTTCGTGCATCGTGACTTCCACTCGCGCAACCTGATGGTCACCACGGAACGCAATCCGGGCGTGATTGATTTCCAGGATGCCCTGTGTGGTCCAATCGGGTACGACCTCGTGTCCGTGCTCAAGGACTGCTACATCGGCTGGCCGCGTGAGCGGGTCGAACAGTGGGTCATCGGTTATCGCAACCTGATCCGATCCCAAGGTGGCCCGGGTGGCCGCGACAATGCTGAATTCATGCGCTGGTTCGACCTCATCGGAATGCAGCGCCACATCAAGGTGCTCGGAATTTTTGCGCGGCTGTGGTACCGCGACGGCAAGCCCGGTTATCTGCGTGATCTGCCCCTGACACTCGAGTATGTGCGTGATACCGCGTGGCGCTATCCGGAGCTCGAGAGTTTTGCTCAACTGGTTGAGCGGCGTTTTGTGCCTGAGCTGCCGAAGGCTCATGCGCGTGCGATGTCGGGTGGGGCGGGAACTACAGTCGCAGCCTGACACATGAAAGCTATTGTTCTGGCCGCGGGGCGTGGCGAACGGCTGCGGCCCATCACTGACAGTATTCCCAAGCCGCTGGTGACCGTCGCCGGCAAGCCGCTGATTGTTTATCACCTGGAAGCGCTGGCGCGGGCTGGCATCCGGGACGTTGTAGTCAATCTGTCCTGGTTGCCCGACAAGCTGCGCGGCGCGTTGCGTGACGGTAGTGACTACGGCGTACGCATTACCTATTCAGACGAGGGGCCGGTGGCTCTCGAAACGGGTGGCGGAATTTTCAACGCCATTCAACATCTCGGGCCGGGTCCGTTCCTGGTCGTGAATGGGGATACGTTCACTGACATCGATTTTGCCGCCTTGAAGGCGGGTGCGGATGCTGACACTCGTGCTGGTGCGCTGGCGCGGCTGGTGTTCGTTCCCAATCCAACCCAACATCCGCGTGGGGATTTCGGTCTCGACGGGGATCGGGCGGTGGAACGGGAGACGGATCGGTTCACTTATTCCGGCATTGGGGTGTATCGGCCGGCGTTTTTCGAGGGCTGTACGCCCGGGAAATTCCCGCTGCTGCCTCTGTTCAAGCGTGCGATTGCGGCTGGGCGTCTGTTCGGTGAGCTGCACACGGGCGAATGGAACGATGTGGGGACACCTCAGCGTCTTGCCGAGCTGGATGAGCGGGTAGGGGCTTCGCGGCGCTAGACGAGTACAATGGGGGGATGTCAAACCTCAAGGACATCCTGGTGGTGGCGGAGCCTTCCCGGCCCCGCAGTGGTGAAAAATACGTTACGCCTCAAGGCTTTACGGCTATCCGTGATGGCGTGAAGATGGGTGGGGGTAAGGTCGTGCAGGCGGCGGCCGCGGCACAGCCGACAGACATAGGCCTGCGCAAGCCCTCCTGGCTGCGCGCGAAGGCGCCGACGGGATCGGGATTCCAGGGCGTCAAAGCACTCGTGAAAGAGCACCGTCTTTCGACGGTCTGCGAGGAAGCGAAGTGCCCCAATATCGGTGAGTGCTGGAACGCCGGCACGGCCACGATCATGCTGATGGGCGCCGTTTGCACGCGCGCCTGCCGATTCTGCTCGGTCGATACCGGCAATCCGCACGGCTGGCTCGATGCTGAGGAGCCGGAGAACGCGGCTCGCACCGTCGAGCTGATGAAGCTGAAGTACGTCGTGCTGACTTCAGTGAATCGCGACGACCTTTCCGACGGTGGGGCTGGTCACTACGCTGCCTGCATACGTGCCATCAAGGCACGGAATCCGGCGACTGCTGTTGAAGCGCTTACGCCTGACTTTGAGGGTGTGCTCGCCGACGTTGAGACGGTCGTTGATTCGGGGTTGGAAGTGTTTGCGCAGAACATCGAAACAGTGCGGCGTTTGACACATCCGGTGCGTGATCCGCGCGCTGGTTATGACCAGACGATGCGAGTGTTGGAGCATGCCAAGCGGCACAATCCGAAGGTTTTGACCAAGAGCAGCTTGATGCTGGGTTTGGGCGAGACGGATGAGGAGATTGCACAGACGCTCGATGATTTGCGGGCGGTTGGTGTTGATATTGTGACGCTGGGGCAGTACCTGCGCCCGACGACGAATCATCTGGCGATCCAGCGGTTCGTGACGCCTGCTGAGTTTGATCAGTATCGCGAGTGGGCGCTGGCGCGCGGGTTTCTGGAATGCGTGTCGGGCCCATTGGTTCGATCGAGCTACCGCGCGGAGCAGGCGCTCAACCGGAACAACGCTGGATTGAATAACCGGGCGTTGCCCGTCGGAGCCGCGGGCGCCAAGTGAACGCCAACATCGCGAACACCAGGTCGCCGCAGCCGGGCGATGCCGGTCAGCCGCCTGTCGACGCGATCGCTCCGCGGCCGATCATTCGGCGACTGGGGCTCGTTGAGTACGAGCCGACCTGGCGCGAGATGCAACGCTTTACGAATGAGCGCGACGCATCGACCCCTGACGAGATTTGGTTCCTGGAACATCCGCCGGTGTTCACGCTGGGAATGAACGCCAGCCCGGCTCACTTGCTGGCGCCTGGTGACATCCCCGTCGTGCAAATCGACCGCGGTGGGCAGGTGACCTACCACGGTCCTGGCCAATTGGTCGTCTACCCGCTCGTCGATTTGCGGCGGGCAAAGTTAGGTGTCCGCGATATCGTCACCGCACTCGAAAAGTGCGTGATTCAACTCGCCGCCGCATACGGCATCAGCGCCGAGGCGCGTAAGGAAGCCCCCGGTATCTACGTAGCCGGCAGGAAACTCGGTAGCGTCGGCATCCGCGTTCGCCGCCATTCCAGCTACCACGGCTTGGCCGTGAACGTGAATCTCGACCTCGAACCTTTCCAACGGATCAACCCCTGCGGGTACCAAGGTCTGCTGATGACTCAGCTCGCCGAGCTGGGTGGACCGCGCACGGTCGCCGACGCTGCGGACGCGCTCGAGCCGCATTTGATGCGCGCTCTCGGTTTATAACCGTTCTGTAACCGCCTCCAGACTGACAAACACACCCGCCCCGCTTTAGGATTTATTCGCAAGAACAAATCCGGAGAAGGCTGATGAAGTCCAAGCATTGGCTGCCGCGTCTGGCAGTCATAGTTGCGTTCGCTGTCGTGACAGCGACGCTCATAGGTGTGCCGCGCGCAAATGCCGCTGAGGTCACGCTGCTCAATGTTTCTTACGATCCGACGCGCGAGCTGTACGTCGATTACAACGCCGCGTTCGCGAAGTATTGGAAAGGGAAGACGGGACAGGACGTCAAGATCAACCAGTCGCACGGCGGGTCTGGCAAACAGGCGCGGTCGGTGATTGACGGCCTGCAGGCGGATGTTGTAACGCTGGCTCTCGCGGCTGACATTGACGCAGTTGCGACGCAGGGGAAGCTGTTGCCCATCAATTGGGCTAGTCGGCTCTCTGACAACAGCTCGCCGTACACCTCGACCATTGTGTTCCTCGTGCGCAAGGGGAATCCCAAGGGCATCAAGGACTGGAGCGATCTGGTCAAGCCGGGTATCCAGGTGATTACGCCGAATCCGAAGACGTCGGGCGGTGCGCGTTGGAATTACCTCGCTGCGTGGGGTTGGGCACTGAAGCAACCGGGCGGGAGCGATGCGACTGCTAAGGAGTTTGTGCGCAAGCTCTATAAGAATGTGCCGGTGTTGGATACGGGTGCCCGAGGTGCGACCACCACGTTTGTGCAGCGTGGGCTGGGGGATGTGTTGATTGCGTGGGAGAATGAGGCGCTGCTGGCTATCAAGGAGTTGGGGCCGGATAAGTTGCAGATTGTCGTGCCGACGGTGAGTGTGCTCGCCGAGCCGCCTGTGGCGGTGGTTGACAAGGTTGTGTTACGGCGCGGGACGCGCGAGGTTGCGCAGGCGTATCTGCAGTATTTGTATAGCAAGGAAGGGCAGGAGATTGTGGCCAAGAACTACTATCGGCCGCGGGATCAGGAGGTTGCGGCGAAGTATGCGTCGCAGTATCCGAAGTTGACGCTGGTGACGATCGCCGACTTCGGCGGGTGGGCGAAGGCACAGCCGACGCACTTCGGTGACGGCGGCGTGTTCGATCAGATCTACTCGCCTTAGTTGATGTTGGGCTGGCGACCCGGTGGCACGGCGTTGAGGACGCGCCGTCGCCCGAAGGCGATGGCATAGGTGGCCGTGTAGGGCTGCGGCCCGGTGGCACGGCGTTGATGGCGGCGTCGCCCGATGACGGTGGGACTGGCTGCCGGGCAGTCTGACGTTGCGGCTGTGGGCCGCGGTGGTGGCCGGCGATTTAGGCGCTGGCCACCGCGCGCATTCTGCCGACGGGGGCTGAGAGATAGCCGGCCAGGCGTTCGGCGTAGCCGCGCAGTTCTTGCGCGGCGGTTGCTTCCCAGTGGTCTGCGCGCAGCATCGGGCCTACGTAGAACAGGTTGGGTGCTGCGCGGCCTTGCGCGTTGATCAGCGCGCCGTAGGCGGCGGTGCGTAGGCCGAGGTTGAGAGGGTCTGCTACGGCGAGGCCTTGCGCGAGCAGCGAGCGCATCAAGGGTTCCTGCGATCGGCGGATGTTGTAGTCGGGGCCGGTGCAGTTGATCACGCGGTCG
>Ga0268266_10002397_pt1 | contig 20202 bp, 15 predicted proteins | sample KBSS13metaG_FD_190356 | JGI IMG/M metagenome (GOLD analysis project Ga0268266, IMG submission 190356) | Switchgrass rhizosphere microbial communities from Kellogg Biological Station, Michigan, USA - KBS S1-3 metaG (SPAdes) (version 2) | ecosystem: Host-associated > Plants > Roots > Rhizosphere... | reverse complement strand
GGCAAGGCTCGGCACCGTTGAGCGTTGGTTCAAGCGGGCGGTTGCGGCGCCGGATGTGAGTTCGGTATTCGGGCGGTCGCGTTAATTACTGTGCTCCCGTAGCGGGCGAGCTGTAACAGCTTGACATGGCCTCCTGCGCCACCTCGCGCGCGTCATCATCAGAGTACAGGCGGCCACGCAGCATCGGGCGCACCGGGATCAGCCGGGTCGGCAGGTGGGTCGTCGAGATTGTGGCGCTTCCCCATCAACGGTTTCGTCCTCTTTGGGTAAGACGCACGAGGGGGTCGGAATGGAACGGCTGATTGAATCCCGGCCTCAGAAATATAAAATTTCACGGCCATGACTGCCATCTCGCGCCGAGATCTTCTTCACTTGGCTACCGCGCTCGCCGCCGCGGGAGCTGCTGCCCCGAGCGCCAATGCCCAGGCACAGTCCGGGCGTGGGCGACGACCGGCGCCCGCTGTCGCAGAGCGTGTAACTGAACGCTGGACTCCGGTGCCGTTTGAGGCGCAGGCCCTGGGCGGTGTGTTGGCCGAGCGGATGCGCGTCAATGTGGAGGGCCGGCTGCTGCACATTGACGCAGCTACATTTCTCTCAGCCTTCGTTCATCGCGACCAGGCAGGCGAGTTCGATGGGGCCTGGGTGGGCGAGCACGCCGGGAAATTCCTCGATGCGGCGTGCAACGCGTTGCGCTATCGGGAGCATCCGGCGCTGCGGGCCAGTGTCGAGCGGGTGGCGAAGACGTTGATCGCCAGCCAGGCGCCCGACGGTTACCTCGGCACCTACCCACCAGGGAAACGCTGGTCCGGCTGGGACGTCTGGGTGCACAAGTACAACCTGATCGGGTTGCTGAGTTATTACGAGCTCACCGGGGACGAGGCGGCCATCGGGGCCTGCCGCGCCATGGGCAATCTCCTGTGCAACACCTTCGGCCATTCGCCGGGGCAACGCGACATCATCGCCGCGGGCGAGCATGTTGGCATGGCGGCCACCAGTGTCCTGGAGCCTATGTGCCGGCTGTACCGATTCAGTGCCGACCCGCGGCACCTGGAGTTCTGTCGGTACGTGGTCCGCGCGTACGACCAACCCAACGGGCCTCGCCTGGTCACCTCCTTGCTCGAAAGCGGCAGTGTCTATCGGACCGCTAATGGCAAGGCATACGAGATGCTCTCGAATCTCAACGGCCTGGTGGATCTCTACCGCCTGACGGGTGAGAGGCGGCTGTTGGAGGCCGTGTTGCGCGGCTGGGATGACATTGTCCGCACGCAGGTCTATCACACCGGGACGGTCAGCGCGCGCGAGCACTTCCAACCCGAGGGGCAGCACCTGACATTGCAATCCTCGAACGTCGGGGAGACTTGCGCGACCGTCACCTGGCTGCAGCTCAACTGGCGCCTGCTGCGCCTGACGGGCGAGGCGCGCTTCGGCCAGGAAATCGAGCGAACGGTCTACAACCATCTGTTGGCGGCGCAGGACTCGCGCAACGGCAACATCTCCTATTACACCTCGTGGTTCGGGCCGAAGGAATGGACTGACGCGGTGCTATGTTGTGTCTCGAGTGGCCCGCGTGGCATCTCGCTGATTCCCCAGTTGATCTGGGGAGTGGAGACGGACGCCCTGGTCATGAACCTTTACGCACCCGGCCGGGCGCAGCTCGTTCTCGGAGACGTTCGAGTCCAGGTGGTCTGCGAGACGGCATTTCCAGCCGACGGTGATGTGAAGATTACCTTGACCCCAGAAAGGGCGCGGCGCTTCACAGTCAGGTTGCGGGTGCCCGAGTGGGTGACGGCATACGAAGTCTCGTACGGCGCGCGCAAAATCGCCGGTAAGCCCGGGCAGATGCTCGACCTTCTGGAGGACTGGGAAGGTCCCACTACCCTGCACATCCGGATGGACATGCCCACGCGACTGTTGGATGGGGGGCCGACCTCCCCGGACTATGTGCTGGTCAAGCGGGGACCGCAGGTGTTGGCCCTGGAGCGCTCCCTGAATGCTGGTGTACCATATCCCGAGCGAGTGAGTGTGGGTGCGGGTGTCGCAGAGCCCCTGCGCCTCAGGCCAGCTCGTGGCGCCGTGTATGAAGTGGATGCCCTGGTAGGCGTGCCGGCCAGGGCCGATAGATTGCGCTACGTGAAGCGGACGATTCACCTGGTGCCTTTCGCCGACCTGGTCGATGGCAGCGTGTGGCTGACAAAAGCCCCGCGCGCACGTGAGGACCGCCCAGCCGCAACCGCCTTCGCACGCGCCAGTGTGTCCGTGGTGACCCTGGCACTGGAGCCCACCGCCAGCCGGCCGCCTGCGACGGACATTGCGGAATTCATCACCGATGAGAATCCCAACACGTCCTGCACGGTCAATCCGCAGGACCCCAGTCTCGCGACCTATCTTGGAGCGCCGGCCGGCAAGAGAGGCGACCCCGTATGGTTCCTCGTGAGACTGGTGCAGCCGGCCGACATCACCCGGGTCGTCTTTCGCCAGGGGGCGATCAGCGATCGGGGCGGTTGGTTTGATACCTCGCAGGGTCCGCCCCGGGTCGAGGTGGCCACGGCGCCGATCCCCACTTCAAGCAACGAGGCGCTACCCGAGGACGATAGGGTCAAGTGGGAGCTCGCCGGACTCTTGGAAACCTATCCCCGAACCGACGCTTCCACGCGGCCGGAACTTGCCACCGGTCAGCCGTTCGAGATGACGTTACCACGTGCCACACGCATCTACGGCCTCAGGTTGGTCGGCCGGCCCGGAGGGACGTACGCGAGCTGTGCGGGGCTCAGCGCCTACTGAGGGTTCGACCAAGGGCCCAATCTGCCCGGGAGACCTCATGATCCATGTCCGCCCGGTCCGTATCTTGCTAAGTCACACGCACCAACAACTTCAAAGGGATGGCACGCCAAAGACTGCGCAGGTCGCGAGCGTGTAATGGCAAACAGGTCAGACTGTGATGCACCTTGCATCTGCAGTCATTACACGGAAAAGGCCCTGCCATCGGAAGGCGCCCATTAACACTCATGCGATTCGCAGGATTCATCGGTCTCGTCACCCTTAGCCTCACTTCCGCATCACTATCGGCCACTCCTGTTTACTCAGTGACCGAAATCGGCACGCTGGGCGGAAGTGTCTCGGCGCTTGGAATAAACGACAACGGCGACATCGTCGGGGTGTCGCAACTCACCCCGGACGGCTCGAGTCCATTGCATGCCTTCCTCTACCATCACGCCAGCGGGTCGATGGTCGATCTCGGTACACCCGGCGGCACTTCGAGCGAGGCTTTCGCTATCAATGACTCGGGGACGATCACTGGGGAAGTTTACGCGCCGGACCCCCAAACCGGCACGACCTGGAACCCTGTCATGTGGCTCGCCAGTGGGGGTTCGCAGTCGTTGAAAGGACCCTATCCGAACGGTGTCGGAATGTACGTGAGCCCTAACGGCATCAGCAATACAGGGGTCATCGTAGGACAAGGCTACATCAACGATGTCGGAGGTGATCGCGCCATTTGGTACAAGAACGGCACGATCGCGAACCTCGGTACCCTGGGTGGCAATTCCAGCTTTGCCGCCGCGATCAGTTCGCAGGGCACCTATTTCGCCGGAATCTCCGAGTTGAAGGGTGCCACCGCTGCAACCAACGGCCTTCCCCGTCATGCGTTCCTCTATCGAAACGGCACCAGGACGGATCTCGGATCGCTGGGCGGAGACTACAGCTTTGCCACAGGGGTCAACAACGCGGGCACCGCGGTCGGGTATTCCTGGACTGGACAGAGCGCGAGCTGTACACCCAGTCCCTACACTCCCACCGTCCAACACGCGTTCGTCGCGGTGAACGGCAAGATGACCGACCTCGGAAACCTTGCGAACAAAACAACCTGCAGCAGTACGGCGGAAGCGATCAATGATAGTGGCGAGATCGTGGGCCGGTCGGATGCCATAACGGACACGAATGTGCAGGTGGAGCGCGCCTTCTACGTGTCCGGCGGCCAGATGTCCAGTCTCACCTTTATGGATTGGGGCGACCCTGCGTGGGGCCAGGTAAAGTTTACCGATGCCGCGGCCATCAACTGCAATGGTTGGATCGCCGCCATGGGCTTTGACAACAGCAATCCCAATCTCGGCCGGGTGTATCTCCTGATCCCCAAAGGCCCGCTGCGTTCGACGTGCCCGGCCCCGAAGTGACTGACGGCATGAGTGCCGGGGCTCAGTGCCTACTGGGCCCGGCGCTCCAACGCATCCAACTGCGCTTTGCGGAAGCCCTTGCCGGTTTTGAGAGTCGTGCCCAGTTCCAGGTAGGGATCGGTGGCGCTGTCGTAACGCGGCCAACGCGGTAATCCTGGCCCGTTCGGGTCGCCCGTTGCCGCGAATCGGGTCCACTGTCGGATCATGGTCGCGGACAGCGCCCAATCCCGGGCATCCGGCGCAGGATGTTCGATGAAGCTGGGCTTGTCCAGCGAGCCGAACATGAATGACATCTCCTCCGAGTGGGTCGGCGGCACCGGGCCACCGTTCACGCTTCGAGTAAAGACGTACGCAAACGTCCCGGGTTGCCGTTGCGACACGGCCCGGGCGATGAACCGCGCACTCTCGACAAACATGGCGTCGCCGAGGGCCGCCGAGGTGGCCGCCGTCGCGCCCTCACCGGCAAACATCCTGCCTTCGTCCGCGTTGACACCGACAATGGTCGGCACTGCGTTCAGCTTCCCTTCCTTGTAGACCGTGCGTGGCTGTTCCGGAACTACATATCCATCGACGATCGGAGCGGGAAAGGCGATGTCCCCGGCACGACGGTCGGGGAGAGACGGAAAGAAGCTGTCGTTCTTTTTCAGCAGCTCCGCCGCGCTGCGTTTACGGAGCGTGGCCAGGTCGGCGTCGACCGAGGCACCGCTCTTTTCGGCTTCGCGCAGGCCCGCGAGCACCGGCAGCGTGGGGCTTTGTACGATCGCCTGTTGAAACAGGCCCTTGGCCAGCGGCGAGCTCAGCAAGACCGCAATCGAGACAGCGCCAGCCGACTCACCAAACACGGTCACACGCGCGGGATCGCCGCCGAAGGCTGCGATATTGGCCTGCACCCATTTCAGTGCGGCAACCTGGTCCAGCAAGCCGTAGTTGCCTGAAGTGTGTTCCGGAGATTCAGCCGTGAGCTGCGGATGCGCCAGGAAGCCAAAAATGCCCACCCGGTAGTTGAAGCCAACGACGACAACCCCCTGCTGGGCCAACTTTCCGCCGTCATACAACGGGTAGCCGGCGGAGCCCCCGATAAATGCGCCGCCATAGATGTACACCATGACGGGACGCCGCGCCTTGTCATAATCCGAGGACGTCCAGACACTCACCGTCAGGCAATCCTCGCTTGCATTCTGCCCTGTCGGAATGACGTAGGGCGTCTGCATGCAGTCATCACCGAAATGACTCGCATCGCGGGCTCCCTGCCAGGGAACCGGTGGCTGCGGAGGCCGCCAGCGCAAGGGGCCAACCGGCGGCGCGGCGAAGGGAATGCCCTTGAAGGTCACAATGCCATTGCCGGCGGAGGAACCGGCGACCGCGCCCACAGTCGTGTGTGCCATTGGCGAGTCTGCCGCCGAGACCGGAACCGATGACACCAACAATACGAGCAGGCCGAGGTACTTCGACATCATTGCGGTGAGCTCGTCGTCGGGGCCAGGTTGTCCATGATGAGCCGCTGTGCCGCGCTCTCATCCAGGACCAGGCATACGTCCGCATTCGGAGTTCCGCCGACTGGTCGGGTGTAGCCGCGATCGTCCACCTTCAGTCGTAGGGGCTTCAACGGGCACGCCGCTGGCTGCAGTAACCATACGACAGGCATGACGTCGAACAACGTCGGCGTGAGTTGCCCCCACGCATTTAGAAGTCGCCACTGGTGGTACAACAGCGCCAGGGCGTCGGAAGCCGGCGACCCATAGGCGAACAGCCGATCGCGCCGCACCTCGTCAAACTTGAGCTGTGTGGAGTCGAGCGGAAACAGCCGCACAGGAACCCCGGACTCGAGCAGCAGGGTCAGGCCCTTGGGTGCGCAGACGACGTTCCATTCCGGGTCGGGTTGGGTCACCGGTATGGCGCCACCCCGGTTGTATCCGGTGTAGATGGACCCGGCCATGATGGCGACCTGTTTGAGCTTACGCAGCGCCTCCGGCGCCTTCTCGTGCAAGGCCTCGACGTTACTCAAGGGAGCTAACGCAATGAGCGTGATCTCACCGGGACGCCGATTCACCTGCCCACGGATAAACTCGATCGCATCCGGCGCCGGGCTTTGGTCGCGGGCGCCGCTGGCCCACTTCTTCTGTGTGAATGGCGCGGAGTCTGGAGTTTCGGGACCCTGGGCCACCACGACGTCCTTGCGGCCCAGTGTCTCGAGTAGGCGTCTCACCAACAAGGTGCGCGTGCGCGTGTCGCCCCAGGCGGTCGTGATGCCGACGACCTCGAGCCTCGGGTCCTGAAGTGCAATGGTCAGCGCGAAAGCATCGTCTATGTCATCGCCGACGTCCGTGTCGATGATGACAGGTGTGCGGCCCACCGCCAGTTGCGCAGCAGCCCACAATGCCGCGCAGACCAACACGCTGAGCCGCCATCCCGGCCTCATGGCAGGGCCTCAGAATTTCACCGTGACCTGGCCACCAATGATGCGGGGATCGTTGATCATGCCGGTGGCATTCTCGAAGTTGATGCCGCCAATGACCCGGATCTGGTTGGTGCAGTTGCGACAGAAGGCGGCCACTTCGTATTTACCCTGATTCCAGAGGTACCCCGCGCGCAGACCCAACTGGGTGAGGGGCTGACCGATGAACTCCTTCTCCTCGTCGAGGAAGAAGTTGATTTCGCTGCGGTAGGACAGATCGGTGTAGAAGTAAATTTCCCCCGGCCCGGCGCGGTGACCGTAACGCAGCGAGAAATCACCGGTGAATCTCGCGGCCTGCGGCAGCGGGTTGCCGTCGATCAGCGCCCGGCCTTGGGCGTTTTGCGGGTCCAGCGGGGTGCAGGCGGCGCCCGGTCCCCAGTTGAAGCAGGGAGCGACGGCGAGGTGTGGATCCTCGATACGGGTGTAATTGTAGCTGCCGCTCAGGTTGACCGTCAGGTTACTGAACGGGTGCGCCTGGAAGTCCAGCTCCGCGCCTTTGCCGATAGTGTGCTCGGCGTTCAGCAACTGCGTGACGTTGGCGGCACCGCCGACGGCGGTCAACTGCTGATGGCTGACGTTGAAGTAGTAAACGTCGAACGCGAGGGACGCGCGACGCTCGAACATCTCGGTCTTGATACCGGCTTCATAGGAAATATTGTCCTCAGACCGGGCAATTTGCACCGGCAACGGCGGCGGCCCGGCGGAGGGTGCACCAAAGCTCGGCGCGCGGAAGCCGGTCGCGATACGTGCGTAGAGGTTCACGTCCGGAGCGAGTTGGTAGGTCGGACTGAAGTCCCAGTTCACGCGCGACGCCCGTACAGAAGCCGACTCCGGCGGAGGCAGCCCTCCCACCACGGTGGTGTAGGGCACCGAGAACGTCTTGTGATCTTCGGTGAAGCGGATTCCCGCGCGGACTTTGAACGCGGAGGTGACGCTGTATTCCAACGAACCGAAGATGGCCTCGGCGTCGTTCTTCTGCTTCGACAGGGTGGTGTCGAGCAACTCCAGGCTGTTGTACACGTAGTCGTTGCCGATCGCCGAGACGTTCTCGTCGAAGAGGAAAATACCCGCCTGGCCCTGCAGGGGGCCGGACGAGTTGGAGACGACGCGCAGCTCCTCGGTGAGCTGGTAATGGCTGCCGATGCCACCGCCGGTCTCGACGGGGAACGGAATGAATCCGGGGCCCGAGGGCTGCGGGGAGCCCGAGAAGACGCCAGGGCCGTAGCCGCCGTCGATATCGCCGATCGTCAGGTAATGACGGATGGATTCGTAGCCGGTGATGGACTGGAAGGTGAATTCCGGTGTATTCCAGGTCAGGTGCACGTTCGCCCCGAGGCTGGTGTAAGACTGGCCGTTGTAGCCGTCGATGAAGACCGAGGCCGGATTGAAGCCCGGGACGATGTCGTTCGTGCCGAGCTGGATCATGTTGGCGCGGAACAGGCGCGCGGAGCCGTTCAACGTACGACCGTGAACGTTGAAGAGCGCGCTGAAGCTGTCACTGGGCTTGTAGAGCAACTGCAGGCGAGCGGCCCAGTCGTCGTAACCCTCGAGGTGCTTGTCCCCGATCGCGACATTGGGGGCGTTCACCCAGTTATCCCGATGCTGCCCCTGCACGGCGGCGCGGAACGCCATGGTGTCGTTGATGGGCAAGTTGACCACGCCGTCGAAATCGGCCGTGTTGAAGGTGCCGTCGGAGAGGCTGGCCGAGCCGGAGAGCTCGTTGATGACCGGCTTGGCGGATTCGAGCTTGACCACGCCGGCGGGCGAGTTGCGCCCGAACAGGGTGCCCTGCGGGCCACGCAGTACCTCGACATCGGCCTGGTCGAAAATGGGGAAGCCTTTGAGGGCCGGGTTCTCCTGCACGATATCGTCGTAGACGAGGGAGACCGGTTGCGAGGCAAAGGAGTTGAAGTCGGTGTTGCCGTAGCCGCGGATATAGAAGCGCGGAAAGGTACGGCCGTTCGAGGATTCGATGTTCAGGCTCGGCACCGTGAAGGCGAGCTGCCGGATGTCCTGGCCGGCGGTGCCGATGACCTCGAGCGACGCACCGCTCAACACCGACGTCGAGACGGGAATATCGAGGAGTCGTTCTTCGCGGCGGGTCGCCGTAACAATGACTTCCGCTACGTTCTCTGCCGCCTCGTCAGTGTCGGCCGGGGCGTTCTCCGCCGCGCGCGCCGCATTCGGGGCCGACAGGATGGCGGCAACCGCCGCGCAAACGAGCATGACCTCTGGATTAAACCTGGTGACCTTCATCGTGACCTCCCCATATTGTTGCCTGTGCGACACATGGCTGTGCGCCGCCGGCTTATAGCTGACCGGTCCGAGCTGTCCCCCTCGTTGCATCCAGCTAGTAAAACGTTACACTAGAGCGAATGAAACGTTACACTACCCTTGGCGCGCCTGTAAAGGAGTAGTGAGGGTGGTCACGGTCAAGGACATTGCCGCGGCTGTTGGTGTCTCGGTCGCCACAGTTTCGAACGTGCTCAACGACCGGCCTAACGTTGGCGAGAGCACGCGGCGCAAGGTCATGGAGGTTGCCCGTCGGCTCGGCTACAGACCTAACCGCGCGGCGCAGGCGATGCGCACCGGGCGCACGCGCGCCATTGGCCTGGTGCTGCCCGATCTGACCAACCCCTTCTTTCCCGAGCTCGCCCAGGCAGTCGAGAACAAGGCGCGCAGTCTCGGCCTGCTGGTTTGCCTGATCGACAGCCAGGGGAGCCTGGAAAGTGAATCCGATGGCTTATCACTCATCTTGCAACACGCGGTGGATGGGATCATCTGGTGCCCGTTGGGGCCGCGCCTGCCAGCGTCTTTGAAGAAGCTCGCCGCCCCGATCGTGTTGATCGATCGGCCGCGACCGGGCTACGCCGTGGTGCATTCCAACTACGAGATGGGGGGGCGGTTGCTGGCGCAGTATGCGCTGCGGATGGGGCATACCCGGGTGGGCCTGCTCTGCGGTCCGCAGAACCTGGAGAGCGCCCGGCAGCGGCGCGAGGGGTTCGTGAAGGCCTTTCCGAGCGATATCGAGATCGCCTGGGAGGTGTCGGTGCCGTTCGACGGAGTGCTCAACGCCGAAGCTATCGAGCTGCTCGCGCACCGTCGCAAGGCGACTTTGGTCGTTGCCGGCAACGATCTCATCGCCATCAGCGCCATTCGCTCGCTCGCCGAGGGCGGTGTCGTAGTTCCCCGTGACGTATCGGTGACCGGCTTTGACAACATCCGCTGGACGGACGTCGTCACCCCCCGCCTCACGACTATTGCGCAACCCGTTGGCGCCATTGGGGCGCGTGCAGTTCAGATGATGTTGGATAAAATCGAAGGCAAGAAAGTGGACGCCGCGCGCGCCATCTTCGATGTGGAGCTCATAGAGCGCGATTCGGTTGCGCGTCGTTCTTCCCGGGCCCAATGACTGGAGCAATTCCCATGGCAGCCACACCCCGCATCGCCGTCATCGGTAGCGCGAACACCGACCTGATCACCTTCGCCGAGCGCTTCCCGCGGGCCGGGGAGACACTCTTTGGCACTAACTTCGATCTCGGCTTTGGGGGCAAGGGCGCCAACCAGGCGGTAGCCGCGAGCTTGTGCGGCGCCGAAGTACTGATGGTCGCCAAGGTGGGCAACGACCTGTTCGGCGAGGCCACGGTACGCAACTTCAACACCTTCGGCGTGAGCACCACTCACGTCAAGATCATCAACGATGCCCCGACCGGCGTGGCGCCCATTTTTGTGGAGCCCGGCGGCCAGAACCGGATCATCGTCGTCAAGGGAGCGAACGAGAAGCTCTCTCCCGCGGACGTCGATGCGGCCGCAGCCGATCTGCGCACGGTGAGCACCATCATCCTGCAGTTCGAGATCCCCCTCGAGACGGTCTATCACACGATCCGCTTCGCGCGCACCCACAACATCCGCTGCATCGTGAATCCGGCGCCCGCCGTGCCGGCGAACCTCACGGAGTTGACCGGCGCGGACTACTTCATTCCGAACGAGACCGAAGCGGAGCTCATTACCGGCCTTTCGGTGCAAACCACAGAGCAGGCAGCGGTGTGCGCGCAAGCGCTTCTCGGCAAGGGGTTCCGCCGGGTGTTGATTACACTGGGGGCGCGCGGAGCGCTGCTCGCTGACTCCACCGGGCACGTGCACGTACCGCCCTTCTCCGTCACTGCAGTCGATACGACCGGGGCGGGTGACGCATTCATCGGGAGTCTCGCGGTGTTTCTCGCAGAGGGTCTTGCCGAGAAGGAGGCGATCGCGCGAGCGAGTCTGTTCGCGGCCCTGTCGACGACCCGCGTGGGAACCCAGAAGTCATTCTTTACGCGCGCCGAGTTGGAGACACAATGGGCGGCGCGGCGCGGCTGAGCCGCCAGCCACCGATATAGACCAGAAAAAGAGGGGGTCATCATCCATGTTCATCGTCCAGAGTTATCCGGTATCGGTTGTTCTGTGCGTCCTGACCATGTTCTGTTGGGGCTCGTGGGCCAACACCCGCAAGCTCGCACGCAAGGACTGGCGTTTCGAGCTCTTTTACTGGGACTACGCCATCGGCGTCCCCCTGCTGACCTTGTTGCTGGGCTTCACCCTGGGCAGTACCGGCGCGACCGGCAATCACTTCGTCGCCGACCTGGCCCAGGCCTCGAGCGGCAGTATCCTCTCCGCGCTCGTTGGCGGTGCCATTTTCAACCTGGCCAACATCCTGTTGGTGGCGGCTATCGAAATCGCCGGCATGGCGGTGGCCTTCCCGGTGGGCATCGGTCTCGCCCTGCTCATCGGCGTCGTGGTGAACTATGTGGCCGATCCGGTCGGCAACATCGGGCTTCTGGGGACGGGCGTCCTTCTCGTCACGCTCGCCATCGTGCTGGATGCGATCGCCTACCGTCGCCTGGCCGGCGCGCAACTTTCCGTGAGCACCAAGGGGTTGGTCCTCTCCATCGTCTGCGGCATTTTCATGGGCATGTTCTACCGCTTCGTCGCGGCAGCCATGTATGACGATCCCGCTCATGCCGTGGCCGGCAAGATGGGACCCTACGCGGCGGTGTTTGTGTTCGCGGTCGGAATCTTCCTGAGCAACTTCGTCTGGAACACCCTGGTGATGAAGCGCCCGTTCGTGGGCGCTCCCGTGACGTTCGGCGATTACTTCAAAGCCGGGTTCGGTACGCACCTTTCCGGCATTCTGGGCGGCATGATCTGGGGTGTGGGGATGTCGCTGAGCCTCATCGCTTCCACGCCGGCCGGCTATGCGATCTCCTATGGCCTGGGCCAGGGCGCCACCATGGTGGCCGCGTTCTGGGGCGTCTTCATCTGGAAGGAGTTCCGTACTGCGCCCGCCGGCACCGGGAAGTTGCTTGCCGCAATGTTTGCCTGCTTTCTAACCGGGCTGGCCCTGATCGTCATGGCGCGGATGACCTGACGGCCTCGCGGCTTACCTGCTGCTGAGCTGTCTCGCAGGGGGGTTGGTCCCACCAGACCGAGATGAGCGCGTCACATTCCGAGGGCGTTGTTTCGAGTTTCGAGGGCTCCCCGGCGGGAGCCGGCGGGAGCGCCGGGTAACCCTTTGGCACCAGATACAGTGCCCGGCTCACCACTGCGTTAGCGCGACTGGACTTTGCCGTTGCTGCCACCTGATCTTCCTGTTTCAAGTTCGGATCTCCGCTGCCGACATCACTTGCACAGGCGCTGTGATTCGATCGGCGAGCAGATGCTAATGCGTCGCTGCCGGTTGACGCACCCTGAGCAACATCCAGACTGACGTGAAATGGTGTAAACGAATGACGACAACGGCCTGTTCCCCGGCGTGAGCTGACGGACTTCGTCCATTTGCGACGCTTTATGGAGGCGATTGCACGCGTCCATACTTTCGAAGTGGAGATGACTGAGAACCGGGCTTCGCGGGAGGGCGACAGCCGCCCTCCCCCGCTCCCCATGGACTCACTGCGGACAGTTTGTCCGTGCCGCGCCCTGGCGGACCAGCAGGTAGTTGTGAGTGGCGCCCCCGGCGGCCGGTGTGCCGGCAGCGGAGATGTTTCCCTGGCAGTCGATTCCGTAGGTATCCGACAGGAGCACTGTCGGACCGCCCACCAGGTAGAAAGTCAGGTTGTACATCGTTCCGTTGCTGTAAAGGAAGGCGCGTTGAAGCACCGCTCCAGTGGCGCTCGAGACGGTGTCGGTCTGGCCGACCACCTCACGGGAGTCGTTCACTCCTTCGGCCCTGCTGCCATAGTCGGCGCCCGCAATGGGCATCAGCTCGGTCCAGGTGCCGTTGTTGTAGATGAAGCCGTGCGTGGCAACGGTATGGGAGGGCTGAACGTAGGTCAGATAAACTGAAGTCGACCGACGATATCGCCCAGGGTGTTGAAATCGAGCGCGTCCGAGTCGCGCCCCTCGATGCCGGCGCTCGACCCTGGGATGGCACCCAGCACAGTCAGCGTGGGGGGGAGGTCGAGAGATCCCACTTGGCAGCTAACCGATCATAGGAGTCCGCGATGCAGGTGGATCCAACGGCGGTCGCTCCGAACTGGGCTCCCAGCCAGTTGGTGTTGGGTTGGACACAATTGGCACCGCCCGAGGAGGGAAAGTACGCCGGTGCCAGCGGGGGCGGCCAGCGGACTTGCCAGGCCAACGCGGCGCCTGCAACGCTCGTGACGCCAAGATCGATGACAGCATATTGAGGGGTCGCCATAGCAACAGCGGTAACACACAACGGCACGGCGCCCAGGAGCGCGCCTAAGACTCGAGAATTCATACGGACCTTCCTTGAATAGAGCTTCGTTTATTCGTTCTTGCAGCTCGACTGGCGTCAGCTCGTGCACCTCCTGGATCCCTTGCACGATTGTTGCGATGAACAATGCGTGCTGGGGAGCGTCGGTTCCCGTCGGTGTGCTGTAAGGGGATGGAGTGTGAACTGCGTCACACGAGGTCCCGGAAGGGTCTAGCGGAGACTTGTGCGCTGCTGGCGGGCACAATGGGGAGCATCACTCACAACCGTGCCGGAAGGGAGAGCCGCTTTGCATTTACTGCTTCGCGCTTCAATCATCACGCTTGCACTCCTCGTAACGTGTGCGGCGCTGGCGGCTTGGTACGCGCCCTACCTCTACTTCGAATGCGAGTACCGGTGGCATGGACCGGAGCCCGCTGTTCTACCCAAGCCAGCGGTGCCCGTCGTCGGACGGTGGGATGATGACTACTACGTCGTTGAAGCGATCGATGCGACGACGATTGCCATCGGCGAGCCGCGTTACTATCAAGGCAACTACAGTTATCTGATCATCGGCTCCGAGCGGGCTGTCTTGTTTGATGCGGGCACGGGGACTCGCGATATCGTGCCCCTGGTGCATTCGCTGACGAAGTTGCCGATCACTGTCATTCCATCGCATCTACACTTCGATCATGTTGGCGCGCTCGGTCGGTTTGACAGGACGGCCCTGCTCGATGTGCCCTCTCTGCGGGCACGCATCCGCGATTCACGGCTCACCCTGCAACGCTACGAATTCCTCGGGTTTGTCGAGGGCCTTGCGGCGCCGACTTTTCGGGTTGATGAGTGGTGGGCCGACGGCATGAACATCGACCTGGGCAATCGCCATGTTCGCGTGCTATCGACACCGGGACATACTCCGACATCAGTGTCGTTGTACGACGAGGCGCGGCAGCAGCTGTTCGTGGGTGATTTCCTGTACCCGGGTCATTTATATGGCTTTTTGCCGGGGTCGAGTCGCAGCGCTTACCTCGCGACCACGCGCCAGTTACTGGGGCAGATAGGGCCTGGTACGCGGATCTATGCGGCGCACATGGCGGACCCACCTGCGCCCGTGCAGGCGCCGACGCTGGAACCGGCGGATCTGAAGGCGCTCGAGGCCACGTTGGTGGCGATCGATCGGGGTGGGGTCGATCCGATCGGGGCCGGGAGCCTCGAAACGGTGGGCGGTTTTCCACGAGTATTTCCGGTACGGGGCGCGGTGAAATTCGCGACGGGGTTCGGGTGGAATAATCGCTGAGTGAGCGGTGGGTCAGAGGGTCTGATTTAGCCAGCGGGATTCGAAATCCCAGGCTTCTCGCCAGCAATTCTCGACCGTTGCGCGGGCTTGCGAGCGACTGGCTGGGTCTACGAGCGCCGGGCACTCGGCCATGGCTCGCAAGAATCCGGATTCCAGCGCGGTGCGCTCCTCATCAAAGGACGCGAGTACATCTGGGCCGCTTTCATCCAGGTTGCGGCGTAGCTGCTCGTGGCGCCACCACAATGAATTCGACTCGGGTAGCGCGCCAGGCGGCGGACCGTGTTCGGGTACACCGATGTCGAGGAGCAGCGGCTTGAAAATTCCGGTACAGGGGGCTGCGGTTCCTGTCACCCAATGTATGGTCTTCGCGGGTGTGAGGTCCGATACCCACGAGGCAGTTGTTTGGCCGATCGGATTCTCGCGCCGGTGGGCACAGATACGCGCTCCAGGGCGTCCGTCGATGGAGGGGCCTTCCGCGTGGTCGCGTAGGATGCGCAGAAGATCGCGGACCTGGAGAGACCCCGGTCGCTCCTGGAGCAAGGTCGTCGCACGAGCGCGGCGATACCGCCCGCTGACGGATCTGGTCTCGTCCTCGAAGACCGACCGGAATGACTCGATGGTCATGGCATTCGAGATCGCGCAGGCGTCGGTTACGGGCATGACCGTCCACTCCCGTTCGACAGTCTCCAGCACCTTCACGCTGTGCCGATCGGCTAACAGGAACGAGTTGTGATAGGCGAGAGTCCGCCGGAACCCACAGTTGCCACTCTGGCCATACCGACGCAACACAGTTGTGACGACTTCAATCGCTTCATCCACATCCGCAGCCCGTTCCAGCGCCAGCCGGACGTAGTCCATGCCAATGACTCCCGGGCGGGTCGACGCCTCGAGCTTCGCGAAGATCGCTTCATTGCCAACGACCAGCCCGTGTGCATTGGCGCCCATTTCCGCTCCCCAGATCCAATGGGGCTTGGAAAGCAGGACACCGTGAGTCACGCGCGCCTGGTCGATCGCCTGGTAGGTCAGCTTCACCTTCTCCCCGGCGTTGTGACGCGCTGGCGGGAGCCACTCGAGGTATTGGGCCTCCGCGTGATCCCGGTCGCTGTTCTTGGCAAACAGCGTTGCGCCTGTTGAGGTTACCGAACCGACCGCCGCGAGGGTGTCACACACATGGGCCTCCTGCTGTTGCCGCAACTCATCAGTCAAACCAGCCGCTCAGCGCGAACCGCGCGCCCCGGCCGATATAGGCCGGGATCACCGAGGTGTGCGTCTCATCTGCAAACTTCGTGAAGACGGACTCCAGTCCCACGGACGACAGCGTTTCCAACTGCGCCGCAAGTGAGCTGGCGTTGGCGACCATCTGGCTGTGCCGCCTCACTTCACGAAGGTCGACGGAACTCAGGGCTGCCGCACGCAACTCCTCAGGGCTCACGGTGGCTTCGAGCTCACCCACCGTGATGAGCAGTCTGCGACGCAGTCCGCTGTGACGCTGACGAGTTTTGAACTCCTGCAACCCGTTGAGCAACACCTTGTTACCCCACCAGACGGAAGGACTTCCGGCGATGTAGGTGTCGAAGGCGTCGGGATGCTCGAACAAAGTATGAAGCACGAACAGCCCGCCCAGTGAATGTCCAAATAGCGCCTGCCGCGCCGGATCCACAGGGGCGCGCCTGGCAATTTGCGGCTTCAGGGTATCCCGTAGGAAGCACAGAAAGCTGTTCGCCCCACCGACGGGTCCCCAGCCCTCGGGCCGGAAGGCCGGCAATGCCGCCGGGTCGGTTGGCGGGGTCAGGTCAAATATTCTGTTGGAAGTATCGGCTTCGGCCGCATAGCCGACTCCGACAACAATCGCCGGGCCGTACATCGACTCGTGATTGCGCACCATGTCAACAAGGGTTGCGAAAGCCGTATCGGGATCCAGAACGTACAGGACGGGGTATCCGGACCCGGGAGCCGCCGCCAACGGCCGCGCCAGCGATATTGTGTAGAGGCGGTCAGTTGGAGACACTATCTGCCACTGCCATGCCTGCTTCAACATACGAGATCGTGGGCCACAGTCCGGCTCGCACGCCACAGATGCCAGGCACCCCACAGGTATCCGGGAGAAAGGCACAGTAACGCGTAACGAAGCGATTCCGACCCCGCCCAGGGAGCCAACGCGTCGCTGATCATGCCGGCCGCGAGCGGCCCTATGCCCATACCGATCAGGTTGGCGAACAGAAACAGGATCGCGATCGAGACGGCGCGCATCTCGGCCTGGACCACCGCCTGAATCGCAGCAAATAGCGGACCGTAGGTCGCGCTCCATCCGATCGCCGCTACGGCCATGAGCGCAAAGGCGAGATAGTGACTCCTGGCAATGAAGATGCCAGACACCAACACTCCAACAACCGTAACCAGGACGGCGATCGCCCGGAGCTGCCGTTGCTCGTTGTCCGGAGCATGCCGTGCCGCCAGCTCCCCTCCCCAATAGGTTCCCAGGAGTCCCCCGCCGCCCCAGGCGATCGCGAACCATGTGCCGATCTCGCCTGTCCGCAGGCCATGGCTTCGCATAAAGAATGCGGGGACCCATTGCCACACGCCGTAACTGAAGAAAAACATGACAGCAAAAGCCAGCAGCAGATGGACGAAGGTTTTGTTGCCCCAAAGCGTACCGGCCACCTTCCTCAGCTCTGGTCCGCGCTCGGGAGGACTGGCGTGCTGCGAGCGCGGCTCTTTCAGGCTCACCGCGGCCACCACTGCCAATAACACTCCGGGCACCCCGAGGGCCACGAACGTGAGCCGCCAGCCGTAAAGCTGGTTGAGCCAGCCGGCCATGGAATTGCCGATCACGACACTCGCAGGACCACCCAACATGTAGCGTGCGAAGGCTCGCGGTCGCTCCGCTCGCGGAAACTCATCAGCGATCAAGGAATGCGCCGGCGGAATGCAGCCCGCCTCCCCTACCGCCGCGCCGACCCGAATGGCTAACAGCTGCAGGAAGCTCCCTGCCGTCGCGCACAGGGCCACCGCAACGCTCCACAAAGCGCAGGTGATCGAGATGATCGCTACTCGATTACCACGGTCCGCCCAGCGCGCAATGGGAATTCCCATGACCGAATAGAATGCCGCGAAGGCAATGCCACTCAGCAATCCGAGCTGCGTGTCGCTCAAATGAAGGTCGTGCTTGAGATCCTGAAGCACGATGCCCACGGCCTGCCTGTCGACCAGGTTGAACGCCATGATCGCAAGCAGCACGCAGAGCAGATAGGATCTATAGCGACGGCTGCTCAATGACTTGCCCTGCGCGCCACGGTTTCGATGGCATTGCCCGTTGGTGTGGTCGCCGAGGTGTTCTCGATAAAGAGTATTCCGTCGTACTGGCTCTTTAACACCACCTGCGTGGTGAGCGTTGGATCGGAGTTCGCCCAGCCGGCGCAGAACATCGTGTGCGTCAGGTCGAGCCAGGGATGTGAATCGCCCACCGCGGCACTGCCGCGCAGATCCAGGATGAACTGCTGTCCAACACGGGCCAGCTGCCAGGGTAGCCAACCTTGCGCTGCCGGGAAAATCGTGCCGACCTTGAGATCGCCGAGTGTCCGGCCGTGCTGCTCCCACTCCCGGCACAAATACTCACCCCGATTCGACTCCAGGCCGAGCGCGTAGTACCGACTACCGAACGTGTCGCGCAACCGTTTGCCCAGGTTCGATACCAGGCCGACCGTGGCATCGTGAAACCCGACGCTGACGTGGAGGCTGTGCGCCCAGAGCGCTACTCTGGCGTCAGGGCTGATCGCCTGGATGTAGTGAATGAGGTTGTCAGCCATGAAGCGCGAGCGAGCGTAGTTGTTCAACCCCAAGCGGGGCGACGCGGCCGCCGCGCGCCTGCCGAACCCGTAAGCCTCCACCCACTGTAAGATCACCTCCAGTTGCCTCGAGGCCTCTGCGTATTCCTCGAGCGAGGAACGCGCCACGAGCACCTGCTTTTGAGTCCCTAGCGCATCGATGAGATCACTCAGTCCGTAAGCCGTCGCCGGGCTCAACGTTTCGTGAGCGACTAACAGTCCGTTGGCCTCGGCGGCTGCAATGGTCTGAAAGAGAGACGCCGCGTCTGTAACATGGTGCGGGGCCACGCGCACCAGCCAGGCGAGCACCTGCTCCCGGCCCAGCCGCGTATGGAAGATGTCCAAGCCGAGGAACTGGACCCGCCGCTCGTTTTCAACGGTTCGGTTGTAATCCCGCAGCCAATCCAGGGTCTCGCCAAACTCGACGACGTCCCACATGACCGATCCGATGCCGGTCAAGACCGAGTCCCGCTCCCCCAGGCCCTTAACCACATAGTCGTTGACCAGCCGGGTTGCCGCGAAGCTGGCTTCGACGGCCAGCACGTTGAATCCCAGCGATTCCACGAGGAACCGCAACAGACGATGCCTGACCCGGAAGAATTGCCTCGTGCCGTGAGTCGTCTCACCCAGGCCGACGACCCGGACACCTTCGAGAGAGCGACATAGAGGCCGTAGATCCTCGACCTCCACGCCGGGGTCGACATGCTTCAACGGCAAAGCGTGCCTCTTCAACCACGAGTCCAACTGCTCGTCGTGTCCCGCAGCGACCACCCGTCAGAAGCTCCGGGTCAGCGAAATCCCGAAGCTGCGCGGCCGGATGTACGTCACCCGATAATCCAGTCCCATCAGGGAATCATGTCCGTTGCGGAGAACGCCACGCCTGTCCGCCACGTTGTTGATGAACGCATCGATCTTCCAGGTGTCCGACAGCGTGATACCTCCGTTGAGGTCGAACTGGATGTAGGCTGGGAAGATTCCCTGGACCTGTGTCAGGTCGCCCGTGAGGAACTGGCCCTTACGGTCTGCGACATAGGTCATGGAGGCGCCGACGAAACCGTCGACGTCAGTCGTGAGCGGAAACTTCTGGTCCACGGAGAGTCCGCCAGACCACCGTGCGCTGTACGGAAGTCGATCGCCTGGTTTCGCGGCGAGGGCAGTGTTGCTCGGTACCGAAGTCAAGGTCGCATCGTTGAAATCCGCCCACGCGGAAATATCCAGCCGGCTTATCGGATGCAACGTCAACGCGACTTCGGAGCCCTGACTCACTGCGCTACCTGCGTTGAGTGTGTATTTCACGGTGACATCGGCTGGATCCGTGAGCTGGAGTTGAATGTCCTTCCAGTCGATGTAGTAGACCGAGACGTCGAATGTGAGCAGGCGGCCGAACGCGGCACCCTTGGTGCCCAGCTCGTAGCTCTGCGTGGTGTCGTGAGTGAAGTCAGGATGACCCTGCGCCCGGATGACGGGGTTGATATTGAATCCGCCGGGCCGATAGCCTGACGCCAACCGGCCATACACCATCAGATCCGGAGAAAAACGGAAGCGAGGCGAGAACAGGTAGGTAAACGGATTGTCCGTGGAGGTCAGCTCTGGCTGCACATGATGGAATTGCTGACCCAGGAGCTGATTGAAGATGCCCGTGCTGGAATTCGAATAGTTCAACCTGTTGTGGCTTGCGCGCCCGCCGAGCTGCACATCGAACCGGTCGGTGATCCTGAAGGTGAAATCGGTAAATACCGCGTACTCCTTGTAGCCTTGGGGATCGT
>Ga0268266_10002394_pt1 | contig 20226 bp, 16 predicted proteins | sample KBSS13metaG_FD_190356 | JGI IMG/M metagenome (GOLD analysis project Ga0268266, IMG submission 190356) | Switchgrass rhizosphere microbial communities from Kellogg Biological Station, Michigan, USA - KBS S1-3 metaG (SPAdes) (version 2) | ecosystem: Host-associated > Plants > Roots > Rhizosphere... | reverse complement strand
CCCAGCACGATACCGAAATAGCTGACCGGCATATTCCCGACGATCTGAGCCAGAGGGCCGAGCCACCTCTCCGGTACAGGCGCTCGGGCAATGGCGGCTTTCATGATGTGTCCCCTCAAAAATCACGCTTACGGCGAACGCTTGGACTGTATCTGCGGGTCGGGTTGACGCTGCAGCGAAGACCGACGTCCGATGGCAAACGTCGAACGCCCGGGCCTCATTCACTTGCGCAAGGCGCTGTCGATCTGGCCGACCAATGTGGCCCAGGGCATGTCGAGCGCACCGTACACAGCGCCTGCCTCCGGCCGCCTGTTGTCCTTGAGGATCTCGACCATCAACGTCGCGTAGTCGGACACGATCACGCCGGCCTGCATCATGCGCAGCAATCCGGCTTCGCGCTTGGTCTCGCTGAATGTTCCGGATGCGTCGACGGCGACATATGCGTCCATCCCACGCGCCACAGCGGTCATCGCCGGAAAAGCCGCGCATACTTCGAGAGAGACGCCGGCAAAGATCAGCTTCTTCCGTCCGGTGGCCTTGATGGCATCGACGACGATGTGACAATCAAAGGCGTTCACCCACGGTCGATCGATGATCTTGACGCCGGGCAACGCTTCGACGAGTTCGGGAAAAGCCGGTCCCCACATGCTGTCGCTTGCGGTCGTCGTAACGATGATCGGCAGCTTGAGCGCCTTTGCGGCCTTGGCGAGGGCCACCACGTTGTGCTTGAGCTCCCCGATGGATATGTCCCGTACACCGGTCATCAGGCCGATCTGATGGTCGACCAGAACGAGAGCGGCATTCTCGGCGGTGAGCGGTTCGTAGGCGCGGTTGGTCATCAGGTCCTCTTGATCTGTACAGTTCGATTCGAAGGCGCGGCGAAGCCGAAATGCGGCCGCATTGGCGGAGCTAGCCTCTGGACGATCGGCCCAAAAGTCCTCAAAATCCGAACCCAGCGTCCCAATGGTTGGACGACGGTGGTTTATGCTGGATTTGAACGACTTTTTTCTCTTCGTGCAGGTGGTCGACCGCGGCGGATTCACGGCAGCGAGCCGAACGCTGCGGACTCCGAAATCGACGATCAGTCACCGGATCCAGCAGCTCGAAGGCAGTCTCGGCCTAAGGCTGCTCAACCGGACGTCGCGCAAGTTCGGGATGACCGATGCAGGCGAAGACTTCTACCGGCATGCGGTTGCGGTGCTGCGAGAAGCGGAACTGGCCGAGAATGCCGTCCGGCATCGGCTGAGCGAGCCGACAGGCACGATACGATGCACCGGTGGCGTGGCGACCATGCAGTTCGCGATGACCGACCTCATCAGCGACTTCCTGATCCGCCATCCGAAAGTGAACATTGTCGTGCATGCCGTCGACCGGGCGGTCGATATTGTGGCGGAGAATTTCGACATCGCCATCAGGGCGCACTCCAGCCCGCTCCCGAATTCGAACCTTGTGCAGCGGACGCTGGCTCCGGCGCCCTGGTTCCTGTTCGCGGGATCCGACTATCTTGCCGCAAAGGGAGAACCACAAAAGCCCCAGGACCTCCGGGGTCATCCTTCGCTCTTCATGATGAGGACCGGCGTCGATCCGGTCTGGCGATTGCGCCCTGCCCGGCAGACAAAGCAGGCGAAGAATGAATTTGTGATGCCGCTGAGCCCGAGGTTGATGAGCGACGACGAGATCGGTCTCCAGCAAGCGGCGATCAAGGGTCTCGGCATCGTGGCGCTGCCTGGCTACATCTGTAACGCTGCGGTCAAATCGGGGGCGCTGCGACGGGTTCTGCCGAACTGGATCGCCGGCGACTCCACGATTACGGCGCTGATTCCATACCGGCAAGGACTGCTGCCCTCGGTTCGGGCCTTCCTCGATCATCTCGCGACAGAGTTTCCGAAAGCCGTTCAGCTGTAGATCGTCCAGCACGTCGTACGCTACGTTCTGAATTTGGCGTCTGTTCGACCATCGGGCTTCGTTCGTAGATCACCCTCCAGAAACGATAATCGTCTGGAGCACGAGCGATGCCTATATCCACACGCCACCAAGTTTCACGGCGCGGCTTTTGCCTGTGCTGCCTCGGTGCCACGGCCGCAGCGACGGGCGCCTGGCTCACGCCCCGGGAAGTTTTCGCCGAGGCGAGCGGTATCGTCGAGATGGTCCGCAGCGAAGCAGCGAAAGCGAAAATCGCCGTGCACAAGCTGCGTGGGAACGTCAGCGTGCTGGAAGGGTCCGGCGGCAACATCGCGGTGCTAACCGGTTCAGATGGAAAGCTCCTTGTCGACGCGGGGATCACCGCTTCGAAGCCGCGCATCCTTGAAGCGCTGAACAGTCTGGATGACAGGCCGATCAAACACCTGATCAACACGCACTGGCACTTTGATCACAGCGATGGAAACGAATGGATTCATGCCGAAGGCGCAACCATTCTCGCCCACGAGAACACGCGAAAGCATCTGGACTCCGGGCAGCGCGTTGAGGATTGGAGTTTCAATTTCCCGCCGGCCCCGGCCGGAGCGTTGCCGAGCGAGGTCATCACCGGCGACACGACGATTCATCACAACGGAACGACACTCTCACTCAGAGTGCATCCGAATGCTCACACCGATGGCGACATTGCCGTATACTTCACCGAGGCCGATATTCTGCATACCGGCGACGTGTGGTGGAACGGGATCTACCCCTTTATCGACTATTCGACGGGCGGCAGCATCGATGGGACGATCCGCGCGGTTAGCGCAGTTATTGCGATGACATCAGATCAAACCATCATCGTGCCCGGCCACGGTCCGATCGGCAGCCGCGCTGAGCTCACCGAATTCAGAGAAATGCTTGTGGCTGTCCGCGGCAACGTTGCCGCACTCAAGGCAAGGGGGCTCTCCCTGGAAGATACCATCAAGGCCAGGCCAACGGCAGCATTCGACGCGAAGTGGGGGCAGTTCGTCATCGATCCCAGCCTCTTCACCCGGCTCGTCTACGAGGGGGTTTGACCGCCACAAGATCACACTTGCGCGTCAGACCACCTGCACTGCAGAAGTTGGCGTCTTGAGCGCCGCGGCCAGGAGATGCAGCGCGGTGCCCAGTTCAGTGCGGTTGCGGGCGGCACCGAGAGAGACTCGCACCGCGTGTGGCGCGGTAGCCTGATCCACAGCGAAGGCCTCGCTTGCCACCACGGCCAGTCCTTCGCGCAGGACGTGCGCGACGAAATCTCCCCTGTTCCAGTAGCGCGGCAACGACAGCCAGAGATGATGTCCCTTGGGATAGGCCGTGAACGACTGCCCCTTCAGCAGCTTCGCAGCCAGCTGCTGGCGCCCGATGGCTTCGTTACGGATCGCGGTAATGATCTGATCGGCGGCGCCCGAGCGAATCCAGTGCATGGCAAGCGCCGCCATCAGTGGCGCCGCCATCTGGGTGGTGGCCTGAAGATTACTCCGGAGCATTTGTTCGGCGGCAACATCCGGCGCCAGCAGGAATGAGAGACGCAGCGCAGGTGCGATGCACTTCGACAGGCTCACCGCAAGATACGTCCGTTCGGGGATCAGGTTCGCAATCGGCGAGACGGAAGCGTCAAGCGGGCCATATGCGTCGTCTTCGATCAGAATTGTTCCGGCCTTGCGAATGATCTCGGCAATCGCCTTGCGGCGGGAGACGCTCAACGTCACGGTCGTGGGATTGTGCATGGTAGGAACGAGATACACGGCTTTCGGCCGATGCTGCCTGCACGCGCTGCCAAGCGCGTCCGGCAGGATGCCCTGCTCGTCCATTTTCACTCCGACCAGACGAACGCCCAGCTTTCCCGCCGCGGCCTTGATCCCGGGGTAGGTCAGCGCTTCGGTCAACACCACATCCCCCGGAGACGTGAGGGACAACAGCACGTTGAACACGGCCGCCTGGTTTCCCGGGTAAATGACCAGCCGATCGGTATGCACTTTTGGGACCCGCGCGCGAAGCCAATTGGCGGCCGTACTGCGATCCTCGTCACTGCCTCCCGGCCGCTGATAGTTGAGGAACGCTGAAAAGCCGCTCTGCTTCTGGATCGATGCGAACCCCTGTGCAATCCGGGTATCGAGATTGGCCTCGATCGGCTGCGGGGGCACGTTCATGGAAAGATCGATCTTGACCGAAGCGGGAATGTCCGCGGCCGCGCGTGTTGTCGTCTCGGAGACGAAGGTGCCCTGCCCCACGCGCGCATCGAGCAAGCCGCGGTGCCGCGCCTCTCCATACGCGCGCGTCACGGTTGTCAGATCAATTCCCAGGGCCTGTGCCAGCGCGCGATGGGTCGGCAGTTGTTGGCCTCGCCTCAGCCGCCCGCTCGCAATGTCGTTCGCCAGGGCGTCGACAATTCGCCTGTAAACCGGACCCGTCCCCTCGGACAATGTAGGGATCCAATCCATGCAATAAGGCCATTTTGTTTTGTTTGTATGTATTTGAATGGTTATTGTATGGGAAGCCGACGCAGTCAAGGAGTTCCATCATGGCCCACCCCAAAGAAACGATTTCGCTTTCTCAGGCTATGTGGCGCGGTTTTCGCTGCCGGTGCCCGAACTGCGGGAAAGGCCACGTGTTCGGCAAGTTTCTGAAGGTGGCCGATCACTGTGAGGTATGCGGCGAAGAATTCCATCACCACCGCGCTGACGACTTCCCGGCCTATCTCGTCATCATCGTGGTGGGACACGTGATCGTTCCGCTCATTCTGGCGGTCGAGACCGCCTACGCGCCGCCGTACTGGCTGCAGTTTCTGATCTGGCTGCCGCTGACTTTCGTGAGCGCGCTCGGGCTTCTGCAGCCCACCAAGGGGGCAATCGTCGGCCTGCAGTGGCAGACCGGCATGCATGGTTTCGAAGCGGCCAGGAAACGCAGAGAAGCCTGCCAGCACGGCCGTCATTCCGAAAGTGCCGGGGTCCAATCCATACAGTTTAGCAAATTGCCTCTGGTTGCCGCAGTTCACGCGGATTATCCGACAGGTCAGGGAATCTAGAGCGGCACCGACTGCGTAGACGATGCAGATGCCGGCGGTGCCCCCATGCTGAATCTGAATCATTTCTCTCTGTTCGTGCACGTGGTCGACCGGGGCGGCTTCACGGCCGCAAGCCGGGCGTTGCGGACTCCCAAATCGACGCTCAGTCACCGCATCCAGCAACTCGAGAATAGTCTCGGCGTACGGCTGCTCAACCGGACATCGCGCAACTTCGGAATGACCGATGCGGGCGAGGACTTCTACCGGCATGCGGTCTCGATGCTGCGTGAGGCGGAACGGGCCGAAAATGCCCTCCGGCATCGACTGAGCGAACCCAAGGGAACGATACGGTGCACCAGCGGCGTGGCGATCATGCAGTGTGCCATGACCGACATCGTCAGCGATTTCCTGATCCGGTATCCGAAGGTGAATATCGTCGTGCACGCCTGCGATCGGGCAATCGATATCGTCGCAGAGAATTTTGACATCGCCATCAAGGCCCATTCCGAACCACTGCCCGATTCCAACCTTGTCCAGCGGACGCTCGCGCTGGCCCCCTGGTTCCTGTTCGCCGGATCGGACTATATTGCCGCGAATGGGGAGCCACAGGAGCCTGAAGACCTCCGGAACCATCCTTCGCTTTTCATGATGAGGACCGGCGTCGACCCGGCCTGGAGATTGCGTCCTGCCCACCAGGCACAGCAGGCAAACTCAGAATTCGTGATGCCGCTGAGCCCGAAATTGCTCAGCGACGACTGGATCGGGCTCCAGGAAGCAGCCATCAAGGGTCTCGGGATCGTGGCGTTACCGAGCTACATCGCTCGCACTGCAGTCAAATCGGGCGCGCTGCGACGGGTTCTGCCCAATTGGACCGCCGGCGACTTCACGATCAGCGCACTCATTCCCTACAGACAGGGGCTGCTCCCCTCGGTTCGAGCCTTCCTCGATCATCTGGCGACAGAGCTGCCGAAGGCCGTCCAGATATAAAACGTCCAATATATTGTACGATAAGTCCTGAATTTGGCGTCTGTTCGCCCAACGGGCTTCGCCCGTAGACCACCTCCGGAAACGAAATACGTCCGGAGCGAGAGCGATGAATGATATTGTCCGAATTGGATCGGGACAGCCTCAGCAGAGCACCACAAAGTTCGTTGGGATTTCGGTGGACGAACGCGAGCGTGAGCGCGCATTGCGTGAGCGGTTTGCGATCTTCTGGGAAGCGGTCAGTGGTGAGCCAAGGGCGCACTACGACGAGTTCATTTCCGCCAGCCCGCTGGTCAACGATGTCGATCTTGAGGCGGTCGACGCAGACCGGGTGCGTGGATGGTGGGTTCGGCCACGACACCCCAAGCCCGGCCAGGCCATCCTGTTCCTGCACGGCGGCGGCTACGTGCTGGGCTCCGCGAAGGCATATCGCGGGTTCGTCAGCCAGATCGTCAGCCGCGCGGGGATCCCTGCGCTGGTCGTCGACTACCCATTGGCGCCGGAAGCCACGCTGCCGGCGGCGCCCGACGCCGCCAAAGCAGCCTGGCGTTGGCTGGTCGCTCAAGGCTTCGACCGGATAGCCGTTGTCGGCGACTCCGCGGGCGGTGGTCTGTCGCTGGTAACGCTGGCGGAGTTGATCAGGGAGCCCGTTGGTGCGGCACCGACCGCGGGCGTGGTCTTCTCGCCTTGGACGGATCTCGCCTTCACCGGCGCATCGATGAAGGACTTGACCGTCGCGGATCCATTGATCGGCTACGAATACCTTCAGGATCGCGCGCGAAAGTACCTCGGCGCCGCAGATCCCCGCGATCCCCTCGCCTCACCCCTTTTCGGCGATCTGCGAGGCCTGCCGCCACTTCTCATTCAGGTCGGTACTGACGAACGCCTGCTCGACGATGCCAGGCGATATGCCGACCTCGCGACGTTGGCCGGCGTTTCAGTCGAGCTCGAGATATTCGAGGGGATGCATCACGTCTTTCAGCTCGACGTGGCGCATCTCGAGACCAGCCGGGCCGCACTCGACAGCGCAGCCCAATTCCTGCGCAACGCCTTCGACGGCCGATGACAATCCCGCGCAAATTATCCATCAGAAAAAGGCAACGTTACATGGCCAACAAGGCTAAATCGGCCGATGTCGTCATTGTGGGTGGCGGATCCGCCGGCGCTGTGCTCGCAAACCGCCTGAGCGAGAACAGCGGAAGGCACGTTGTACTGCTGGAGGCGGGCAAGGCCTATGCGCCTGCCGAATATCCGGACGTAATCGCGAACGCGAATCGCGTCGGTGGCGATCAGGCGCACGACTGGGGTTACCATACCCAGGATCATCTTGGACTTGGTCACGATGTGACGGCGCTTCGCGGCAAGGTGCTCGGCGGTAGTTCAGGTATCAATGCCGCGGTCGCGATGCGCGCCAGACCGTCCGATTTCGCGCGCTGGCGTGCGCACGGGATCGAAGGCTGGTCGTTCGACGAAGTTCTGCCGATCTACAAGGCCATGGAGAATACTCCTTCCGGCGACGATGCCTGGCACGGGCGTTCAGGCCCCTTTCCGATCCGGCAGCGGACCATGGAGGAGAACACCCCATCGATGCGCGCCTTCGTTCTCGCCGCCGAAGCATGCGGCCTGGCGCGCGTCAGCGACTTCAACGGAGCGGAGCAACATGGAGTATCGCCCTATCTCCTGAACGTGGTGGATGGCAAGCGCATCAACACCGGCATGGCCTATCTCGGAGACGACGTGCGCCGGCGTCCGAACCTGACGATCATGGGTGATGTCGAGGTCGACCGCGTGGTGTTCGACGGCCAACGTGCTACCGGCGTCCGCCTCGCGAACGGAGAAACGATAGCGGCCGGACAGGTAATCCTGTCGGCCGGCGCCTACGGCAGCCCGGCGATCCTGATGCGCTCGGGAATTGGACCTGCCGTGCATCTACGACAGCTCGGCATTCCCGTTATCGTGGATGCCCCCGTCGGCGAGCGGCTGAAGGAGCATCCGTTCTACTACAACATCTATGCGCTCAAGGCGGACGCCAGGTCGATGACGCCGGCCGCGGGCGCCATCATCTGGACCAGGTCGAGCGAGGCCGCGCCCGACGAACTCGACCTGCACATCTCCGGCACCCATATCTTTGATCCCACGCAAAGCCCGACCGGAGGGGCGATCGTCCTCGCCTGCTCGGTCACGCTTCCCCGATCGACAGGATCAATCCGCCTGGCGAGCCGTGACCCGCGCGCGATGCCGATCATCGGGTTCAACTTCTTCCGGGATCGCAGCGATCTGCGCCGGATGATGGAGGCCGTGCGCCTCTCGCGCAGGATTGGAAGAACGGCGCCATTCGCCGACGTAGTGGAATTCGAGATGACGCCCGGCAGGGACGTGCAGGATGACGCCGCTCTGGAGTCGGCGGTGATCGCGTCTGTCGATGGATATTCTCACCCGACCTCGACCGTTCCGATGGGCGGGCCCGACGACCCCGGTGCTGTCGTCGATGCGAGGGGCGCCGTACGCGAAACATATGACCTTCACGTTATCGACGCGTCGATCATGCCGGACATCATCTCGGCGCCGACAAATGTGACGACTATCATGATCGCGGAAGCGATCAGCCGAAAGCTTTGACACCATCGGGGCCGACGGCCGCTGACGCCGCCATCGTCCAAGGTCTTGGACGCTAAGTCTGGTTCGGCGTTCTTGTTGTGACGCGATCCAAATAAAATTTGAGTGCCACGATATCGGCTGAGCCAGCTCGCTCGGCAGAACTCGCGGCCCGTGCGGCCGCACATCGCCAGAACGTCATTTGACAAAAAGGAAGACTATGACGAAGCGTTTGACTCTTTCTCTTCTCGCCGCGGTAGCCGTAATTCTCGTCATTCAGCCGGTAGAGGCGCAGACGACCCGTCTCCCTGCCGAGTATCGGTTGTGGCGGGGCGATGCTGACCTGGAAAGCAATGGCGCGACCATCGACAAGATGATCGCGAACTTCGTTCGCAAGCACAAGCTGCCGGGCATCACGATGGCGATCGTGGAGGCACCCTATATTCCACGCTCTGCCGGTTATGGCGTCATCGACATCCAGAAGGACGAGCTGGCATCCACCAAGACGATGTGGAACATCGGGCCGATCGCGCAGGCCTTCACCGCGGTTGCGATCATGCAGTTGAAGGAAGCCGGCAAGCTCAACATCGACGATCCCGTCTCGAAATATCTACCCGACGTCCCGGCAGCCTGGGGCAAGGTTACGATCCTGGAGCTGATGCAGCACGCCTCGGGAATCCCTGACTTCCGCGACGCCGGCTATGATAATGCGAAGGCCTATAGTCCAGCGCAACTCGTCGATCTCGTGCGATCGAAGCCGCTCGCATTCAAGAGCGGCACCGACGTCCAACTCAGCGCAACGAACTTCATCCTGCTCGGACTGATCATCGAGCGCGCAAGCGGCATGTCGTATCGAGACCATATCACTCGCCACCAGATCGAGCCGCTGCATCTTGAGAGCACGATGATGGTGAGCGACTTCGGCTCGAAGACGTTCCTCGATCGGCCTCAGCCGAAGCCTGGCGCCAACCAGCACGACAAATTCCATTCGCAAATTCCCTACATCAATCCGGTGGAGCCGGCGACGGGATATGTGAGCCACGGCGCCGGTCTCACGCCGGTCGACCCAAAGGGCTCGGCGAACCTTTTTGCCTATGGCGGCATCTGGTCCTCCGCGCAGGATATCTCGGCATGGGACATCGCCCTGGCCGGCAGTGTGCTCGTGAAGAACGAGGCTGACAGGGACATCATCTACAAGCCGACGACACTCGCAAACGGCAAGGTGGTTCCCGCCATGGCGGGCTGGGAATTCACCCAGCACGGCTTCATGGAGATCAAGGGAAATTCGCCGGGCTTCAGTTCGTACCTCAGCCGGTTCACCGCTGCGGATGAACTGGTGTGCGTGACGCTGCTGACGAACAGAGAGGGCGTCGACCTTACCGATCTCGCCCGTGCGATCGCCGACGCCTACAAGTCCGGGCTGGGCGCCGACACGGATCCGGCCAGGATCGTTACGCAGGAGAGCAAGTACAGCGTCCCCGAGACGGTCGCCCGCATAAAGGCCAACCTCGCGGCCCGGAATGTGCCGGTGTTCGCGACATTCGATCACGGTGCCAACGCGGAAGGTGCAGGTCTGCCGCTCCGGCCGACGCAGGTCGTCGTATTCGGCAACCCGAAGGCCGGCACCAAGCTGATGCAGCAGCAGCAGTCCGCCGCCATTGATCTGCCGCTTCGTGTGTCAGTCTGGCAAGACGCGCGGAACCGGGTCTGGGTCGGTTATCAGAACCTGGACACGCTGGGCGCGACCTACGGCATCAACGACCACGCGACCCTCACCGCGATGGACAAGTTCGTCAGCGAACTCGTCGCCGCATCCGCCAACGTCTACTCCTATTGAAAGGTCCGGATCATGGAATCAATCACAGCAACACGACGAGGCGCGCTTGGAGCGCTCGCCCAGGGCACGCTTGCCCTTTCCCTCACTGCAGTCGCGTCGCGCGCGAACGCAGCCGAGGCGCCAGCCCTCCCGAGCCAGGGCGCGTTATCAAGCCTGGGCCGTTCGCTCGCGGCGCTGCCTCGCCGGCGCGGCTTCGAGACCGTTCCGTTCATCCTGAACGAAAAGCGACTTTGGGACCATGAAGCTGCTGATGCCCTGCTCGCCTACCGCGCTCCGGAACGGCAGATGTGGGAAGTCACCGAACTTGCGGGTCCATGGGCAGGCCTGATGCGCGAAGCCGTGAACGGTCAGGTCTTCTCGTTTGGCCACAAGGACTTTCTTGCGGTGGCCGCGATCCATGGCGGTGCCCATTTCGCCCTGTTCAACCAGCCGGCCTGGGACAAGTACAAGCTCGCTGCAAAGACCGATGGCAAGTTCACCTCGAACACGCTCATCGCGGAGCGGCCAGGCATATCCCCCGACGATGATATCCAGAACCTGAATGGTTTCTACGGGCCGAACAACAACAACATCGTCACGCTGCAACGGCGCGGCATGGTCTTCGTCGCATGCCATGACTCGATCCACGCGATCGCGCGCGGTCTCCAGGCAACTCCCGAGCTCTCGGGCGTGTCGGCGAATGAGATCGCGGCCGATCTGACCAACAGCCTTGTGCCAGGAGCCGTATTGGTCCCGAGCGTCGTGGCCTTCATCGCCGAGTTGCAGCGGGTCGGCTATTCCTACGCCAAGGGCGGCTAGGGTTGGCGAGCAAGGGTCGCTGCCGGCGAACGATAGATCGCTTCGCTGAACCAAGGTGAGCGTCTGGCCGGGAATCCCGTTCCCAGCCAGGCTCCGACCACCTGCATATGCCCCACAGCGTAAGGCCTGAACTCAGTCCCTACTCCTCGACAAGGAGATCGCCGGACTAATTAGCGCCTCCTGAACCGAGCGTCAGGCTGCTTTTGCCTTCTTGCTGAGAAACGGCTCAGTTCCGCTCGCATGTACCGACGTTGGAGTATTGGATCGACTGAGTTACGCGGACATCCGCAAGATGGCGATCTTACCAATTGTTGATCTCGCACACATTGCTGTTCCAGCAACCGTCTATTCCGGCGCGCGTTGCCGCCACAGGATCGCGTTGTCTTCAGTTCTCGTAGCGAACGCACAGGCGGTACGACCGCGGAACAGCGGAACAACGGGTATCTCACGCCCGCGATCGGTCATGAAACCGACATTGCCGCAATGCGAGTTCCTCGACATGAATGTCCATTTATCTTCGTGACTCTCGCTTTGCTCGCTGATGCTCGATTGCAACTTTTTCCCACCACTAAGGTTGGTGCAACGGGAAATGCGAATCAATGCAGAGGAGGTTTCAGATGAACTCGACGAAGAACAGGTTCCTGCTGACTACGGCGGTGTTGCTCGCCGGCGTCAGCTTGGCGTCGGCCCAAGGCATGCGCGAGAGCGGTGGCGCCGGGATGAGTGCCGGCGGAGGAGCCAGCGGATCGGGCGGAATGAGCGCCGGCGGAAGCGCTGCGGAACACAGCCGATCCAGTGGGGAAACGTCGCAAGGCGCACGTGGTGCTTCACGTAGCGATGGAATGACGCAGGGCCGCGCAGGCGGTCGAGCCGAGGGTTCCTCTGCGGCGCCGCCGCGTGCCGAACGCAGCGAAGGAATGCGCGACAACGGCCGAGCCGCCGGCAAGGCAGACAGGGGCGAGCGGCAGACCGTCGGTCAGGGTCGCGGCGAGCGCGACAACGCGCGCCAGTCCCAATCCGAACATGAGAAGCAAGGCAGAGACCAGACCGTCGGTCAGGCCCCTGGTGATCATGACCACGCGCGTCAGTCCAGGTCCGAAAGCGACAGGCGCGGACAGAAGGATCAGACCGTCGGACAGGGCCGCGACGACCGCGACCACACGCGTCAGTCTCAGGACACGAGGCAGGACAAGAGCACGACCACGGGCGCCAATACCAAGGGCGATGACCGCGGCAGGAGCGCGCAGGGTCAGAGCACGACAACGACCGGCGCGAACAGCAGGAGCAACGCTCAGGGCCAGAGCGCGCAGCAGGGTCAGGACACGAGGAACGACGCCAACACCCAGGCGCGAGCCCAGGGTGAGACCAGCCAGAGCATGTCCGGCCGTGTGCAGGTGAGCGCGCAGCAGCAGACAAGGTTGCGGGAGTCGGTGCTGAATTCGCGCAATGTCGAACGTGTGCGCGTTGACAACAATTCCATCAACTTCCGGGTCAACGCCGGTGTGATCGTTCCCCGGAACATCTCTGTGGTCTCCGTCTCGGCATATCCGGCGCTGATCGACATCTATCCGGACTACCGCGACGACAGCTTCTTCGTCGTGGACGACGAGATCGTCGTTCTCGACCGAAGCCGCAGGATTGTCGACGTCGTTCCCGCCGGTCCGCGAGCCCGCTATGCCCACCAAGGTAGCTCCAGCGTTGCCAGGAGCAGCGTCGCCGCGCTGGATCTCAGCCCCGACGAGATCCGCATTGTTCAGCACGTCTTGATTGAGCGTGGCTTGCTGTCTGGCGAAGCGGACGGCGTCCTCGGGGGCGATACGCGTGCCGCACTGATCACTTTCCAGCGACAGGAAGGTTTCCAGACCACTGGCTCGATCGATAGCCGCACGGTCGCTGCACTGGGCGTGTCCAACAAGATCAGTGCCACGCGGGGCGAATCGACCACCGTTGGTCAGGGCCGGAATGATCAGTCGGCCCCGCAGAACACGACCGGGCAGAACACCGGTCCGTCCAATGCGCCGGCCAATCATAACCAGACCACCGGCCAGGGTCGGCCATCCACAAGCGGCCAGGCTCAGCACAACGAGCCGACGACATCTGGCCAGGCAGGCACGCAACAGCCTTCGGGCCAGACCACCGGACAGGCTCCGGCCCACGGCACCAATGAGCCTGGCACCCACCAGAACAGGCAGTCTGGACATACCAACCAGAACAATGCCCCGCCAGCCTCGACGTCGGACCAGCCGGCTCAGAAACAACCCGGTCGGTAAGACGCCCTCTCCGAGCCCCGCCCTCTGGCGGGGCTCTTTTTTGCCGACGCTCAAGCCAGCTTGCTGGCCTCACACTCTTCAACCCGCCGTGACCGGCAGTTCTGCGATCATGCGGATACCCGGCCGTTTCCGCCAATGAATCTGCGACGGCTCGACCGCCAGCTTCAATGCCGGCCAACGCGTGAACAGCGCCTGCAGCGCGCAGATCCCTTCGATCCGCGCGAGTTGATGGCCGAGGCAGAAATGGATTCCGGTGCCGAACGCGAGATGCCGGTTCGGCCGCCGCTCGAGATCGAGCCGTTCTGGAGCCTCGTTCGCGTCGGCGTCCAGATTGGCGGCGACGATCATCGCCATCACCCTGTCGCCCTTCTTCAACTTCACCCCGTCGAGATCGACATCCTGGCGGACGTAGCGCGGCTTGGTGAATTGTACCGGTGAAACGAAGCGCAGGAATTCCTCGATCGCCAATCCAGCGCGGCTCCAGTCGGATGCGAGCCAATCGCGCCGCGCCGGGTCCTTCAGCAATTCGAACACCGATCCGCTGATCAGGTGCGTCGTGGTCTCCGACCCAGCACCGAGCAGCAGGAACACCATCGAGACCATCTCGTCCGGCGTGATGCGCCCGCCCTCTTTCTCGACGCGTACCAGTTCGGCGATCAGTCCCTCGCCGCCCTGTTCCCGGGCGACCTGCAGACGCCCCTTTAGATAGCCGCGCATCCTGAACAGCCCGCCAATCAACCGCAGAAAGCCGAACGCGTTGGTGAGATGCGCCATCGAGTTGGCCCACGCGATAAATTTCGGCCGGTCGGCCGGTGGCAGGCCCAGCAATTCACAAATCACGGATAGCGGCAGTATCCGCGCGTAGCGCTGAACGAGATCCGCCGGGCTGCCATCGCGAAACAAGTCATCAGCAAGGCGATCGGCGATCGCGCGGATATGCGGCTCCATCTCGAGCACGGCGCGGCGGCGGAACGCCTCATCGACGATGTTGCGCAGCCGCGTGTGATCCGGCTCATCCATCGTCAACATGTTGTTGGCGACCGCCCCGACCACCTTCGGCATCCACCAGGGCAGCCCGACCAGTGCCCCACCCTCCTTGCGCAATGTGAAGAGTGCACTGTCCTTCAGCACCCGCGCCGCCGCCTCATAGGTCGTGGTAACCCAGACGCGGCCTACGATCGGGAATTTCGTCGCGACGGCGGGACCGATCGAGCGCAATTGCGCAACGCCAGCCTGCGGATCGCGAAAAAACGCCTCGCTGGTGAAATCGAAGTCCACATGTTGTGCCATCGCGCCGTTCCACGCTGTCGCTTCGCCACCCGATCAAGATGGTGCGCAACCTGGTGGCCGCAAGGTTCGATCCAGATCTGATCGGGATCGCTATCTCCCACCGAGACGACAGTCGAAGCAGTGCCGCAATTGGCCCCGCTCCGCCTTGCATGGCGCCGGTCGATTACCACCACCGGTATCCGAGGCTGAGCAACGCCTTGCGCCGCTCACCGTAGAAGCAGGACGTTATGCCATCGCAACTCGACACGAAGGTCTTGTCGGCCACGTTCGTGACGTTCAAGGCCGCACGCCACTGCTGGTACTCGTAGTGTAGCGCGGCATCGAACAGCGTCCGCGACGGAACGGCCAGGGTGTTCGCCTGGTCAGCGAAGGATTCGCCGACATAGCGGGCGCCGCCGCCAAAACCGAACCCGGCAAGCGGCCCGGTGCGAAAAGTGTAATCGCCCCACAACGACGCCAGCACCGTCGGGATCGCGACCGGCCGCTTGCCGAGCAGCGATGCATTCACGTCCTGGCTGATGAACAGGTCGTAGGATGTGACCGATCCAACCATCTTGAATTCGGGAGTCAGGTTGGTGGTCATGCTCAGTTCGATGCCACGCGACGTCACTTCGCCGTTCTGGACCTGGAAGAAGACGTTGGTCGGGTCGATCGTCAGCGCATTGGTCTTGCGAAGATCGAACCAGGCGGCCGTCAGATATCCGTTGAAGCCCACCGGTTCCCACTTCGCACCGACCTCAAGCTGCTTGGATTCTTCCGGCGTAAAGAATTGACCGTTCTGCGTCGTTCCGATCACCGGATTGAAACCGGTGGCGTAGGACACATACGGCGACAGGCCGAAGCCGACGTCATAGATCAAGCCGGCCCTGCCCGTGGCCTTGCTGCTGTCGCGAGACGTATCCGGTCCGCCCAATCGATTGATCTGGTTGGTATCGACCCAGTCGTTGCGGCCGCTGAGAACCAGGGTGAAGCGGTCGAGCTTCATCTGATCCTGCAGGTAAACACCGAGTTGCCCCTGATCCAGGATCCGGTTGAGGTATGGCGTCACGCCCGTGACCGACCCACCATAGACCGGGTTGAATATGCTCAGCGGGTTGGCGCCTCCCGAGGCCTGATAATCGTCCAGCCGGTATTTCTTGAGGTCGACACCTGCCAGCACCGTGTGACTGACCGCGCCGGTATTGAAGCGCCCCTCCAGCTGGTTATCGACGGTCCCGAGATCGGCCGAGCCGTTCGTCGCAAAGTGATAACGCTGCAGCATCGCGCCCGACGACGGCACGACGTTGCCGTTTCCGATATAGGAGTTGATGTTGACGTCGACATGGGCGTAGCGCGCGTTCTGGCGGAACGTCAGTCCGTTCGAGAAATCCTTCTCGAACTGGTAACCGATCATCGTTTGCCCGCGCATGAAATAGTCCTGGCCGGGCTCGCTCTGGAACAGCTTGGTCGGGATCTTGCCGTAGGGGGCGTTAACGACGCTGCCTTCGTAAGGCAGCCAGTTGTTGCCGTTGGTCCTGTCCTTCGAGGCCAGGGCGAGCACCGTGAAGCGCGTGTCGAAGTCCGGCCGATAGGTGAAGCTGGGGGCCAGATAGTAGCTGTTGTCCTGGGTGAAATCGACCTGCGTGCCACCGCCCTTGACCACGCCGACAACGCGGCCATCCAGCGTGCCGGCTCCCGACGGAAGCCGGAAGCGCTCGTTGACATCGAACGCCACGTATCCGTTGCCGAAGGAGTTCACGCCGGTTTCGATGTAACGAATTGGTTCAGCCACGGGCATCTTGCTGACGGCATTCACGACGCCACCGGGCGATCCACCGCCGTACAGCACCGACGAGGGCCCGCGAAGCACCTCGACGCGCTCCAGTCCGAACGGCTGCAGCTTCCAGGTGGCAAACGCCGTGTTGAACAGCGGCAGGCCATCGAGGAACGTCGCATCCTGCTGCGCCCGGAAGCCGCGCAGGAAAAACCAGTCATTGCGCGTATCGGCGCCGAACTGCTCGCCGCCAACGCCGGGCGTGTAGCGCAGGATCTGGTCAAACGACTGGGGCTTCTGGTCGCGAATCTGGTCGGCGCTGATCACCGAGACGGACTGCGGTATCTCGCGGAGCGGGGTGTTGGTTTTGGTGCCGCTAAGGGTGCGGTTGGCGACATAGCCGTTCACCGGCCCCTGCGGATTTTCAATTCCTCGGGGCGCACTGCTATCCGACGCTTGTGGAACGGCCGCCACGTTACGATTTGTTTGCCGCGCCCTGTTCACCGCACGCGTCCGCGGCGCGGTCGTCGTCGCACCCTGATTTCTTTCGGGGCTTCTGGCCCTCGGTGCGTCAACCGTGACAGGCGGCAGAGACGATTGCGCTGCGGCCTCGCCTGCGACGTCCGCCAACAACAGCAGAGCACCCGCGGTACCCAGCATCGATCGCAAAGCAAAACTTGAAGTCATTCTCTTCTTGTCCCCGTTCGGTATCATCAGAGGTGCTGTCCGAACGGATTAGCTTGATCGTGCTCCTTTAGTTTTTGGAATGGGTCGAAATCGACAAGGTTACAGCCATGTGTTGCGCAGCAGCATCAAAATAGAATCGTTCTTATTGAGAAATAGAATCGTTCTTATTGTGTGAGCCTCACTGGCTGCCATTTCTCATTCCGGCTGTGGCACCCAACCGTCACTCAACGTGCTTGCCGCGACAGAGTGTCTCATCGACGCAGGTCAGAATCAGAAAAGCTGGCATGAAAGGAAACGTCCGCACATCGGATTTGCTGCTCACACCGGCGGCGTGCCGTGGGTATGAAACGACTCGATCGTTTTCAATCCCCACGCTTGGCCCTTCTTGCGCTCCTCCTCGGTCCAGATGATCGGCTTCCAGTCGGGCGCGAGAATGAGGCGGGCGCCGGCGTTGGCGACCTCGACACGGTTGCCGCCCGGCTCATAGACGTAGAGGAAGAAGGTCTGCTGGATCGCGTGCTTGTGCGGTCCGGTTTCGATGTGGACGCCATTCTCGAGAAAGATGTCAGCCGCTCGCAGGATTTCCTCGCGGCTGTCGAGCGCGTAGGTGACGTGGTGGAAGCGACCAGCCTTGCCGTAATGATCACGTGTATAGGCGAAGTCGTAGCTCTTGTTCGACATCGTCATCCAGATCGCCGCTTCGGTGCCGTCGTTAAGCACGATCTGCTCGGTGGTGCGGAGGCCAAGATAATTTTCGAAGAACAGCCGGTTGGCCTTGATGTCGACCGCGAGGCAATTGAGGTGGTCGAGCCGCCGGACATTGACGCCGCGCGCCGGAAACCGCTGCGCCTGGTTCTTCAGCGCGGGCTTCAGCTCGGGTGGCGCCTGATACCATTCGGTCTCGTAGTAGAGCTCGACGATGTGACCATCGGGGTCGCGGCAACGAAACGCCGGCCCCTGCCCCATGTCGCCGTCGACCCAGCCGATGTCGAAGCCGGAATCCTTCAGCGCCGCGACACGGCGCTCCAGCGCCTGCGGGCTGCGGGCGCGCAACGCCATATGCTCCATGCCTGAGGTTTTCGAGGCCGTGAGCTTGAGCGAATAGCGCTCATAATCGTCCCAGCCGCGCAGATAGACCGATTCGCCCTTTTGCCCGCTGACCGTCATGCCCATGACGTCGACGAAGAATTTCAGGCTCTCGTCGGGCTTGGGCGTCAGTAATTCCATGTGGCCGAGATGGGCGAGATCGAAGATCGGCTCGGGGGTCATCGTGTTTCCTCCTGATCGCTAAAGTTCTCGGCTCGTCATCCTCCGCGTAAGCGGAGGATCCAGTATTCCAGAGACGTTCGTGTTCGACCGAGAGGCCGCGGCGTATTGGGTCGCCCGCCTTCGCGGGCGACGACAGCAGTCGGGCGGCTACCTGAGCACCCGCGTTGCGTCGTCAAACAGTTCATCCACCGAGAACGCTCGCGGAACCAGCTTTTGCTGCGCCGAGTAATCGACGATCAATTGCAGCGAACGTTGCATCTCGCCTTGGTCAAACTTCGGCGCGGCGGATGAAGCAGCGGCAGATTCGGCCAGCAGCCGATGAACCTCCCGCACTACGTCCGGGTGTTCGTCGGACAATCTCCGGCTCACCACCACCATATGGTTGATCGGCACGACCCCGTGCTTCGCGAACCAGGCCTTCTCTTCCCCGGCAACATCGACAAACAGCGGCTTCAAATCCGGATGATCGGATTTTTCGCCAAGCACGGCGTCAAGCTCACCGTCGAGCAGCATCTGCACGATCTGCTTGCCCGCGCCTGCACGCTTGGTCGTATCGACGAATTCGGCGACATGGGCATCCTCGAACGTCACCCAGTCGATCGAGTCGAGATCGACGCCATAATCATTGGCGAGAATGCCACGCAGCCACGCGCCGGTCGTGGTGGTGAAGGAGCGGATACCGACCCGCTTTCCGTTGAGATCGCGCGGGGCGAGCTTTCCAGCTCGCCCATTGTAGAGCGCGTGCCCGTGCTGGAACCGCGCCAGCACCACATCCGGCAACAGCACCATCGGCTTGCCGAAGCTTTTTGCCATCAGATAGGTGACGATCGCCATCTCCGAGACGTCGAACGCGTCTTCGCGAACCATCGGCTTGAAGCCCTTGTTGGTCGGCGAATACTGCGCGAAATCGAACTCGACCAGATCCGACCGGATCGAGCCATTTTTCAGCGCGGTCGTACCGGGGTGGTCGCCGAGCAAGGTGCGCAGGCGCATCGCCACCTCAGTCGTCCTCCAGCCTGTCGACATAGACGAGGCCGGCCTTCGCCAGCGGCTCGCGCATCTTGTACATGTCGAGCCCGAGCACGCCCGCCGCCAGCTGCTTCCGCTTGCCGTCCTCATCGGCGACGCGCTTCTCGCCCTTGGCGACCACGTCGGCCGCATCCTTGCGTCCGATCACCACGACGCCATCGTCATCGGCCACAACTGCATCGCCCGGGTGCACATTGATACCGGCGCAGACCACGGGAACGTTGACCGCGCCGAGCGTCGCCTTCACCGTGCCCTTGGCCGAAATCGCCTTCGACCATACCGGAAAGCCCATTTCACGAAGCGATTTGGCGTCGCGAACGCCGGCATCGATGATAAGACCGCAAACGCCGCGCGCCATCAGCGAGGTCGCCAGCAAATCGCCGAACATGCCGTCGGTATTGTCTGTCGTGCAACCGACCACCAGGACGTCGCCGGGCTGGCACTGCTCGACCGCGACGTGGATCATCCAGTTGTCGCCGGGCTGCGCCAGCACGGTCACGGCGGTGCCCGAAGTCTCCGCCCCGGTCCACACCGGGCGCAGATACGGCTTCATCAGCCCGAAGCGGCCATAGGCTTCGTGTGCGGTGGCGACGCCGAGCGCCCCCAAACGCTTCACCAGGTCGGCATCGGTACGCTTGATGTTGCGGACGACGACGGTCTTCATGCCAGTTCCTCCATCGCCATCGGGAACAGCCGCTGATAGGCCTCGCCATAGGTCATCGGCTTGCCGGTATTACGGCCGCCCTGCACGCCACGCTGCAACGCGACC
>Ga0268266_10002392_pt1 | contig 20242 bp, 18 predicted proteins | sample KBSS13metaG_FD_190356 | JGI IMG/M metagenome (GOLD analysis project Ga0268266, IMG submission 190356) | Switchgrass rhizosphere microbial communities from Kellogg Biological Station, Michigan, USA - KBS S1-3 metaG (SPAdes) (version 2) | ecosystem: Host-associated > Plants > Roots > Rhizosphere... | reverse complement strand
GGGCCTGCTGCTCGCGGGCCTCGCGGACGATCCGCTCCGCCTCGCGTTTGGCCTCGGCCAGCATCTCCTGGCGCTCCTTGACGATCCAGCGCGCCTGCTTGATCTCCTCGGGGATCGTCGCGCGCATCTGGTCGAGGAGGTCGTAGATCTCCTCGCGGTCCACGCGCACCTGATCCGTCAACGGGACCGGACGGGCGTTGTGAACTACGTCATCGAGCTTGTCTATGAGGACCAGTACGTCCATAAGAGGGTCGTAAGCCTACGTGTATGCGGGGATTTTGGTCAGGATGAAGTTCAACGAGCCATTTTTTGCAAGGCGGCGCCCATGACGGACGAACTGGTGCCGCACAGCCTACCTGTCGCCCAGGCGTTCTCCCAGCGCCGCGGCAACCGGGTCCGGAACGAGGTCGGAAACGTCGCCGCCGAAGGTCGCCATCTCCTTCACGCCGGTGGACGAAAGGAAGCTGTAGTGGGGCGAGGCGATCACGTAGATGCTCTCGATCCCCGGGTCGAGCTTGCGGTTCAGCTGCGCCATCTCGAACTCGTACTCGAAGTCGGAGATCGCCCGCAGGCCCTTGACGATCGCCTTGGCGTCGTTGTCGCGGGCGAACTCGACCAGCAGGTTGGCGAAGATCTGGACCTCGACGTTGGGCAGGTCGGCGGTCGCCGTTTCGATGAACCCCTTGCGCTCCTCGGCGGTGAACAGCGTCTTCGCCTTCCGCACCGGGTTGTTGACGACGCCGACGACGACGCGGTCGAAGACGTGGGAGGTGCGGGTGATGATGTCGATGTGGCCGTTGGTCACCGGGTCGTAGCTGCCCGGGCAGACGACGGTGCCGTTCTTCTGGCTCATTCGGCCGCCTCCCGGTAGATGGAGACGTCGGCGGCGCCGTAGCGGCGCTGGCGCAGCGGCTCGAGCGAGTCGATCTGCAGCGGCCGGCGGGCGCCGCTCTCGATCACGGCGCGCCCCCCCTCGGCGAGGAGCTGCGGAAGGTGGGTGTTGAGGTCGTGGGCCACGCGGTCGGCGAGTCTATAAGGGGCATCGACGAAGACGAGGTCGAATTTCCCCGCAAAGGAGCCGGACGAAACCTGGCCGAGCCAGCGGCCGACGTCGGCGCGGAGCAGCTCGGCGCGCTCGGCGAGGCCGAGACGCTGGACGTTGCCGAGCGCCGGGCGGGTGTCGCGGTCGACGAGGACGGCGGCCTCGGCGCCGCGCGAGAGCGCCTCGATCGCCAGCGCCCCGGTGCCGCAGTAGAGGTCGAGGACCCGCGCCCCCTCGACCCGCTCGCCGAGGGCGGAGAAGATCGCCTCGCGGACCCGATCGGAGGTCGGCCGCACCTTCCAGCCGCGCGGCGCGACCAGGCGCTGTCCTTTGAGCTCGCCGGCGATGACTCTCATCAGGGGCTACTCATAGGGGAATCGGGTCGGCCGCGCCGGTGCCGAAGCGGCGGTGGGCGGCGTCGAGCAGCGGACCGAGGGCGGGATCGGAGAGCGAGCCGTGGCGGGACAGCAGCGCCAGCACCTCGCGCTGGGCTTCGAACAGCTGCGGGCCGTCGTCGGGGAGCTTGGCGACGGCGAAGCGCGGCAGGCCGCTCTGGCGGGTGCCGAGGATCTCGCCTTCGCCGCGCAGTTCGAGGTCGACCTCGGCGAGCTTGAAGCCGTCGCCGCTCTCGACCACCGCCCCCAGCCGCTTGCGCGCCATCTCGCCGGCTTCTTCGGCGAACAGCAGGCACTGGCTCGGGTGCTCGCCGCGCCCGACCCGGCCGCGCAGCTGATGCAGCTGGGAGACGCCGAAGCGCTCGGCCCCCTCGATCACCATCACCGTCGCGTTGCCGACGTCGATCCCGACCTCGATCACCGTCGTCGAGACGAGCACGTCGGTCTCGTGGGCGGCGAAGGCGCGCATCGCCTCGGCCTTCTCGGCCGAGTGCATCTGCCCGTGCAGGAGGCCGACGCGGAACTCGCGCAGCTCGCCGGCGCGCAGGCGCTCGGCCTCGACCTCGGCCGCCTTGCCGGGCATTTTCTCGGACTGGCTCACCAGCGGGCAGACGACGAACGCCTGGCGCCCCTCGCGCAGCCGCCGGCGGAGGAACTCGAAGGCTTCGCCGCGCTGCTCGTCGGCGACGAGGCGGGTGTCGACCGGCTGGCGGCCGGCGGGCAGCTCGTGCAGCGCGGTCGTGTCGAGGTCGCCGTAGGCGGTCAGCGAGAGGGTGCGCGGAATCGGCGTCGCGGTCATGTGGAGGACGTGGGGCGCCATCCCCTCCACCCCCTTCTCGTCCAGCGCCCGCCGCTGCGAGACCCCGAAGCGGTGCTGCTCGTCGACGACGACGAGGCCGAGGCGGGCGAAGCGGACGGTCGGCTCGATCAGCGCGTGGGTGCCCAGGATGAGGCCCAGCTCGCCGCTGGCAAGCTGGTTCAGGGCGCGTTTGCGGACGGGCGCGGGGGTCGACCCGGTCAGCAGCGAGAACGGGATCGCCTCTTCGGCGAGCAGGCGGCCGAGGGTGATCGCGTGCTGCTCGGCGAGCGTCTCGGTCGGCGCCATCAGCGCCGCCTGGTAGCCGGCTTCGAGCGAGCGCAGCATCGAGTAGACGGCGACGACCGTCTTGCCCGAGCCGACCTCGCCCATCAGGAGGCGCTGCATCGGCTCGCCGCCGTCGAGGTCGACCTCGATCTCGTCGAAGGCCTTGAGCTGGTCGCCGGTGGGCTCGAACGGCAGCGAGTCGAGCCAGCGGCTGACCAGGTCCCCCGGCTTGCCGAACCGCGGCGCGGGACGGGCGGTGCGGTGGGTGCGCTTGCGGGTCGCGAGCAGCGCCTGGTGGAGGAAGAGCTCTTCGAAGCCGAGGCGGTCGCGGGCGCCCTCGACGTCCTCGATCGAGTCGGGTAGCTGGACGGCGCGCAGCGCGTCGCCGACCCCGGCGAGGGCGCGGCGCGCTCGCAGCTCCGACGGGAGGCCCTCGATCGCGTTCGGGGCCCAGCCGACTACTTGCTCGATCCATGCTCGGATCTGGGCGGGCCGGAGGGCCTCGGTGGCTCCGTGAAGAGGGACGAGGGCGCTCGACTGCGGGTCCTGTCGAGGGCTGTTCGGGGACTCCTGCGCAGGATGCTCGGAGTCCCCGGCGCCCTCGCCACCCGCAGATGAGGCGAGCTCCCATTCCCGGACTGCGAAGCCTTTGCCGCTGAATTTGCCGGTCATCAGCAGTTCGGTGCCGGGGATCAGCTTGGAGGCGACCCAGGGCTGGTTGAACCAGGTTGCTCTTACGTGGCCCGTTTCGTCGCCGACTTTGACGCTGACCATGCGGAGGCGGCCGCGGCGGAAGGGGCGGGGTTGGGGTCCCTGGACCTCGACCAGGACGGTTGCGGTCTCGCCGGGCTCGAGCGACCCCAGCTCTCTGATGCGGAGGTCGCGGTGGCGCCTTGGGATGTGGAAGAGAAGGTCGCCGACGTTGCGGAGGCCGGCCGCGGCGGCCGCTTCGGCGGTTTTCGGGCCGACGCCCTTCAGCGCGCCGAGGCCAAGCTCGAGGACGCTCGGGCGCGGCCAGTGGAGGGGCGCGTCCAGCAGCTCGCCGCGTCCCAGCTCCCGCTCGCCGGCGAAGGACCGCACTACTGGGCGGCCAGCAGCCACCACCAGCTCGGCTGTCCCCCCTCGTGGGTCTCGACCTCGACCCCGTCGGGGACGTGGGTATCGATCTCCGCGAGGTCGATCGGCGCCCCTTCTCCGGCGATAACGGTGACGATCTCCATCCCCTCGGCGAGGTGCTGCAGGGTCCTGGTCAGGGTCGAGCCGGCGCCGCCCCAGGCGACGATCTCGCTGTCGACGAAGCCGACCGCGTCGCCCTTCTTGAAGCGGCCCTGGGCGTCGTCGCGGGCCGCCGGGGCGACGCCGCCGGTGGCGAGCCCGTCGAGCGCCTCCTCGAGCCGCGCGGCGTTCTCGTCCATCGGCGCCTCGGGGTCGAGCTCGACCAGCGCCAGCAGGCTCGCCTGCTGCGATGTCGCCGGCACCACGCGGGCCGGCTTCTCGGAGAGCTCGCAGGCGCGCTCGGCGGCCATGATCACGTTCGAGGAGCTGGGCAGGACGAGGACCTCGTCGGAGGCGACGCTGTGGATCCCGGCCAGCAGCTCGTAGGTCGAGGGGTTGAGCGTCTCGCCGCCGGGGACGACGTGGGCGCCGAGCTCGCCGAAGAGGCGCAGCATCCCATCGCCGGCGGCGACCGCGACGACGCCGGTGCGGCCGCTGAGGCGGGCGTCGCGCTCGGCCATCTGCTCGCGCATGTCGGCGACGTCGAGGTTGGTCACCTCGCCGACTCCGTCGAAGACGGCGACCGCCGCCTCGGGCTCGTCGGTGTGGACGTGGACCTTGAGGGTGACGTCGTCGCCGACGACGAGGACCGAGTCGCCCATCTTCTCCAGGCGCGGCAGGTACTCGCGGTTGCCGAGGCCGCTGCCGGAGACGATGAAGTTGGTGCAGTAGCGGTAGCGGCTGTCCTCGTGGTGGGGCAGGCTGCGGCGCGGCGGCTCGTGGTGGGCGACCGCGGGTGCCTCGGCCCCGTCGCCGCGGAGGCCGGCGACGACGCCGGCGAGGATCAGGACGAGGCCGTGGCCGCCGGCGTCGACGACGCCGGACTCGCGCAGCACCTCGAGCTGCTCGGGGGTGCGGGCGACGGCGCGCTCGCCGTCGGCGATCGCCCGCTCGAGGACTTCGGCGAGGACCGCGTCCTGCTCCTCTTCGGAGACGTCGCGGCCGAGCCGCTGCTTCTCCTGGTCGAGGTGGGCGAGCTGGCGGGAGAGCGAGTGGGCCATCTCGCGGAAGACGGTCAGCATCGTCCCCTCGGCCGGGTCGCGGACCGAGTCGTAGGCGGCGTCGGCGGCGCGGGCGAAGGCGGCGGCGACCAGGGTCGGGTCGATCAGCTCGCCCGGGCGGCTGGCCAGCTCCTCGGCGGCGCCGCGGACGATCTGGCTGAGGATCACGCCGGAGTTGCCGCGGGCGCCCATCAGCGCCGCCCGCGCCAGGGCCTGGACCAGCTCGGTGCGGCCGACCTCGTCGACTTCCTGGTCGTCGAGGCGGTCGAGCTCCTCCATCACGGCGCGCATCGTCATCGCCATGTTGTCGCCGGTGTCGCCGTCGGCGACCGGGAAGACGTTGAGGTCGTTGACCTCCTGGCGGCGCGCCTCCAAGGAGGCGTAGGCAGAGCTGACGACCCGTCGGAAGCGGGCGATCTGGGTTTCGGGCATCCACGGAGAATCTAGTCCCCGGCCGCGACGTGAGCAGGTTCACACCCGATCCGCTGGGCTCATTGGTACGGTGCCCGCGCCAATGAGACGCTTTGCCACCTGGATTACCGGCCACCGCAAGACCGTGATCATCGGCTGGATCGTCGCCCTGATCGGGTTCGGGGCGATCGCCGGTTCGGTCGGGTCGGACTTCACCGAAGAATTCAGCCTGCCTAGCTCCGATTCCAAGGACGCGCTCGACCTGCTCGAAAACCGCTTCCCGGCGCAGGCCGGCGACACGGTCCAGATCGTCTACAAGGCCGAAGCCGGGGTCGCATCGCCGGCGGTGAAGCGGACGATGGAGGGCGTCTTCGCCAAGGTCGAAGCGCTGCCGCACGTCAGCGAAGTCGCCAGCCCCTACGAAGGTGGCGGCGCCGGCGCGGTCAGCGACGACGGCAAGATCGCCTACGCGACCGCCCAGTTCAACGTCACCACCGACAAGCTGGGCGACGACGAAGTCAAAGAGATCATGGACACCGCCCGGGACGCGGGCGGCGACGGGCTTCAGGTCGAGGTCGGCGGCTCGCCGGCGGAGGAAGTCCGCAGCGAAGAAGAAGAAGGCGGCTCGGAGATGATCGGCGTGCTCGCCGCCATCGTCGTGCTGCTGATCAGCTTCGGATCGGTCGTCGCGATGGGGCTGCCGATCATCACGGCGCTGTTCGCGCTCGGGGTCGGGATCAGCGGGATCACCCTCTTCACCCACGTCTTCGACACGGCCGAGTTCGCGCCCCAGCTGGCATTCATGATCGGGCTCGGCGTCGGCGTCGATTACGCCCTCTTCATCCTCACCCGCTTCCGCAACGGCCTCGACGAGGGGATGGAGAAGCGCGACGCGGCGATCGCCGCGGTCGACACCGCCGGCCGCGCGGTCCTCTTCGCCGGGATCACGGTGATGATCTCGCTGATGGGGATGCTGCTGCTCGGCCTCCCCTTCCTCTACGGGGTGGCGACGGCGGCGGCGATCGCGGTGCTGTTCACGATGATCGCGGCGCTGACGCTGCTGCCGGCGCTGTTGACGATCGCCGGCAACTGGGTCAACCGGCTGCGGATCCCCGGCCTCGGCAAGGGCGCCCGCAGCATCGACGAGAACGGCTGGTGGTTCCGCTGGAGCCGTCGCATCCAGCGGCGCCCGTGGCTCGCGGCAGTGCTCTCCGGTGCCCTGCTGCTCGCGCTCTGCATCCCCACCCTGTCGCTGCGGCTGGGGACCAACGACGCCGGCACCGACCCGGCCGGGACGACGACGCGCGAAGCCTACGATCTGCTCGCCGACGGCTTCGGGCCCGGCTTCAACGGCCCCTTCGTCCTCGCCGCGGAACTGCCCGAAAAGGGCAACGACCAGCCGCTGCAGGAGCTGCGCACCCAACTCGAGAGTGAAGAAGGCGTCGAGGCGGTGACCGACGTCAGCCTCAACCCGAACGAAACGGTCGGCGTCTTCCAGCTCTACCCGACGAGCTCGCCCCAGGACGAAGAGACGACCGAACTGCTCGACCGCATCCGCGACGACGTGATCCCGCCGGTGGAGGAATCAACGGGCGCCCAGATCCACGTCGGCGGCATCAACGCGATCTTCGAGGACTTCGGCAACGCGATCGCCGACAAGCTGCCGCTCTTCATCGGCGTCGTCGTCCTGCTCTCGGCGCTGCTGCTGACGATCGTCTTCCGCTCGATCTGGGTGCCGCTGAAGGCGGTGTTGATGAACCTGCTCTCGATCGGCGCCGCCTTCGGGTTGATCGTCGCCGTCTTCCAGTGGGGCTGGGGCGCGAGCCTGATCGGGGTCGACGCGACCGGGCCGATCATCTCGTTCTTCCCGATCTTCCTCTTCTCGATCATCTTCGGCCTCTCGATGGACTACGAGGTCTTCCTCATGTCGCGGATCCACGAGGAGTGGGAGCACAGCAAGGACGCGACCGAATCGGTCACCCGCGGCCTCGCCCTCACCGGCCGCGTGATCACCGCCGCTGCGGCGATCATGGTCACCGTCTTCGCCTCCTTCATGATCGGCGAAGACCGGATCATCAAACTCTTCGGCCTCGGCCTCGCCTCGGCGGTCTTCATCGACGCCGTGATCATCCGCTCGGTCCTCGTACCGGCGGTGATGCAGCTCCTCGGCGCCCGCGCCTGGTGGTTCCCCAACTGGCTCGACCGCCTCCTCCCCCGCCTGCACGTAGAGCCCGCCGAGGGCGACCCCTCGCCCACGGGAGAGTTCGCGGCCGTGGGCGCAAGCGGCGACTCGGACCGCTAGCCCACGCATTTCAGCATCCTTTTTTTCGCCCCCTGAGGTCGTAGGACCAAGCGAGGGCGTGCCGGCGGCGGAGCGGCAGTGCTTTGCACGACGCGGAGCCGACGGTGCGGCCTTGGGCAGGTACTACGGCCTCAGGCGGCCTTGGTGACCTTGCCCGCCTTTAGGCAGCGGGTGCAGACGTAGGCGCGCAGGGGGCGGCCGTTCTCTTGGATCCGGACCTTTTGCAGGTTCGGGTCGAAGCGCCGCTTGGTGGCGACCATCGAGTGGCTTCGGGACTGGCCGAACGCCGGTCCCTTGCCGCAGCTGTGGCATACCTTGGCCATGAGGACGGTGGATGGTACAGGTCGCGGAAAAGGCGCGGTTCGACGCCTGCCGTCAGCCCGCTTCGCGTTTGAGGAGCGCCATGCGGGCGACGGTCAGGGCGGCGTTGCGACCCTGGTCGCGCTTGTCGCCGCCGGAGCGGGCCAAGGCCTGCTCCATGTTGTCGCAGGTGATGACGCCGAAGGCGCAGGGGACGCCGCTTGCCAGCTGCACGTCCTGGATGCCCCGCGCGGCCTCGGCGCAGACGAAGTCGTAGTGGTCGGTCTCGCCGCGGATGACGACCCCGAGGCAGGCGACGCCGCCGATCTCCGGACCGCCGGCCTGCTGGGCGTTGTGGCGGCGGACGCCGTCGATGATCGCGTTGGCGGCGAAGGGAAGCTCGTAGGCGCCGGGCACCGAGTGATGGGTGACGTTGCCGATCGGCACGCCGGCCATCTGAAAGCCGTGGTCGGCGCCGTCGAGCAGGCGCAGCGCCAGTTCCTCGTAGAAGCGGCCGACGACGACCGCGAACTGCAGCTTCGCCAGCTTCTCCTTCTCCTCGTCGCTGAACTGCTCGAGAAAGTCCCCCGCCTCAGCCATTGCCGTCCCTGCCATCGCGGCCCTCGCGGGCGTCGCGCTCCTCCTCGTCGTGGATCATCTCCTCGTCGAGCGCCAGGCCCTGGTGGTGCAGCAGGTGACCCATCTTGTCGCGCTTGGCGCGCAGGTAGGCGTCGTTGTGGGCGTTGGGGACCGACTCGATCGGCACCTGCTCGGTGACCGAGAGGCCGTAGCCCTCGAGGCCGACGATCTTTTTCGGGTTGTTGGTGAGGATGCGGATGCTGGTCAGGCCGAGGTCGCCGAGGATCTGGGCGCCGATCCCGTAGTCGCGCAGGTCGGCCGGCAGCCCCAGTTTGAGGTTCGCTTCGACCGTGTCGGCGCCTTCCTCCTGCAGCTTGTAGGCCTTGAGCTTGTTCAGCAGGCCGATCCCGCGCCCCTCCTGGGAGAGGTAGAGGAGGACGCCGCGCCCCTCTCGCTCGATCATCGAGAGCGCCGCTTCCAGCTGTTCGCCGCAGTCGCAGCGCATCGAGTGGAAGACGTCGCCGGTCAGGCACTCGCTGTGGACGCGGACGAGGACGTCGTCGGCGCCGTCGACCTCGCCCTTGACCATCGCGACGTGATGTTTGTCGTCAACCAGGGAGCGGTAGCCGACCGCCTGGAAGTCGCCGAAGGTGGTCGGCAGCGCGGTGCCGACGACGCGTTCGACGAGCTTCTCGGTCTGGCGCCGGTAGGCGATCAGGTCGGCAACGGTGATCATCTTCAGGCCGTGCTTCTCGCAGTAGGGGACGAGGTCGGGGACGCGGGCCATCGTCCCGTCGTCGTTCATCACCTCGCAGATCACCCCGGCGGGCGTCAGGCCGGCGAGGCGGGCGAGGTCGACGCTGGCCTCGGTGTGGCCGGTGCGCTCGAGGACGCCGCCGTCTTTGGCCCGCAGCGGGAACATGTGGCCGGGGACGACGATGTCGCGCGGCCCCGACTCGGGGTCGATCGCGACCTGGATCGTGTGGGCGCGGTCGTGGGCCGAGATCCCGGTGCTGACCCCGCCGGCGGCCTCGATCGTCACCGTGAAGGCGGTCTGCAGCGGCGCCTCGTTCTTCGCCGCCATCAGGTTGAGCCCGAGCCGTTCGCAGCGCTGCGCGGTCAGGGCCAGGCAGATCAGGCCGCGCGCCTCCTTCGCCATGAAGTTGACCGCCTCCGGGGTCGCGAACTGGGCCGCCATCACCAGATCGCCCTCGTTCTCGCGGTCCTCGCCGTCGCAGACGACGACCATGCGGCCGGCGCGGATCTCCTCGATCGCCTCCTCGATCTTGGCGAACGGGCTGCTCCCGGCTCCGCTGCTCTGCTCTTGTCTCTGGGTCTCGGCCATCTTGCTCACGCCTGCTCCTTCCGGGCGAATGGTGACATCAATCGCTCCACGTACTTGGCGACCACGTCGGACTCGACGTTCAAACGGTCTCCCGGCGCCAGATCGCCGAGGTTGGTCCGCTCCAGCGTCTCCGGGATCAGCGAGACCTCGGCCCACGTCTCCCCCAGCTCGGCGACCGTGAGGCTGACCCCGCTGAGGGTGATCGAGCCCTTGTCGACGACGTAGCGGAGGAGGTCCGGCGGCAGCTCGACGCGGACACGCCGGGCGAAGCCGTCGTCCTCGACCGAGGCGACGGTGCCGACGCCGTCGACGTGGCCCTGGACGATGTGGCCGCCGAGGCGGTCGCTGGCGCGCATCGCCAGCTCGAGATTGACCTTGGCGCCCTCGTCGACAGCGCCGAGGGCGGTGACCTCCAGCGTCTGGTTCATCGCCTCCGTCTCGAAGTGGTCGCCGTCGACGGCGGTAGCGGTGAGGCAGCAGCCGTCGACCGCGATCGAATCTCCGAGGGACAGCTCGGCGGCGAGCTTGGATGAGACGCGGAGCTTGGCGCCGGCCTCGGTGCGGTCGAGGGTCTCGATGGTCCCTACGTCTTCGATCAGGCCCGTGAACAATGTCACCACTCCTTGAAGGTGGCCTTGATCAGGAGATCGGGGCCGACGGTCTCGGTTGACGACCACAGAGCGAGTTGGCGCGCGGGGCCCGTCCCGCCTCCGGAGGTCCCTGCGCTGGATGCTCGGGACCTCCTCGCCGGGCCACCCCCGCGAGGAGCGTTGTCTTGCTGACCTAGAAGCATCGGGGCGATGAAGGTACGCGATTCGTCGATCTGGTCGGAAGAGAGGAAGGCTGAGGCGAGGGTCTGGCCGCCCTCCAAGAAGAGGGAGGTGATTTCGCGGCGGCCCAGTTCGTAGAGGGCTGAGTCGATGTCGGGGGTGGCGATGATCTCGGCGCCGGCTTCTTTGAGGGCGCTGACGTTGGTGGCTGGCGCGTCGGGGGCGGTGATCAGGAGGACCGGGGCCTGGTCGAGGGTTTCGAGGAGCTGGGAATCGAGGGGGAGGCGGGCCTGGGAGTCGAAGACGACGCGGGCTGGTTGACGGGCTCCCTCGATGCGGGCGGTCAGGAGAGGGTCGTCAGCAAGGACAGTGCCGATGCCGACGGCTATCGCGTCGGATTCGGCGCGCCACTGGTGGACGAGATCTCGGCTCTCGGGGCCGGAGATCCAGGGACTGTCGCCGGGGGCGGTCGTGGTCTGGCCGTCGAGGGACATCGCCATCTTCAGGACCACCAGCGGCAGGCCGGTGCGGGCGTGCTTGCGGAACGGTTGATTGAGGCGCCGCGCCGCCGTCGCCTCCGCCCCGCTCGCGAAAGCCACCTCGACACCGCCGTCGCGGAGGATTCCGGGGCCGCGGCCGGCGGCCTTCCCGCTCGGGTCCTCGGAGGCGATCACGACGCGGCCGACGCCGGCCTCGAGGATCGCCTCGACGCACGGAGGCTGACGCCCCTGGTGCGCACATGGCTCCAAGGTCACGTACATCGTCGCCCCGGCCGGATCCTCACCCCGCTCGCGGCAATCCGCCAACGCCGCCCGCTCGGCATGCAGCCCACCAAGCTCAGCATGAAACCCCTCGCCGACGACCTCGCCATCCCGCACGATCAAAGCTCCAACCAAAGGATTCGGGCTCACCCGACCCCGCCCACGCTCAGCGAGCTCCAAAGCTCGCTGCAGATGAGCCTGATCCATGGCAGTTAGCTGGGAATTCATGGTTGATTGACTCGTCAATCAGTCTACCGCCCCCGCCGAGCGGCAGGCACCCATAAGAAGAGCGCGAATACGCTTGTGACTTGAAACTCATCATCCAGATCCCCTGCCTGAACGAGGAGGAGACCCTCCCGGCGACGATCGCGGACCTCCCCCGCTCGCTACCCGGCATCGACCAGGTCGAGCTGCTGGTGATCGACGACGGCAGCACCGACCGCACCGTCGATGTCGCCCGCGAGTGCGGCGTCGAGCACGTCGTGCGGCTGACCAACAACAAGGGCCTCGCCGCGGGCTTCCAGGCCGGGCTCGACGCCTGCCTGAAGCTGGGCGCCGACCTCGTCGTCAACACCGACGCCGACAACCAGTACAAGGGCGCCGACGTCGCCAAGCTGGTGGCGCCGATCGTCGCCGGAGAAGCCGACATGGTCGTCGGCGACCGTCAGGTCGGCGAGATCGACCACTTCTCCGGCTCGAAGAAAGGCCTGCAGCGGCTCGGCAGCTGGGTCGTCCGCCGCCTCTCCGGCACCGACGTCACCGACGCCACCTCGGGCTTCCGCGCCTACAACCGCGAGGCCGCCCTGCAGCTGCTGGTCGTCGACAACTTCACCTACACCCTGGAGAGCCTGATCCAGGCCGGCAAGATGCTGATCGCGGTCGACGAGGTCGAGGTCGGGACCAACCCGAAGACGCGCGAGTCCCGCCTCTTCGCCTCGACCGGCGCCTACGTGCGCCGCAACGCGCCGGCGATCCTCCGCATCTACGCCCGCTACGAGCCGCTGCGCGCCTTCGCGACCGCCGGCGTCGTCCTCCTCGTCCTCGCCCTCTGCGCCTGGCTGCCGTTCCTGATCGACGCGATCTTCAACGGCGACAGCACCGGCCACATCCAGTCGCTGATCCTCGGCGCCGTCCTCTTCATCGCCGCGGTGCAGCTCTTCGCCCTCGGCGTGATCGGCGACCTGCTCGCCGGCCAGCGGGTGATGACCCAGCGTGTCTTCGAACGGGTGCGCCGGGTCGAGCTGAAGCTCGGGATCGAGCCCTCCCACTACGAGCGCGGCGGCAAGGGCGAGTGAGCGAGGAGCGGCAGGGCGGCGACTCGGCGACGAGCGCCGAGTACGGCAAGACGGCGAGCTTCCTGGCGATCGGCGTCGGCCTCACCGGGCTGATCACCTACGCCTACTTCCTGATCGCCTCCCACACCCTCTCGAAGACCGACTACGGGCAGATCACCGTGCTCTGGTCGGCGGTCTTCATCACGATCTCGACCCTCTACCGGCCGGTCGAACAGCTACTCAGCCGCCACGTCTCCGAGCGGCTGGCGAAAGGCGAACCGCTGCGCCAGGAGCTGCGGGTCGCAGCGACGATCCAGATCGGGCTGGCGCTGTTCTTCGCCGTCGTCGCCCTGGTCCTGCGGGGGCCGATCCAGGACGACCTGCTGGAAGGCAACGAAACGCTGTACTGGGTCTTCTTCGGCGCGGTCCTCTTCTACGCCGCCAGCTACTTCGCCCGCGGCTTCCTCGCCGGCGAGCGCAGCTTCGGCCTGTTCACGGCGCTGATCCTCTCCGAGTCCTGCTTCCGCACCCTGTTCGCCGTCCTCGTCGCGGCCAGCATCCTCAGCGGCCAGTCGTGGGTCGCGGTCGGGATCGTCGCCGCGCCGAGCCTCTCGCTGATGGTCGTGCCGTTCGCCTTCGCCCGGCGGGCGAAGAAGGTGCAGACCCCGCCCCAAGCCGCCCCCGGACGCGAAGCGGAGGAGGCGGCGCCTGAGGACTTCACGATGAAAGAGGGCGGCGGCTTCGCGGCCGCGGTGCTGGTGATCATGTTCAGCGAACAGGCCTTCCTCAACGCCGGGCCGCTGATCACGCGGGGGCTGCAGGGAGCCGAGGCCGCGGGCTTCATCTTCAACGTGCTGATGCTGGCGCGGGCGCCGCTGCAGCTCTTCCAGGCGGTCTCGACCAGCATCCTCCCCCACCTCACCAACCTCCACACCTCGAGCGCCCCCGACAGCGAGCGCGAATTCCACCGCTCGATTCGCGGCGTCCTGCTCGGCGTCTCCGCCTTCACCGCCTTCACCGCGGTCGTCGTCCTGATCGCCGGCCCGAAGCTGATGCAGATCGCCTTCAGCGACAAGTTCACCTACGACCGGGCCGGCTTGCTGCTGGTGACCCTGGGGATGGGCCTCTACCTCGCCTCGGTCACCGTCAACCAGGCCTGCCTCGCGCAGGGCCAGGTGCGTCGCGCCGCCGTCCGCTGGATCTCCTGCGCCGCCTTCTTCATCGCCTGGAACTTCCTGCCGATCGTCGACAACGAGTTCCGCCGGGTCGAGATCGGCTTCGCGCTGACCGCCGGCGTCCTCTTCGCCCTCCTCTACCTCGTCTACCGCCGCCCCCACGGCCGGCCCGAGGACATCCCCCGCGAGGGCTCGACCGAGGAGCTCGAGCTGCGGCTCGCCTCGATCGACGAGAACACCTGAGATTTATTTGCACCTACTGGGTTCGATTTCGGCGAACCGGTGATCTAGGGTCGCCGCGATGGGCCACCACGACGCCGAGCTGATCCTGATCGCCGGAGCGCTGCTGGGCGCCGGCATCATCGGGGCGCTGCTCGCCGACCGGGTCCGGGTCCCGGGCCTGCTGCTCTTCCTCGCCCTCGGGATGCTCGCCGGCTCGCAGGGCATCGGCGGGATCGAGTTCTCCAACACGGAGCTGGCGCGAACGCTGGGGACGATCGCGCTGATCCTGATCCTCTTCGAGGGCGGGCTGACCGCCGGCTGGTCGGAGATCCGGCCGGTGCTGGGGACGGCGGCCTCGCTGGCGACGATCGGCACCGTCCTCACCGCCGTCGTCGCCGGCTTCGCGGCAAAGCTGATCTTCGACATCGGCACCCTCGAAGGGATGATCGTCGGCGCCGCGATCGCCGCGACCGACTCGGCGGCGATCTTCGCCGTGCTGCGCCGCTCGACCCTGGAGAAGCGGCTGGCGCGCTCGCTCGAGGGCGAGTCGGGGATGAACGACCCGGTCGCCCTGCTGCTGGTGATCGGGTTCATCGAATGGATCCAGGAGCCCGGATACGGCCTGGCGGACATGGCCGGCCTGCTGGCGGTCAAAATCGCCGTCGGGATCGCCGTCGGCTACTTGATCGGCCGCCTCGCGGTGGCGGCGCTGAGCGCGGTGCGGCTGCCGACCGACGGGATCTACCCGGTGGCGACGGTCGCGATCGCCGCCCTCGCCTATGGCGTCGCCGAGGTCGCCGGCGGCTCCGGCCTGCTCGCCACCTACCTGGCGGCGCTGGCGCTGGGCAGCGCCAACATCCCCGCTCGCCGCACCGTCGTCGCCTTCCACGAGGGGCTCGGCTGGGTCGCCCAGCTGGCGCTCTTCATCCTCCTCGGCCTGCTCGTCTTCCCCAGCCAGCTCGACGACGTGGCGGTGAAAGGCCTGGCGCTCTCCGCCGTGCTGATCCTCGTCGCCCGCCCGCTGGCGACCTTCGCCGCCACCGCCCTGGCGCCGCTCAACGCGCGCGAGCGGCTGATGCTCGGCTGGGCCGGGCTGCGCGGCGCGACCCCGATCTGGCTCGCCACCTTCCCGGTCGTCGCCGGGATCGCCGGCGGCGAGGAAGAGTTCGCGATCGTCTTCTTCGTCGTCGTCACCTCGACGCTGGTGCAGGGGGCGAGCTTCGAGCCGCTGGCGACGCGGCTGGGGCTGACGACCGACGAGCCGGCGCTACCGCGGCGGCTGCTCGAGTCGGGGCGGATCCGGCGCATGGGCGGCGACGTGATCGCCTACCGGGTGCCGGAGGGCGCGGCGATCGCCGGCCACCGGGTCCGCGAGCTGGAGCTGCCGCGGGAGGCGCTCGTCAACGTGATCGTCCGCGACGGCAACGCGATGCCGCCGCGCGGGTCGACCGAGCTGCAGGAGGGGGACGAGCTGCACATCCTCGTCCGCAGCGAGCTGCGCGAGGAGGTCGAGGGCCTGACCGGCCACTGGGTCAAAGGACCGATCGGCAAGCCCGCGCCGCCGGCGCTGCCGCGGCGCGGCGCCTCCCAGGTCTTCACCGTGCGTCCGGTCCGCGGCGACGGCGAGCTCGGCGAGGAGATCGACGGCGTGCCGATCGTCAGGGTGATGCGGGACCGCAGCGAGCGCGGCGCCTACCTCGTCGCCCTCGCCGACGGGCGCTACGCGGTGCTGAGCTCCGGCCTGGTCGCGATCGGCGGCCGGCGGGCGCTGGCCGGCTGGTGCGAGGGCCGCGCCGCGCGCGAAGACGTCGACGCCTCCGAGCGCGCCTGGTGGCAGGAGGTGACCGGCGCCCTGATCGCGCGCGGACGCTCAGGCGGCGTCGGCGGCAGCAGCGATCTCGGCGTAAGCGGCAGCGGGATCGTCGGCTCCGAAAACAGCTGAGCCGGCGACGAAGAGCTGGGCGCCGGCGGCGGCGAGGGGAGCGGCGGTCTGCGAGTCGACGCCGCCGTCGACCTCGATCGCGGCTTTGCCGACCAGCGGCGCCAGGCGCTCGACCTTCTCCGGCGAGGTCTCGATGAAGGACTGCCCGCCCCAGCCGGGGTTGACGGTCATACAGAGGACGAGGTCGGCCATCCCGCGCAGCTCCTGGACGGCCTCGACCGGGGTGCCGGGGTTGATCGCGACGCCGGCCAGGCAGCCAAGCTCGCGGATCGCGGCGAGGGTGCGGTGGGCGTGCGGCGTCGCCTCCTCGTGGAAGGTGATCGAGTCGGCGCCGGCCTTGACGAAGTCCTCGATCTGGCGCTCGGGCGCCTCGATCATCAGGTGGACGTCGACGACGCCGCCGGCCGCGTGGACCTGGTCGGCGATCCCGCTGAGGACCAGCGGCCCGATCGTGATCGGCGGCACGAAATGGCCGTCCATCACGTCGAAGTGGACGACCCGGGCGCCGGCGTCCATCACCTCGGCGACCTGCGCCCCGAGGCGGCCCATGTCGGCCGAGAGGATCGACGGGGCGACCCGCGGCTCGGCGATCAGCTCCTTCATCCGCGCGCTCACGGCGCTGAGACTACATTCGCGCCCGGATCAGGCGATTCGGAGCATCGACGCTCCGCACGACTGGCATTCCATGTCGGCGGTGTTGGTCATCCGGGCGATCGTCTGGTGCTCGCCGCAGTTGGGGCAGGCAGAGACCAGTTCGAAGCGGGTGAGGCAGTTGACGCAGCGCAGCCGGCCCGGCAGCTGGGTCGGGCGCAGCCAGGGCTCGCCGCAGTTCGGGCAGGGTGCGCGTCCGAGGGGATTCGAGTCCCCCGTATCTGACTGGTTGGGGTGGCTCATCGCCCTAATCATGCCCTATTGGTTTACGCAGTTCTGGTTAACCGGGCGATGAAGAAACCGGTCGTGCGGTCGCGGTCGGGGCGCAGCTGCAGGCAGCGGCGCTCGGCCGGCGCGCTCAGCTCCGGCGCGAGGGCGCCGAGGTCGTCGAGCCGCAGCGCAGGCACCTCGCCGGCCTCGGAGGCGCGCAGCAGGGCGGCGATCCGCTCCTCGTTCTCGCAGCGGGAGATCGTGCAGGTCGAGTAGACGAGGGTGCCGCCCGGCTCGAGGACGGCGGCGGCGCTCCGCAGCAGCTCGTCCTGGACCTCGGTCAGCCGCTGGATCGTCTTCGGCGACTTGCGCCAGCGGGCGTCGGGGCGCGAGGCGAGCGTGCCGAGGTCCGAGCAGGGCGCGTCGAGCAGGACCCGGTCGAAGCCAGGTCCGGGCGCTCCCTTGGTCGCGTCGGCCTCGATCACGGTGACGCTGCGCAGGCCGAGGCGGGTGGCCTGGGCCGCGGTTTCGGCGGCGCGGTCGGGGTCGAGCTCGACCGAGATCACCTCGCCGCGGTCGCCCATCCGCTCGGCGATCTGGCCGGTCTTGATCCCCGGCCCGGCGCAGAGGTCGAGCACGTGGTCCCCCTCCTGCGGGTCGAGGACCGCGACGACCGCAGCGGATCCCCGGCTCTGCGGCGTCAGCTCGCCGGCGGCGATCGCCGCCGGGACGCTCTCACCGGTGCGCCCCTCGACGACGATCGACTCCGGCGCGGCAAGCGGCCAGTCAACCGCCGGCGCGCGAGCCTCCACCCCGGCCTCGGCGAGCCGGGCGAGCATCGCCTCGCGGTCGGTCCGCAGGGCGTTTACCCGCATCGCCACCTCGGCCGGCTCGTTGCAGGCGGCGAGGGCGCCGCGGGCCGCCTCGGCTCCCAGCTCCTCCCACCACATCTCCGCCAGCCACTTCGGGGCCGAGTCGGCGACCGCGGCGGCGGCCGGGGTCGAATCGTCGTCGAGCAGCGTGGCGGTCAGCTGCGCCCGCTCGCGGATCGCCCGCCGCAGGACCGCGTTGGCGAAGCCGGCGGCGTGGGCGGCTCCCGCCGACTTGACCAGCTCGACCGCCTGGTCGACGGCGGCGTGGTCGGGGGTCGCGTCGGCGAAGAGCAGCTCGTAGAGGCCGAGGCGGAGCGCCGCCAGGACCGGAGGATCGAGCAGCCGGATCGAGCGGCCCGCCAGCTTTTCGATCGCGACGTCGGCGGTGCCGCGCCGCTGGACGGCGCCGTAGGCGAGGCGCTGGGCCTGGGCGCGGTCACGGCCGGAGAGGGCGAGGCGGTCGGCCTCGGCGCGGAAGGCGCGCTCGGTGAAGGCCCCGTCCTCGAACGTGGCGCGGATCGTCGCGAAGGCGAGGGCGCGGGCCGGGGAGACGCGCCCGGGGGCGGCGCTCAAGAGCCCGGCAGCGGGTGGCCGCGCAGGTAGGCGTCGGCGGGCATCGGCTTGCCGCCCGGCGGCTGGACGAGTTCGAGACGCAGCGATCCCTCGGCGGTGCCGAGGAGCAGGGCGCCGTCGCGGGCCTCGAGCTCCCCGGGCTCGACCCGCTCAGCGACCGCGTGCGCGCGGCGGACGCCGAGCCGCTCCTCGCCCGGCAGCTCCAGGTAGGCGCCGACGTGCGGGGTCAGCGCCCGGACCTTGGCCGCCAGCTCGGCGGCGGGACGATCGGGGTCGAGGCGGCGCTCGCCCGGCTCGATCTTCTCGGCGTAGGTGACTCCAGCCTCGTCCTGCTCGGCGAACTCCAGCGCTCCTTCGGCCTGCAGGTCGAGGGCGCGGACGAGGAGGTCTCCACCGAGCGTCGCCAGGCGCGCGGCGAGCGACTCGAAGTCCTCCTCGGGGTCGAGCGCCGTCTCCTCACAAAGCGCCACCGGGCCGGAGTCGAGCCCCTCGGTCAGCCGCATCACGCAGACGCCGGTCTTCTCGTCGCCGGCCATGATCGCCCGCTCGATCGGCGCCGCCCCGCGCCAGCGCGGCAGCAGCGAAGGATGAACGTTCAGCATCGGCAGCTCGGAGAGCAGCGGCTCCCGGATCAGCTGCCCGAAGGCGCAGACGACGACGGCCTCCGGCGCGGCGGCCCGAATCCGCTCCAGAGCCGCCTCCTCGTTGACGCTCTCGGCCTGCAGCAGCTCGATCCCCAGTTCGGTCGCCGCGATCGCCGCCGGCGGCGGCTTCACCTTGCGGCCGCGGCCCTGGCGGCGGTCGGGCGGGGTGACTACGAGACTCGGGCGGTGGGGCGAGGCGGCGAGGCGGCGCAGCACGGTGGCGGCGAAGTCCGAGGTGCCGAGATAGGCGGTCCTCACGCGTCGGTGCGGGGCTCGCGCAGCTCGTCGGCCTCGTCGATCTCTTCCTCCGAGGAGGGGCTGTAGCTCTCGCCCGCCCGCAGCGCCCGCAGCGCCGCCTTGCGCTGTTCGCGCGGGGTGCGGTCGAGGATCAGGACGCCGTCGAGATGGTCGATCTCATGCTGCAGGACCCGGGCCTCGAGCCCGGCCGCCTCGATCGCGATCGGCTCGCCCTCGGCGTCGCGGCCGCTGAAGCGCGCGTAGAGCGGGCGCTCGACGTCCATCGAGACCCGCGGCAGGCTGAGGCAGCCCTCCTCGGCGACGGCCATCTCGGCCGAGAGCCACTCGACCTCGGGGTTGACCAGCGCGGTCGGCTCGCTTTCCGGCCCGGCCTGGAAGACGAGCAGGCGGCGGAGGACGCCGAGCTGGGTCGCGGCGAGGCCGATGCCGAGGCCGTCCCTCATGATCGAGACCATCCGCTCGACCTCGGTGCGCAGCTCGGGGCCGAAGTTGACGACCGGCGAGGCCTTGCTCTTCAGCACCGGATCGCCGAACTTGACGACGTGGGCGAGCGCCGCTTCGCGCCGCTCCACCATCTCCACTTCGAGCCGCCGCTCCTCGGCGTCGCGCTCCTCGGTCTTCACCTCGTCGCTCATCGGCACGTGAGTCTAAAACGCCTCTGCGCCTACTGCGGATCGACGTCGACGCCGATCGAGACGTCCTTCAGCGAGCGGTCGGCGGCGCGGCGCTCGACGACGTCGCGCACCGCGGCGATCACCCCGGCGCGGTCGTCGGCCTTGATCAGGATCCGGCGCCGGTGGCGGTTGCGGACGCGGAACATCGGCGCCGGCCCGAGCAGTTCCGAGCCGGCGGGAAGCTCGCGGTCGAGCTCCCGCGCCACCGAGATCGCGGTCTGGTCGAGCTTCGGCTCGGCTTCGGAGGAGAGGTTGATCCGCGCCAGGTGGGAGTAGGGCGGGTAGTGGAGGACGCGACGGCGCTCCAGCTCGACCTCGAGGAAGCCGGCGGAGTCGTGGCGCGAGGCGTGCTCGATGCTCGAGGCCTGCGGCGCCAGGGTCTGGACGATCACCTCTCCCCCGGCCTCGCCGCGGCCGGAGCGGCCGGCGAGCTGGGCGACCATCGCGAAGGTCCGCTCCTCGGCGCGGAAGTCGGGGAAGCG
>Ga0268266_10002391_pt1 | contig 20248 bp, 19 predicted proteins | sample KBSS13metaG_FD_190356 | JGI IMG/M metagenome (GOLD analysis project Ga0268266, IMG submission 190356) | Switchgrass rhizosphere microbial communities from Kellogg Biological Station, Michigan, USA - KBS S1-3 metaG (SPAdes) (version 2) | ecosystem: Host-associated > Plants > Roots > Rhizosphere... | reverse complement strand
AGCTACCAGATCGATCTCGACAAGGTCGAGGCGATGATCACGCCCAAGACCAAGGCGATCCTGGTACCCAACCTTGTGGGCGGCGTTCCGGATTGGGACCGGCTGCGCGCCATCGCCAACAAGCACAAGCTCATCCTGGTCGAGGACAGCTGCGACACGCTGGGCGCGGAGCTGCGCGGCACGCCGACCGGCAAGCGGGCGGACATCACCGTCACCTCGTTCTCGATCTTCCACATCATCACCTGCCTGGGGAATGGCGGGCTGGTCGCGGTCGATGACGAGAAACTGTGGGACTGGGGGCTGATGGCCCGCGCCTGGGGCCGTTCATCGGAGAAATATCTGCACGGCACCAAGGTGAAGGACAGCGACGGCCGCTTCCTGGAGGACCTGGACGGCGTGCCCTATGACGGCATGTTCATCTTCGAGGATGTCGCGTACGGCTTCATCCCCAACGAGGCCGGCGCTGCCTTCGGGCTGGAGCAGCTCAACAAGCTGGAGCATTTCTGGTCGCTGCGCGACAGCCGGTTCCAGAAGCACGCCCAGTTCCTGAAGAAGCACCAGGATGTGTTCATCAGCGCCGATCTGCTCGACGGCGTGAAGACGAGCTGGATCTGCTACCCGGTCCAGCTGCGCCCCGAGCTCAATTGGAGCCGGCGCGACCTGCAAGTCTATCTGGAGGAGGCTGGGATTTTCACCCGCGTCATCTTCTCAGGCAACATCACCCGCCACCCGATGATGAAGGGCGTCGAATATCGCCGCGCGCCCGGCGGCTATCCCGTCGCCGACCAGATCATGGAGCAGGGCCTGATGCTGCCCTGCCACCCGACCATGACCGACGAGGACTGCGACTATCTCTACCAGGTCCTGGAGGAGTGGATCGCCAAGCAGCGCCGGAACTGAACAACCGCAACGCAATCGAGGGCTGCCGTCGCCCGCAACAGCGGGCGTCGGCACCTCATCAGAACGGGAGAAAACGTGATGAAGTCCGTCGTACAAATGACCGCAATCGGTCTCACAGGTTGCCTGCTTTCCGCTTTGCCGTTTGCGGTTTCAGCTCTTCGCGCGGAGCCGACGGCCTCGCAATTGGGCAAGTGGCGATTCAACGCGGCCGAGTCCAACCAAGGCGCCAACCCCAACCCGGTCATTGAGGCCACCCTCGACGTGCCGCGGGATGATGGAAACCATCTTCAGTTCCATCTGGTCGAGACGCTGAAGAACGGCGCGGAAAACGAGGTCAAATGGAATGGCGCCTATGACGGCAAGCCCAGAGCCGGCTCCGATGTCTACGCGGTTGGATATGCCCACACGTCTGCCGGCTGGAGCGACAAGTGGGAGATGACCGGCGGCCCGGCGAAAGGCATCAAGGGGTTCGACGAGTGCAGTCTGTCCGCCGACGGCAAGAAGCAGACCTGTCGCGGTGGGGTCGATGGCAGTCCGCCATCCTATACCCTGGTCTATGACAAGGTCGCTCAATAGCCATCGAGGAACGATCACCACCCGGGCGCTCCGCTCGGCGGGTCGTGTCCGGGTGGCCTCCGGCGTGAGTTCTCGCTCGGTCTCGAAATCTTAATTCTCGATCTAAAGGAGAAATCATGACGAACGGAGTACCCTACGGCCGCAGGCTCGATATGGACTTCATGTTTACGAAGCTCCAGGTTCACGATCTGGAGAAGGCTGCTGCGTTCTTCACATCTGTGTTCGGGCTGATCGAGATGCATCGGATGGAGGCCGCGATTGCCGGCCGGAAGGTCACAGAGGTCGTCTATCAGCCGACCTATGAGGGCGGCCCGATGTTCATCCTGGCCAAGTTCCACGACCGGCCGGCCGCGTCGAACGACGAACTGATCCTTGGGTTCGCGACCAAAAACCTGGAAGAGGCGCTTCAGCGGTGCGAGCGGTCGGGCGGGCGAATTGTCGAGCCCATCCAGGGTTCGCCGGGCGGAATGCGCCACGCCTTCGTGGCGGATGCTGAAGGCCATCTGATCCAGATCAGCCAGGCATCGTGATCCAGGGCGCGCGCTATAGGGTGCGATCTGCAGTCGGCGTGGGGGTGACGGAGAGTTTATCCCCCGCATCGAACGAGCGCTGGCGATTACCCGAAGGTGCAATTGTCGTCGCCGCGGAAGTGGCGGCAGGCAACGGCGGCGATGCGCGGGTTCGAATCAACAGTCCGGCGGGCTGGTTGAGCGCGGCCGATCTTGAGCCGGCCGAACCGGCTCGCTCGCTTCGGCTGGATTTCCAGACCTTTCAGGAAAGGCACCGTGACGTGGTTCCCGGCGACCATTACGGGCTTGCGTTTCCCTTCACCCTTCAGATGGTCCACGAATGGGGCCCTGAATTCCTGACCGAGGCGTTTCGGGCTTCGGGCGTGATGTCGCCGGACAACCGTGTGACCGCGATCGTCGCATTCGAAAAGCTCACGCTTATGGGAGCATCGGAAAGGGCGTTCCTCACCATCGCTTATGAGAGGGCGGAGCCGGCCCTGCAGACCGAGCTATTCGTTAAGGTCCCGCCAGCAGATCCCCATCACAAATTTGGCCTTTCGGCGTCGTCACATGGCGAAGTCGAGATGCTCCGCCTGTCGCGCTCGGGTGCGCTCCCGGTGACGATACCCAAATATTACTACGGCGATTTCTGCTCACAGACCTCGAACTACCTGCTGATCACCGAGCGCATCCCCTACGGCGTTCCGCCGGTCGAGCCTGCTTATCGCAAGGGCAGCGATCATCTGATTCCCGACATCGAGGCCCATTACCGGGCGCTCGCTCAAGCGTTGGCCCGATTGGTGGCGGCTCACAAGATAGGGACATTGGGCCACGAGGTCGAAACCGCCTTTCCCTTTCCGCGTGCCGCACGACGTTTCGATCCAATTCCGGAAGCCGAGGCCAAGATCGACACGTTGATCGACTTTGTCGGGCGCATTGCTCCGCAACTGTTCGTCAAGGCCGGGACAAACCCCGAATTTCTTAGACGCTGGCGGGCGGATCTGCTATTGGGGCTCGAGTACAAGGACGCAGTCATTGCCTATTTGCACGGCGATGTGGATTACACGGGTCTTTGCCACCCCAATCTCAACATCGATAATGCCTGGTACTGGCGCGACCAAGCCGGCACACTGCAGGTCGGTTTGCTCGACTGGGGCGGTGTCGGGCAAATGAGCATCGCCCAAGCGCTGAGCGGGATGCTGATGATGCCTGACCCTGACAGCTATGTGCGCCTGGTCCATGACGTCATCTGCACTTTCATTACCGAGTACGAGCAGAAGAGCGGCCTGGCCCTCGATCCGGACGAACTCCTGTTCCAGTATCGCGCCTCGGTTTTCTCGACAGCCATTTGTACGATCCTCAGCATTGTCGTGGGTCACCTGTCCCGCTTTTCCGAAACTGACTACCGCTCGATGAAAGATCGATTCGACCCGCGGATTCAGGAAAGCGGGCTTGGCGCCGCAATAATCTGGATCGACAACATGCTTCGTGATTGGCTGGAACCGATCACGCCAGGCGATGCCTGCCGGAGCATCGTAGCCCGGGTGGGCTGACAGTCATCTTAGGGGACCGCAAGGCCCTACCATCGGCAGCCAGCTCCAACTATCCTTTCGTCATTGCTAGACAACGGGTTCGATTCTGGAACGTGCAGCGGCCGATAGTAGGGAGACCGCCGACATGACGACGGTAGTGACCGCTGCTAAACGAGGGCGGCCGGTCGAACGGCAAAAGATGGAGCATGTTCTCGCCGTCGCCACGGAGGAATTCGCGAAGCGCGGCTATCGCGCCGTGACCATGCGAGATGTGGCCCGCCTGGCCGACGTGTCGACCCGGACCCTGTATAATCGATTCGAGGACAAGCTATCGCTCTTCACGGCCTGCATCGATGCGGGGGCGGGGGCGTTTCCCAGCCTAGACCTCTCCTATGAAGGGGATATCAGGGGACAGCTCGTGAGTTTCGTTTCGGCGGTAAACAGCCATCTGTCCGCCGAACCAAATCTCCATATGGGCGTCCTGGTCTATCGCGAGGGTCCCGATTTTCCGGAGATCCGCAGGGCGGCCAAGCAAAACCAGGAGACCTATCTGCTGCGTCCGCTGGCCCGTCTCCTGCGCGCTGCTGGCCTTGAGAACAGCAAGGACGACAAGAAGGCCGTCGTGTTTCTCAACATGGCGACCTCCCAGTGGCAGCGGCGCATCATCTTCGGCGATCCCCCGATGAGCGCCGAGGAGATCGCGGCGCACGCCGAACTGGTGACGGATCTCTTCCTCAACGGCGCTTAAGGCGGCGGCGGATCCGAGGATCCGCCGCAACTCGTTTTCCATCCTCCTGCGTAGCGACCGGCCCGGCTTAGATCGCGTGTCGAATGCCATCGTCTGCTCGGTCGGCAGGCGGCAAAATATTCTCAACATGACTGCCTTGAATAAATGCACCGAATGTTGTACTAAATCGCGACGCCCGCACGAATGTTGCGGCGATCCAATCAAGCGTTGCGGAGGAAACCATGCCCGAAGGGGAAGCCATGATCAGCCGGGAGCGTGCGCCGACGCTTGAGAGTGCGATGGCTGCGCTCGATCCGGTGGTGGCTCTGCTCAGTCTGGTCCAGATCACGGGCGATCGGACGCTTCTACACAAATACGGCCCGGCACTTGACGGAACCCAGAACCGGACCCGGGAGGCGTTCGTCGCCATCGAGGGCGAGCTGGCGCACGACGAAGCCGACGCAGGGCTGGCTGATGAGATCCGGGCACGCCTACTGACCGAGGTGAGGTCGGGCCGTATGCCGATCCTGCCCGATCTCGATCCGCCGCTGTTCCGGGAAATGGCGCGCCTGGCCCTGGGGCTGCAACTGCCGGAACTGTCGATGGAGCCGGCATTCCAACTCGCCGGTTTCACCACCGACACGCGCGTGCGCGTGCCCAAAAAGGTTCCGCCCGCCGATTTCAAGGTCCTGGTCGTCGGCGCCGGGATGGTCGGGATCAATGCCGCGGTCAAACTGCAGCAGGCGGGCTTCGACTATCAGGTCATCGAAGGCCTGAGCGGGGTTGGTGGGACATGGCTCGCCAATACCTATCCGGGTGCTGCGGTCGATACGCCGAGCCGGATCTACTCCTACTCGTTCGAGCCCAACGCGTCCTGGACGAAGTATTTCCCGAATGGGCCGGAGTTTCTGAAATATCTGAACCGGGTCGTCGACAAGTATGGCATTCGGTCCAAGATCGACTTCGACACCTGGGTTCGCGGCGCTGCCTGGGATGAGGCGCGCGAGGTCTGGACGTTGCGGACCGAGCGCGACGGGCAGGAGGTCGCGTACGAGGGCAATGTGCTTGTCGTTGCCGTCGGTCCGAACAACGGGCCGAAATATCCCGACGTCGAGAACATGGACGCCTTTGCCGGACCGATCATCCATTCGGCCGACTGGAACCACGGTGTCGACTTGGGGGGCAAACGTGTGGTGCTGGTTGGTGCCGCCTGCAGCGGCGTCCAGATCGCGAGCGCGATTGCCGATACGGTGGACGACCTGACGATCGTCATGCGTCAGCCCGAATACATGATCCCAAATCCTCAGGCTGGCCAGGAGGTTGATATCCTTGAGCGCTGGGCGATGGAGAACATCCCGTTCGTCGCGCAATGGAAGCGCCTGCAGGGCCTGTCGAGTTCCCTCCAGGACATGCGGGGGATGATCATGATCGACCCCGAGCATCGCGCCCGGACGGGCGGCGTTGCGCCGCTCAACGACGGCATTCGCGACATGTGCCGCAACTACATCAAGAGCCAGTTCCCGGACGACCCTGGAATGGTGGAGGCACTGACGCCCGATTACCCTGTCTTCGCCAAGCGGCCGATCCTCGACTGCAGCTTCTTCGACACCCTGAAGAAGCCCAACGTGCATCTCATAAAAGGCGCTTTGGCGTCATTCGACCGGGATGCGGTCGTCCTCGCGGACGGTGCACAGGTTCCGTGCGACGTCGTTCTGCTTGCCACCGGCTACAACATGTTCTGGGGCACGCAGTTCGAGATCAAGGGGCGCGACGGCAAGACGCTTCGCGAGACCTTTTCGCCGGCGCCGTTCACTTACGAGGGCATGTTGGTGCCGGGCTTTCCGAATTTCATGCTCGCCGCCGGCCCGTACAGCCATCTGGTCGCCAATCACGCCGTACTGAGCGAGCAGCAGATCCACTATCTGGTCGAACTGCTCCAGACGATGGTGGACGAGGATCTCGCCGCGGTCGACGTGACCCGGGAAGCGACCAGCGCCTTTCTGGAGGATGTCGAGCACGATCTCGCCAATACCACTTGGGTCAATAAGGGCTCGGCCAACGGGTACTACCGGCATCCGAGCGGCAAGGTCGTGCTGGCGATCCCGCGACACAACTCCCGCATCTGGCACAACCTGCGCCGCCCCCGCATGGGCGATTTTGGAGTCACCAAACGTCACGACGCGGAGCCGGAAGTCGAGCGGACGCTCGAGGCGCTGTCGATCTGAGCCCACCGCCGGCGAGACATCGCGCCCTGTTTCCAGTGCTGCTTAACGAGGAATTGGGCCAATGGCATATAAGATCGACGCTGACGGTACGGTCGACCTGGGGCGCATCCGCGTCCCGGTGCCGGCCACAGTGAGCCACGAAGCGCGTGCCTACCTGGCGAGCCCTCCCTGGGTCGATGCGCCACCCTCGGACGAGGTGCGGGCGATGTGGGAGTCGCGCGCCGTCGTTGACGCATCGCTTGCCGAACTCAATCGCTATGCGCGCAAGCTCTTTCCGGTTTCCATCGAAGAGATCCAGATCCGCGGCGTGCGCTGCCATCTGGTGAAGCCGGTCGAGAGCGTCGCACACGACGACGGTCGCCAGCCCATATTGATCAATATGCATGGTGGTGGCTTCGTCATGGGCTCCGGCTCGCTCGTCGAGGCGATCCCGATCGCTAATCTGAGCGGGATACCGGTGATTTCCATCGACTACCGGCTCGCGCCGGAGCATCCCTATCCGGCGGCAATCGAAGACATCCTTGCCGTCTATCGTGAGGTGCTGGGGCACCACGCGCCCGGGGATATCGGAATTTACGGATCCTCGGCGGGCGGCTTCCTGACCGGTCAGACCGTCATGCATCTGAAGCGCGATGGATTGCCCCTGCCGGCCTGTCTCGGGATATTCACTGCCGGCGGCGATCTCTCCGACCTGGGCGATTCAGCCCGTCTCTTTACCCTCAGCGGTTTCTGGGGCGAGCCGATTTTGCCCAGCGATCACGACCTCAGCGAAATACGGGCGTATGTCGGCGATGCCGAGATCACGAGCCCGCTGCTCTCTCCAGCGCGCGGCGACCTTTCGAGCTTTCCACCGACGCTCCTGATAACGGGTACCCGCGATGCTCTGCTGAGCGGCGCCGCGTCGCTGCACCGCGCATTGCTCCGCGCCGGTGCCGATGCCGATCTCGTCGTCTTCGAGGCGATGCCTCATTCCCACTGGTACAATCTCAGACTTCCGGAGGCGCGCGAAGCCCTGGACATCATGGTCCGCCATTTCCGCAGACATCTGAGCGCCGAGCGGAACTGAGATGCAGGCGATGACGCTTTCTGGCAAAGTGGCGATCGTGACCGGCGGCGCCAGGGGCGTGGGGAAGGGGGTTGCGGCGGCGTTCGTGAAGGCCGGCGCCAGTGTTCTGATCGTCGATCGCGATGCGGAACTGGGCCGTAGCACCGAGGCCGAGCTCAGCATCGGCGGCGGCCAAGCCGTTTTCCTGCCCTTCGATCTGTCCCGGCACCGCGAACTTCAGGACATTGTCGATGCCGCGATAGGCCGCTTCGGTCGCCTGGACACGCTGGTGAACGTGGCTCAGGCGGCGCAGCTCCTCCCCATCGCCGAGCTCACCGACGAGCGATGCGGCTGCCGTTCGATACCGGCTTCTGGCCGACCTTACTCCTGATGCGGGCAGCCTATCCGCATCTGGTGGAGTCGCGGGGGGTGCGTCATCAATTTCGGAACAGGCGCCGCCTTCGACGCAATCCCCGCTCACGGTCCCTATGCGGCAGCGAAAGAAGCAATCCGGGCCGTCTCCAAAGTCGCCGCGAGCGAGTGGGGACCTGACGGCATACGGGTCAACGTCATTTGTCCGTTTGCGAATTCGCCGGGCGTGCAGGCCTGGGCAGATCACGCGCCAGCGGACTGCGAGACCCAGCTCCAGAAGGTGTCGCTGCGGCGGATCGGGGACTGCGAAAAGGATATCGGCGCCGCCGCAGTCTTCCTGGCCAGCGACGCGGCAGCCTACGTGACCGGTCAGACTCTCATGGTCGATGGGGGGCAAACCAAGGCGTTCTGAAACGCTCGCTCTGCATCGCCGTGCATGGGTGACGGACGGAAATCTTCGAAAGCAGAGCTGGGAGGAAGACTGTGTCGATGGGAAGACTGGCAGGCCGCGCTGCGGTGATTACCGGTGCCGGCGATGGCATCGGCCGTGGCATGGCGCGCCGCTTCGCCCGCGAGGGCGCCTCTGTCCTAGTGGCGGAATTCAACCCGGTGACCGGGGTTGCGGATCGCCAATTGTCGTTTGGCTTTTGTGTCCGGCGTCATGGTTCGGTCGGTGTAAGTCCAAGACAATGCGGTTTCCCCTCCATTGGCCGTCGCGACCGTGGAGATGACCCCGCAGGCCATCTACGCGTACTTGAAGTATCAGATATTGGGGCGCGGAATTTGGTGGACCGGAAAACGGCACCATTTCCTTGCAGCGGCGCTATCGCGCGCCAATCCATTATTCGCTGCGTGCTTCCGGAGCGCGTTGGGGAAGAGTGTGACCGTGAGGCGAGACCTCAGCGGTCTGAGGATGAATTTACTGTCCAGTCTGGAGAAGCTCATGCCTTTGGATAACGGATTCGGTGCTCGGGCCACGCTGCCCATCACCGACCACGCCGCGCTACGTGGGGCCCTTGAGGCGGGCAATCTCCAGACGTTGCTGATGGTGTATGTACATATTTCGCGCGACGAGGAATTGCTCGACCGGTTCGCCCGGTACCTGACCAACCCCTATGCGGCGCCGTCCGATCTTCCAGACGGCCTCGTTCAGGAGCTCCGCGAAAAGCTCTTCGCGCTGCTGACTCAAGACCCGCCGCCCACTATCGAACCGCTCCCAGCCGATCTCATGCAGCGGATGATGAGCGTTGGCGTCGCCGAGCCCGTGGCCGACGAGTTTATTCCCCTCATGCTGGAACAGGCGGGCTTCGAAGCGCCACCATCACGGCTGTCGCGGGCCGGCAGGAAGACCCCTCCCGCCGACTTCAAGGTCCTGGTGATCGGCGCCGGCATGGCGGGTTTGGCTGCGGCGATCAAGCTCGAGGACGCGGGATATAAATTCGAGATCGTCGAGAAGAATCCCGAGGTTGGCGGTACCTGGTACGAAAACGTCTATCCCGGGGTCGGTGTCGATACGCCGAGCCACTTCTACTCCCTGTCTTTCGCGCAGTATCCGGACTGGAACAACTATCACCCCCGCGGCCGCGATATGCAGGCCTATCTGGTCGGCGTGGCCGATCGGTTCGACCTTCGGCAGTACATTCGCTTCGGCACGCGCGTTCAGGGCATGCGCTGGGACGATTCCCGAAAGCTCTGGGCCGTCACTATCGTCGACGCCGACGGCGAGCACATCGTCGAAGCCAACGCCGTCATCAACGGCCATGGTCCGGCCAACCGGTGGAAGCTCCCGGACATTCCGGGCATCGACAGCTTCCAGGGGCCGGCGATGCATACCGCCGACTGGGACCCGAGCATCGACCTCAAGGGCAAGCGCGTCGTCGTGATCGGTACCGGCGCCAGCGGCGCCCAGGTCGTGGCGTCATTGGCCAGTGAGGTGGCGCACCTGACCGTGTTCCAGCGCTCGAAGCATTGGGTGATGAAGAATCCGGAATATGTGAATGACGTCACCGAGCCGGTGAAGTGGGCGCTGAACCACGTGCCGCAATACATGCCGTGGTTCCGGTTCCGTGCTTTCTGGTTCGCCTCCGACGGCCTCTACAAGTGGGTCAAGATGGACCCCGCCTGGGAAGGCAACGACCTGGCCATCTCACAGGCGAACGAAGATGCAAGGCAATATGCGCTGGCCGGCATGGCCAGCGTCCTCGGCCACCGGCCCGACGTGCTCAAGAAGATCACCCCGGACTTCCCGATCTTCAGCAAGCGCATCGTGCTGGACGCCGGCTATCTGGCGGCGCTCGGCCGCGACAATGTCGATATCGAGACCGGCGGCATCGAACGCATTGTCGAAGACGGCGTCGTGACGAAGGACGGACGTACGGTTCCGGCCGATGCGATCATCTTCGCCACCGGGTTCAGGATGGCCAAGATGTCGGGCGATCTTGAGATCGTCGGCCGGGACGGGCGCAGCCTCGGGGAGGAATGGGGCGACGAGGACCCGCGCGCCTATCTCGGCACGGCAATGGAAGGGTTTCCGAACCTGTTCTGGGTGGTGGGGCCCAACAGCGTGCCGAATCATGCAGGCGGCCACAACCTGATCGTCGAGGGTCATATCCATTACATCGTCGAGACCCTGGACATGTTGGTGGAAAAGGGTGCCCGCGCGATCGAGCCGACCAGGGAGGCGTTCGACGCCTACAACCTTCAGGTCGATGGAGATCTCAAGACGATGGTATGGTCGCACCCTCGGGCGCGCAGCTATTACCGCAACAGCAAGGGGCGCGTTTACATGTCGTGCCCGTATCGGCTGGTCGACATGTGGACCCTGCTGCGCGAGCCTAAGCCGGAGGACTACGTTTTCCACTTCCCGGGCGGCAATAAGGTGCGTGCGGGATGAGCAGCCCATTCAGCTTCACCAAGATCATCGTCGCGGACGTCGACCGCCTATACGGCTTTTATCACGACGTGTTCGGGCTAGCGCAGATCAAGCGGGTCCGACAAGGCGTCGGCGAGACCGAACTCGACGAGATCATCATGGGACAGGCGGGCGCGGGCTATTCCGGCCCCGGCCTTGTCATCCAGCGCTATCCCAACCGGCCGGTTCCGGCTCGCGGGGAGACGACGCTGGGCTTCATCGTTTCCGATATCGACCAGACGATCGAAACAGCCGTCGCGGCCGGCGCGGTTATCGACCGGCCCCTCCGGACCGCGCCCGAGCATGGCATCCGGGTGGCCTTCATCAAAGACCCCGACGGCCATCTGATCGAGATCGTCCAGATGAGCGAACGTCAGCAATAGGAGTGCATCGTGAGCACAGCGAATATCCTAAAGCCCACCGCCGAGCCGCGGATCATCGAAGGAGCCTACACGGCCGACCAGCACCGCCGCATGTTCGACCTGGTGCGGCGCAACGGGCCCTGGACGCTCATCCTGTCGCAGCATTTCAAGTCACCGGATGAGGTCATTGCGACCACTTCGGGCAGCCTTCCGGAAGGGGTTAAGGCGACCTGGGACATGTTCCTGTCGCCTGTCTTCCGCGGCTACTTCGCGCAAGGCCATACCTGTCTGCATCCCGAGATCGAGGATTGCTTCTACAATCCCAAGTTCCTCGATCTGGTGCGCGGCTATTGGAAAGCCGAATACGCTCGGCCGGAGAGCATGCTGTTCAACCTGCAGGGGCCATGCGGCGGGGCCGGTGCGCCGCATGTCGATGCCACCCGTTTCCGGGGGCTGAGCTTCCAGTCCACCCCCGTCTGGCTGATGAACATGATGGTGAAGTCCGGCCTGTTCAAACGCTGGCAGGCGAAGAAGGCACAGGTCATCGCCTGGTATTACCAGGGCAAGGTCGGCGGCGGCTTCAACTACTGGCCGGACGGGCCGCAGGGCGAGCCGCGCCAGATTCACGCGCCGATGTGGGGGCGTGCTGTCGTGGTCGAGAACGAGATGATGTACCACACGGCCCAGTCCAACGGTCCGTCTTCGATGCGTCGGCCGCAGGGTCTCGCCATCAATTCCATGATCGGCGCCGACCCCGGCTCGCTGGATGGCTGGCAGATCACGACCGCCGGGCAGGTCATCCAGCAACTCCCGGCAGAGGAGATGCGTTTCCTCATCCATTGGGGGGCGGACATCTTCATGGATTACCAGGAGCTGAAGGTCACCCTCGACCACACGGACGATATCGGCCATGAGCGGATTTTCGATATCTTCATTTCCGACCTGCGCAAGCGCGGCGAAACCTTTCCGCTGCCCGCCGACCCGTTGACCGATCAGGCCTTCATCCGGCTGCTGACCCGCGTCTACGATCCTGGCCTTCCGGCGATTTTCCCGCCCGAGCCCGACGAAGACCTGATCGCCGCGGAATAGAAAAGGAGACCGACCTTATGCCCTACAGCATCGACGCCGACGGCACTGTAGACCTGGGCGGAACGCGTGTGCCGGTTCCGGCCACCGTCAGCGAGCAGGCGAGGGCGTATCTGGGGGCATCTCCCTGGGGCGACGCGCCGATGCCCGAAGGCCCGACGGCGATGTGGGAGTCGCGCGCGGCGGTGGATGCGGTGATGCTTCAGCTCAACGACATCACACGCGCGGCTTTCCCGGTCGAGATCGAAGAGATTTCGATCCGCGGTGTGCGCTGCCACTTCGTCAAGCCGCTGGAGCCCAAGTCGTTCGGCGACCGGCGGCCGGTACTGATCAATATGCATGGCGGCGGCTTCGTGATGGGATCGGGCGCGCTGGTCGAGGCGATCCCGATCGCCCACCTCACCGGCATTCCGGTCATCTCGGTCGATTACAGGCTTGCGCCCGAGCATCCGTTCCCCGCAGCGACCGACGATATCGTGGCGGTCTATCGGGCGGTGATGGAGCATCACGGGCCGGGCGATATCGGCATCTACGGCACCTCGGCCGGCGGCTTCCTGACCGGGCAGACGGCGATGCGCCTGAAGGTTGAGGGCCTGCCGCTGCCGGCCTGCCTTGGCATCTTCACCGCGGGCGGCGATCTCAGCGATCTCGGCGACAGCGCCCGCATTTTCACCTTGAGCGGTTTCTGGGGCGAGCCGATCCTGCCGACGGACGACGCGCTGAGCGAAATCCGGGCCTATGTCGGCGGCGCGGACATCAAAAGCCCGTTGGTCTCCCCCGCCCTGGGCGACCTCTCCGGCTTTCCCCCGACGCTGCTGGTGACCGGGACGCGGGACGCCGTGCTCAGTGCCACCGCCTCGATGCATCGCGCGCTGCTGCGTGCCGGCGTCGATGCCGACTTGGTCGTGTTCGAGGCGATGCCGCACGCGCACTGGTACAACGTCCATATGCCGGAAGGCCGCGAAGCGATCGACATCATGGTGCGCCATTTCCTGAAATGGCTGACGTAGAACCCAGCGCCGTTCATAATTCGGTTGCTTGGATACGGTAGAGCAGGGGGGAACGATGCGGATCATCGATGTCGACAGCCATTTCCATGAGCCGCTCGACTGGTTCGAAAACGCGAATCCGGCGCTGGCGGCCAAGCTGCCGCGGATGAGCGCTGCCGAGCAGCTGATCGACATCGTGGTCGGTGATCTGTTCTCCTCCGTGCCGCCGGCGCTCAGGCCCGATCCGCTGGCGCTGGTGCCGGACTATATCCGCGACAGCTATGAGAAGTTCCTGGCGGGTGGCGACCCGCCGCAGGTTTCGATCGATGCCGGAGCATTCCTGCCCGCCGCGCATTCTCCCGAACCGCGCTTGGCCTGGATGGATGCGCGCGGCATCGACAAGCAGATCATACTGCCGTCCAACGGCTATCACCCATACCGCCATGCAATGCGCAACGCGCCGGAGCTCGCGCTGCAGACGCTGGAAACCTACAACCGCTGGGCGACCGACCGGGTCCATGGCTACACCGACCGGCTGATCCCGGCGGCGGTGGTCGACCTGCTCGATGTCGATTGGGCGGTGGCCGAGATCACCGCCATGCGCGCCCGCGGCGCCCGGGCAGCCTTCGTGAAGGCCGATCCGCACGACAATAAGGCGCTGAACCATCCCGAATTCGAGCGGTTCTGGGCCGCGGCTGCCGACCTCGGCGTCGCGATCCTGTTCCATGTCGGCGGCGGCCGCGCGGCGATGCATCCGGGCTGGGCCAATAACGGTGGGGACATGACGGCCTTCTACCGGCTTGCATCGCTCTCGCGCAGGCTCGTGCCGCAGCTGGCGCTGGGCGCCATGATCTTCGGCGGCGTGCTCGAGCGGCACCCGAAGCTCCGCATCATTGTGCAGGAGCTGGGGATCGACTGGCTCCCCGACTTCCTGATGACCATCGACCTGGAGGCCGACAACAGCCGCCCGCGCCTGCTCAGCTTCGCGCCCTACACGCTGCCGCTGAAGCCGTCGGAGTATGTTCAGCGCCAAGTCCGCGTCTCTGTCGTCCACCAGCAGGATCTTTTGAGGCCGACCATCGACCAGGTGCCCGAAGGCCTGATCGTGTTCTCGTCCGATTTTCCGCACATGGAAGGCAATCAGGAAGCGGTGGCGCTCTATGACGCGCAGCTTGGCGGTATGCCGCCTCAGGCACGGGCAAGCTTCTTTGGCGGCTCGGCCGGGGAATTCCTCGGAATTTGAACGGGCAGGCGTGCCGGCAGTGGACGCCCGAGATTCGTCATAGCGATTGAAACTAACGTCCGGTCGATCGGGCAGGATCGGCAAGGCCGTTGGCGTTGTTGCCGTCTTTCCTTGGATGAACTAGCATTCACCTAATAGATTAGGGTACAACTAATCATATCCCTTGAGGGTTTGGCTTCATGGTGCGCGTGTGAAGAGCCGTGCCGACGACGTTAGGTGAACGGCCCGAATGGATCTGCGCTCGCTTCGGTACTTCGTTGCTGCGGCCGAAACTGAAAACTTGACCCGTGCTGCCGAGCGGCTGCACGTCGTTCAGTCCGCGCTCTCGCATCAGATCAAGTTATTGGAGGGCGATCTGGGGGTGGCGCTGTTCGCGCGGCATGGACGGCGCATACAGCTCTCCGAAGTCGGCAAGGTATTCCTCGAGGGAGCCCACGGGATTCTCGCTGACGTCGAGCGGACCCGGCAGCGCACGAAACGGGCTGCCGCAGGCCATACAGGCGTGCTCCGGATCGGTTTTCAATCGGTTGCCTGTCGCAATCAGCTCCTATCCACGTCTCTTTTTGGTTTTCGCGAGCGTTTTTCCGAGGTCGAGCTGAAGCTCTCGCCGTTGACGGCGGCCAAGCTGTTCGACCTTCTCCTCGAAGGCGACATCGACGCCGGCTTCCTGCATTTGCCGCGCCAATGCCAGGAACTCGAGGCGATTTGTTTCGATCGCAACGACTGGTTGCTGGCACTTCCGAGCAATCATCCGCTCTGCGCGGCGGAGCGTCTCCGGCTGAGCGATCTGACCGACGAACCCTTTGTCTGGTTACCGAGAAGCGTCGCGCCGCTCCTGTGTGACCGGATGGCCGATGCCTGGGCATCGAAGGGGTTTTCTCCGCGCATCGTGCAGGAGGCCTTCGACGAGGTCATGATGGTGAATCTTGTGTCGGTCGGCATGGGGCTCTGCTTCGTCATTGACTCCGCGCAAGGCAATTGGCCGAATCACATGGTGACCTTTCGCAAGGTCGAGGATTTCTCCTTGCCCCTCGAGATGTGTTTCTGCTGGCGGCGCGACAATCATTATCCGCCTTTGCTGCGCCTGTCCGAGATTGTGGCAGGCGAACTCACAGGGCGAGGAGACGGCGGGCAGGGCTGATCTAATTTTTCGATCAAGAGTGCTGATAGTTTCATTTCCGTCGAAGACGGCAAATTGGGATAGATGCCAGCGGCCCGATCAAAGGCGTAGCTTGGACTGGCCATGTACAGCGCGGCCACCCTTTGGCCGGCGACCATCCGGAAGGTCGGAGAAGGCGCACTGAGATGATCGATCCGGGCGGCCCCGACTGTCTATTTGCACAGTCTGATTGATACAATTGCTGAGTTTTTTGCCTATGGTCGAATTCTGCTTCAACGCCTTCAATCAGTCTCGGTATGTCGGGGGTAAGGTCGATCTTCCAACGCAGATCGATGCCGCTGCCGCGGCAGGGTTCAAATATTTCGGTCCCGACATGTATTCGCTGCGAGCCTGGCTCGCCGATGGTCATTCGCTCCAGATGCTATCTGACCGTCTTGCCATGCACGATATGCGGTGCTGGGAGATTGCAGCCGGATTGATGTTGGTGGACAGGCGTGGAGCCGTTGCCACCGCAACGGAGCTCGCCTCTGTCGCTTCGCAGCTTCAGCCGATCTGGGTACAGATCAATGTCGGGACAGCCGTCGACTGGGAAGCCAAGGTCGCGCTTTCGGATGTCTGCGACATTCTTCGCCCTGCGGGCGCCAAGGTAGCCATCGAATATCTTCCGTTTACCCCGCTGCGTTCCATCCCGGAAACATACTGGCTGGTGGGCCAGGTCGGGCTCGATCGCGCAGGCATTCTGATCGACTCTTGGCATCATTTTCGGGGTAGCGATGGCATCGCTGAGTTGGACGCTGTGCCGCTCGCCGCGATCGCCTATGTTCAATTCGACGATGCGCTGCCGGCGGTCTCGTCGGACCTCCAGGATGAAACGCTCCATCGCCGTACCTTTCCTGGCGAGGGTGAATTCGATTTGCGGGGATTCTGCGATCGATTGAAATCCAAGGGCTTTAACGGAACAGTGAGTGTAGAGGTGCTCAACGCCGGCTGGCGTGAGCGGGACATTTTTGAGTTTGCCCGCCGCGCCTATGAGACGAGCGCCGCATTTTGGTCATAGCTGGACCCGAACGACACGAGGAAATCGCAAAGCGCCTCGCGCCTCGGCGCGCAGACGCCCTTGCGTGGCGTGCGCCATGCCCGGAAAGATTTGGGAGTAGTGCATGATCGGCAATCGTTTGATGGGCAAGGTGGTCATTGTCGCCGGCGCCAGCAGCGGCATCGGCCGGGTGACGGCGCGACGTCTCGCGGAGGAGGGGGCAACATTGGTGCTCGCTTCGCCGGCGAAAGAGGCGGATGCGCTGGCACGGGTCGTAGGCGAGGTCAAAGAGCAGGGCGGTGTGGCGATCGCCATCCCGTTCGACGCCACCGACGAATCGTCTTCCCGGGCATTGGTTGAGACGACCAAGCAAGGCTTTGGCGGGATCGATGCCATCCACGCCAATTTCGCCGACCTCGGGATCATTTTCCAAGACACGGACGCAATTACCGTGTCGGATGAGGTTCTCGAGCGCACGCTCGACGTAAATTTGAAAGGGATGCTGCGGCTCACGCGTTACGGCGTACCGGCATTATTGGAGCGCGGCGGAGGCTCCATCATTTACACCTCTTCGATTTCATCCATCAGCGGAGAGGCGGTGCGTCCCTGCTATGCGATGGCGAAGGCGGGTCTGAATGCCCTCGTCCGGCACGTCGCCTCGCGCTGGGGTAAGCAAGGCATACGGGCTAACGCCATCCTACCCGGTTTCGTTCTGACCGAGGAAAATCGCGCGCGGGTGCCCTCGGACTTCCTCGCCCGAACGCTTGAAGAAACCCGATCGACCCGATTAGGCGATCCGGCCGACATTGCCGCCATGGTCGCTTTCTGCTCGCCTCGGATGAAGGCTCTTGGATCAACGGGCAGACGATCGCGATCGATGGCGGGGCGTCAATGCGATGAAGCGTCGGTTCTCGGTACAAGCATGATGATCGGAGGCGTTCGCCCGCGGGCGTTCTGAAAGCCGGCCATTTGAACACCACCTTGCCGAACATCTTGGCTGAACAGGACCTTGGTTTTGGCCGCGCGCAGCTCATTGAATGGCGCTGGCCGACACCGCTTGACGTCACTGCATGCGAGGAGAGCCATGCGGTCGAGCTTTCATTGCCGCCCTTCTCGACGGACGCGACGGCGAGCTTTCCGTTGCTCGAGGCCGATGGCAGTCATTTCGTCGGAAGCCTGTTCTACCGCCCTGCGGGGGTCACGATCCGAGCGCGCTCGATCGGCGGGCGCACCCGCGTCGTGCGCGTGGTCGCGGCGCCTGGCGACATCGCTGCCTACGTTTCCCCAGACAGGCGTTGGGCGATCGGAGAACTCCAAGCCTGCATGAATATCAAAGTGAAGCGCATGAGGGAGCTTCTGGCGCTGATCCACAAAGAGCTTGTGACGCCGGGTTTGGGCGCGGCCGAGCTCAGCGCTGCCTACGGAAAAGCCCTGCTGATCGAGTTGACGCGCTTCCTCGAAACGCCGCATGTGGCCGGCCCCGAGAGCCGCCTTGCCGCCTGGCAGTACCGCCGGATCTGCGAAAGGCTCGAGCAGGATGGGGCGCCTCCCACGGCCCACGAGTTGGCCGCACTCTGTAACCTCAGTCCGCGCCATCTGCTGCGCCAGTTCCGCAATCTTACCGGTGATTCCGTCATAGCCTATATCCAGAAAGCCCAGGTGAGGCGCGGCCAGCTCATGCTGGTCGGGGAAAGCGTCGCGCTGAAGGAGATAGCCGCCCGTCTGGGCTATGCCGATACCAGTGCCTTCACCAAGGCCTTCCGGCGCCATACAGGCGAGAGCCCCGGCAGCTTTCGCCGGCGGTGGCGAGGCATGACCGAAAATCTGCTCGCCTGAGGTCCCGTTTTCGTCGGGTTTGGACAATGTTGTCCGATGCGGACTGCGCCGAGCTTTTGCGGGTGCGCACCGGCCTCCCTAATCTTCCACGGACCATCAATCTGGGGAAGGGTTATGACGAAAGTGTCGGTCAATCTGGCCTTATGCTACGGCCATGCACGCTGCGAGGATATTTGTCCGGAGGTCTTCGCGACCGACACGGACGAGGGCAAATGCGTCATCCTCTCCGAGGTCGTTCCGGACCACCTTCTCGAAAAGGTCGAGCTTGCTGTCCTTAACTGCCCGGAACAGGCCTTGCGCCTCTCCGACGAAGTTGAGGCGGGGGCATCGTGACCGGATCGTTTTATCCGCCACCGCCGGACCATGTGCCGTCGGACCTGATCGTCGATTTCGATTTTTTCCACATTCCTCAGGGATATGAGGATCCGGCTGAGATCTGGCGCGATCTTGTCCGCCGTCGTGCGCCGAGCATCTTCTATACGCGCCGGAATGGCGGGCACTGGGTTTTCCTCAACTATGAGGACGTGGTCGAGGCGTATCGCAATTTCGACTCGTTCTCGACCTATCAGACGCCTGTTCCGCCCATGGAGCCTTTCCCCGTCGTGCAGCCGCAGGGGGTCGATCCCCCGGATCACTATGTCTTCCGGCATCTGCTTGGGCCGATGTTCACGCCTGCCGCCGTGCGCGGCATGACCGAGGAAATCCAGCGCAGGGCTAGCCGGCTGATTGCGACGTTCATGGACAAGGGGCGCTGCGACTTCATCGCCGACTATGCGAGCAAGCTCCCCACAAGCACTTTCCTCTATCTGATGGGGCTTCCCGAAGAGCGTCTGCCCGAGTTCCTCGAACTGGCTCATGTCTTCTTCAGAAGCACCGACGAGGCGACGCGGGCCGAAAACATCCAGCATATCTATGCGGTGCTGGACGAGCTGTTCACAGAGAAGCGGCGAAACCCGGGTGAGGACATCGCCAGCGCGATCGTCGCCGGCCGGGATCCGTCGGGTAAGGCGTTGCCGTACCAGGCTATTCTCAATTGCGGGTTTCTGCTCTTCGTCGCCGGGTTGGATACCGTGACCAACACGATGGCCTATATCTGGCGATATCTCAGCACCACGCCGCAGGCGCGTGCATATTTCCGCGCGAGCCTCGGCGAACCTGAGAGCATCTTGCGCGCGATGGAGGAGCTGTTTCGCATCAATGCCGTGTCGAACATCTTCCGGCGGGTACAAAAGGACTTCGTGTACAAGGGCATCGTGCTCAAACGTAACGATCGGATCGTGCTCCCCAACAATATTGTGAACAGGGATCCAGCCGTCTTCGAGAATCCCCAGCAGATCGACCTGGGGCGCAAGGTCAATACGCACGTCACCTTCGGCGTCGGGCATCACCGATGCCTTGGGTCGCATCTCGCCAAGCGGGAGGTGATGGTCACGATCCAGGAATGGTTCGCGCGCATACCGGATTTCAGCCTCGGCGCAGATCAGTCGGCGGTTGGTGCGTTCGGCGGATCCGTCATGGGATTCGAATCGCTCCCGCTGACTTGGGAGGTGTCCGCTTAGCGCATTGGGAAACTGGGCGCCTCACTGCGGACGGCGAGGCGCCTGGCGTCTCACTCTGCCGCCACCTGCTGTGCGTCGGCGTCGCGCGGGCGGTAGAACTGGGCGTACCAGGCCCGGGCCTCCAGGATCGGCCCGTCGCCGGCGCAGAGCAGCGGCCGTGGCGCCGGATCCTTGTTCTCCCAGATCTCGACGTCCTGATAGAAGGCGACCTTGCCCAGCT
>Ga0268266_10002390_pt1 | contig 20263 bp, 18 predicted proteins | sample KBSS13metaG_FD_190356 | JGI IMG/M metagenome (GOLD analysis project Ga0268266, IMG submission 190356) | Switchgrass rhizosphere microbial communities from Kellogg Biological Station, Michigan, USA - KBS S1-3 metaG (SPAdes) (version 2) | ecosystem: Host-associated > Plants > Roots > Rhizosphere... | reverse complement strand
GCACCCCGATGACGAATCGCTCGGCACGGGTGGGACGCTGGCCAAGTACGCCGCCGAAGGCGTGTCCACCTACCTGGTCACCGCGACCAGGGGCGAACAGGGACGCTTTTACGATGCGGTGGTGTCTCCGGGCGCTGACGTCGTCGGGCAGGCGCGTGAGTCGGAGCTGCTGGCCGCCGCGCGAGAGCTGGGCGTGAAGGACGTCCGGTTCCTCGACTATCCGGACGGCGGACTCGATCGGGTGGATCCGGCGCAGGCGATCGAAGCGATCGCCTGCCACATCCGCCGGGTCAAGCCGCACGTCGTGGTCACGTTCGGTCCGGATGGCGCGTACGGCCATCCGGACCACGTGGCGATCAGCCAGTTCACGACCGCCGCGATCGTCTGTGCCGCCGACGCGTCGCAGCCCGCGTCCGGCAACGCCGAGGCCCATCGGGTCGCGAAGCTCTATTACATCGCCTGGAGCCCGAAGAAATGGGCCGCATATGAAGCGGCGCTGAAGAAGCTCGTGTCCGTCGTGGATGGCGAGACGCGTCAGACCGTGCCGTGGCCGGAGTGGGCGATTACGACGGTGATTGACACGAGCGACGTCTGGCCGGTGGTGTGGCGGGCCGTGTCCTGCCACAAGACTCAGATGTCGATTTACAAAAAGCTCGAGGGCCTGTCCGACGCGCACCAGCGCTCGCTGTGGGGCACGCAGGAGTTCTACCGTGCCTTCAGCGTGGTCAATGGCGGCCGGGGACAGGAATCGGATTTGTTTGCGGGGCTTCGATGATACCTGTACTGGAGCTCGAAGAGCTCAGAGAGCGGAGGGCGCCGCTCGATATGCCGCCCGGCGAGTTCCGCGAGATCGGACACCGGCTCGTCGACCAGATTTCCGATCGGCTGGCGCGGATACCTGCTGGTCCGGTGACGCGAGACGAGTCGCAGAACGACGTCCGGCGGGCCCTGGGAGCCGAGCTCCCGCTTCCGGACGAAGGCGCCGATGCGGCTCGATTGCTCGGTGAGGCGACGGAGCTGCTCTTCGATCACGCGGTGTTCAACGGCCACCCGAAGTTCTTCGGCTACATCACGTCGAGCCCCGCGCCCATCGGTCTCTTCGGCGATTTCCTGGCGGCCGCACTCAATCAGAACGTCGGCGCGTGGCGGCTGGCGCCGCTCGCGACAGAGATTGAAGGGCAGACCACACGCTGGATTGCGGAGCTGATCGGCCTTCCAGCCGGTTGCGGCGGATTGCTGGTGAGCGGCGGCAACATGGCGAACAACGTGTGCCTGCTGGCCGCCCGTGCGGCCAAGGCGCCGTGGAACATCCGGCGCGAAGGCTTTCCGCGAGGCGGACGACGGCTGCTCGTGTATGCCTCGATGGAGACGCATACGTGGCTGCAGAAAGCCGTCGACATGTGCGGTCTCGGCACCGACGCGATCCGCTGGATCGGCACCGACGGAGAGCAGCGGGTCGACGTCCAGGCGCTGCGGCGCCGGATCGAACAGGATCTGGCCCTCGGGCATCAGCCATTTCTCGTCGTCGGCACGGCGGGAACCGTGAGTACGGGCGCCGTCGATTCGCTCGCGGAGATTGCGGCCATCTGCCGTGAGCACGATCTGTGGTTCCATGTCGATGGCGCCTACGGTGGCCTCGCGGCAGTGGCGCCCGGAGCGCCGGCGGCCCTGCACGCCCTGGGCGAGGCCGATTCGGTGGCGGTGGATCCTCACAAGTGGCTCTACGCGCCGCTCGAGGCCGGCTGCGTGCTGGTGCGCGACGCCTCGACGCTGCGCGGCGCCTTCTCGTATCACCCGGCGTACTACCACTTCGATCAGGAACAGGTGAACTACTTCGACTACGGACCGCAGAACTCACGCGGCTTCCGCGCGTTGAAGGTGTGGCTGGCGCTGCGCCAGGTGGGACGCGCGGGCTACCTGAAGATGATCGCGGATGACATGCGGCTCGCGAGGCATCTCCACGAGCTGGTGAATCATCATCCGGAGTTCGAGGCGACGAGCCAGAGCCTCAGCATCACCACGTTCCGGTACGTGCCGCCCGATCTCCGGCCGCAGCTCGGCACCGAGAGGGTCGAGCACTATCTCAACGAGCTGAACCAGCAGCTGCTGACGGCCGTGGAAAAGTCCGGCGAGGCCTTCCTGTCGAACGCGGTCATCGACAACCGCTTCGTGCTGCGGGCCTGCATCGTCAACTTTCACACGTCACTGAAAGATATCGAAGACCTGCCGCCGATACTGGCGAGGCTCGGACGGGAAGCCGATCGCACGCTCAGGCGAACGTGCGCCGTCTGATGCAAGTCGTTCACTGAGGGAAGACGCCGGGCCCTGAGGCGCCGGCGCATATCGAAAGGACAAGTCGATGTCGAGTGTTGTTTCACAGGATTCAACGGCCAACGCCACGCGCACGAACCAGGGCGCCAACGCCCTCGCCGAGCGCCTCGAACAGGGAGCCCGTGCGCTGATCGCGTTCGCGAGCGGGCTGACCGACGCGCAGTGGCAGTCCCGTATGCCGGGCGACGGCCGCAAGTTCGGCGTCATCATCCACCATGTCGCCAGCGTCTACCCGGTGGAGATCCATCTGGCGCAGGAACTGGCGGCCGGCAAGACGATCACCGGTGTGACGGGAGCAGACATCAACGCGATGAACGCCGCGCACGCCGCCGAGAACGACGGCGTCACGAAAGAGGCGGCGATCGATCTGCTGCAACGCAACAGCGCGACCGCCGCGGCGGCGATTCGCGCGCTCAGCGACAAAGAGCTCGCAACGGCGGCGCCCGTGTCGCTCTATTCGGACGCGCCGCTCACGTGCCAGTTCATGCTCGAGGATCATGCGGTTCGTCACAGCTATCACCATCTCGCCCGTCTCCGCGCGGCTTTGAAGGCGTAGACGGGTTCGGGGTCAGATCTCGCGTTTCTCGTTCGGTCGCCGCCGGCGAGCGAGAAATGCGAGATCTGACCCCAGAGAGGGCGCGATGCTGGAACTTCGTCCGACCTGCGAGCACTGCAACAAGGCGCTGCCGCCGAACGCGGTCGACGCGCGCATTTGCACCTATGAATGCACGTTCTGCGCGTCGTGCGTGGACGCGCTCGACAACGTCTGCCCGAACTGCGGCGGCGGGTTCGTTCCGAGGCCGATCAGGCCGTCGAAGAACTGGAAGGGTGACAACTTTCTCGGCATGGACCCGGCGAGCACGAAGATCAGGCACCGTCCGGTCGATCCGCTGGCGCACGCCAGGTTCTCTGAACTCATCCGGAACATTCCGCCGGAGGAGCGGTAGCACGCTGAAAGATTTTTGGCCCCTGGTCCTATACAGGGGTGTCGAGCGCCGCCGCGTGGGTCACGCGTGCCACGAGCCCCATCGGGCATATGCCGGCGTTCTCGGAATCGTCGAGGAATAGGGAAGCGACAGACTGTCGGCTGCCGGCGTCGCCGTGAAGGCACCGACGAACAGGAGCGCGAGCACAAAATCGGGTACGGCGACGACAGCCTGACCGAGGTGGACGTTACCGTTTACGTAAAGGCTCACGATCGTCGTGACGTAGATGAGCTTTTCGAGAATCGCCGGCACCATGAAGGGGCGATGCCGTACGGGGTTGCCGGCGATCAGCAGGAACGCAATCTGCCAGACCCACGCAACGCTGACGAAGCCGTAGTAGAAGTCCGGGTGCGTGATCGCCGGCGGATACGAACGGCCGACGAGATCGAACGTGAAATAGAGGGGCGTGAGGATCGCGAGGCCCCAGAGTCCGGCGATGAGGAATACGGCGCGTGCGAATTTCATGGTCACCTCCGGCACCGCGGCCCGCGGCCGCGGCGCGCTCGCTATTACAGGAGTAGGCCCTGTCGCGGCGAACTCTTTCGCAACCGAAATCGTGGAGGAGCGTCAAAGTCGAAGAGGAAAGTCCATCGCCAGACACGCGCACGAAGTAACGATCGCATGACCCGCGTCGGAATTGATATTGCAAGAGTGTGGAGGGTTCACACTTACACGCAGGGATCTTTCAGGCCCATATCGCGTTTCCCCTAGCGGGACGGCCTTACAAGCAGAGAGCTATTGTACGTGCTGACGCAAGAAGCCTTACGAGAAGAACCAGCAATTACGCAACTCGCATTCACGCGCCTGCTCGCGTGGCTCGATGATGGCGTCCACTCGAACGGTGAACGCTATCTCGAAATGCGCCGGCGCCTGGTGTCCTACTTCGATCGGCGGAATCGTCCGACGGCCGAAGAACTGGCCGACGAAACGTTGAATCGCGTCGCCAGGACGCTCGCGCAGACCGGAGCCATCGCCACCAAGCCGCCGGCGCGCTACTGCTACGTCGTCGCCAAGTTCGTCCTGCTCGAGGATGTTCGGCGCGAACGGCGCCACGTCCCCCTGGACGAAACCTGGCACGTCGACGGCACCAGGCCCGCGGTTCGTTTCGGGCCGGACTCGGGGGTCATGCTGAAGGAGCAGCGCCTGGACTGCCTCGACCGGTGCCTCCAGGAATTGAAGCCGGAGCAGCGTGAGCTGATCGTCGAGTACTACGCCGATGAGCGGCGCCAGAAGATCGAGCGCCGCCGGGAATTGGCCACCCGGCTGGGCATCACCATGAACGCGCTCGGAATCAGGGCTTTTCGCATTCGCGACGGGCTGATGGCGTGCGTAGAGAGCTGTCGCCAGCGGCGGCGACAGATTTAGACTCCCTAAGCCCTATCAGGGTGGACCCCGATCCAGGATGAGACATGTCCCTGCCGAATAAACCGGGCCAGGCCGACGAGCTTGTGCAGTATTTGTTGGGCGTTCTTCCGCCGGAAGACACGGAGCGCCTCGACGAGGCCAGCATCGTCGACGACGATATCGCCGCCCGGCTGCGCCGGGTCGAAGACGACCTGGTCGATTCGTATGTACGAGGCCAGCTGTCCGGCGACACGCTGGCGCAATTCGAATCTCACTACCTCGCTTCGCGGCATCGACGTGAGCGCGTGGAGTTTGCCCGCAAGTTCCTGCGTGCGGTGGACAAGGTGGACACGGAGACGGCGCCGGTCGCCGTCGACGCGCCGCCAAAAGTGGGCGGGTCGAAGGTGCTCGCCACGCTCGCGGTTGCCGCGACGCTGTCCCTGGCGGCGGGCGGCGCGCTGCTCCTCCAGAACGTGCGTCTCGGCCGTGGACTGCGGGAAGCGCAGATCGATCGCGTCGCGGTCGACCAGCGTGCCCGCGACCTCGAACGGCAGCTCAAAGAGCTTCGCGACGCTAATGAGACGGCCACGAAGGAGCTCGCGCGGGCGCGCGAGTCGGCCACGACCGTGGTGCGCGAGGCCGCAACCGTCGCACTCGTTCTGCTTCCGCAAACCCGCTCGATCGGTCCCGTGCCGACGCTCGTCATGCCGGCGGTCACCGAGCAACTGGGATTCGAGCTCCGGCTCGAGGCGAACGACTTCCCGTCGTACCAGGTCGGACTCAGGGATCCTGCCGTGAACACGGTCATCTGGCGCAGCGGCTGGATTGCCGCGAAATCGTCGGCTGGCCAATCCGCCGTGCGGGTCGGCGTTCCCGCCCGCGCGCTGAAGCCGCAGCATTATTCGCTCGATCTCAGCGGACGCCGGCCGGCGGGCGGCACGGAGGTGGTCGGCAGCTACGCGTTCGAAATCGTGCCTCAATGATGGCGGCATTCGTTCGTGGCTGTGCCACGCTCGCGGCCCTCGCGCTCGCCACCCTTCGTCCATCGGTACTCACCGTCGGGACACACCCGCAGGACGCCCCCCTGCTCGAGCCGCACAGCGCCGTCGAGCGCCGCATCGATCGCCACGACGTTCACAAGTATTCGATCGTGTTGAGCGCCGACGAGCATGCGCGCGTGATCGTCGAACAGCGCGGCATCGACGTCGTCGCGGAAGTCCGCGGCCTCGACGGCCAGGCCGTCGCCGAATTCCAGGACGAGATTCGCAACACCGGTCGGGAGGAGATCGATCTCGTCGCTGACGAGGCGGGCACCTACACCATCGCCATCCGTGCCGAGCCCGGCAGCGTCGATCCAGGCTCGTATGCGATCACCATGGTCGATTGTCGATCGGCGACCGCTTCCGATCGGGCGCTACAGCACGCGCGAACCCTTCGCATGCGCGCCGCCCGGCTGGATGAGGAAGGCAGGTTCGACGCCGCCCGGTCGCTGCTCGAGGAGGCGTTGCGCATCACCGAAGGCGAACGGGGCGCGGACGATCTGCAGACCGCGGCCATCGCCGCGCAGCTCGCCTCGGTGTACCGGCAGCTGCCGGACGATGCCAAGTCCGAGGCGTTGTTTCTGAGGGCGCTCCCAATCATGGACGCGGCGCTTGGGAAGGAACATCCGCGAACGGCGGTCGTGCGCTCGCGCCTGGGCCAGCTCTATTACACGATGGGCCAGCGCGCGAAAGCGGAGCCGATGCTCCGGCAGTCGCTCGACGTCATCGAAAAGTCGCTCGGCACCGACAACCGCTGGTACGTCAACGCGCTGGTGACGCTGGCCAACCTGAACAACGATGCAGGCGATCTCGCACAGTTCGAGGAGATCGTTCGCCGCGCCATGGGCATCGAGGAGCGCATCGACGATACCGAGAGCACGCTGTACGCCGGGCTCCTGAACAACCTCGGCGAGCTCTATCGCCAGCGGCTGGACTACGCACACTCCGAGGAGCAGTACAAGCGCTCCCTGGCGATTGGCGAACGCGTGCTCGGCGAGAACGGCTATTTCATCGCCACCGCGCTGCAGAACCTCGGCATCATCGCGCGCGAGCGGAAGGATTACGCCGCCTCCGAGGCCTACTACGCGCGTGCGCTGTCCATCCGCCAGCGCATTGTCGGCGCGAACCATCCCGACGTGGCGCAGGTGCTGAACAATCTCGCCACACTCTACCGGGCCAAAGGCGACGTGGAACGCTCGCTCCAGATGCATCTTCGCGCGTTGAGCATCTGGGAGAGCGCCGCCGGACCCTATCAGCAGGCGACGCTGCTCTCGGTCGGCAACATCGCCCGGACGTACGCGGCAGCGGGCGACATCATCAACGCCGTCGCTTACCAGCGCAGGACCGACGAGATTCTCGAGAAACACCTCGCGCTCAACGTGGCCGTCGGATCCGAGCGCCAGAAGCTGTTGTTCGTCAACAGCGCGTCCGAGAGGACGGACCGAACGATTTCCCTGCACCTGCTCGAAGCGCGCGCCAATCCGGACGCGGGTGCGCTGGCGGCGCTGGTGCTGCTGCAGCGCAAAGGACGCGTCCTCGACGCGATGGCCGACACCTTCGCGGCCGTTCGTCAGCGGGTTGCGGACCTCGGGGATCGCACGCTGCTGGACCAACTCCGCGACACGACGGCGCAACTGGCTCGTCTCGCGCTGACGGTCGCCGATCCGAACCGAGTCGAACAGCGCCAGCGCGCCATGAAGGATCTGGAGGCGCGGAAGGAGCAGCTGGAGGCCGCGCTCAGCGAACACAGCGCCGCATTCCGATCGGAAGTGAGGCCGGTGACGCTGGACTCGGTCGAGTCCGCGATTCCCGGTGATGCCGCACTCCTGGAGTTCGCGATCTTTCGCCCGTTCGACCCGAAAGCCGAGCGAAATGCCGAAGCGTACGGAGCGCCGCACTACGCCGTCTACGTTGTGCGGAAGCAGTCGGCGCCGATCGGTTTCGATCTTGGCCTCGCGAGTGACATCGACACGGCTGTCGACGAATTTCGCAAGGCGTTGCGCGATCCCAGGCGCGCCGATGTGACCGAGCGGGCCAGGGCTCTTGACGAGCGGGTGATGCGTCCGTTGCGCGCGTCGCTCGGCGGCGTCGTCCGTCTCATCATCTCTCCGGACGGCGACCTGAATCTCGTGCCGTTCGAGGCGCTCGTGAACGAGTCTGGCCGGTACCTGATCGAGCGCTACGCGATGAGCTATGTCTCGAGCGGCCGCGACCTGCTGCGGATGCAGATGCCGCGCCCCGCGGGCACCCAGCCGGTGATTTTTGCCGATCCACTCTTCGGCGAGCCGGGCACGACGAGCGTTCCGCCGCACCAGACCGGCGGCTCGCAGACGGCGCAGCGGAGCGTCACGAGCGGCGAAAAACTCTCGACCGTCTACTTCACCCCTCTCGCCGCGACCGCTGAAGAGGCCAACGCGATCAAGGCGCTCTATCCGGACGCGGTGCTCTTCACCGGGTCGCGCGCGAGCAAGGCCACGCTGCAGCAGGTCGAGGCGCCGCGCATGCTGCACATCGCTTCGCACGGCTTCTTCCTTCAAGAGGCGCACGTCAACGGCGAGAACCCGCTGCTGCGCGCCGGCCTCGCGCTGGCAGGCGCGAATCTGCCGCACGAGACGCACGACAGCGGCATTCTGACCGCGCTCGAAGCCTCCAGCCTGAATCTCTGGGGTACGCAACTCGTCACGCTGTCTGCCTGCGACACCGGCATTGGAGAAATACGAAACGGTGAAGGGGTCTACGGGCTTCGGCGCGCGTTCGTCCTGGCCGGCGCAGAGGCGCTGGTGATGAGCCTGTGGCCGGTCAGCGACTCCATCGCGCGAGAGACGATGGTCGCGTACTACACCGGGCTGCGTGCCGGCCTCGGCCGCGGTGACGCGCTGCGGCAGGCGAAGCTCGCGCTGCTGAAGCGGAAGGTCCGTCAGCATCCGTTCTACTGGGCCAGCTTCATCCAGTCCGGCGAGTGGACCAGCCTCGACGCCCCGCGCTGATCGCGCCTCGATTCCGCTGAAAGACTTCCGGCCCCGGCTGCCTATCTAAGTGTAGGGGTCTCACCAACAACATCGGATCTCAAGTTTCCGGGACAGTGACCCTGCGTGTCGATGGGTGACTGGTTCCCCGGGGCCGTCGTGAACATGGGTGGCGTGGACGTGACCGCTGGCGATCGAGGCGAATGGGACGTCTCATGCCGCAGGTGCCCTGCGCCGCCGCACACGACGGCCGCAAGCGTGTGCGTACAGCCTGATGGCACTCATTACGTCGATCGGCGTCGCGGCGAGCGTTATCGCCTTCATCGTGGGCGCGCTGTGGGAACAGCGCCGGGCGCTCATGGAGCAGGCCATGACCGATCCGCTGACGGGCGCGTTCAACCGTCGTTACATGGATGCCTGCCTGGCAACCGCCATCGAGCGGAGACGCCGCACGGGCGAGCCGGCGTCGCTCCTGATGATCGACGTGGATCATTTCAAGCGCATCAACGACAGGTTCGGCCACGCGGGAGGCGACGAAGCGCTCAAACGGCTGGTGACGCTCGTATCGGGCCGCGCGCGCAAGCTCGACGTGCTCTTTCGTGTCGGCGGCGAGGAATTCATGATCCTGCTGCCAGGCACCCGATACGCGGGCGCGCTCGCGGCCGCTGAGAACCTGCGCCTGCTGGTCGCGCATTCGACATTGATCGACGGACACCGAATGTCAGTCAGCATCGGCGTCAGCGAATTACAGATGGGGCAATCGGTCGGCAGCTGGATCGAAGACGCCGATGTCGCGGTCTATCGAGCCAAGCAAGGCGGACGCAATCGTGTGCGAATGTCTGGACGAATGCCGGTCCTGCCCTCGTCCCAACTGCATCACTGAAAGAGATCGTGGCGCGCGGCTCTACACAAGTAGAAGCGCCGCGAAGGTCGTCAACCACTCCTCCGAGGAACACCGGTTCGTTACCACCGCTCGCGTGCGCAAGAGGCACCGCGAGCGATCATGTCCCTGACGAGCAGCATCCTGGCAGCGTATCTGTTGTGCATATCGGGAGCGGCAACTCCCACAGCGTCGGAAACCCTGACCGTACACGTCAACGTGTTCTTCGACGACTCAATCACTTCTCAGGCAATCAAGGCCGCCGCGATGGATGAGGCGGCAGGCATCTGGAGAAAGTACGGCGTCGACCTGCAGTTTGCGGCGTCGGGCGCCGACGCGGCGCTTTCGCTCAATGTGATCGTCGAGCGAACGGCACATCGACGCAAATACGACGGAGAACCCGAGGTGCTCGGCCACACGATTATTACGCCGGGCCGCGCCGGGCAGGCGCCGCTGCGGATTTCGTTCGACGCGGTGACGGCGCTCCTGGACAGTCAACACGGCGCCAATCCGCTGCTGCACGACTACGCGCTGGCCGCGGCGCTGGGACGCGTCGTCGCACACGAGATCGGACACGTGCTGCTCGGCTCACCGTCCTATCACGACGCTGACGGGTTGATGCGCACGACATTCTTTCCCGACGATCTGGCGCGGCCGGAACGGTCCCGCTTTCAGTTGGCTCACTACAGCGTGGAACGCCTGCGGGCCCGGATCGCGGCGCTGGCCGAGGCGCAGTCGACCGGCGGAGATGCTCCGAGGCCGAATCCATAGAACCGGAATCACCGCTCGAATGAGGGTGGAACCCCGTCGGCGGCAAGCGCATCCAAAGCAGTGCAGGGGACGATGACGACTCACGAAGACTATCCGACGGAACTCGAATGTCAGGTGACGCTGTCGGACCAGCGTCGACTGAGCATCCGTCCGCTGCGTCCCGACGAGCAGGGGCCCGTCCGGGAACTCGACGCCCGATTGAGCAATCGTACCCGCTACCTGCGATTCCTCTCGCCGTTGCCTGCGCTGCCGGACTCCCTGCTGCGACTGCTGGCGTCCGTCGATTACCGCCGGCGTCTCAGCCTGATTGCAGAGGTCGATGCAGATGGCCGGCGCGAGGTGATCGCGCTCGGCAGCTTCGGCAGCCTCGACAGCGAGACCGCCGAGGTTGCGCTCGTGGTCAGCGACGACTGGCAGCACCGAGGTATCGGCACGATTCTGGCCCGGCAGGTGATGCGCGCCGCGGAAGATCGCGGCTTCGGAAAATTCGTGGCGCACGTGCTCTGGGACAACACGGTCATGCGCCGGCTGCTCAAACGCGTCGGTCACATCGTCTCGAGCCGAACCTCCTTTGGCATTGCCGAAGTCACGTTCATTCGACGGATGTCATCGGAGAACGAACCGCCGCCGGTCCCGCTGTGATCACTGTCACCCAAGGAGAGAGATCGTGAATAACGGACATCGAACCCCGCGCGTGCTCGCGATCTCCGGCAGCCTTCGCACGGCCTCGTCGAACAGCGCGCTCGTGCAGGCGTTGACGACGCTGGCGGCCGAGATGGCGCATGTCTCGGTCTACGTCGGGCTCAGTGAGCTGCCGCCGTTCAATCCCGATCACGATGGCGACGACACGCCGTTACCGGTGCAGGACTTCAGGGCCGCCCTTCAGAGTTGCGACGCCCTCGTCATCTCGAGCCCTGAGTACGCGCATGGCGTGCCGGGCGTCCTCAAGAACGCGCTGGATTGGATCGTCGGCAGCGGAGAACTGATCGACAAGCCCGTGGCGTTGATCAACGGCTCGCCGCACGCGACGCACGCACACGCGTCGTTGAAGGAAACGCTGACGGTCATGTCGGCCCGCGTGGTTCCCCAGGCGTCGATCACCGTTTCTCTGACAGGTGGCAAGCGTGACGCCGGCGGCATCATCGCCGACGGCGAGCTCTCGGCGGCGCTGCAATCGGCCATGGCGGCGCTGACGCTGGCCGCGCGCGGGATCCTGTCGCCGTCGCCGTTGATTCCGTCATTCTCGGCGCGAGCTTAGCGAGGCGCCGCGCCTTCGATCAGGAGTGCTGGCGCATCTCGCGATAGAGCCAGGCACGTGCCGCGCTCCAATCGCGTTTGACCGTGCCCGCCGAGACGCCGACCACTTCGGCGGTTTCCTCGAGGCTCAAGCCGCTGAAGAAGCGCAGCTCGATGATCTGGGCGCCCCGCGGATCGATTTGCGCCAGCGCCGTGAGCGCATCGTCGAGCGCCAGGAGATCGATGTCCGCCTCGGCCTCGGCGGTGGCCATCGCATCGTCCAGCGACAGCTTCGGCGCCGGACCGCCGCGCTTGTCCCGGGCCTGATGACGCGCGTGGTCGATCAGGATGCGCCGCATCATCTGCGCGGCGATCCCGAAAAAATGCGCGCGGTTCTGCCAGCGGACGCGGCGCTGACCGATCAGCTTGAAATAGGCTTCGTGGACGAGCGCCGTGCTCTGGAGCGTGTGGCTCGGTGATTCCCGCGACAGATAGCGGCCCGCGATCGCGCGAAGCTCCTGGTAGACGAGCGGGATGAGGCTGTCGAGTGCTTTCTGGTCGCCGTTCTGCCACTGAACCAGCAGTTGCGTCACGCCGTCGGAATCGGGGAGGTCAGCCATGAGCCTTCCGGATCATTATGGTCTGCCGCCCGCGAGGCGCGACAATTCGCGATCGCTCGTCGCCGTCAGCGCGTTGAGCGCGTCCACCTCGGCTTGCTCGTCCTTCGACAGCGCCCCCCGCGCCTGCTTGGCGACTATCAGCCCGACGCTCTTCTGACAGAAGTCACGAGCGCTGCGCCACAGTCGAATTGTGTCCGCGCGGGCCCGAGAGGCGGACGCCGCGTTCGCGCTCGCCTGCGCCATCGCTCCGTACGCCTCCGCGAGATGATCGGCGACGGTGTTGTTGTTCGGATCCGCCGCGTGCCTCGGCACGAGAATCTCGAGCGCGCGGTTGAGCGAGGCAAGGGCGTCGAGCGGCCTGTGCGCGCCGTTGTAGACGTGGCCAATGCTGATGTGCGCCCGTGCGACCGTGTCTTTCGCGTTGACGTCGTTGGGATCCGCAGCCGACACACGCTCCCGCAGCGCCAGTGCCTGCCTGTAGCTGTCCAGCGACTGCGCGGTGTCGCCCGCCGAAGCCAGCGTATAGCCGATTGATGCGTAGCCGTAGGACAGGTCGAGGAGCGTCGACGCGTTGTTCGCGTTGGCCTGCGCGCGCCGCTCGTCGAGCGCAATGGCCTTGCGGTAGTTTTCTACCGCCGCGGCTTTGTCGCCCTGTTTCTCGAGCACCGCTCCGACTTTCTTGTAGGCGACCGCCACATTGCGTTGGGCGTTGGCGCTGGTGGGGTTCGCCGCGAGCAACGCCTCGAAGATCCTGGCTTCGCGTGTGAAGCAGTCGAGCGCGCCGGCCAGGTCCCCGACGAGCACCATGGCCTCGCCGGCGGAATGGAGGGAGATGCCGAGCGATCGCTGCTCGGTCGCGCCCTTCGGATTCCGGGCGGCCAGTGTCTCGGCGACGGCGAGCGCCTTCCGCTGGTACTCCATGGCGCCGGCGACGTCGCCCATCTGCGCGAGAATCGAAAACAGGTGGTCGTACGTCGTTTTCAGTTCGTGCTGGATCGCGGGATCCGCGTCGGCGGCGGCGATCGGTTGGATCAGTCCGAGCGCGATCCGATGGCTCTGGAGCGCGCCGGCGGTGTCGCCCAGGTTGGCAGCCGAAGGCATCCCTTGCACGTCACCGACCCGGTCGTAGGCCTGGGCGAGCTCGCGCTCGAGCGACGGGTCGTGCGACGACTCGCTCGCGAGGCTGTCGAGGTATTCGGTCGCCCGGCGAACGACCAGCTCCCGCGCCTTCGTCGATCCCGGGAGGTTCTCGATGGCGTCGTGAAACTCGAACAGGAAGGAGTTGGCCAGGCGCCGGACGTCGTTGAAGCGGCGCTCGGCGCGTCCGCGCTCGACGCGAGCGACGTGCGTCTGCCACGCGGTGGCGACGATGCCGGCTGCCAGCGAAAGGACGAACAGGGCTGCGATCGACACGGCGGCTTTGTGCCGTGAGGCGAACTTCGTCGCCCGGTAACTCAGCGTGTCGGGACGCGCGAGGACCGGGCGCCCTTCGAGATGGCGCGTGATGTCCTCCGCGAACTGCTCGACCGTGCCGTAGCGGCGCGCCGGATCCTTTTGAAGGGCTTTCAATACGATCGTGTCGAGATCCCCCTTCAGCTCTTTCGCCGTCAGTCGGTCCATCGTGGATTCGCTGGGCCTTCGAGGTTCGACTTCGCAAATCGCTCGGGCGAGATCGTGGGAGGTGGGCGTCGCACCCTCGTAAGGCGGCCGCCCGGTGAGCAGACGATGCAGCATGACGCCCAGCGCGTAGACGTCGGTCGACGTGGTCACGGTCTCGCCGCGGACCTGCTCGGGGCTGGCGCTTTCCAGCGTCATGACGCGCATGACGGTGAGGGTTCGCTCTTCGACCGCGTGCGGATCGCCGGCGAGCAGTTTGGCGATCCCGAAGTCCAGCAGTTTCGGCGTGCCGTCGCCGGTGACAAGGATGTTGCTGGCCTTCAGGTCGCGGTGCACGACGAGCCGCTGGTGCGCGTAGTGCACGGCTCCGCAGACTTTCAGGAACAGCCGGAGGCGCGCCTCGACCGACAGCCCGTTGACGTGGCAATAGCGATCGATCGGCAGGCCGTCTACGAACTCCATGACGAAGTACGGCGAGCCGTCGTCGGTCGATCCGCCGTCAATCAGCCGTGCGACGTTCGGGTGATCGAGGTCGGCCAGGATCTGCCGCTCGTGGCGGAAGCGCTGCTCGATGAACGCGGAGTCGAAACTCGAGCGAACGACTTTGATCGCGACTTGCTTGCGGTATTCATCGTCGGCCCGTACGCCCAGATAGACCGCGCCCATGCCGCCGTGTCCGATCTCGCGGACGAGCGCGTACGGCCCGACTCTGCGCCCCGACCATTTGGACGTGCTCTGGAGACGCTCGACGAGCGCGACCGCGTCGACTCGCGCCAGGGCCGGTGTGACGATGAACGTGCCCGCTTCGTCGTGTGCGGCGAGCAGCGAGTCGACCTCGCGCGTCAGGTCGGGGTCGTCATCGCCAATTTTCGCGAGGAACGACGCGCGTTCGGCCGGGGGCAGGGCCAGGGCGTCCTGGAGCACATCCTTCACCTGCTGCCAGCGTTCGGGCGTCATCGGCCCGCTCGGGATCGTGTCCGGCGGCTCTGGAGACTCGATGATCGGGTTCGCCCTCCTCGGGCGATCTGGGGACGGTGAAAGTATAGCGCCAGCACCGGGGCTTCCACTTGCGCTTCTACAGGAAGACGGTTTAGTGTAGAAGCACAAGGGGAGCGCGATGGGTGACGACCGGATGGCCCTTCCGCAGGGCACGCTCGATTTGCTGATTCTTCGGACGCTGGCCCTCGAGCCGCAGCACGGCTGGGCCATCTCCGAGCGCGTGCAGCACATCTCCAACGAGGTTCTGCAGATTCCCCAGGGTTCGCTGTATCCGGCGCTCCATCGTCTCGAGCGCCGAGGGTGGATCAAAGCGAAGTGGGGCACATCGGACAGCAACAGGCGTGCGAAGTACTACGAACTGACTCCCGGCGGGCGCCGGCAGCTCCAGGCCGGACAGACGGCCTGGCGGAAAATGACAGCCGCGGTCGCGACCGTGCTTCAGCAGGCCTGAGATCGATGATCAGCGATCTGCTGTTCCGTGCGCGGGCCCTGGTGCGCCGTAAGGCCGTCGACGCCGACCTGGACGATGAACTGCGCGCGCATCTCGACGCGCAGATCCAGAAGCACCAACGAGCCGGTCTCTCGCACGAAGAAGCGGTACGACGGGCCAACATTGAATTCGGCGGCCTCGAACAGATCCGCGCCGACTGTCGCGATGCGCGCGGAGTGAGTGTGATCGAAACCGTTGCGCACGACCTTCGCTACGCGGCGCGGGTGCTGCGGAAGGATCCGTCCTTTACACTCGTCGCGGTCCTGACGCTCGCGCTCGGCATCGGCGCCAGCACATCGGTCTTCAGCGTCGTCAACGCGATCCTCCTCAAGCCGCTGCCGTATCCGGAGGTCGAGCGCGTCGTGTTTCCGTGGCGGATTCCGCCGCCCGCATTCAACGTCGGCGCTGATGAAATCCCCTGGGGGCGGGTCGACTTCCTCGCGTTCAGCGAAGAGAGCCGCACGTTCGACGCACTTGGCGCCTTTCTCGGCGAGGCTCTCAACCTCACCGGGGCCGGCGAGCCGGCGCGGCTGGATGGCGCGCGTGTCTCCGAGGGATTCTTCCGCTCGCTCGGTGTCAGTCCCCAGCTCGGTCGAGTCTTCCGGGCTGATGAGGATCGACCGGGCCACGAGCTCGAGGCCGTGCTGAGCGACCAAGTGTGGCGCGAACGATTCGGCGGGGACGCCACGATTGTCGGCCGCACCGTGAACCTGAACGGCTCGGCCTACACGATCGTCGGTGTGATGCCGCCGGGGTTTGCGTTTCCGCAAGCGGCTGGCATGCCGGGCAGCTTCGCCCTGCCGAAACGCACGGAGCTCTGGGTGCCGCTGGCGCTCGCGCGCAGCGGACGGGTGCGCGGCGAGCCGAGCGAACTGGCCGTTGTCGGCCGGCTCGCACCGGGAGTGACGCTGGAGCGTGCGCAAGCGGAACTGGATCTCTTCGCGCGGCGTATGGAGCGCGAGCTGCCGCAGGCAAAGGGCTGGTTCAACTCTCGAGTGACGCCCATCAGCCGTCAGCTGGCGGGAGAAACACGGCGCCCACTGCTGCTCCTTCTCGCCGCCGTCGCGGTGGTCCTGCTCATCGCTTGTTCGAACGTAGCGAACCTGCTGCTCACGCGGTCCATCGCGCGGACGCGCGAGTTTTCGCTGCGGGCGGCGCTCGGCGCCGCTCGTACCCGGCTGATTCGTCAGTTGGTCACTGAAAGCGTCCTGCTCGCGATGATAGGCGGCCTTGGCGGTGTGCTGTTAGCCTATGGCGGCGTCACCTTTGCGAAGACCTTCGGTCCGTCCAACATCCCGCGGCTCGCGGACGTGCGCATCGATCGGTGGGTGTTGCTGTTCGCGATCGCGTCCTCGGCGCTGTCGGGTGTCTTGTTCGGGCTTGCACCGGCGTGGGCAGCGGCGCGCGATCTGCTCATTTCATCGCTGAAAGACGGCGGTCATCGTGCCGGCCAGGGCGGGCGCGGATCGCGACTGCGAAGCGCGTTGCTCGTGACCCAGGTCTCGCTCGCGCTCGTGTTGATCATCGCTTCAGGCCTGCTGGTGCGGACGTTCTCACACCTCCTGGCCGCCGACGGTGGGTTCAATCCGGATCGTGTGCTGACGTTCGAGTTGACGCTGCCGCCCACGTCGTACACGAGCGTCGAAAAAATAGTCGCGACCTATGAAGCCGCGTTACAGCGGCTTCAGGCGATCCCGGGCGTCGAGTCCGCGGGCATCGGCGAGACGGTGCCGATGGGCGGCGCCGGCGAGAGTACGGGCCTTCGCATTCCCGATCGTCCGCAATCGAGCGAAGCCACACCGCCGTACGCCAACTACACGATCGTCTCTCCGCGGTATTTCGCGGCCGTCGGAACAGCGATGCTGCAAGGCAGGGACTTTCTCGACACCGACACCGCCGATTCGCCTCCCGTGGCGATCGTGAACGCGGCGATGGCCAGAAAATACTGGCCAGGGCAGGACGTCCTCGGAAAACAGGTAGGTGTGCCGATCAATCCGTTCAACATGACGGTGGTGGGCATTGTCTCGAATGTGAAGCACTTGTCGATTCGCGAGGAGCCGGGGCCGGAAATCTACGTGCCTTACACGCAGAAGCCGTGGCCCTCGATGCAGACCATGCACGTGGCCGTGCGCTCGAAGGCAGCCCCCGCGGCGATGATGGGAAGCATTCGCGCAGCCATCCGCTCGGTGGATCCCGAGTTGCCGGTCGCCGGCGTGGCGACATTGGAAACGCTCGTCGACGATGCGATGGCCCAGCCGCGCTTTTCGATGCTGCTCGTCAGCGGCTTTGGTGCGCTGGCCCTGGTCCTCGCCTGCGTGGGACTGTACGGCGCCGTGTCGTACTCGGTGACGAGCCGCACGCAGGAAATCGGCATCCGCCTCGCGCTCGGAGCGCCACGCCGCCGGGTCTTCGCGCTGGTCTTGAGCCAGTGCCTGCGGATCACCGGCGCCGGCATCGCGATCGGACTGGCATTGGCGTTGGTCCTCTTGAGGGCGATCGCCGGTTTCCTGTACGGGATCGAAGCCACCGATCCCGCGACATTCGCCTCGCTCTCGATCGTGCTGCTGTCCGTCGCCTTGCTCGCGTGCTACCTGCCGGCCCGACGCGCCGCCCGTGTGGATCCGCTCGTCGCGATGCGCGCCGAGTAGGCTATCGCGCGCTCTCGATTTGAATGGAGTGCGGACCTTCAGGTCCGCCGTGTCGGGCAGGCTCATGTAGCGCGAAGGCTTCAGCCGAGTGCGGCTCGTGTAGCGCGAAGGCTTCAGCCGAGTGCGGCTCGTGTAGCGCGAAGGCTTCAGCCGAGCGAGATCGTGTTTGTCTTGAGCCGCGCTCTAGCCCATCATATGGACACCGAAGAGGTCCATATGAGCCGACGTCTGTCCCTGTCGTTCGCGCTGTGCCTGATCGCTGCCGTCGTGCTGCACCCGACGGGTTACGCGCAGCAGCCGCAGCGTCTGCTGTATGCCGGCGTGCCCGGCGTGGGCAATGCCGCCGACCACGGCGGCGTCGGCGTGCTCGTCTTCGACATGGATCGCGGATACAAGTTCGTCAAACGCATTCCGACCTGGTCATCTACAGACGGACGCGCGGAGGGCGTGCGAGGAATCGCGGCGAGCGCGGCGACCGGGCGTCTTTTCGTGAGCACGAGCCGGCGTCTTGCGGCGTTCGACCTCGCGACCGACAAGGTCGTGTGGGAGCAGACGTTCGGGGGCAAGTGCTGCGATCGCATGGCCATCTCGCCTGACGGCGCGACGCTCTACGCGCCCGCCGCCGGCGCGCCGAAATGGTACGTGGTCAACGCGGCCGATGGCGGGTTGATCGCGACCGTCGACAAGGAAGGCTCGCCGCACAACACGATCTATTCCGACGACGGACGTTATGCGTATCTCGAGAACCAGGGGCGCGTGCCGCCGTACATCACGATGGTCGACGCCAGGACGCACACCATCGCCAGGCAAATCGGCCCGTTCGACGATGTGGTGCGGCCGTTCACGATCAACGGAAAGCAGACGCTGATCTTCGCCAACGTCAACAACCTGCTTGGATTCGAGGTGGCGGATCTGACGACGGGCAAGTTGCTGCACCGCGTCGCCGTCGAGGGGCTGAAGACCGAGAATTCACCCGTGCACGGCACTCCGAGTCACGGCATCGGCATGACGGCCGACGAGACGGAGATCTGGGTCGCCGACAATACGAACCACTTCCTGCATATCTTCGACGCGACGAAGATGCCGCCTGTGCAGAAAACGCGGGTACACCTTCGGGACGAACCAGGCTGGATCGCATTCAGCCTCGACGGCCTGACCGCGTTTGCGTCGACGGGCGACATGATCGACACGCGCACGAAGCAGATCGTGGCGACGCTCGAAGACGAGCACGGCCAGGCAGTCGAGAGTGAGAAAGTCGTCGAGATCGACTTCGCGAATGGAAAACCGGTCCGCGCCTCAGATCAGTTCGGCAAAGGCGCCAGACGGTAGCGCGGCCGCTACGCCTTGGGCGCGGCGAAGCTCTTCATCCACTCTTCCTGACGTTCTTTCATTTCCTGAGGCGTGAGGTCTTCCTTGCGCGTGGCGATCGTCCACGTGTAGCCATTCGGATCGACCAGGCTTCCTGACCGATCGCCCCAGAACTGGTCCTGCATCTGACCCATAGCGCCGTGCGCCACCTGTCCGCCCGCCGCAATCGCGCGGTTGTACAGCGTGTCGCAATCGGCGACATAGATCCAGAACGACGCGGGCGATCCGCCCTGCGCCTTCGGCCCCTTGCTGCCCATCATTGCGTCGTTCACGTACAGAGCGGAGTCGCCGATGCGCAGCTCCGCGTGGAGGATCTTGCCGTCGGGACCTGCCGCGCGTGAGGTTTCCTGCGCGCCGAGCGCCTTCTTGTACCACTCGATCGCTTCGACCGCGTTGTCGAGCGTGAGCTGGGGCGTCACGGTGTGGAGACCCTGAGGAACCGCACTCTTTGCTTTCGCCATGTCGACCTCCTGATGCACGGTTGATGATGCTTGTCGCACGGTAATACACCCGCGCGACACGCGCGTAACGAATCGTCCTGTTGCTAGTCGTCGGAGGGCCGTCTAAATCGACATCCGCCGCAAGTCGCGAAGCGCGAACAAGATGTGGCTGAAGTACAGGTTACGCGCGGTCGTCGTCGCCCTTTCGGGGAAACCGCGTGGCGCCGATGAGCCGGCTATCGTACTCGACGCCGTTGTCGAAACGGCTCGATCGCTGCGATTGCCGCCGGCCGCGCATCACCGCCTTGATCGCTGGAACCGTGGTCGCCAGGCCCACGCCCAGCAGGGTCGTGCCGAGAATTCGGCGCTGTTCCTCGGACAGCGATGTTCCCGCCAGCAACGCGATGCCAGCCGCCAGCGCGGCCCTTGTACCGACGATGAAACCGAGATCCCGTGTTTCCAGAACAAGAGTGCTCATGTGCGCGTCTCCCTCCGTCTGGAGACATGCATAAGCGAAACCGCGTCAC
>Ga0268266_10002387_pt1 | contig 20279 bp, 21 predicted proteins | sample KBSS13metaG_FD_190356 | JGI IMG/M metagenome (GOLD analysis project Ga0268266, IMG submission 190356) | Switchgrass rhizosphere microbial communities from Kellogg Biological Station, Michigan, USA - KBS S1-3 metaG (SPAdes) (version 2) | ecosystem: Host-associated > Plants > Roots > Rhizosphere... | reverse complement strand
CGCTGATGAAAGAGAAAACTGGCTGGGGCGGGAGGGGTGAGGAGCGGCGGGCGATAGCCCGCGAGCAGGTCCTGCGGACCTGCGAGAGCGAGGAACGCCGCGAGCTTGGCGAGCGGCGGGGGATCCCTCATCACCGCTGATGAAAGAGAAAACTGGCTGGGGCGGGAGGGGTGAGGAGCGGCGGGCGATAGCCCGCGAGCAGGTCCTGCGGACCTGCGAGAGCGAGGAACGCCGCGAGCTTGGCGAGCGGCGGGGGATCCCCCATCACCGCTGATGAAAGAGAAAACTGGCTGGGGCGGGAGGGATCGAACCTCCGCATGCCGGAATCAAAATCCGGTGCCTTACCGCTTGGCGACGCCCCAGCAGGGCGGCTCGGTATAGACCAGCCGGGGCGGGGCGCAAACCCCGCCAAATGGCCGAAAGGGCGGCATTTTTGCCCGGTTGCGGGGGGCGGGGGGCATCGTTATAAGGGCGCCTCCCGAGGCGAGGGGGCTCCCTTTCGCAACTGGCATCGGAGAGTAGCTCAGCCTGGTAGAGCACTACGTTCGGGACGTAGGGGCCGGAGGTTCGAATCCTCTCTCTCCGACCATTTTTTCCGGGGTTCCTTCCCGGCCCTGCCTTGGCGTGAATTCCCCCATGCCTGATCTGCCCGTAGCGGAATGCCTTCCTCAGTTGCTGACGGTGCTTGGCGCTGGGCCCAACGCTGTGCTTGTCGCGCCTCCGGGCGCGGGCAAGACAACGGGGGTACCGCTGGCGCTGCTTGGCGCCGCGCCGATGAATCGCGGCCGCATCCTGATGCTGGAACCGCGCAGGCTGGCGGCCCGGGCCGCAGCCAGCCGCATGTCCAGCCTGATCGGCGAGAAGGTGGGCGGGACGGTCGGCTTTCGCACCCGGCTGGAAAGCGCGGTCTCGTCCGCCACCCGCATCGAGGTGGTCACGACGGGCCTCCTCATTCGCCGCCTGCTCGGCGATCCGGAGTTGACCGGCGTCTCAACCGTCATCCTGGATGAAATTCATGAGCGCTCGCTGGAAGCTGACCTGGCGCTTGCTCTGTGCCTGGACGCGCAGGCGGTGCTGCGGCCGGACCTGCGGCTGCTCGCCATGTCCGCGACCCTGGATGGCGCGCGGCTGTCCGCGCTCATGGCCGCCCCGATCGTCGAAAGCGCCGGCCGCATCCATCCGGTGGACATCCGGCACGCCGTGCGCGATCTCAAGGACGCGCGCGACCTTCCCGAGGCGATGGCGCGCGCCATTCGTACGGCCTTGGCAGAAGCGCCCGGCGATATTCTCGCCTTCCTGCCGGGCATGGGAGAGATCCGCCGCACTGAGGCCGCCCTCGATGGCCTCGATGCTGTTGTGCTGCCGCTGCATGGCGATCTGCCGCCGGCCGCCCAGGATCTGGCGTTGCAGCCCGCCGATGGCCGCCGCGTGGTGCTGGCCACCGCGATCGCCGAAACCTCGCTCACCGTTCCTGGCGTGCGGATTGTCATCGATGGCGGTTTTCGCCGCAGCCCCCGCTTCGATCCGGCGAGCGGTCTGACCCGGCTGACGACAGAGCGTGTCAGCCGCGCGGCGGCCGATCAGCGCGCCGGCCGTGCGGGGCGTGAGGGCCCCGGCCTTGCCATCCGGCTTTGGACCGAGGCGGCCCAGCGCGGTCTGCGCCCTTACGACCGGCCGGAAATTCTGGAAGCCGAACTTTCCGGCCTGACGCTGGATTGCGCGGCCTGGGGCACGCCCCCCGGCAAGCTCGCTTTTCCGGATGCACCGCCCGAAGGCGCTCTTGCCGCCGCCCGCGAATTGCTCACCGAACTCGGCGCCATGGACGAGACCGGCGCCATCACGCCGCTGGGCGAGCGGATGAGCATGCTGGGCGCCCATCCGCGCCTGGCCGCCATGATGCTTGCGGCGGAAGGCAGCGCCCAGGTTGCACGCGCCTGCGATATCGCGGCCTTGCTGGAGGGGCGCGATCCTCTGCGCGCCGGTCTGGAGATACCTGCCGACGTCATGACGCGGCTGGAGGCCATTGCCGAACCTTCCGCGACAGCCGGCGCGGACCGCAACGCGATCAGCGGCATCCGCCAGGCGGCCCGCCAATATCGCAGCCGGCTCGGCATCGGCAGAGAAGCGGTGGCGGCTGGTGATCCAGCCCCGCTGATTGCCGCGGCGTTTCCGGACCGGCTGGCCCAGCGCCGCGCCGAGCCCGGCAGTTTCCGTCTCTCGGGCGGCGGCGGCGCCAGGCTTGCGGTTACCGATCCGCTCGCCAAGGCAGAACTTCTGGCCGTGGCGTCGCTGGAGATGAAAACCTCGCCGCTCATCCGCATGGCGGCGCCGCTGGATGTTGCCGCTCTGCCGGCCGCGCTCAAGGCGCAGATAAAAGAGACGGTGGAAACCAGCGTCGATCCCGTCTCCGGCAGTGTCATGGCGCGGCGGCGCAAGCGCCTTGGTGCTCTGGTCCTGAAGGAGCGGTCTGCGGCGCCGGATGCGGCAGACGCGGCCACGGCTTTGCTGGAGGCAGTGCGCTCCGATCCCTCACGTCTTCCCTGGTCGGAAAGCTCGCGCAATCTTCAGGCGCGCCTCAGGCTGATGCACGGGCTGGAAGCAGACATCTGGCCGGCGTCAGATGATGCGAGCCTGATCGCAAGCCTGGAAGACTGGCTCGGGCCTCATCTTCATGGACTGACACGGCTTGGCGATCTCGCCGTCCTCGAACTCGATGCACTTCTGCTTGGCCGTCTGGACTGGACACTGCGCAACCGCCTCGACAAGGAATTGCCGACCCACCTGCCGCTTCCCGGCGGGCAAGCGCCCGTTGATTACACCGAGCCCGTCCCCATCGCGGCGGCGCGCGCGCAACACTTTTATGGCCTGGCCGAAACACCCAAGCTCGCCGGGGGGCGGGTGCCGCTGCGGCTGGCGCTTCTTTCGCCGGCGGGAAGGCCGATTGCGCTGACCGCCGATATCGCGGGCTTCTGGCGTGGCGCCTGGGCCGACGCGCGGCACGACATGCGCGGCCGCTATCCCAAACACAATTGGCCGGAAAATCCGTTGCTGCCATAGCGCGCGGATCGGTGGCCTCAGAGCAGGTTCAGAACGGCGGCATCCTTGGCCGGCAGCGTGAGGCTGAGAGTTTTCCCTTCCACGGTGACAGTCTTGCCTGCCCACAAATCGCTGGCGCCGGAAAAAGCCGCGTCGACAGTGATGGTGACCGTCTGGCTCTGGGACGTCGCGTTGGTCGCCCACAGAATGGTTTTTTCACCGCGGTGCAGACGCGCCTGGACCTCCGGATTGCTGACCTTCACCCGTTGGGTGATACCCGCCCATTCCAGAAACTGCGCGAACTGGGCCTTGGCCGGCTCTCCCTTGTGGCGGTAATAGCCCGCGCCCGGAAACGTGCCGATCAACAAGGTCTTGCCCGTGCCGGGGTGATTTTCCACTGCCGCGACGGCGCCGCCGGAGAAATGACCCACCGCCGTGCCGCCGGCCGTTTCATATTCCTGACGGAAATAACGGCCAAACATCTGTTGGCCGCGCAATTCGAATTGCAGGTCTTCGGACAGATCGGGATTGAATTCCACCGCCGTCTGGCGGCAACCGAACAGCGCGTCCAGGCCATAATTGGGCTGCTTCTCGCCGACATGGCCGTGATCGCCGAAATAGGCCGGCAGGCCCTCGCATATCAGCGCCCCGCCACCGCGGACATAGCGCTGCAGGGCGGCCACGGTCTGACTGCGCAGCATCACCGGATAGGGCACATAGATCAGCTTGTAGTTGCCGACGTCCTGGGGCAACACGAAGTCCGGCTGGATGTTGTTATCGAAGAAGCCCTGATAGGCACCGCGCACCGATGCGGCGTAATAGTCGCTGGATTTCTGCTGCACGACATTGAAGAACTCGGACTCTTCGGCGAACAGCAGGCCGACCTCGCCGGTGACGGGGCGGCTGCGCCACAGTTCGTCATGCGCCTTGGCCCAAGCCATCAGCTTGCCCGCCATCTCGGCCTGGGGCGTGATGCTGCCGTCCATCCCGAACAGGCCGAAAGCCCCGAACAGCGGGCCATCCAGCAGCGCGCGCCAGCGGGTATAGAAGATGCCGCGCGCGCCGCCCGCGCACGACACCATGAAGTTCAGCCGCACATCCTGGGCATCGGTGTCACGGCCATCTTCGCGCGGCCGCCCCAGCAGTTGCGGCTGCATCCAGAGCGGGCCGCCCGTCGCCTCGGCATGCCAGAAGGGTTTGTCCCTGGCGCCGGCGCGTGTCAGATCCACCGCCTGATATTGCCGCCAGGCCGCGGCGCCATTGCGCGACGCCACCCAGGTAAAACCATAGGCATCGACACGCGAGGCCGCGCGCCATTCATCGTTGGTGCTGGTGCCGTGCGACACCAAACTGGCGGCGGTGCCGTGGCAGAGGACGAGGTGGTCTGGATCGAGCTTGCGCACCAGCGCGATGCGCCAGTCCAACAGGTCATACGCGTTCTCGATGCGAAACTGCAGCCAGTCCAGGCTTTGCGCATAGTCATCAAGCGTATGCGGCGGCTCGACATCGTCCCAGCTCGCATAGCTGTAGCGATGCCAGGCCTTGTTGACCGCGTCCAGGGAGCGATAGCGCTTCTTCAGCCAGTCATGCAGGCGCGTCTTGGTGCCATGGCAGAAGCAGTACATATGCGGGGGCACGCCGCCCTGGCTGCCGGTCTCGTTCCACAGGTCATAGCCCAGCAACGCGGGATGGTGGCGGTAGCGCTTGACCAACTCGGTGATGAACCGTCCGCAAGCGGATCGGGCGTCGACATTGTCCAGGCACAGGCCCGGAAAACCCGCTGTGGCGCTGCTGCCGGAGTCGACGCTGTCGGCGCGCTGGCCGTCGGAAGCCAGATAGCGTGACGCCGCGAACTGGCGAAACGCCCATTCCGGGGCACAATTGTCGATGATGGCGATGACGGTCTTCAGGCCATTCTGGGCCGCCAGATCCAGCTGGCGGTCATAATCGCTCCAATCGAATTTGCCGGGCGCGACCTCGATGGCCGCCCACATGAACCAGTGACGGAAGGCGCCCATGCCATTCGCCGCCGCTGCGCGATAATCGCGGGCCCATTCGTCAGGCGGCGGGTTGGATTTGCGGAAATACACTGCCCCGCCCAGGAAGCCATTGATGGGAATTGCCGGCGCGGCCTGTCCGGACCCTGACAGAAGCGATGGGGCTGCTGCGGCCGATGCGAGCAGGGACCGGCGGCTGGGGCCAGGCATGGATCCTCACCATATTCTTATTGTTGCCGATGGCGGCGGGAGATGGCACCAGTCTGGCCCAACCGCATTTGCATCCGCAACGGGCTTTATGGCGCGGGTGGATGACCTCACCCTGGCGCGCCAAACAAAAAACGGCCGGGCGCGGATGAGGCGCCCGGCCGTTTGTCTGTCGACGGATTACTGGTTGGAGGCCGTCTGGGTGGGCTTGGCCGCGGCGTTGGCCTGCTGGTTCAGCTGCTCGGTGATCTTCTGCTCGGCAGCAAAGTCCTTGGCGCGAGAGGCGCGGTGATACTTTTTGGAAGTATCACCGACCGACGACACATTCGCGTTCGCGGCAGCGTCCGCACTGCTGTTCATCGCAGTCTTGGTACTGGTGGACGGCGCGGCGCTGGGAGAGGTGCTCGCGTCGGCAGCGGCATTCGCTTGGCTCGACTCGTTGGGTGCACCTGCAGCCTGGGCCGCATTGTCATTCGACGGGGCCGCGGGCTGGGCGCTTTCGGCCGCGCCCGCGTTGGTGTTGGCGTCCTGCGCCATGGCGGGAACCGCGATGGCGGCGGCGCCCAGCATCAGGACGGACATGCAAATCTTGTTCACGCTTTTCATCGGGGTCTCCATGAGGGTTCCGAAAACTTGTCCCTTCGGGAGCTAGAACGGATGAAATCCCAAATGTCTCCCGCCTTGATTGCACCATGCCCGATAAAGGCTCGATTGTGACGGGCCCATGGCAAAGCCTCGGCGGGGCGAGGCGTATACAAGCCATGTGCCATTCCCGGACCAGGATGAAACTTCCGAGGCCGGCTTGCGTACAGGCAGTGGCAATCTTTAGATGCCTCAAAAGGGGCAAAGGCTGGCCGGATGACAAGTCAGGAAGACAACAGGTGGGCCGCCCTCGGGGAGCCCGTTCAGGCGGCGCGTGGCAAGGTGTTGGTGGTTGAAGATGTGGCGCTGATCCGCATCACCACAGTCGACATGGCGGAGCAGATCGGGTTTGAGGCCACCCAGGCGGGCGATGCGCACGAGGCGTTGGCTTTACTGCACCAGGATGCGGCCATCAGCATCCTTCTTACCGATCTGGGCCTTCCGGGGATGAGCGGTCGCGAACTGGTGGCCGAAGCGCTGAAGTTGAAGCCGGACCTGAAGGTGATCATCGCCTCCGGCTATTCCGATCCGGGTGATCTGCCGGATGGCGTGCGGCGCCTGGTCAAGCCCTTTGACATGCAGCAGCTCCGCAAGGCGCTGGAGAGCTAGCTCAGGCTTTTCTCCATAAAGATGCTGGTGGCTATATTTTCCGGCGGCATGGTCGAATAGGGCGCGAAGGGCCCGCAAAAGCCGAAGCCATAACGTTGATAGAAGCGTATTGCCGCCTGCTGGCAGTCGCCGGTTTCCAGCCGTAGCAGCGGCCGTCCGGCTTCCCGCGCAACCTCCGCCAGTCGGTCCATGATGGCGTCGGCAATGCCCTGGCCCCGCGCCTTGTGGCTCACGAACATGCGTTTGACCTCGCCAAAACCGGGATAGAGCGCAATCCCGCCGCAGCCCAGGGCCGTACCCGCACGCCGGGCCAGAAAGAAGTGGATGCCGGGCTGGAAGATCGCTTCAAGCTGGAGGCCATGGCGCTGATGCGGCTCATAGTGCGGCGACAGCTCGTCTTCGAGCTGCTGGATCAGCGCGCGGACTTCCTCAGTCGGCTTTTCCGTCTTCTCGATCACCAGGCTCATCTCTGCTTCCCAAAGAAAAACCCGCGAGGCGCGGGGCCTCGCGGGTTTTCATCGTTGGCCTCAACGCCCGTTAGGGGAACAGGCTGACATTGTAGGTCAGGGTGGCGATGACGTCGCCGGCGCAGGCATGGGTGGTGCCCATGTAGAAGCCGCAGGCCGCCGTGTTCAGATCCGTGCCGCTGTAGCGCAGATCCAGGACAAAGCCCTTGTAGCTGGCGCTCACCCCGATATCGGCATAGGTGTAATCGCGCGAGCCGTTATATTTCGCGTTCTGCACCCACTGATGGCCGACATTGCCGCTGATCGAGAGCCAGTCGTTGATGGTGTAGGAAGCAAGGCCCGCCAGGTAATTGCCGGTGCCGCCGCCAAGGCTGAAGGTGGGCGAATAGGCCCAGGTACCGGTCAAGGTCAGGGGACCGAACGCCTTGGTGAACTGGTTGATCAGCTCGAAATAGTCGGCCGTGGCCGTGCCCAGCGTGTTGGCGCTCGGATAGGCGTAGTAGTAGGGCTCGATATTCCAGTCCACGCCCCACAGGTCGGTATGCTTGCCGCCATAGATGTCGACTTCAACCGACGGGTTGTTGTTCATGCCAAAGGCCTGCCAGTCCACCGTGGAGGCCCAGGTGCCGACATAGAAGCCTTCCGGCCCGGTCACGTTCAGGGTGCCCTGCGGAGAAGGATCGCGCTTGTTCTGGCTGATGCCGCGGAACTTGTAATCGCTCTGGATGTCGATCGCGCCAGTTATGGCCCATGGGGGCGCGTCCTGGGCGAAAGACGGAGCGGTCACGGCGACAAGGCCGGCCAGGCTCGCGGCGCCCAAAAACAGTTTGGTCAAATTCTTCATCGTTGGTCCCTTCAGGTTGCCATCTGGGCGCGAACCGATTTGCGCCCTGCCGGGATGACAGTTCTGTTTCGCACCGCCATTCTCAATATGACCTCTTGGTATTTTGGCGCGTTTTGAGCGCCCGACAGGCTGGATTCGGAGGGGCGTTGTTGCGATGCAACAGGGTGTTGCCTAATAAATAGGCTGGGGGCCAATTCGCTAGGCATAGGCCTGCCCGGTTAACAGTTTCTAAACGGGACCATCCGGAGTTTACATTTCATCGAGTGCTGGAAGGATTCTGTTTGCGCCTGCCTGAGCATGTTTCCCCCATGCGCATTGTCCTGATTCGCCATGGCGAGCCGCATATCGCGCTGAGGCCCCGCACGGGGCATGCGGGCTTTGCCGGCTATATTGAAGACTATGAGGCGGCGGGCCTGGCGCCGGCCAGCCTGCCGCCCCGCGAACTGGCCGAACTGGCCAGCGAGCTAACACAGATTTTCACCAGCGGCCGGCTGCGCGCCCGCGAAAGCGCCATTGCGCTCGCGCCCCATGCAGCGCTGATTTCCGAGGAAATCTTTGTCGAGGCGCCACTCGCCAGTCCGCGCATTCCGTTGCTGCGGATGCGGGTTCCCAAATGGGCAGTGGTCTCACGTTTTCTGTGGCATCTGGGCTTTCATCCGGGAATCGAAAATCCGCGCCAGGCCCGCCTGCGCGCCGCGCGCGCCGCGGACATGCTGGTGACGGCAGCGCGGCAGCGGGGCACCGCCGCCCTGGTGGCGCATGGCTACTTCAACTGGATGATCGGGCGCGAATTGAAGTGCCGCGGCTTTTCACGCATCGGAAGCCACCAAGCGCGTTACTGGAACACTGTCATTTATGAGCATCAGGACCCGAAAAAATGATCGAGACGGAATTTGAAATCCCCACCATCGCCACCGAGACATTGCTGCTGCGGCCAGACGGCATCGCCGACTTCCCAGGTGTGGTCTTCCTGACCGACATCTGGGGCATCCGTCCCGCCAATATCGGCATGGCCAAACGCCTGGCCGAGAAGGGCTTTGCCGTGCTGATGCCCAACGCCTTCCATCGCTACTCGCGCATCCAGCCCAATGGCTGGAAACCGGCCGAAGCCGAGATACCCAAGGCGCTGGGCACGCTGTTCGGCACCTTGACGGCGGAGCAGATGGTCAGCGACGGCAAGGCCTATATCGATTTCCTGCTGGCGCAGAAGGGCGTCAAGGCCGGGAAGGTCGGCATCGTGGGATACTGCATCACCGGCCAGATGGCGCTGCGCATGGCGGCCGCGGCGCCGGGCAAGGTTGCGGCCGCGGCCTCGTTCCATGGTGGTTTCCTGGTCACCGACAAGCCGGACAGCCCGCACAAGCAGATCCCCCAGGTCAAGGCCCGGCTTTATTTCGGCCATGCAGTGGAAGACGACAGCGCCACACCGGAACAGATCGCGACTCTGGAAGAGGTCTTGCGCAACTGGCATGGCGCTTTCCAGAGCGAGGTTTATGAGGGCGCCAGGCATGGTTGGACGGTGCCGGACCAGCCCGTCTACAACGAGTTACAAGCTGAGCGTGCCTTCGAGAAGCTCGTTGAACTTTTTGACGCCACGCTCAAGTGACGCCCGCTAGCGCGAGGATTTTTGCGGACTGAGCAGGAGCGAGGAGCGATGCGTACAAAGAGTATGTGAGCGACGAGCGACGAACTCAGGACGCAAAAAGGCCGCGCTAAAGCATCGCCGGGATCACGCGGTCGGGAGGCTTGTGGCCATCGACAAGCGAGCGGATATTGACGATCACCTTCTCGCCCATGTCCACCCGGCCCTCGATGGTGGCCGAGCTCATGTGCGGCAGCAACACCACATTGCGCGCCTTGAGCAGCTTGGGATTGACCGCGGGTTCGTTCTCGAACACGTCCAATCCCGCGCCCGACAGTTCGCCCTTTTCCAGCATCAGCGCCAGGACATTCTCGTCGATCACTTCGCCGCGCGCGGTGTTGACGATATAGGCGGACGGCTTCATCAGCTTCAGCCGCCGCGCCGACAACAGGTGATAGGTCGCCGGCGTGTGCGGGCAATTGACCGAGACGATGTCCATGCGCGCCAGCATCTGGTCCAGACTGTCCCAGTAGGTGGCTTCCAGCTCCTGCTCGATATCGGGCCCGACCTGTTTTCGGTTGTGATAATGGATCTGCAGGCCGAAGGCGCGCGCGCGCCGCGCCACCGCCTGGCCGATGCGCCCCATGCCCACAATGCCCAGTCGCTTGCCGTGCAGCCGGTTGCCCAGCATCCAGTTCGGCGACCAGCCGCGGAAGCGGTCTTCTTCCAGGGCAGCAACGCCTTCCACCAGCCGGCGCGGCACCGCCAGGATCAGGGCCATGGTCATGTCGGCCGTGTCTTCCGTCAGCACGCCTGGCGTGTTCGTTACCAGGATGCCGCGATTGGTGGCGGCCTGGACATCGATATTGTCCACGCCCGCGCCGAAATTGGCGATCAGCTTCAGGTTCGGGCCCGCCTTGGCGATCAGCCCGGCATCGATATGGTCGGTGATGGTGGGAACCAGCACGTCCGCAGTGGTCATCGCGTCGACCAGTTGCGCCGCCGTCATGGGCGTATCGTCGAGGTTGAGGCGGGCGTCGAACAGTTCGCGCATCCGCGTTTCCACCTGTTCCGGCAGTTTGCGGGTAACGATCACCAGGGGTTTTTTCTGCGCCATGGCGGCATTAAAGCGCAAGCCTCGGGGTGACGGAAGCGTCCGTTATCTTTAAATCTTGGTGCGAATCTTGGCAGGTCTCGCATATTCCCGGCATGACACGGATAGCCGTCATATTTCTGATGCTGATCGGTCTTGCCAGCGGGGCCATGGCGGCGCCGGATAAAGTCCTGCGCTATGTCAGCCAGCGCAGCGAAAAGGCGTATCTGCGCGAGGGCCCGTCCTACGCCCACAAGGTCCTGTGGGTCTATCGCCACCGCGGCTACCCCTACGCGGTGATTGCCCAGTTCGATGTCTGGCGCCGGGTGCGCACCGCCGACGGCACGCTGGGCTGGATGGCCGCCTCCATGCTGACCGACCAGCGGACCGTGCTGGTGACCGGCAAGGGCCGGGCGCAGCTTTTCGCCAAGCCCGACAGCGGCAAGGTGGCAGCGCTGGCCGATCCCGGCGCGGTGGCGCGGCTGGTCGCCTGCACGCTCGACGCCTGTCACATCAGCGGCGAGGGGGTGGATGGCTGGATTGCCAAAAGCCGCATCTGGGGCGTAGAGGCGAACGAGGTCTTTGACAGGCTGCCGGCGCGCTAGCCGATGCTCTTCGGCTTGGGCGCTTTTTCCGTTTCCGGCTTTTCCGCGCTGACGCAGGCGGGTGGCGTCAGATCCGCGCGCGGACACGCAACAGCCCTCTTGTCGTAGGGTAGAACCTGACGGCTGTTGCGGTCATAGACCTGCAGCTTGTCGGCCTTGCCGGACGTATTTTGCGCGAAGGCCGGAATGGTGGCTGCCAGAAGCAGTACCGGGACAAGTGTTTTCATCATGCCCTCCCTGATGTGGGCACGATACGGCATCTTCAGGCGGCGCGCGAGCGGCTAGTGGCGGAAGTGGCGCATGCCCGTAAACACCATCGCCAAGCCTGCTTCGTCCGCGGCATCAATCACCTTCTGGTCATTGACCGAACCGCCCGGCTGGATCACCGCCGTGGCGCCGGCTTCCGCCACCACCAGCAGCCCATCGGGGAAGGGGAAGAAGGCTTCCGAGGCCGCCGCTGAGCCCCTGGTGCGCGGCTCGGCCCATCCGGCGACCCTGGCTGCGTCCCTGGCCTTGAGCGCGGCGATGCGGGCTGAATCCACGCGGCTCATCTGCCCGGCGCCGATACCGGCCGTGCTGTTGTCCTTCACATAGATGATGGCGTTGGACTTCACATGCTTGCCGATGGTGAAGGCGAGCAGCATGTCCTTGATCTCCTGCTCGGTCGGCTGGCGCTTGGTCACCACCTTCAGTTCAGCTTTGGTGATGCGGCCGTTATCGCGGGTCTGGACCAGAAAGCCGCCTGCGACAGAGCGATAGGTGAGGGTGGGAGCCAGCGGATCGGGCAAGCCGCCGGCCGTCAGCAGGCGCAGGTTCTTCTTGCCGGCCAGAATTTTCTGCGCATCCGCATCGGCGTCAGGCGCGATGATCACCTCGGTGAAGATCTTGGAGATTTCTTCCGCCGTGGCGCCGTCCAGGGTCTGATTGAAGGCCAGCACGCCGCCAAAGGCCGAAACACTGTCGCAGGCCAGCGCTGCCAGATAGGCGTCTTTCAAGGTCTTGCCCAGCGCCACGCCGCAGGGATTGGCGTGCTTGATGATGGCGCAGGCCGGTCCTGCCTTGGGATCGAATTCCGCCACCAGCTCATAGGCCGCATCGGTGTCGTTGATATTGTTATAAGACAGCTCCTTGCCCTGAAGCTGTCTGGCTGTGGCGACGCCGGGACGGCTCGAGCCATCCACATAGAAAGCCGCCTCCTGGTGCGGGTTCTCGCCATAGCGCAGGCCCTGACGGAGCAAGCCGCCAAAGGCGCGGCGCCGCGGCGGCTCCTTGTCGCCGTCCTTGGCCAGCTCGCCGGCAAACCAGTTGGAGACGGCGGCATCATAGGCGGCCGTGCGGGCAAAGGCGCGCTGCGCCAGCTTCTTGCGCAAGCCAAAGCTGGTGGCGCCGCCATTGGTCTTCATCTCGTCGAGAACGGTTTTGTAATCCTCCACATCGACCACCACCGTTACCCAGTCATGGTTCTTGGCCGCTGAGCGGGTCATGGCCGGGCCGCCGATGTCGATATTCTCGATGGTGGTCTCGAAATCGGCGCCGCGCGCCACCGTCGCCTCGAACGGGTAGAGATTGCAAACCAGCAGATCGATGCCGGCGATATTGTGCTGGGTCATCGCCGCGGCATGATCGGCCTTGTCGCGCAGCGATAACAGCCCGCCATGCACCATCGGATGCAGGGTCTTGACCCGTCCGTCCATCATCTCCGGGAAATTGGTGATCTCCGACACGTCAGTGACGGAAAGGCCCGCATCGCGCAGCGCCTTGGCGGTGCCCCCGGTCGAAATCAGCATCACGCCATGGGCCGCCAGCCCCTTGGCGAAATCGATCAGGCCGGTCTTGTCGGAAACCGAGAGCAGGGCGCGGGAAATCTTGCGGATGGTCATGAGGGCGCGGATTCCAGGCTAAAAACGCCCGCCGCTCTTAGCGCCTGTACAGCGAATATAAAAGGGTAAGTCCCCCACTTGCGCACAACGACCACAGCACCGGCACATTGTAAGTGTGTTTGTTCCAGGACAGGACGAAGTCGCCCGGCTGGGGATCAAGTTCCAGGGCCATGACAATGGGCATCAGGATGACCGCCCCGATCAGCAGAATCAGCAGCATGGCTACCGGCTTGGGCATTACCTCTCCGGCAACGGCATGGGCGAAAGGCCGAGTTTGGCAAACAGGGCCCGGTCGGCATCCGCGACCGGATTGGGGGTGGTCAGCAGCTTGGGCCCATAAAAGATGGAATTGGCGCCGGCCATGAAACATAGGGCCTGGGTTTCATCCGACATGTCTTCGCGGCCGGCCGACAGGCGCACCATGGATTTGGGCATGGTGATGCGGGCCACCGCGATGGTGCGCACAAAGTCCAGATGCGGCAGTTTGGGCGACGTGTCCGCAGCCGGCGTATCGGACCCCACCAGGGCGTTGATCGGCACGCTTTCGGGATGCACTGGCAGCGTGGCCAGCGCGTGGATCAGGCCGACGCGATCTTCCTGGCTTTCGCCCATGCCGACAATGCCGCCGCAGCAGACATTGATGCCGGCGGTCCGCACCGCCTCAAGCGTATCCAGCCGGTCCTGAAAAGTCCGGGTGGTGATCACATGCCGGTAATATTCCGGCGAGGTGTCGATATTGTGGTTGTAATAGTCGAGCCCGGATTCCTTCAGCCGCATGGCCTGGCTGTCCGTCAGCATGCCAAGCGTGACGCAAGTCTCCATTCCCAGCGCCTTGACGCCTTCGACCATGGCGCAGACCGTATCCAGATCCTTGTCCTTGGGATTGCGCCAGGCCGCGCCCATGCAGAAGCGCGACACGCCCGATTCTTTCGCCGCGCGCGCCTCGGCCAGTACCGCCTCGACCTCCATCAGCTTGGTCGCCTTCAGGCCGGTGTTGTTGTGCACAGACTGGGTGCAATAGCCGCAATCTTCCGGACAGCCGCCGGTCTTGATGGACAGAAGCTGGGAGACCTGCACCTGGCTGGGATCGAAATGGGCACGGTGCACGCTCTGCGCCCGGAACATCAGCTCGGGAAAGGGCAGGGCAAAAAGGGCGGTGATTTCATCGCGGGTCCAGTCGGAGCGCGGGGTCGTATAAAGGTCGCGGGCGGGAGCGTTCATGGGGGCGAGTTTAGGGGGGTTCCGGGGCGCGCAAAAGAGTGGACGGAAGGGGACCAAAACGCTAACACATGCGCCCGTTTATGCACCCCGTGCCCCGGTGGTGGAATGGTAGACGCGGCGGACTCAAAATCCGTTGCCGAAAGGCATGGGGGTTCAAGTCCCTCCCGGGGCACCATTCTTTTCCGCGCGCTGCGCGGAAAAGAATGTCGCCCCCGGGAGGCGTTCTTTGATTTGTCCGTCCTCGCGGCCTTCGGCCGCTGTGGGCGGACGGGGCCCGGGGCACTACTCGCCTTATTTGATGGTCCTCTCTTTTGATGGTCCTCTCTGCGAGCTGACCGGCACTCTTCTGATCACATCTCTGACTTCTGTGTGTTAAGGTTCGCCGCCATAACAAGGAGCGCGAACACGCGCCGCCCGAAACACAACCGAGGAGACTGACCCCATGATCCGCTCTCTCACCGTCGCTCTTTTTGCCACCAGCCTGCTTTGCGCGCCGGCCCTGGCCCAAGGCGTGTCGCCCGCCATCACCGCCGCAGTCGCCGATGCTGGAAGACCGCAAGCCGACAAAGATCGCGATACCGCCCGCAAGCCGGCCGAGACCGTCGCCTTTGCCGGGGTCAAACCCGGCATGACCATCGCCGAGCTGGGTCCGGGCCGCGGCTATTACACCCGCATCCTCGCCAAGGCGGTTGGGCCCACAGGCAAGGTCTATGCCGTCGTCACCTCCGCACAGGCGGCGCGCCCCGGCGCTCTCGATGCGCTGAATGCGCTGACCGCGGCCTATCCCAATATCAAGGTCGTGACCGTGGACTACGCGACCATGACGTTGCCCGAAAAGGCCGACCTGTTCTGGACCACGGAAAATTATCACGACTTCCACAATGGCCCGACCGCCGACATCGCCGCCCTCGACAAGGCCGTGTTCAACAATCTGAAGCCGGGTGGCATCTTCTATGTCGAAGACCACAGCGCCGCGCCGGGCGCAGGCCTTGCCGCTACATCCCAGTTCCACCGCATGGACGAAGCGGTCGCCAAGACCGAATTGACCGCCGCGGGTTTCAAGCTGGATGGCGAGGGCGATCTGTTGCGCAACCCGGCGGACAACAAGGCAGCCAGCAATTCCGAAACCGGGCACTTTGCCAGCGACCGCTTCATGCTGCGGATGAAGCGCCCTTAAAGCTGGCCGCGCGGTTTGTTTGACGGAGGGTTCTCCGTCAAACTCGCCGGCATGGCGCGAAAGTCTTCGCATCCCAACTGGGTGCTGGCCACCTGCATCCTGGCGTCCAGCCTCGCCTTTGTGGATGGGTCGGTCACCAATGTCGCTTTGCCGGCAATCGGCAAGGCGCTGGGCGGGGGCGCCGCTGATCTGCAATGGGTGATCAACGCCTATCTCTTGCCGCTTAGCGCGCTGCTGCTGCTGGGCGGCGCGGCTGGCGACCGCTATGGCCGCGTGCGCCTGTTGGTGGGCGGCACGGCCCTGTTCGCCGCCGCTTCGGCGGCTTGCGCGCTGGCCCCTAGCCTGCCGGTGCTGCTGGCGGCGCGGGGCGTGCAGGGCATCGGCGCCGCTATCCTGCTGCCCAATAGCTTGGCGATCCTGGGCGACAGTTTCGCCGGCGAGGCGCGGGGCCGCGCCATCGGCATCTGGGCGTCGGCGGGCGCCGTGCTGGCGGCCATCGGGCCGGTGCTGGGCGGCTGGCTGATCGACGTGGTCGGATGGCGTGCGATCTTTCTGATCAATCTGCCGCTGGCGGCGAGCGCCATTCTGCTGGCGCTGATCACTGTGCACGACAGCCGCGAGCGCGATCGTCCCGCGCTCGATATTCCGGGCGCGGTGTTGGCAACAGTGGCGCTTGGCGCGCTGACCTGGGGCCTCACTGTGGGATCGGGCCACAATGGCTGGACCGCCTTTGCGGCGGCAACTATCGCCGCCGGTGTCGCGTCAATGCTGGCCTTTGTCGGCGTCGAGAAAATGCGCGGCGAACGCGCCATGACGCCGCTGGCCATGTTCGGCTCGGCCAGCTTCATCGGCCTGTCCTTGCTCACCTTGCTGCTGTACGGCGCGCTGGGAGCTCTGATCGTGCTGCTGCCCTATATCCTGATCCAGGGCAGTTCCTATACCGGCACGCAGGCCGGCAGCGCGCTGGTGCCTTTCGCCCTGGTGCTGGCGCTTGTTTCACCGGTCATGGGCAAGATCGCGGGCCGCATCGGCGCGCGCCTTCCGTTGACCATCGGGCCGCTGGTTGTCGCAGCGGGCTTTCTGCTGGCCCTACGCATCCATAGCAATACGGATTATTGGCGCGATGTGCTGCCAGCCATCCTGGTGATCTCATTTGGCATGGCGGGCGCGGTGGCGCCTCTCACCAATGCCGTGCTGGGTGCGGTGGATGCGCGCCATACCGGCTCGGCCTCCGGCTTCAACAGCGCCATCGCCCGCACCGGTGGCCTGATCGGTACCGCGCTTTTGGGCGGCGTGCTGGGCGCAAAAAGCGAGGCGCTGGTGGCGGGCTTTCACACCGCGATCCTTGCCTGCGCGCTGGCCTGTGCAGGCGCCTCGGCGTGCGCCTTCTTCCTGATATCGGGCAAGCAGCGGCACTGATACGTCACCGCGCCGTCAATTCCTGCAAGCGCAGCGCATTGCCCATCGCGTGATAGCCCACCGTGTTATCGAAGATGCACCAATCGCCTTCGTGCAACTGCGATGCCAGCGACGCCAATCTCTCTTCCGGATAATCTGAATAATAGATGCGCGGCGATCCGTGCATGCGCCAATAGGCCGTGCGTGTATCGCCGCCCGGCGCGCCATCCGTGGGCGCGCGCGGCGGATCGGCAGCCACGCGCATAACGCGCAATTTCTTGAGCGCGCTGTCTGCTTGCGGCGTGAACCAGCTTTCATGCCGCGGCTCACAGGCCATGGCATATCCCGCGCGGGCCAGGTCGCGAAAAAAGGCGGACGCGGTCTTCTTTTCGTAACCGAGCTTGGGCGGCAGCTGCACCAGCAGCACCGCCAGCTTCTCGCCCAAACCTTCGACTTCCGACAGGAATTGAGCAAGCGGTTCGCGGTAGTCCTGAAGCTTGCGCTCATGGCTGATGGCGCGGGGAATTTTGACAGCGAAGCGGAAGTCCGCCGGCACGCTGGCGGCCCAGCGTTCATAGGTCGTGCGCCGGTGCGGCCGGTAGAAGGACGAGTTGATCTCCGCCGCCGTCAATTGCGCCGCATATTTCTCGAGCTGGCTGCCGGATGCGGGAAAGTTTGCTCGATAGCGCGTGGGAACGGACCAACCCGCCGTGCCGATCCGGATCATGGCTCAACTGTTGTTGACGGCATGCAGCGGAAACGAAGCAGCGCACCCGCCGGTTCCGCTCAGCTCTCGAGCGCCAGCTTCACGGCCAGCGCCAGCATGGTGACGCCGATAAGGATATCCAGCACCCGCCAGGCGGCAGGCTTGGCGAACAGCGGACGCAGCAATTGCGCCCCATAGCCGAGCGCGAAGAAGAACAGCAGAGAGCTGGTACTGGCGCCGGCGGCAAATGCGACTCGCTGGCCGGCATAGCCGGTGGAAACCGAGCCCAGCAGCACCACCGTGTCCAGATAGACATGCGGATTGAGCCAGGTGAAGGCGAGGCAGGTGACAATGGTGGCGCCAAGGCTTTTGCGTTCGTCGGCGGCAGGATCCAGACCCACACCGCCTCGCCATGCGGCCCACAGGCTGCGCAACCCATAGCCGGCCAGGAACAGTGCCCCGCCATACCGCATCGCCGGCGCTGCCCAAGGCGCAGCCGTCACCAGCGCGCCAAAGCCAGCCACACCGGCGGTGATCAGGACCGCATCGGACAGGGCGCAAACCGCACAGACGGCAAAAACATGCTCGCGCCGCAGCCCCTGACGCAGGACGAAGGCATTCTGCGCGCCGATGGCGACGATCAGGCTCAGGCACAGCAGAAGGCCGGAAAGGAAGGCATTCATGCCGTACGACTAGGATCGCGCCGCCGCCGGGTCAATCGCCGTGCTGCCATGCCTTTAAACTGCAACCTTTTAAACCGCAGCCTGGGCGGTTGACTTGCCGTGCTGATCACCTAGCCTTTGGTCAAATTTCGGGGAGGTTTTCATGCGCATTCCGTCTCTCGCCATCGCGGCATCCTTTGTCGCCACATCTGCATTTGCTCAGCCCTTGCCCGAACCGGCCAGCTATCCGCCGGTGGTGGGCGAGAAGGGCGTGGTGGCGACGCACGAAGTCTCGCTCGACATGGCCGAGAGGATCGCGCGTGGCGGCATCGAGGCCTGCCGCAAAATGGGCTTCCACACCACTATGGTGGTGGTCGATTCCAGCGGCACGATGAAGGCCTTCCTGCGTGACGAGAAGACCGGCCCGCACACCATCACCCTGGCCCAGGACAAGGCTTTCACCGCCCTGACCCTGGCCTCGCGCTTTGCCACCTCCGGCGCCTTCGCCACGGCGCGCAATTCCACTTTGGGCTCGCCCATGAGCAACATTCGCGGCGTCACTGGCGTGGCCGGCGGGGTGCCGATCAAATATCACGGCGAGGTGATCGGCGCGGTGGCGTCTTCCGGCGCGGTGGGCGGAGCCAATGACGAGCGCTGCTCGCAAGCGGGCATCGATGCTGTGGCCGACCAGCTCCGATAACAGCTTCACCGTTTCGCCGGCGCGCTCGGCTATCGAGCTGACTTCGGCCGCGGCGCTGTTTCGCGCCTATGCCAAAGCGCTGCCGGTGGATCTGGCGCCGCAGGGCTTTGGCGCGGAGTTGAAATCGCTGCCCGGTCCTTACGCGCCGCCGGCTGGTGAGCTGCTGCTGGCCAAGCGGGGCGATCATGTTTTGGGCTGTATCGGGCTGAAGGCCCTGGCGCCGCCGGATGTCGCCGAGATCAAGCGGCTGTTCGTGCGGCCGCAGGCGCGCGGGACCGGGGTCGCCAAGGCTCTGGTCGCGGATGTCCTGAAGCTGGCGCAGGATCGCGGCTATCGCGAGGTCAAGCTCGACACCTTGGCCGAGATGACCCCCGCCATCGCTCTTTATAAGAGCTTCGGCTTTGCGCCCATTCCGCCTTACGGCAGCCATCCCTATCCGGGCCTGGTGACCTTGGGCAAAGTCCTGCGCACATAGAAAAGGCGGCGCCCCGATGAGGGACGCCGCCAATTTCAACAAGCCCGAACTAGTGGCTGGCCAAGATTACCGAGGCGATCAGGCCGCCGGCCACAGCGGCGAGCACGTAATTGTTGTCCACGCGGCGCCACTCATAGCCGCGCGGGGGGCGCGACAGGTGATAGCGGCGATAATCGTTGATGCGCGCACCGCGATCCCAGTCACCGCGCTCGATGCGGCCACCCTTGCGCCAATCATGGTGGGGTCCACGCATCATCATCGCGTTGCCGCGATGATCGTCGTGGCGATCCATCATCATGGTGTTGCCGCGATGGTCATCATGACGATCAGGCTGCGCAAAAGCGCCGCTGATCGGTGCCGCCAACAGCGTCAGAGCGGCGGCTGTGAGAAGTATGCGTTTCATGGAAGGCTCCTATCCTCGCGTTAATGACGCAGAGGTTAGGTCCCGTGTCCTGAATTGCACATGAACCATTTGGGGCCGAATTGAGCGGCTTGTCGCAAACTGTGTCGGCGCGGCGTTATTCCGCTGTCCAGCCACCGTCGATCGAAATGATGCTGCCGGTAACCGAGCGCGCCATGTCGCCGGCGAGATACAAGGCCAGCGCCGCAATCTCCTCCACTGTGACGAATTGCTTGGTGGGCTGTGCCGCCAGCAATACGTCGTTGATCACCTGCTCGCGCGTTAGGCTGCGCGCCTGCATGGTGTCGGGAATCTGCTTTTCCACCAGCGGCGTCCAGACATAGCCGGGACAGATCGCGTTGGAGGTGATGCCGAAGCGCGCCGTTTCCAGTGCAATGGTCTTGGTGAAGCCGGCGATGCCATGCTTGGCCGCCACGTACGCCGACTTGAAAGGCGAAGCCACCAGGGCGTGGGCCGAAGCGGTGTTGATGATGCGCCCCCATTTCTTCGCCTTCATGCCCGGCACGGCGGCGCGGGTGGCGTGAAAGGCCGATGACAGATTGATGGCGATGATCTGG
>Ga0268266_10002386_pt1 | contig 20296 bp, 17 predicted proteins | sample KBSS13metaG_FD_190356 | JGI IMG/M metagenome (GOLD analysis project Ga0268266, IMG submission 190356) | Switchgrass rhizosphere microbial communities from Kellogg Biological Station, Michigan, USA - KBS S1-3 metaG (SPAdes) (version 2) | ecosystem: Host-associated > Plants > Roots > Rhizosphere... | reverse complement strand
CGACGCAGGGCACTCTCAACGTGCCGGTCATCGCAGACAACGTCGGGTTGCGGGTCAGCGGCTACAGCGCGTTTGAGCCGGGTCTGTTCACGCGGACCTGGGGCGGCCCGTTGGACCCGCGCTCCCGGATTATCGACTATCCGCCCGGGGGTGCGCCCGTGGGCCACAAGGACCACGTAGGCGCTGAGCAGGGTGAAGGGTTCTCCGCGACTTTGAAGATCGCGCCCGAGGCCATTCCGGGGCTGAGCATTACCCCGATGTACATGTATCAGCACACGAATACCAACGGCTATCCGCTTGCTGACTACACGCCCGACAACTTCACACAGACCCGGCCCCTGGACGTGCCGGAGGCCGTCGAGGATACCTGGAGTTTCAGCAGCCTCACCGTCAAACACGAGTCGTCGTTCGGGCGGGTCATCCTGACAGGGACCTATTTTTATCGGCGTGCCTATGACCTCGAAGACACGACGGATATCAACGCGATCACCTTCTGGGAGATCCCCTACTACGTTCCGGCGCCGCTCCCCAATGTCCTCAACACCCGCACCTGGAACGGTGAAGTGCGTTTCGAGTCCACGTTCAAAGGGCCACTCAACTTTGTGATCGGGTTCTTCGATTCCACCTCGGAGCGTCATTTCCGGGAAAACTACCTGGCACCCGGGTTGGATGCGGCCTCCGGTTACACCATCGGAACCGACCTGGAATACACCCAGAACACACCCAACGCGGACCGCGAGCGCGCGGAATTCATCGACATCACCTACAAGCCCATCGAGCAATTGCAGTTCTCGGCGGGCGTGCGCCATGCCTATCTGGCTCACGAGGCTGCTTACACAGCCGATGGTCCCCTGAACGGTGGCTCATCGGGCCCGCCGGACACGTACTCGGAGGCGCACCAGAACACGACGGCACCGCGGTACACGGGCAAGTATCAATATGCGCCCAACCAGATGGTGTATGCCTCGGCCGCCAAGGGCTTCCGTATCGGCGGCACCAATTCGGTGTTGCCGCCGATCTGCGATGCCGACCTCGCGGGTCTGGGACTCAAAAACGGAGCGGCGTTCAACTCGGACTCCCTGTGGAGCTACGAGGTCGGCTCCAAGAACTCGTTCCTGGACGATCGCATCCGCACCCGGGCGGCCGCCTACCGGATCGACTGGAAAGGCATTCAACAGTCGGTGTACCTGCCCTGTACGTTCAATGTGGTAGCCAACTCCGGCGCGGCCCGCAGCACGGGTGCCGAGCTCGAGATGGACATGGCCGTCATCGATCACCTGACTGTCAACCTGTCTGTTGGCTATGAGGATGCCAAGATCACCGCGGCAACCGAGGCTTCGCGGACCATCGTGGGTCAGCCGCTGACAGGCGTGCCCAAGTGGTCAGGCTCGGCGACCGCACAGTACGTGGTGCCGCTGGGAGAGCGATCGGCCTTCCTCCGTGCGCAGTACGAGTTCACCGGTGCACGCACCAGCTTCAACAATGTCGCGCCGATCGACGGCGGCCGTCCGTTGAGCTCGTACGGCCTGTTGAACCTGCGAACCGGCCTGAACCAGGGTCCCTGGGAGCTCACTCTCTCGGCCCGTAACGTGTTCAACAAGCTGGGTGTCATCGGCGACCTGATTCCCGAAGGTGCGGAGCTCGCTGACCGACCCCGGCTGTTCGTCACTCGACCCCGGACGATCGGGCTGGAGTTGAAGCGGGAGTTCTGACATCGCTGCTCGTGACAGCCCCATTGCTGTCGGGGCTTGCATGTTTGCCTGCGTTGCCGCCTATGGGGTGTATCTCGGGCTGCCGCTCATTCTCGGCGCCCTCGCGGATGAGTACGGGTTCAGCAATCCGCAGATAGGCTGGATCGGCGCCGCCGAGAATGCCGGTATGTTGCTCGGCTCGATCAGCGTGTCCGTATTGGGCCGGTGGGCGTCCTATCGCCTGCTGACTGCGGTGGGCATTGCCGTTGCACTCACTGGCAACGGCATTACGCTCGGCACAACTGAGTTCGCGGCGTTTTGCGCCGTACGTCTGTGCACCGGGATCGGCAGCGGGATCTGCTATTCCGCAGCGATCGCAGCCCTGTCTCTCACGCAGCAGTCGGCTCGCAACTTCAGCATCTTTGTGGTCGTCCTGGTAATCGCCAACTCACTGGAGCTTTGGCTGATTCCTGACGTGGTCGCTCTGTGGCACGCCAGAGCGATCTACGCGGTGCTGGGCCTGTTGTTTCTGCCACCGGCACTGCTGATCGGATTCATCCCCAAAGGGCTGGCGGAAACACCCGCGACCGGACCTGCAGAAGCAGTGCCTGGAGCCGCTTTGGCATGGGTGTGTCTGCTGGGCGTTGTGTTGTTTTGTGTCGCGGCAAGTGCGTTTTATGCGTACGCAGAGCGGATCGGCCTGTCTGTTGGAATGAGCGAGAGCGGCATTTCGAACACCCTGACACTGTGCAACCTGTTCAGCCTGACCGGCTCGATGCTCGCTTATGCGCTGGGCCGGCGCTGGGGGCAGCACCGGCCGCAGCTCGGGGCGATCCTCGTCATGATCAGCGTTTACGCCACGTGGGCGATCAGTCTCTCGGTTCCGGGCTACATTGCGGGGGTGTTGATATTTTTCGAGGTGTGGTCGATGGCAAGTGTCTATCAGCTCAGCACCTTGACGGAAATCGATCCGTCCGGCCGCCGCGTGGCGCTGATTCCGGCTGCCCAGGGGATCGGGCAAAGCGCCGGCCCCTTTCTCGCGGGTAGCTTGCTGGATCAGCAACTGGGATTTGCACAGATGCTGGGCGTGGTCGCCCTGTTTGCGGTCGGTTCCCTGATAAGTTATGCAAGCGTCTACATTCGTCTGCGAAGTTCAATTACTCTTGGCGGATGACACCATTCAAACTGTCGGTCCTCATAGCCGCATCGTGCGCCCTCTCCTCGGTTGCCGCGGCGGCTGACCCTCTCGTCGCCAAGGTGCTGGCGGACATGCCGGTCATCGATGGGCACAACGACCTGCCCTGGGAGATTCGCGACCGCTGGGGTTCCAACCTCGGCGCGGTTGATCTGAGCAAGGATACCTCGCACTTGCCACCGGGCCCGACCGCGCCGCCGGATCAGGTGCCGCTGATGACCGATATCCCACGGCTGCGGGCGGGCGGCGTGGGCGCGCAATTCTGGTCAGTCTGGATTCCCAGCGAGCTCAAAGGCGCCCCTGCGGTGACCATGACGGTCGAACAGATCGATCTGGTCAAGCGCATGGCCGCCCGCTACCCGAATGACTTCGAGATGGCCTATACGGCCGCGGACATCGTCCGTATCGAGCACGCCCACCGCATTGCCTCATTGATTGGGGTCGAGGGCGGACACCAGATCGGCAACTCGCTGGCGGCTCTGCGGCAGTTCTATGACCTGGGCGCGCGGTACATGACCTTGACCCATTCGTTGAATACCGACTGGGCAGACTCAGCCACCGAGGCACCGGCGCACAATGGACTGACGCCCTTCGGCCGGGTCGTGGTGACTGAAATGAATCGCCTCGGGATGTTGGTCGACTTGAGCCACGTGTCGTCCAAGACGATGACTGACGCCCTGGAAGTCACTCAGGCACCTGTCATCTTCTCGCATTCGGGCGCACGCGCCTTGATCGATCATCCGCGCGACGTGCCGGATGATGTACTCGCGCTGGTCGCCAGGAATCGCGGCATCGTGATGATCAATTTCTTCCCGGGCTATGTGTCTCAGGAGCGCGCCCGCTGGGATGCCGAGGTGGTCGCAGAGAAGGCGCGTGAGCAAACACCCCCCTTCGGTGGGTTGTATATCGGTCAGCCGGATCGGGCCAAGGCGGCCTTTGATCAGTGGCTGGCAGCGCATCCGAAGCCGGTCGTCACCCTCGCCATGGTGGCGGATCACGTGGAGCACGTGGCGAAGGTTGCCGGCAAGGACTGTGTTGGATTCGGGTCCGATTTCGACGGGATTCCCGAGGGGCCGCAGGGGCTCGACGCGGTCGACAAATATCCTGCGCTGGTGGCAGAGCTCGCACGCCGTGGCTGGACGCACGATGACCTGGTGAAGGTGACGGGTGGCAATCTACTGCGCGTGATGCGTGAGGCCGAGGCGGTTTCCAAACGCCTGCGCGCGACAACTCAGCCGTCCGGTGCCACGATCGCCATGGACAGCAAGAAATAGCTAGTCGTTGAGCACGAGGTTTTTGCGACTGATGCCGGTGATGTTGTGAGCGCCGGTCAGCGTCATTGCCACTCGCATTTCCTTGGAGATCAGCTCGAGCAACTGGGCGACACCCGCCTCACCTCTCGCGGCCATTGCGTACAGCCAGGCGCGCCCCAGCAACACGCCCTTGGCGCCCAGCGCCAACATCCGCACGACGTCGAGGCCTGATCGGACCCCCGAGTCGGCCAACACCGTCGTCTTGTCTCCTACCGCATCAACAATCGCCGGCAGTGCCCGCGTGCTCGACAACACGCCATCGAGCTGCCGACCGCCGTGATTTGATACCACAATGCCGTCGGCCCCGATATCCACCGCGGCCCGCGCATCTTCGGGATCGAGGATACCTTTGAGAATGAGCGGCCCCGTCCAGCGAGACCGAATCCAGTCGAGATCCTTCCACATGATGGTCGGGTCGAAGTTAGCCCCCAACCAGCCGATGTAGTCGTTCAGGCCGCTCGCCTTACCCAGCAGCGGCTCCAGGTTCCCGAGCCGGTGCGGGCGGCCGTGCAGCCCCACATCCCAAGCCCAAGCCGGCTTGGCCATCGCCTGCAAGATTCTCCGCAACGGCGCGTTTGGCCCTGACATGCCGGAATGTGCGTCCCGATATCGTGAGCCCGGTATCGGCATATCCACTGTGAATACGAGCGTCTTGACGCCGAGCCCCTGCGCCGTTGCCAGCAGGTCCCGCATGAACTCCCGATCGCGCAGCACGTAGAGTTGAAACCAGACATGCTCACCGCCGGCTGCCTCAACAACCTCACGTAAGGAGCACAGCGATACCGTCGACAGGCAGAACGGAATGCCGGCGGCCTTCGCAGCTCGCGCCGCCTGGGTCTCCCCTCGGCGCCGGAACATGCCCGCAATTCCGACGGGGCCCAACATCACAGGCAGCGGGCGTTGTTGCCCAAACAGCGTGGTGGTGAGGTCGACTGCGCCACCACCGACCAGCACTCTCTGCCTGAGTGCCACATCGCCCAGATCCTGGACATTGCGCTGCATCGTGTACTCGGTGTTCGCTCCGCCGTCGGCGTAGTCAAACAGGAAGCGCGGCACGCGCCGGCGGGCAGCTTCTCGGAAATCGAGCGTAGAGGAAATGATCATCCGGACAGTTTAGCGGTCCGAGTGCTCGGTGAGGCGAAAAACCCGTTCCATTTCAATCCACGTGCCGTCGGCGCCCGCCGCCGGAACAGGTTGCTGAAACTGCTTCATGCGGGCAACCCAGCGCTGCACGTCCGGATTGGCCGCATCGGCCCTGCTTTTGGCCTCGGGCGAATAGGAGTCGCCGGCCTCGATGATCATGAACATCCGGTTTCCGGCCCGGTAGATTTCCATGTTTTCGATGCCGGACTCCAGTATCGAGCGAATGATCGGCTTGGGCGTACGTCCCGGCCGATGCCAGTCCTCATACTCCGCAATCAGCTTCGCATCGTCCACCAGGTCGAGCGCCAATGCGAACCGTCGACTCATGCGTTTGACCACCCGCCGTCGATGATATGGGTCGCCCCGGTCGTAAACGCAGAGGCATCGCTCGCAAGGTACAACGCCAACTCCGCAATCTCCTCGGCGGTCGCGATGCGCCCCATCGGTTGCCGACTGACAAACTCGGCGCGCGCCTTGGCCGCATCGCCCGTCGCCGCCAGCCGTTGATCCAATGAAGGCGACTGCACCGTGCCCGGGCAGATCACGTTGCAGCGGATCCGGTCTTTCACAAAATCAACGGCTACCGAGCGGGTGAGACCGATGAGCGCGGCTTTGGAGGCGCCGTACACAAATCGGTTGGGCACTCCGATCACCGAGCTCGCCACCGAAGACATGTTGATGATCGAGCCGCCGCCGCGCGCAATCATGGCGGGCAGGAAACAGCGGATCATCCGGTAAGCCGACTTCACGTTGAGATTGAACGAGAAGTCGAAATCTTCGTCGGTGGTGGTGAGCAGCGTGCCGGCGTGCACGAACCCCGCGCAGTTGAACAGAATGTCGACTCCACCGACCTCCCGACTCAACGCCTCAATCGCGGCGCCGTCCGTCAGATCAACCTTCCGCGTCTGCATTCCCGTCAGGGTGGCCAGCGTCGCGGAGTTGATATCCACTGCAATGACCCGGGCGCCCTCCTTCGCAAACAGCTCGGCGGAGGCGCGACCAATTCCCTGCCCGGCCGCAGTGACCAGGGCAATTTTATTCTGCAATCGGCTCATGGGACTCGTTTCTGTTCAGAACATGATGGGTACGGGCGCATCGGTGCGCAGGAGTCCTGCCGTTCGCAGATCGCTCCACAGCGACGGCGGAATCGGCCGCCGCAGGTTGTCATCCGCCTGGGTGACTTCCTCGCGCGATCCGAATCCGGCTACGACACACAACACCTGGGGGTGCGCCAACGGAAACTGCAACGCCGCCGCGGGCAGCGGCACGTTGTGATCGGCACAGATCGCTTCGATCGCTGCCACCCGAGCCACGATCTCAGGGCTCGCCGCCGAATAATTATAGTGGCCGCCACCCGGGTTGCGCACGCCGGTGGCGAGGATCCCTGAATTGTAAGGACCCCCAACAATGACATGCACACCCCGCTTGGCACACAGCGGGAGGAAAATCTCGAGCGACAGCTGTTCGAGCAAGGTGTAGCGCCCGGCGAGCATGACAACATCAAAGTCGGCCGAGCCGAGCGCCTCCACGCACACTTCCCACTCGTTGACACCGATGCCGATCGCGCCGACGGCGCCGGAGGCACGCAGCTCGCTCATGGCGCGATACCCGCCGTCCATGAACTCCTTGAAGCGCCGGGGATGGTCGTCACCGTGGCTGACCCGGCCAATGTCGTGGACGTACAGAATGTCTATCCGCTCGCGTTGCAGGCGGCGCAGACTGTCCTCGTAGGTACGCATGACCGAGTCATACGTGTAATCAAACTCGCTCTCGAAGGGCTCCGGGCTGACGAAACCCTGTCGCTGTTGGCCCGGTTGAATTCCGGACCGGGGCGCGAGCTTGCGACCGGCTTTCGTGGAGACAATCAGCTCCTGACCCGGGTCGAGCTCATGAAGCGCGGCGCCGAGTCGCTTTTCACTCAACCCAAAGCCATAGTGCGGTGCCGTATCAAAGTACTGGAATCCCAGCTCGACCGCCTCGCGAGTCGTATCGCGCGCCGCAGTATCGCTGATGGGCGCATACAGGTTGCCCAGGACCGCCGAGCCGAAGCCCAGCGGTCCGAAGGTGGCACGGTCGAGGCTGAGATCTTTCACTGCGCCGAGACCAGCAACTGACGCTGGCGGCCCAGGCCGTCGATACCCAACTCAACGACATCGCCGGCCTTGAGATAGGTCGGTGGCCGCTGCCCCAAACCCACACCCGCCGGAGTACCTGTGCTGATGATGTCACCGGGCATGAGCGTCATGTAGCGACTGATATAACTCACCAGGTGGGCCACGCCGAAGATCATGTCGGCCGTGGAGCCGTTCTGGTAACGGCGGCCGTTCACTTCCAGCCACATGGACAACATTTGCGGATGCGGGATCTCGTCGGTCGTCACGACCATGGGCCCGATGGGACCAAACGTGTCGCAGCTCTTTCCCTTGACCCACTGACCGCCCTGCTCGAGTTGGAACTCACGCTCGGACAGATCATTCACCACGAGGTAGCCGGCGACGTAGTCGAGCGCCCGCTCTTCCGGCACACGGCGCGCCACATCGCCGATCACGACGCCGAGCTCAACTTCCCAATCCGTTTTCTTGGATCCCCACGGAATGACGACATCATCGTTAGGACCACAGATGGCCGAGGTGGCCTTCATGAAGAGAATCGGCTGCTCGGGGTAGGCCATGCCGGACTCCTTGGCATGATCCTTGAAGTTCAGGCCCACGCAGACCATTTTTCCAACCTGGCCCACCGCGGCGCCGAAGCGGGTCCCCTGCGGCAGCAGGGGCAAGGAGTTGATGTCGAGGCGGCGCAGGTTGTCCAGGCTCTTGCGGTTCAGGACATCACCGGCAATGTCCGTCACCACGCCGGAAAGATCGCGCAGCTTGCCCTTATCGTCGATCAGCGCGGGACGTTCCGCCCCCAGCGCGCCAACACGTGTCAACTTCATGAACAGCTCCTCAAGATAGTAGTCCTCGCGACGCAAGATTGCGCATGAGCGCGGTAATACCCATGGTCCACGGTGGAGCGGTATCGCACGTCACGACGGTATTTACCAGTGTGCCGAGCTTGGTGGATGACACACGTACGACGTCACCGAACTTGTGGGTGAAGCCGCGACCAGGCTCATCACGATCCTCGACGGGGGCAAACAGCGTGCCGAGAAACAACACGAAGCCGTCCGGATACTGGTGATGACTGTTCAGTGTCTGCGCCACCAGATCCAGGGGATCGCGGCTGATATCTTTCATTGTGCTGCGACCGCTCAACTGGAAGCCCTCCGGTCCCTCGATCTTCAGCTCCACCACCGCCTCACGCACGTGATCGAGCGTGAACGTGCTGTCGAAGAGACGGATGAAGGGGCCGATTGCACACGAAGCTGTGTTGTCCTTAGCTTTGCCGAGCAACAACGCCGAGCGGCCTTCGATATCACGCAGGTTGACATCGTTCCCCAGCGTGGCGCCGACGATCGTGCCCTCGGCATCCACTGCCAGCACAATCTCGGGCTCGGGATTGTTCCAAAGAGAATCGGAGCGGATGCCGACCTTCGCTCCCCAGCCTACCGACGACAGTACGGGGGCCTTCGTAAAAACTTCCGCGTCGGGACCGATCGCCACTTCCAGGTATTGCGACCACAGGCCCTCGGCAATCAACGCGTCCTTCAACCGCAGCGCCGCCTCGGAGCCGGGCTCTACTGACAAGGCATCGGTACCGACCTTCGCGGACAGGTTGGAACGGATTTTCTCGGCCAACGCGAAGTTGCCCCGGGAGCGTTCGTCGATCACGCGCTCGAGGGCCGAGATGGCGAATGTGACGCCGGCGGCCTTGATGACCTGGAAGTCAATGGGGGACAGGATCGCGATGTCGCCTGGTGTATGGGCGACATGCGCGCCACCGGTCGAGCGCGACTCGGTAGCGGCCGCGGTGATCGCGTGCGATTCAGTGCCGGCTCCGGCCGCGCTGATGGCAAGGGACTCCAGCGGACCCAGATCGCGTGCACGACTGGCGTTCAGCCGGTCCGGGTGTGCGATTGCTTCGGCCACTGTCGGAGCTGACTTCGACACGTCGTACACGCGTCCCTTCTCAATGAGCACCGGCGTGGGCCCTTCCGGTAACTGCAACCGCCCCAGCAGCCGGGCCTCCCGCCAGTCCGCCGGCAGACTCTCGATCAGCAAATTCGCCCCCTCACTCTCAATCATTGACATATAACTCGCCTTCAGTGATATATCACAAGACCTTTAAAACCGGAAGCACACCGATGTCCGATCGCCTGACAGCCGCATGTTTCCTCGCGTGGGCCGCAGCCGCGTGCGCCGGCTGGTGGGCCTTGCAGCCTGCACAGGCCGCCAATAAACACCCTGACGAGGCAAATGCCGTCGTCGTTCACGTCTCCCCGACCGGGAGTGATAGCGCCCAGGGTGATGAAGCGCATCCCTTCCGAACACTGGAACGTGCGCGTCAAGCAGTTCGCGAGGCCAATTCAGCACACAGCGTAACCGTCCGGCTCGCCACCGGAATTTATCGCCTGACGCAGCCTCTGATCTTCTCCGCCGCGGACGGGGGACGCAACGGTCATCACGTCACCTGGGCAGCAGAACCCGGTGCCGTTCCGATCGTCTCCGGCGCGATCGCGGTGAGCGGGTGGAAAGTATCGGACCGCACACGCCATATCTACGTTGCGGACGTTCCTGTAGGACTCGATTCCCGCCAGTTGTGGATCAATGACCAACTTGCCAAGCGGGCGAGCATTGAAATCCCGCGGTCCGCCGTGGAGTTCTCGGCCGAAGAACTCACCATCGCGGCCGGCGGCCAGCTGAATGATCTCGACCGGTTGCCCGACCAGTCACGCATTGAAGTCGAGGGCACGGGCTGGTTCACCGACCGGTTCTCGCCCGTGCAACGGATAACGGGCCGTACGTTGCGCATGCAGCAGCCCGCGTGGAAAAACAACACCTGGGGGTACGACACACTCAACAATCCGTATGGCCCCGAAGCCGCGCACCTGTACCTGACCAACTCCCTGCGGTTTCTCACGCAACCCGGCCAATGGTACCTCGACCCGTCGCACGGCAAACTGTATTTGCGACCTCCCGAGGGCACTGCAATCGACCAGCTCCGTGTGGAGCTGCCGCGCATCAGCACGCTCATTGCGATCGGTGACAGCCTGGATGCACCGGTCGAGGACCTGGCCTTGCGCGACCTCCAGTTTTCCCACACGAGCTGGTTGGGCCCATCTGCCAATACCGGGTTCGCCAGCCAACAAAGCGGCGCGTACCTGGCGACACTGCTGCCTGAATATCCCGCGGACGCATTGACGAGTTGCAAGTGGGGTTGCCCGCTGTTCGAGCACGCCCGCAATGAATGGAATCAGACCCCGGCGGCGATCCAGATCGCCGCGGCAAAACACATCGAGCTCGATCACAACGTGTTCGCACATCTGGGGCAATACGCGCTGGGCATCGGCAATGATGCCAATGCCAACGTCACTGGAGTCGGGCTGGGCACAGCCGGTGTGTATGTCACGCGCAATGTATTCACCGACCTGGCGGGCGGTGCCATCCAGGCTGGCGGCGTCAGGCGCGATGCCCACCATCCACAGGATCCGCGACAACTCAACACGCAGCTGTTTGTCATCAACAATCGGATCGAGTCCGTCAGCAAAGACTATCGCGATAACAGTGCTGTGCTGTCGACGTATGTCGAAGGCGCGATGATCCTTCACAACGAAGTGTCCGACGTGCCGTACGACGCCATCGATATCGGCTATGGCTGGGGAATCCAGGATGCCCATGGCAATCCGAACTACCGACTGTACTTCAGGGGATATGACTTCCCTGCCAACCTCGTCTACGACACGCCCACCACACACCGCGATGTGTATGTGGCTTACAACCGGATCCACGGCGCCAAGAAATACTTTCACGATGGCGGCGCGATCTACAACCTGTCGGCCAGCCCCGGCACGGTGATCGCCGCAAACTACATCTTCGATAACGACGGCCGCATCGGGATCTATCTGGATGAGGGCTCGCGCTATATCACCGTCCGGGACAATGTCGTTGCCGATCCCAAAGGTACCTGGTTGAACGCGAATACGATTCACGATGCGCTGCCCTTGCGAGTGACGCTCGACAATACCGCCACGGGTAATTGGCACGACGGCACGGCTGTCGGCGGCCTCTGGGATGCCTACCACAACAACCAGATCCTCGAAGATCACCTGATCGGCGGCGGGAACTGGCCGGGCGCCGCTCGGGCGGTCATGTCCCAGGCCGGAATCGAGGCGGCCGCCGGACCGGTTGAATATCCCCCCAAGAAGAGCCCATAATTACCACTGATATCTCTGTACGCCAATTTGATATACATTCGGGAGCATGATGGTCGATCTATTCGGACGCTCGATGTCCCGGCTGGACGTCGAGCGGCATGCCGGCGCCCTGTCCCAATTCGCGGGCGTGCGCCTCATGAGCCTCGGGGATGGTCTGGAGCGGGGAATCCGCCTGCTCGAATTTCGCACCGGGACCGGATTGCGCTTCACCGTGCTGGTCGATCGCGCGATGGACATTGCCGACTGCGAATACCAGGGTCGTGCCATCGGCTGGAATTCCCCTGCCGGCTTCCGACACCCGGGGCTTCATGAGTATGAAGGGGAAGGCGGCCTCTCGTGGCTGCGCTCCTTCTCCGGCCTGATCGTCACCTGTGGCCTCGACCACATCCTGTTCATGGATGACGACGATGCCTCGCACTACGTGTATGGGCCTCGACAGAAAGTCAGCTCCGCGCTGCACGGCCGCATCGGGACTATTCCCGCACGACTCACCGGTTATGGAGAACGCTGGGACGGTGACGAGTGCACATTGTGGTGTGAGGGTGTCGTCCAGCAGGCCACAGTGTTCGGCGAGGACCTGCAACTGCAGCGCCGGATCGAGGCAAAGCTGGGCTCCAACACCATCGAGTTGCACGACCGGGTTGTGAACCACGGGTTCTATCGCACGCCCCACATGTTTTGTTATCACATCAACGTCGGGCATCCGGTATTGGCCGAAGGATCACGCTACCTGGCTCCGGTCGAGGAGGTCGTCTGGGCAGCGCATGCCGGGGATGACTATCGAAAGCAGGGAGTTGGCTATCGGCGACTGCCGGCGCCACGCGATCATTTCCACGAGCAGGTGTGGCAACACGAGCTGCAGGCCGACCGCGACGGGCGTGTGCCTGTTGCGCTCGTCAACGATGCGCTCGGCCTGGGATTCCAGGTTGAGACAATCAAGCGCCAGTTTCCCTGCCAGTACGAATGGCAGAACCTGCAGGCCGGGCAGTACGCACTCGGCATCGAGCCCGCGACGAATCATGTGATGGGCAAACCATTCGCGCGCCAGCGCAATGAGCTCATCTGGCTCGAGCACAATGACGAGCGGCGCTACGACACCACCCTGACCGTGCTCGGCGATACCGCCGCGATCAGCGCGGCAGAAAAGCGGATACGGAGCATCTGCGGGCAACCGGACGAGGACTATCCAACGCCCTCGGCTAACTACCGACCGATCTCTCGGACGCATTGCCATGGGCAAGTCATGCAGCGCGCGAACGGATCCGGTTTGACAACGACCGCAGCGGATCGCGGGACGGGCAAGCCCGGGGGTATTGAACAATGAGGCACGCTGGGCGAACGGTGTTACTCACGGGCGCGGCCGGTGGACTGGGGATTCCCACCGCCCTGGCCTTTCTTTGCGCCGGTGCAACCGTTGTCGCGGTCGACAACAACGAAGACAAGATCGCGAAGTTGCGCGACGCGGCTCATCAACACCCTGATCTGGTGTTACTGCGCGCCGATCTGTCCGATCTCGACGGTCTTCAGGCTCGATTGTCGAGTACCGCATCCGCCGTCGGCGGGTTTGACATCGTCATCAACAACGCCGCGATCTATCCCTCGAGGGCGTTCGAGGACTACACCATCGCCGAGCACCAGGCAGTCCAGAAAGTCAACGTCGATGCCGCGATCGTCGCCGTGCAAGTCGCCCTTCCCGGCATGCGCAGCAAGAGTTGGGGACGCATCGTGAACGTAGCGAGCATCACAATGTACGGTGGCTGGGCCCTCCTCTCACCGTACGTAGCCTCCAAAGGCGCACTGGTCGGGCTCGCCAGAGCCTGGGCCCGCGAGTTCGGGCCCTACGGGGTCACGGTCAATGCGATCTCGCCCGGCGCCTTTCCCACCGACGCGGAGAAAATACATCCCGACCCGCAAAGCTACTCCCGCTTCGTGTTGGAGCATCAGGCGGTCAAGCGACGCGGCCTGCCTTCAGACATTGCCAACGCACTCATTTTCCTGACCTCCGATGAGGCAGGTTTCATCACCGGCCAGACGCTCAACATCGACGGCGGCTGGGTCATGCACTGAACAGCGAGGGACGGCAGCTTCATGGGAATTCTGAGCGACTTCAGGGTCTTGGACTGCTCCATTGCGATGGCGGGACCGTTCGCCGCGCAGCGGCTCGGCGACCTCGGAGCCGATGTCATCAAGGTTGAGCCGGTCACCGGGGAATGGCAGCGGGCGCGGGCTGCCGGGGGAGCGCAAGGCAACCGTATCAACGTGTCCTTTCAATCCCTCAACCGTAACAAACGCTCGCTCGCCATCGACCTGAAATCACCGGATGGCAAAGCTGCCCTGTTGAAGTTGGTCGCCACGGCCGATGTGTTTATCCAGAACTACCGTCCGGGCGTCGCCAAGCGGCTCGGTGTGGACTACGACAGCCTCAAGGCCATCAATCCCCGGCTGATTTATGTGTCGATCTCGGGATATGGCGAGTCCGGTCCTTACATCGATCGACCCGGCCAGGACCTGCTCCTGCAGGCCATGTCTGGTGCAATGCTCTCTGCCGGCCGCGAGGGCGAGCCTCCGATGCCGGCAGGTCAGTTCCTCGCGGACGCGATCACTGCCTATAACGCGTTTGAAGGTGCCCTCGCCGCTCTTCTACATCGGGAGCGGACCGGCGAAGGCCAGCTCGTCCAAGTCAACATGCTGGATGCGGTGGTCACGATCCAGATGCAGGAGCTGTCGGTATTTACGATAGGTAACAAGCCGCAGACCCGCTCAGCAGAACCCCATGCACACAGCTACATCCGCTCGCCGTATGGTGTATTCCCCACTCAGGACGGATTCATTGTGGTGGCCTTCGCCAACCTGGCCAAGCTGGGAGAGTTGATCGGCGAACCCTCCTTCGCGGGCATGGATGACGAGCGTGACAGCTGGCTGCATCGGGATGAGATATTTGCGAAGACGCGCGCACGCCTGGCTACACGAGCTTCCAGCGAATGGCTGCCGCTATTCCACGAGCACGACATCTGGTCCGGTCCGGTGTATGGCTACGCCGATCTCATGACCGATCCCCAGATCACACACAACGGCACTTTTGTTGAGTTTGATCACCCGTCCGAGGGGCACGTAAAAATGCCGGGATTCCCCATCAAATTCTCCAGGACGCCCAGCGCAGTGAAGCGCGGTGCACCTCAGATCGGCGAGCACACTCGCGAGGTGCTGCTCGAAGCGGGCTTCACTGGCGATGCCATTGAGAAGTTGATTACTGCAGGTACGGTGCAGCAGGACTGATGCAGTATCGCGGCCTGACATGGGACCACCCGCGCGGCTATGGCGCGTTGCTGGCTGCGGCCCGGAATCTGGACGAGACGCGAGACGGTCTCAGCATTACCTGGGACAAACACTCCCTGGAGGGCTTCGAGGCACATCCCATCGGCGACCTGTGCGAGCGCTACGATCTCGTCGTATTGGATCACCCGCACGTGGGTGAGGCGGTGGCCGCAGGGTGTCTGCAACCGCTGGAGTCATTGTTCGCCGCGAGTGAGATCGCCGCACTGGAGCGCGACACCATCGGCCCTTGTCTGTCGAGCTATCAGTTCAATGGACTGCACTGGGGCTTGCCACTGGATGCGGCCACGCAGGTGATGGCGTACCGGGCCGACCTGCATGCGGGTTCGCCTCCGGTAACCTGGGATGATGTATCTGAGCTGTCCGAGCGAAGGCCGGTGGCACTGTCGCTGGCGGGCCCACATGCGGCACTGACATTTCAATCGATCGTTGCGTCGCTCACGCTCCCGGAAAATTACTCAGACCCGGCACAATTCGTCCCCCGGCAGGCGGGACTCGCTGCCCTCGATCTCCTGGCACGCATCGCCTCACGCAGCCCGCCAAGCGTTCGCGATGCGAACCCCATTGGCATCCTGAGTCACATGGCTACGCACACCGATGTTGTGTTGTGTCCGTTGATTTACGGGTACGTCAACTACGCGGTAGCGTCCGGGACTGCTCGTCCCCTCACCTTTGCCAATGCGCCGCGTGCGACGCGTAATGGACGACCGGGATCGACACTCGGTGGCACAGGTATCGGAATTTCCGAGCGCTGCGTCGTTACACCGCAGTTGCTGACTCACTTGCGCTGGCTGATGAGCGGTCCAGCACAGACCGGCTTCATTCCGGCTCACGACGGTCAACCGAGCCGACGCTCGGCGTGGCTGGACGATAGCGTCAATGCTCGATGGGGCGACTTCTATCGCAACACCGCGGAGACGCTGGAGCGCGCGCACGTCAGGCCACGCCACAACCATGCCATCGCTTTTCAGACCAGCGCTTCGGCATTGATACGGGAGGAGCTCCAGAACGAACGCGAGCACCGTGCCATTCTGGCAGGGCTGCAGACGATGTTTGAAAAGAGCAGGCACGCATGACCCACCACATACTGTTTGCGATCGAGGGACACGTTGCGACCATCACCCTCAATCGCCCCGAGAAGCTGAATGCAGCGACGAGTGAGATGTCAGATGCGATTGTCGCTGCTGCTGAGGAGTGCAATCGGAACGATGCTGTCCGGTGTGTGATCGTTGCGGGCGCAGGCCCGAAGGCCTTCTGTGCAGGTTCTGACATCGCGGAGCTCGACCGTTACGCGAGCCCGTGGGAGTTTCGCAACCGAGCCGATTACTGCGATGCCATCCAGACACTGCGCAAGCCAACCATTGCCGCCGTGAACGGTTTCGCGCTGGGCGGCGGACTCGAAACCGCCCTCTCCTGCGACATCCGCATCGCCTCGGCCAATGCGAAGTTTGCCGCCCCCGAGATCAAGCTGGGCTGGATTGGCGGCGGCGGCATGACAACGTTGTTGGCGCATTCGATCGGCCCCTCCAATGCCGCCTGGATGATCATGACGGGCGACACCATTGATGCACAGCGAGCCCTGTCCTGGGGGCTGGTGACGGAGGTTGTCCCGCAAGACAATCTCTCTGAGCACGCGCGTATCCTGGCCGGGACAATCGCCGCGCGGGCGCCCATTGCCGCCGAGACGGCGAAGCTCAATCTCAAAGCGGCGTTTTCCATGCCGCGGGAGCAGGCGATGGCCTACGAGCGCGACCTGCAGACGATCTGTTTTGCCACGGCCGACGCTGCCGAGGGCCGCGCGGCATTCAAGGAAAAGCGGCCGCCGCGGTTCAAGAAGGCCTGATGGCGAATTCAGCATGAAACCGGCGAAATGGACCATCGACGCTGACCCTGATGACCGTTACAGTGCGACTGATAGCCCAGTGGCGGTCTGTGATGAACGAGGGATCAGGGTGCGAGCCAAAGAATTGATGAGTTCCCTGCCGGTAGCCGAAGACAGCAGTCAGTCTGCGGACACGCGCCGCCTGAGCGAGATCGCCTACAGCCGCATCCTCGAGGGGCTGTTCCAGCGCAAGGTGCCCGTCGGCGCCTTCGTTTCACAGAGCGAGCTGGTGCAGCTGCTGGACATTCCCCTACAGCCGCTGCGCGATGCGTTGCGGGTTCTGGAGGCGGAAGGTGTGCTCACCATCCATTCCCGCTCGGGCATCCAGTTTCTGAAGCCGGATCTGGAATTGGCGCGCAGCACTTATCAGTTCCGCTCCATCATCGAGCGCGCTGCCGCCCGCGCGTTCGCCGAGACCGCCGAGCTCGACAAGATCGAGGCCATGGCCAAGGCCCATCACAAGATCATGAAGGAGATCGAAACCAAGGGTTTCGACTCGCACATGCTGGAAAAGCTCGAAGCGCTCGAGCAGCAGTTGCATGGCGGAATGATTGCGGCCCTGCGCAACCCCCTCATCGAGACCACTGCACGGCGGTTGAAGAACTATGTCACGTTGATCAGACTGGAGCGTCTGATCACCCAACCTCTGGCACTGCGGACTCTGCGCGAGCATCTCGAGATCATCGAAGCCTGCGCGGAGCGCGACGCCGATCGGGCGGAAGCTGCCGTCGCAGCGCACTTCCAGGCGGCGCTGCAGCGCATCCTCGGGATGTTCTAGCCGCCGCGGCGGTGTTGTCGTGCGCCTGATCGATTCCCACGTTCACTTCTGGCGAATCGGGGGACCGGGACAAACCTGGCCGGATGTGGCGTGGCCGCTGATTTACCGCGATTTCGGGTACGCAGAGCTGACAGCCGCAGCCGCCGGCATCGACCTGCAGGGTGCAGTGCTCGTCCAGTCCCAGCCGGACGACCGGGACACCGACTGGATTCTCGAGATCGCGCGCGACACGCCGTTGGTTCAGGCGGTTGTTGGATGGGTGGACCTGGAAGCGCCCGCTGCACCGAAGCGCATTACTGAGCTCGCTACGCGACCGAAGTTGCGCGGCCTGCGGCCGATGCTGCAGTCGATTGAAGATAGCGAGTGGATTCTCAGGCGCGCTCTGGAGCCGGCTTTGCAGGCGATGGTGCAGCAGGGGCTGCGCTTCGATGCGCTCATACAACCGCGCCATTTGCCGGTGCTGCTGGAGTTTGCGCGGCGGTGGCCCACTCTGCCGATCGTGATCGATCACGGCGCCAAGCCGCATATCGCGCAAGGCGAAATCGAACCCTGGCAGGCGCAGTTGGCCGAGCTCAGCCTGCTTCCCAACATCTACTGCAAATTGTCAGGCCTGCGAACTGAGCAGGCTCCCGGGGCGCCCAGCTCGCAGTTGGAACCCTACATTCGCGCGCTGGTGACGAGCTTCCCCGGGCGCCTCATGTGGGGTAGCGACTGGCCAGTGCTCCTGCACGCGCGTGACTCCTACGCCGACTGGCTCGCCTGCGCACGCAGATACGCGGATGTGCGCGACCAGGCGCATCTGGATGCGCTCTTCAGCGGCACCGCGCGCGAATTCTACGGGCTGCCGTAGATCGCCCCCTGGACCTCGGCCCGCTTTGCCCCCCGGCCGCTCGGGACCTCGGCCCCCTCGGGACCCCAGACGCCGGACCCTCCGGGCCATCGGCCCCTCCAGGCCCCGCCCCTCCGGACCCCGGACGCAGCGGCCATCGACCCCTGGACCTCGGCGCCCGCGGCCACCGCACGGCCACCCAGCTGCGTCACTGAGATATCACCTTCGGCTACCTTTGCTTTATTTAAAATTTCATTTACGCTAACTGATATCTCAATAGCGCACCGCGCCAGAAGAGTTGTCAGGAGGGGGACATGACGGCGACTTCGACTCGATACTTCTATTCATTCGTGCTGGGCGCGATGACCAGCACAGCCACGTTCGCGCAATCCGAGGCTCCGTCCAGCACGGGCGCCGCGGCAGCCGAACCCGTGCAGGAAGTGGTGGTGACCGGCATCCGCCACAGCATCGAGCAGGCTTTGGACATCAAGCGCGACTCCATCAACGTGGTCGATTCCATCGCCACGGAGGATCTGGGCAAGCTGCCTGATCAGAACGTCGCAGAGTCATTGCAACGCATAACCGGCGTCACCATCGACCGCAACCGCGGCGACGGCCAGTTCGTGTCGGTTCGCGGCCTCGGCCCGCAATTCAACGTCGTCACGTTGAATGGCCGCACGCTCGCAACCGAAAACGTCGGCCGTGAATTCAGTTTCGACGTCCTGCCCTCCGAGCTCATCGGCGGCGCGGACGTGTACAAGAGCCCCACCGCCAATCTCAACGGCGCCAGCATCGGCGCAACCATCAACATCCGCACCCTGCGTCCCCTGGAGCTGGCACCTTTCGTGGCCGCTGCAACAGCACAGGCGAAGCGCGAAGAGCTGAATTCATCCTGGGGACCGGCACTCTCAGGTGTCACGAGCTGGCACAACGTGGACGACACACTAGGCGTCTCCGTGGTCGGCACCTACAACCACCAGAAAGTCCGCACCGACGAATTCGACATCGGCGCCGGCTGGGTGAAGCACAGCAGCGACGACTCTTACTACGCTGGCCGCGTCGGCCCCGGCGTAGCGCCGTTCACGAATCTGTCGATGCCTTCCAACATGTCGCCATCGTTCATCTTCGCCGACAAGAAGCGCTACGGCGGCGACATTACTGTGCAGTTCAAACCCGCCGACAACATTACAATGTCCCTCGACGGCTTCTACACCAAGCTCGACGAGCTGGACACGCAGGCGGACATTGCCTACGACTTCAGCGGCGGCACGCTCGTCGACCAGGTCGTTGAAAACAACACCGCCGTCTTCCAGAAGTTCGAAGGCGGCACGGTCGACGAAATCATCGAGCGCGCGCCGCGCATCAGCCAGACCTACCTGCTCGGCTACAACATTGATTGGAAGCCCGGCAACTTCGACTTCGCGGCCGACGCCTCCTACTCCCAGGCCACCCGCAAAGGCGCCGACGACACGTACTTCTCAACAGTGCGCCGCACAGACTCCACGTTGCAGTGGGACAGCCGGACGGGATCGCACATTTTCGACATGGCGTTCTCCAACCCCAACTATCCCAACGCACCCACCGACCTGGCGCACGAAGGCGGCCACTACGAAGCCGACGGCGGCTCCGACTTCAAAGACCAGACCCTGGAGCTGAAACTCGATGGCGCGTGGGACCCGGGCACCGGGGTGAAGGCCTATGCCGGTGTCGCCCGCGAAATCCGTAAAAAGACCATTGATTCCATTTCGATGTCACCGGCTTCGCAGTGCGCGTTCTGCGGCGGCATGGTCTACACCCCCCTGCCCGCTTCACTCTTAAG
>Ga0268266_10002383_pt1 | contig 20317 bp, 16 predicted proteins | sample KBSS13metaG_FD_190356 | JGI IMG/M metagenome (GOLD analysis project Ga0268266, IMG submission 190356) | Switchgrass rhizosphere microbial communities from Kellogg Biological Station, Michigan, USA - KBS S1-3 metaG (SPAdes) (version 2) | ecosystem: Host-associated > Plants > Roots > Rhizosphere... | reverse complement strand
AGGTAGACCTTTGCCAGCTCGTAGTGCGCGTCGGCGAAGTTGCGATCGACCTTCAAAGCATTGGAGAACTGTATGGTCGCTTCCTTCAGCTTGCCTTCATTGGCATAGCGTTTGCCGCTCTCGAGGTACTTCTGCTTCTGCTTATTGGGATCACGCGAACAGCCGGTCGAGAGACCCAGGGTGAGGGAGGCAGCTAAAAGAGCGGCAGAGAGACGAACCGGAGTGGAAGCTCGTGAGATTTTCATCGTACGTTTCCTTATTCAATCGTCCATCCAGACGAACGGTTGCTGAGATGGATCTTTACGCAACGGAATTCTATCCGCGGCGTGTTAAAAGCGGCCTCAGTTGGGAATGAACTGCGGCAAATAGGGAGTCATGTGCGCGGTGAAGCTGACCGCGCGCGCCCGCGCATCGGCGACCTGTTCGGAGGCGGAGATCGGAGTGATCACTCGAACGAGCGCTCCATCTGTCCGGTTGTAGCGAATGGCATCGGCCAGCATATATGCCTTCGCCTTGTACTCGTTTGCGATGCTGCGACCATGAGCCTGATACCAATAGATGACAAACTGTCTGGATTCGCCGTTGTTGATGATGTACTCGCCTACGTTGTACTGCTTGCCTTGGATATCGTCGATGCTGGTGTATTTGCGCGATTCGAAGACCCATCCCGCTCCGGGAAGGCAGTGCAGCGGCGAATGGATCGCTTGACCTGTGCGCTGGGTGGCGAAGTAACCGATGAAGAGGCTGACAGGATAGGCAGAGACAGATTGAGTGGAAATTGGACGAACCGCAGGTGCGCTGTAAATCCGATTCAGAAAGTCACCTCTGCCGAGGACAGAGAGCACTTCGTCATCCAGGGGCTGATCCTGGGCGACCATGCCATCGATAACGGTCGGCATCTGGCTCAAAGGAGCGCTGGGTGGAACGCTGTCTGCGTCTCCGCGGTGCATAAGCATGGCGAGAGTAACAGTCAGAAGAAGAACGACGGTCCAGAAGCGGGAGGATCTCATGCGTGTACCTCCTCTTTGTACGGCGCAACAAGCAGCATAAGGCGATGGATGAGATAGAGGCAGACTAGCGAGATGATGAACATAACCCACCCAGAAAACTCATGGAAGAAACCGAGAGCTTTGACAGGATCCCAGTATTGAACGCAGAGGCCGGTCCCGACGATACGAATGGCATTCGCCGCAACGGCGATAGGAATACTTGCGAGAGCAAGGATGACGCGACGGCTCGTCGTGCGCTCGAGGAAGTAGCCGTAGAACACGGCTAAGGTAAACAGGCTCATCAAAGACCGGATCCCACTGCAGGCCTCGGCGACCTCCAGCTTCATCACGGGAAGCTGGATTACATTTCCCTCCTGTAACACGGGAACTCCGAGCAGAGGCAGGGTGGAGCTGGCCAGCTTGGAAGCAAGGAGCTGGAGAGGGAAGGTTATCTGATTGAAGATGATCTCCGGAAACGGAATCGCCAGCAGAAGGATCAGGATCGGAAAACGCAGCTGATGAAGCATTGCGCTCCCTAGAAAGGTCCAGATCAACCCGGTGAGCAGAATTACAAAGGAGATGCGGGAGGTGAAGAGGTCAACACCGTAGACGCCGAAGATGAGAATGATGAGCCCGAGGACGACTAAGGAAAGACCAGCCCAGCTTTGCCGGACGGGTGTCTCCGCAATCTTCTTGCGGCGGTCCCAGAGCAGAAAGAGAGAGAACAAAGGGACCAAAAAACCATGGGAGTAGTCAGGGATGTTGTACCAGTCGACAATCAGCTTGATGGCGATGCGGTAATAAAGGGCAACGAGAAGAAGTCCAATCATTAGGATTGGCACCCACATGCGGGATGGAATCCGGATCTGGGTGGAGCTTAGGGACTTCTGATCGAGGCCTGAAAGGACCTCTGAGGACACCTGTTCGTTTTGCAAGCTGCCGGTCACCATTCTAGGGCGTTATACTCCACGATTCATTCTGTAAGCAATTTGCTTGCCGCGAAAAGATTGCCTAGATAAACGGAATTATCCGACTAGAAGCCAGATTCCGTGGGAAGATGCGATCACAGGTGTAGAGAAAAGGGAAAATGTTTTCCCACTCAAGCTGCCATTCTGCATACCAAAGTTGTGTTTCGAAGGAAGCGATTTACCCTCGACTGCGGGAAAACACAGGTGTAGAGAAAAGGGAAAATGTTTTCCCACTAAAGCTGCCATTCTGCATACCAAAGTTGTGTTTCGAAGGAAGCGATTTACCCTCGACTCCGGGAAAAAGCCCTTATAAGGCCTCCCGACCCGGTCTACATAAAGGTAACTGACTGAACTTTCGAAAAAAGAACAGTTCGCGCATGGTTTGGCACGTCTTGTGCTTACTTGGGAAAGAGCCACCCCTCAAACCAGAGTTGTGTGGCAGGAATGGCTTGTATTCACCGGTTTGTAACTTGATGAAATCAAGCCACTAATGTGATCTGATCTAAAAATTGGAGTCCACTCAGAGACCCCGAATAGATGTAAGCCAGAAAAAATCAAAGCCGATGGATAAGGCGAGGAGGCAACTAAGCCGGATGAGGGAGAATGGGAGTAATTGTAAGAAGATTTGCAGTCGAATTGGGAGTGACCCCATGAAATGGTTCCAGGTTGGAGTTTTCGTTCTCGCGTTATCAGCCTCCGCTTTTGCCCAGGATCCTTCCGTAAAGCCCACCACCCCTGCTGAACGGCAGAGTGGCGCCGCCGCGACGCAGGGAGTAGGTCAGACACCGTCGCCAACCTCCCCTCAGGCTAAGGGAGCTGATGTAGACAATGCCCGATATGTCATCGGCTCTGATGACTCTTTGTCCATCACGGTCTGGAAGGAGCCATCACTCTCGGGAACGATTCCGGTTCGGCCGGACGGAATGATATCGATGGCGTTGATTGGTGATCTCCCAGCCGCAGGGCGCACGCCGATGCAGTTAGCCAGTGATATCACCGTAAAACTGAAGAAGTATATTCAGGATCCGAATGTGTCTGTCGTCGTGATGTCTGATGTCAGCCAGCGAATCTTCCTCGTTGGCGAAGTAGGGCATGTGGGGCCGATCCCGATGACGCCAGGAATGACTCCCTTACAGGCGATTGCCGCGGGTGGAGGACTCTCCCCCTTCGCGAAATCGAAGAAGATCTATATTTTGCGGAATGAGGGAGGGAAGCAGCAGAAAATTCCCTTCAACTATAAAGAAGCTCTCAAGGGCGAGAACTCGCAAGACATAAGTTTGAAACCGGGGGATACGATCGTCGTCCCATGAGCCAACCCATGAAGAAATTTCTCTCTATTTCCATATTTTTGGCCGGGCTCGCGGGACACTCCTTTGGGCAAGCTGCACCTACGGCGACACCGGTGCAGACGCAGACGCAAACGCAAACTCCAGCGGGTACGACAACCCCTGCCCTTTCGTGGGTGGATGGCACAGTTCATTACGGTCTCAGCGCCTCAGAGATTGTTCAGTTTGGCTACTATGGCTCGGGAAATACAACCAGCGCAACGGCCCTCTCTGGCGTTGTAGGGTATTCCTCGCTCAGCAACGTGCATCCGACCTCTCTGCTGTTTGCTGGCGGTGTTGTGATCGGCCAAGGCGGGCAGGGAACCTCGACGTATCAGAACATTGCGATTAGCCAGTCTCTCATCAAGGGCCGATGGATCTTCAATATTTCGGATTCCTTCAGTTTTCTGCCGCAATCCCCGGTAACGGGTATTGCGGGAGTCCCTGGGATCAACAATCCTGGAACGATACCAATCGACGGTCCGTCAGGTGGGCCAGCGGGCGGGATTCTGACATTTTCCGGAAACAGAATCAGCAATATGCTTAGTGGTACCGTAGAGCGTCGATTGACGGGTAAGACCTCGGTGAGTGGAAGCGGTTCCTGGTCTCTCCTGCACTTCATCGATAAGAATGCAGGCATGGATACATCTATGGTTACTGGTCAGGTAGCGTTAAATCATCAAATCGATCGAAGGAATTCAGTTAGTCTCAGTGCTGTATACTCAACCTTCGATACATACAACCTGTTGGGCCTCTATCCACCGGGCTTTCCGACGAACAGTGTCACGTATCAAACCAAAGGGATTAACCTTTCCTACACCCGGCGTTGGACCCGTTCTCTCTCTACAGATGTCTCTGCAGGTCCTATGTGGATTCAAACTTCAGCCGCGCCGTTGATCCCCAATCAGCTCAATTATTATCTGAATGCTGGTCTCGGTTATAACCGTCGTCTGAACAACTACAACCTGCGTTACACCCACGGAGTCAATGGCGGTTCCGGGGTCCAACCGGGAGCTCTCTCCGATACGGTCACTGGCTCGGCCTCACGCACGTTCAGCCAGCAGTGGGCAGGGACAGCCTCACTGGTTTATACGAGGACGAGCGGTCTCTTGTTTCTTGTACCGGGTGTACCTGGGACAAACAATAACGCCATCAATACTGTGTACGGTACCCTGCAGGTGACTCATGGATTTACACGCACCATCTCAGGATATGCGAGCTACACAGCACAGCATCAGTCAGTCAATCAGGGTCTCCTGACCCCAAACGCCTTCAATGGTACGTCGCACATCTTCGGAATCGGGGTTTCCTGGACGCCTCAGTCCACCCGTCTCGGAGACTTCTAAGGAGCTAATTATTATGTTGGGACATCGTACGCTCAATGTGGACGATTACTTGGGAATTTTGAAGCGCAGAGGCTGGATGGTCGCCCTACCCGCGATCTCATTGGCTCTCCTCGGATTTGCGCTTACATTTGTAGTTGCACCGCAGTATGTATCGCAGACGCTCATCCTGGTAGAGCAGCAGAAGGTTCCGGATGATTACGTAAGACCTGTGGTCGTAGAAGATATTACGGCGCGCCTGGCTTCCATGAAAGAGCAGATTCTCAGCCGCTCTCGCCTGGAACCAATTATCGAGCGCTTCAATCTCTACGGCGCCAGCAGGATGTCGATGGATGATCGTATTGACGCGGTCCGAAAGGGCATCGATATTAAGCCGATTCATTCCGAGATGGCGCGTACGGGTGGTCTGCCGGGATTCTTCATCTCCTATAAAGACGCGGATGCTCACACGGCCCAACAGGTTTGCGGAGAGATTGCTTCTCTCTTTGTAACGGCGAACTTGAATGCCCGGGCTCAATCCGTTGAGGGTACGACGGAGTTTCTCAAAGGGCAGCTAGCAGATGCAAAGCGTGCCCTGGACGAACAGGACGCGAAGCTCGCCGCATTCCAGTCGAAGTATATGGGAAGGCTGCCCGGCGAAGAGTCGCCTAATATCAACATGCTGACCAGCCTCAATACCCAGCTGGATGCGACGACACAAGCTCTGGGCCGAATGGAACAGGATAAGAGCTATACCGAGTCGATGATCGCGCAGCAGCAGAGTTATGCTCCGTCGGGAGAGCGTGGTGCTTCAGCAGGTCCAGGAGCTCAGCAGGTAGAGTTGCAGAATCTCCAAAAGGAAGAGACGGACCTCACTCGCCGCTACACCGATGACTATCCGGATGTCGTCGCGGTTCGGAGAAGGATCAAGGATCTGCGCGCTGAAATCGCGGCTGAACCACCTGCGCCGGCAGCGACAACAGCCACTGCCAGCACAACCCCGAATCGCAATGACCCACCCGCGGTGCAGCAGCTACGTGCCCAGCTTCGTTCGCTGGATCAAGGGATTCAGGCAAAGAGGCATGAGCAGTCCGTTATCTCGAGCCAGGTTCGCATGTATCAGGATCGCATTTCTTCAAGCCCGCAGGTGCTGGAAGAGTATAAGAGCATTACCCGGGACTATCAGACCGCCCAGGCCTTTTACGATGATCTGCTCAAGAAGATGAATCAGTCGAAGATGGCGACTGATCTCGAGCGACGTCAGCAAGGAGAACAGTTCAGCGTGATGGATCAGCCGAATCTGCCGGACAGCCCAATGTTCCCCAAGCGAGGCGTCTTCGTGGGCGCAGGATTTATGGCCGGCCTCATGCTCGGAACATTCCTCGTTGCCTGGAGAGAATATCGCGATACGTCGATGCGGACGGAACGGGATATCTGGGCTTTTACAAAGCTCCCAACTCTTGGTGTTATCTCTTTCTCAATGAGCAATCCCGATGGTTCAAACTCGGGTGGCGATCGATGGAGTTGGAGTCGGCGCAAGAAGAGCGGTCTTCGGGCTGGCAAGCCTTTGGTCAATACGGGCGGATGACGAATGTATAACAGCTTTTTCAAACTGAACAGCAGCCCCTTCGGGACCAGTCCCGATCCGCGGTTTCTCTATATGATGCCGCATACGCGGGAGGCCCTGGCCTGCCTGGAGTATGGCATCTCGGCGCGGAAGGGATTTACGGTGCTGACGGGCGAGGTTGGAACGGGGAAGACGACGCTGCTCAAGAGAGCGTTGGCTTCGTTCAACAGCCGTCGCATCTCAACGGCCTTTGTCTTCAATCCTCGTCTAGAAGTGCTGGATTTTCTGGAGTTCGTTCTGGCCGATTTCGGAATCACTCCTGCGAACAGGACAAAATCCGGCATGCTTCTGCAGCTGAACCGCTGGCTGATTGAGCGATACCGGATGGAAGAGACCTGCGTTGTGGTGATCGACGAGGCGCAGAATCTCTCCTGGGAGTTGCTTGAAGAGATTCGTCTCCTCACGAATCTCGAGACCTCTTCGGAAAAGTTGCTGCAGATCATCCTCTCCGGTCAGCCGGAACTTGAAGAGAAGCTCCGGCATCCCAGTGTGCGTCAGCTGCGTCAGCGAATTGCGCTGTGGTGCCGTACGCAGGCCCTGTCCGAGACACAGACGCACGCTTACGTTGCCGAGCGCTTGAGAATCGCAGGAGCAACGCGGCCGCTCTTTTCCGAGGAAGCTCTGGACCTGATCTATCGCTACAGTCACGGGATTCCTCGCATCATCAACTTGTTATGCGAACACACTCTGATCGTGGCTTATGTCGAACAGGTACCACAGGTCTCCGCAGCGATTGTAGAAGGGGTTGCGGCGGAGCTTGAACTGGAGACCCAACCATTTTTGATCTCGCCCGTAGCCTATAGCGGTATGAGCGGCCGAGCCAGCAGCGGAGATAGTTCTGGTCTGATGACCGCATTCGATGTCGATATTAAGGGAAGGCAGGATCGATGAGCCGCATATATGAAGCACTTCAGAAGGCCGAGTCTGAAAGAAAACTAGAACGCCCAGAGAGTGAGCCGCGTACTCCTCCGGAAAATCTCGACACGAGACCTGCTCCAACAACAGTCGAGTATGAAATACCACCATCCTTCGAGACACCGCGAAGGGAGACTGCCTTTGACACCGAGGCGCCGCTCCAAGACTTTGGTGGACTGAATATTGGTGCCGTTCCACGGCGTCCATGGAATCCATCGATCACACGGTTGCCGTCCTTGCTCGAGAGAGGCCCTGCCATCGAACAGTTCCGCAGCCTGCGGTCGCGTGTCTATGAAGCACGAGACATTCGTCCAATGAAGTCGATCCTCGTGAGCAGCGGCCTGCCCCAGGAAGGAAAGAGTTTCATCTCGGCCAATCTCGCGGTAAGCCTGGCGCGTCATAAGAACAGTAAGGTCCTGCTGATCGATGGTGACATGCGTCGATATACGCTTCACGAGATGCTCGGCACGGAATCTCATCCTGGCCTGGCGGATTATCTCGCGGGAAAGGCCACAGCCGAACAGATCATGCAGCGTCCTGAAGAGGCCAGTCTGCAAGAGGCAGGGAGCCATGCGCTTACCAATCTGACGTTCATTCCTGGAGGAAACGGAGGAGATAAAGCCGCGGACCTTTCAGGAAGTGCGAGGTTTGGGGAGTTGCTGCGTCTCGCTGCGCCCTACTTTGACTGGATCATCGTTGATTCATCTCCTGTTGTACCGGTCTCCGACGGAGTCAATCTTGCTCGCTCCTGTGACGGCGTGCTTCTTGTTGCGCGCTCGGGAATTACAAAGTACACCGTAGCTCAGCGCGCGGCTTCTGAACTGCGCGCAGCCAATCTTCTTGGCTTTGTGCTGAATGCGGTGCATGAGAATCCCCAAACGGGAAGCTACTACGGCTACAACACAAATAAGGAGTAGGTGGGAGCCTCGTCGAGATGATTCGACTCTTCAATGTGTATTATTCGACCCGCACTATCATTCTTTTGATGTGCGAGGGTCTGATCGTCAGCGGATCTTTTTTGCTGGCGACGAAGCTCATTCTCGGGCCAGACACGTACATTTGCTTGAATTATGAGTATGGCGTGTTAAAGATTGCGGCGTTGACTGTTCTTACACTGCTGCTTTCTTATTACTTTGATCTCTATGAGCCGCAAAGAATCTCGGAACGGTGGGAGATCTACTTCCGGCTCCTACTGGTCCTCGGTTTTCTATCATTTCTACTCTCCGCGCTGATTTACTTCTTCCCGCAGGTTGATATCGCGCACTACGTTCTTCTGCTGGGACTCATGTTCCTCACGCTGGGGCTCGTGATCTGGCGTGGTGTCTACGAGTGGATCATCGGGCGCGAGGTCTTTCGTGAGCGTGTCTATATCCTGGGCAGCGGTGATCATGCCCAGATGATTGCGCAGACTCTGCGCACGCGAAAAGACGCTGGCATGGAGGTCATAGGCTTCGAGCCGATGCCTACCGATAAGGCAGAGCGTAAAGAGGCCTTCAGTGCAGCGCTCGAATCCTTTCGGGGAAGAGCGCCAGGGGTCGATCGCGTCATTATCGCGCTGGAAGATCGTCGTGGTGAGCTGCCGTTGCGTGAGCTTTTGAAGCTGCGCTTCGATGGGGTCGTCATCGAAGAAGCGGGGGCGCTGCTCGAGCGCTTGACCGGGAAGCTTTATCTCGATGGACTTCGCCCTAGCAATTTCATCTATGCCGAAGGATTTCGTGTGAAGCCTTCACAGCAGATTGCGCGTCGCATTGTCTCGACGTTGACAGCTGCGACAGGTTTGATTCTGTTCCTTCCTTTTCTTCCGTTCGTAATACTGGCCGTGAGACTTTCATCGCCTGGTCCAATCTTCTTTCGCCAGACCAGGGTCGGGATGGGAGGGCGTAATTTCACGGTCGTCAAATTTCGTACGATGCGGACCGATGCAGAGGTTGCCGGGGCGAAGTGGGCTAGTAAAGACGATCCCCGAGCTACAAGGATCGGCCGCTTCATGCGTAAGACGCGGCTTGACGAGGTTCCACAGCTCTGGAATGTCCTGCGTGGCGATATGGGATTTGTCGGCCCACGCCCTGAGCGTCCGGAGTTCGTGCCCTGGCTCTCCGAAAATATTCCGTACTTCGACCTTCGCCACATGATTCGCCCTGGCCTTACAGGATGGGCGCAGGTGCGATACGGTTACGGGGCCACTCTGGAAGAGGCTCGCGAAAAGCTGGAGTACGACCTTTACTACATCAAACACATGACTCTTGGACTTGATCTTCTGATCATGTTTGAGACCGTCAAGACGATTCTCCGCAGAAGAGGTGCACAATGAGAGCCCTCTTCTGGGTTGCGCTCACAGCAATCGTCTATACCTACATTGGGTATCCGGCGATCATGTTTCTGCTGGCGCGATTCTTCCCTCGTCCGTGGAAGAGAGAAGATCTACGTGCCTCCGTCAGCATCATCATGGCGGTGCATAATGGCGCACAGCGTATTCATGAGCAGGTGGATCACCTTCTTTCGCTCGAGCCAGACCACGTTCGTGAAGTGATTATCGTGTCGGATGGATCGAATGACGGCACTGCAGAGACGCTCAGCCAGATGCAGCGTCCTCGTCTCCGGATCGTTCTTTTGTCGGAGCAAGTTGGGAAGGCTGCTGCCCTCAACTACGGTATTGCTGAAGCCGCTTCTGAAGTGCTGCTTTTTATAGACATCCGGCCCAGGGTCTCGCAGGGAGCGCTGTCCAAGCTATTGAGCAACTTTGCCGATCCATCGGTAGGTTGTGTAGCGGGTGAACTCGTCCTGAATACAGACGGGCATGATGGGGCGGCTTCTGCCGTCAGCGGGGTCTACTGGCGCTACGAACAGTGGATTCGAAACTGCGAAGCGGCGTGGGATTCTCCTGTAGGAGTCTACGGCGGCTTTTATGCGGTGCGCAGGAGCCTCGCACAACAGTTTCCGGCAGGCATCATTCTTGATGATATGTTCCAGCCATTGAGCATCCTGGGCCAAGGCTATCGGAGTGTGCTTGATCGCTCTGCGATTGTGACAGATACCTGGCCAGGCAAAGTCTCCGGGGAGTTCCAGCGGAAGGTTCGTACGCTGGCTGGAAACTATCAACTGTTCTCCATGGCACCTTGGATTCTTGGCTCACGCAATCGTGTGCTCTTTCAGCTCGTCTCACACAAGGTCATGCGGCTGGTAGTTCCATATTTCTTCGCAATCCTCTTACTCAGTGCGACCTGGCTCGGTGTCGACTCCGTCGCGTGGAGATCTGTTGCGATCCTTCAATGGGGATTCTGGCTTGCAGCCGCGCTCTCGCTCCGAGTCAAACTGCCAATCATCCATCGACCGATTTCAGCTGCCAGCGCTCTCTTGGTGCTGAACGTGGCGGCGGTAGCCGGCTTATATAAATTTCTGTTTACACCTGGACCGTTATGGAAGATCTGGTCGCCGACGGGACGAACAGTTGAAACTGCGATTCCGCTGGAGACGGGAAGCGAAAGTGTCTAGCGAAGATCAAGATAAGTGGCGTAAGAAATTCGACCAGCTTCCGTTTGAAGATTTTGCCGTGCGCGATCAAACTCCACCCGAGCAACCTCACTCTTTTATGAAGAATGAACGCAATGTACGGTTGATCGACTGCTCGGTCTGGACGACGAGGTCAAGCCTGGCGCTCATAGAGCTTCATGTAGGAAGCTTCCATATACTCAAGCGTGAATTGCTGACGATAAGCAGCCACCGCATTTTCAGCAAGAGATCTTCTTCTGGCCGGATCGGATGCGAGTTGGATAATCGCTTCCGCCATCGCATCGGAATCTCCGACGGGACTGGTTATTCCGGCGTTCGCATTTCTGACGACCTCCGCCATCCCGCCAACATTCGTCACGATCGAAGGCAGTCCCACCGACATCGCCTGCAGAAGGGACATGGGCAGACCTTCCGAAGTGGAGGACATGCAATAGATGTCTGCAGCCGAGAAGAAGCCCGCAACATCCAGACGCTCTCCCCAGAAGGTAACGGCATCCTGGATTCCAAGTTCACCGACCAGAGCATCGAGATTGGGGCGTTCCGCTCCATGCCCAACGATCCAGAGATGAAGGTCCGGAACGCGGTTTCTTGCGATCGCGACGGCGCGAATCAGAGTTGGAAGGCTTTTGATCTCAGCCAGGCGTCCAACAAACAGCAGGGTCAATCCGCGTTTGGCCGGTTGGTCGGAGACGGCGACAGGAATGACGGGATCGACTCCGTTGTAGACACGCACGAGACGACTGCGAAGAGCGCCGGGAGTGTGTCTCAGGTTTTCGCAGGTTGCGTCACAGATACCGACTACCCAGTTACAGAAGCGTGCAACGAAGTTGAACCCCATCTCCGCGCCCTTCTCGTAAGGCGGGGCGACAAGACTGTGGCGAGTGGAGAGAACACATCGTGTTCCGGCAAGCCTGGCGGGAATGGCCGCCTGGAGCGTGGGAGCGGGATTGTGGCAGTGAACGACATCAGGACGAAGACGTCGGAACTCGCTGATAAACCGCATAAATGTTTGCGGAAAAGACGCCTCTCCCAGAACCAGGACAGCAATGCCTTCAGCGACGAGCTGTTCTCCGAGAGCGCCAAGATTGCTGTAAGCAATTACCGAGACATCATGTCCACGTTCTCTTTGAAGGCGGCAGAGTTGAGCTACAAGAATCTCCGCTCCGCCCATCTCAAGACTGTAGACAACGTGGATAATCTTCATGCTATGCGCTGCGCCGTCTCCATGGCGGAAGAGAAAGAGTTTCTGAGATCAGATCTACATAATACTAGCTGGCATGCAAACTCCTATGTAGGCAGCGCCGCAAATCAGCAAAGGAGTTCTACGGTATGAGCAGCGAAGCGGTAGTTCAGCCACCGAGTGCGAAGGCGGGTCTCGAGGATGTGCGGGAGCTTCTAGCTCAGCGATCCCCGGAGATATGGTCTGCTCTTCGAGCTGCTACTCGAGCTGCGTCGGATTTCTCCGAGGTAATGGCTCTGGCGACGTTGCGCAAAAAAGCACAGCGGGCAGGTATCCCCGGAGGCGTCGATCGAACGTTTCGGCTTGCTATGGTAGGGGGATCGAGTCTCTATCCACTGCATGAGTTGGTGCAGCAGATGGTCGGAGCCGGATCTTCGACGGCCTGGTGGGATACGGAGCTATGGAAGGGGGATTATGACAATTACATCTCCGAGATACTCGACCCCGAGAGCGAGTTGTATGCCTTCAAACCAGATGTGATTCTTCTCATTCCTTCGAGTCAGCGTTGCGCCTATCACGGTCCGATGACCGATCCCCAGGAGCTACAACGAGCGGAAGCAACAAAGACCGCAGCAGATCTCCTGGATCTTTGCCGCGTCGTACACGAACGTTCCGGGGCTGAGGTGATCCTGGCGAACTTCCTTCCTGCAGCCGACTTCGATCCAGGTCCCTTCCGCGTGAGGACACTTGGATCGAACTGGAGCTTCCGTAAGCTGGTCAATCTCGAACTCGGCCTCAACGCGCCATCGTACCTCCACATCTGCGATGCTGAATTTCTTGCGACGCGCAGGGGAGCTGCAAGCTGCTATGATCCACGGGCGTGGTTCGAGACGAAGCAACTCTATTCATCGGATTTCTCCGTTGAGATTGCACGCGAGGTGGCTGGCATCGTTACCTCACTGCATCGGTCGTCGAAAAAGGTCCTCGCGCTCGATCTAGATAACACGCTCTGGGGAGGCGTGATCGGTGACGATGGCATGACCGGTATCGAGATCGGGGGAACGCACCCTCGGGGAGAGGCGTTCAAGCAGTTTCAGCTGGCGATCGCTTCGCTCGCCCAACGAGGTATCATCCTGGCGGTCTGCAGCAAGAACGATTACAAGAATGCTGCAGAGCCATTCGAAAAGCACCCAGAGATGATTCTCCGGCTTAAAGACATCGCTTCCTTTCAGGCGAACTGGGAGCCCAAATCTGAGAATCTCCGAAGAATCGCACAGGAGCTGAATCTCGGTTTGGATTCCATCGTCTTCGTGGACGACAACCCTGCAGAGATCGAGATTGTGAAGCAGTTCGTTCCCGAGATTGAGACGATCTGGCTGGGCCCAGATCCTGCTGAATATGCGTCGCAGCTGCTCAACTGTAGGCTCTTCGAGCCTCGATCGATCACAGGCGATGACCTGAAGCGCGGAGAGCAGTACCAGCAGCAGGCTGCGCGAACTCAGGCGATGAATGCCGGAACTGATATGGAAGCCTATCTGGCTTCGCTCGAGATGCATAGCGTCATCAGTGAGTTCACTCCGGTCGATATTCCTCGGATCTCACAGCTGATCAATAAGAGCAACCAGTTCAATGTGACGACTCGTCGCCGTAGCGAGGCTGAGGTCGAAGAGCTGTTAACGAACAAAGATCACTACGGATTCAGTGTCCGTCTCGCCGACAAATTTGGCGATAATGGCCTTATCTCCGTGGTGATCGTAAAAGTGGAAGGCCAAACTGCCATTGTCGATACATGGCTCATGAGCTGCCGCGTTTTGAAGCGTCAGATGGAAGACGAAGTGGTCAATGAGATGGTTCGTCTGGCCATCGAGCGCGGTTGCACCTCGGTGATCGGCCAATATCTGCCGACGGAAAAGAATGGTATGGTCCGTGATCTATTCCCGCGCATGGGTTTTGCGCTGGTTGAAGAGACCGCGGAGCGTGCTTCCTATCAACTGCCTATTCAAGATTTCGTACCTCGAAAGACTCATATTCAGATCGACCGGAGAGCTTATGACGCAAACTGAAATTCTTGCGAAGATGCAGACTGTCTTCGATGACGTTTTCCTGGATGACGTAAAGGTCACGCCTGAACTCAGCGCCGATGATGTAGAGGAATGGGATTCTCTTCTCCAAATCTCCCTGGTTCTGGGAGTGGAGAAGACGTTCAATGTTCGATTCCGGGTTGGTGAAGTCGAAGCTACAAAAAATCTTGGCGAGTTTGCCGATCTTATCCAGCGCCGCATGAGCGAAGGCGCAAAGGCTTAAATGTTTCCTGCAATCTGGTCAAACCGCCATGCGGTTGCTCTGATTCTTGTCATTGCTACGCTGCTTACGCTTCCGATTCTGATGTCGGTCGTAGGACTGCCTCCGCGCGACCGCGTCTATAGCGGGATTCGCGTCGAGACGGGTATGGGGCCGTTCGACGAGAAGCAGATCTTTGAGGAGAAAGGGCCCGTCGACATCCTCTTTGTCGGCAGCTCACTGATGGTGCGCGGTGTCGATATGAACTACGTGCAGCAGCAGCTGAGCCAACAGCTCGGAAGGCCCGCGAAGGTCAGCTATCTCTCCCTCAAATGGCAGGGCCTGGATATGCAGTACATGCTGATGCACGATTTTCTTGAGCATCACAAGGTGGGGATGGTCATGATGGACATGCCTACCCTGGCCTTGATCGGGGATTCCCCCCACATCCAGGCGTATCGCTGGATGCGCTGGGGTGAGTTTCCTGTCTCGACTGCCGGACTTTCCTTTCGTCAGCGGATGGCAATCTACGGCGCGGAGGTCCTCGGTGCGCCAAGACAACTGGTCAACTATATTCGTCCTAACCGCCTCGTCGATCCTCAACAGGTCCAAAAACTGGGATCTCAGTCGGAGTATGCATCGGTAGGCTACTACGGCGGTCCTTTTGTGGAGGAGCCGCGAACACCGCCAGCGATTCCTGTGGAGAGCATCTTCTCGCGCGGTGAGGCCGATGAGAACTTCGACTTCAAGGGTCTTCCGCTCGGTCCTTATCATCAGTACTGGGCTCGCCAGATCGGCCTGCTCGCGCAGCAATACCACGTTCCCTTTGCCATGGTGCATATCCCCGAGGATACGGAGAAGGGAATGAACCGCGTGCCGGAACGGATGTACTGGCCTGAGGTCATCGGCATTCCTTCAGCTCCCATTCTCGGAATTCCATCTGCAACGCTGTTTCGAGATACACCTGCTTCTGAAGTCCAAAACTACTACTACGACCAACATTTCAACGACAACGGCAAAGAGTTTTTTACACGCGCAATTACACCAGCGGTGCTTTCTACCAGCGGTGCTTTCTCGTTATGCCAGGGAGGTCCATGGCAACGCAATCCAGTAAAGCCAATCCCTTTCTCGTCGGGGTCTTATTCGTATTGTGCGTTGCTGCCATCACGCTGACCCTGTTCATCACTCCCGACTCCTTGTCGGTCAATCTCGTCTATCAGGCGTTTTAACTGGAGGAACTGTTCCGCGATGCCGCCCGGCCTGACTCATTTTTTTTCGAAGTCGCTCCTGCTTGTTACATTGGCTGTTCCATTTCTGTTTTTCCCTGTGGCGGCGTGGATTGTGCTGCGCTGGGCGCCTTCGAAGATTCGCATGGCGGCGTTCGCGCTGGTCAATCTGGCGTTTGCGCTTGCGGTATGCCTTTCGCGAGGGACCTATGGAGTTCGCCTCCACGACATCAAGCAATATTTCATTTTTTCGACCGTGATGTTTGTGGTCTATGTGCTGCTTGTGTCGGTGCAGTACCTTCTACTGGATAAGAAGCTCGGTTCATGGCTGCCGCTGTTCTTTCCGCTCCTGATTCTGGCCCTGGTCAAGTACGTTCCCGGGCGATGGACCCAAGGGTTTGTTCCGGCTCCCTTTTCCAATAAGGTCTTTGCCGACTTCTTTCTGGGCCTCTCGTATATGGCATTCCGGCTGACCTACATGGTGCACGAGATCCGGAATAAGATCGTGCCGCTTCCCAGCTTCTCGGAGTATCTGGCGTTCGCGTTCTTTGTCCCTACGCTCTCAATCGGTCCCATCAATCCGTACAGCGCATTTCACAAGTCACTTGAGGCGCCTGATCGCACTCTGACTCCTATCGGCCGAAGCTGGGGGAGAATCCTGATCGGCCTCACGAAGTACATCTTCCTGGGCAATCTCGCCAATCAACTGACTTACGACGGCCTGCTTGCCGACGGCCTTCCGCATCACTGGATCGACTTTCCCATCGCCGTTGCCGGTTACTGCGCTTACCTGTATCTCAACTTCTCCGGATTCTGCGATATTGCCATCGGCGTCTCCGGACTTCTCGGCATTCATGTTCACGAGAACTTCGACCGGCCTTTCAGCAAGCGGAACCTGCAGGAGTTCTGGGCTCACTGGCACATGACGCTGACCAACTACATGCGCGACATGGTCTTCGTTCCTCTGTCCAAGGTTCTGATTCGGCGCTTCGGGCCAGCATCGGCGCCGCACTGCATCGCCGCCGCGATTGCCATCGTCTTCGTCCTGATGGGCATCTGGCACGGTGCCGGCGTGACCTTTGTCATCTATGGCCTGTGGCACGCAGTTGGCGTGGTGGCCGTTCACTACTACACCTTGTTCCTGAAGAAGCGACTGGGTAAGGTTCGCTATGCGAAGTATCGCGAGAACAGGGTGATTTACCACATCGCCAATGCGATCACGCTGGCTTACTTTGCTCTGGGACTTATCTTCGTCACCAACTCGATGCGCGGGCTGAAGATGATTCTTCATGCGTTTCGGCCGATGTAGGTTCGAAGGGGTACCCCCATCGATATAGGCTAAAGTCTTCATTCTGGGCTATTTGTGCCGGGACTCCACATGCAAAATATTCCAAATAAATGACTTAGAAGTCAAAGTATTGAATCGAAACGATTTAGCCCGGGATTGATTCCCGGGCTCTTTCTTTACTGCTTTAAGCCTAGCAGAGTGCTGGGAACTTATCGGCAACTTCGATGTGGCTTATTTTGTGTAATATAAGCCGTTCGGCGGCTTGACAGGTATTTCTGCGGAGAGTGGGATCTCTTCGGCTATATCGAAACTGTGCAGCAGATGTCGATCTCGTGACAGCAGAGAAAGCCAGTGAGTCCCGAAAAACGCAGATCCTTCGACTGCGCTCCCGATGGTCGCATCGCTCAGGAGGACACTTTCTCATGGGGCACCCGATGGTTCGGTTCACCCAGGATGATGCTTTCTCCACGGATCAACCCGTTATAAACATTTACCGGTCGATATGCTGATTTTCAGGTTGATATGCCCTAGTGAGAGGTCAGGTGCTGCAGCCGCAGCATGATGTAGACCACAAAGATAAGCCCGACGGATCCGATGGCCGAGTATTGGATTACCTTTATGGCCTTCATTCGCGGCTTCGCGAGATTTCTGGCGAGGGCCATTGTGTAAATCACCTGAACCATTCCACCGTAGATAAACAACGTCATGATGTAGGCGCGCGACAAAAACCATCCCGCCACAAAGTAGCCGACGATCGAGATCAGCATGAGCTGGGCGATCCGGTCGATCTCTTCGGGAGGAGGTAACTCCTGCGCATCGGTGTTCATTTGGAGATGGAGAGGTACATCGATCTCTTTCTCGTGCTGGACCTCATCCTCGACCATGACTGCGGTGGCTTCATTTCTTAGATGGGCGTAGGGAGTTGTCTTCGGTCCAGACGCTGCCACGGGTTCTCGACGCACGCCAAAACCCCGACTGTACGAGAATTCGTCTTCCTCGGAAGGCTTCTCTTCTTTTGCAAGGGAACAGGCTGCGGCATCGCGGATGGTGGGAAGAACGAACATTACCCACCAGAACAGACCAAACATTCCCAGCTCTGCGGCGCAGACGACGATCGTATTGTGAGCAGTAACGATGAAGTATTCGCCAAATCGAGAGAATCCAACCCCAAAGAGCGGATGGCTCTTAAGAAGGTCGATTCCTACCGCCCAGGCTTCCATGCGTCCAGCGCCAGCTTCGACAGAGACATCGCGTCCCCCGGACCAATTGAGGACGCTGGTAAGAGCAAAGGCGCCTCCCGCGATGACGGTGGCAGGAATTGTGCCGATCTTTTTGCGCGACCCGAAGAGGATGACCGCCAAAAGAGCGATGATTCCGCCGCGGGAGTGAGTGAGGAACATGCCATAGATCAGCCAAGCGACGGGGATCAAGACGAACAGAACATTTCTTGGGAAGCTGCCCTTCTTCCAGAAGAAGAACATGCAGGGAATCAGGCTGACCATGACCTGGGCGAAGTCATTGGGGTCGTTGATGAACATGACCTGGGCGAAGTCATTGGGGTCGTTGATGAAGGCCATGCCGCGCAGGCGATAGAAGGTGCCATCGTCGCTCCCTTGCGGCATCAGATAGGGATTCAGGAAGTCCTGTGCTCTCAGCGCGAGGGCGCCGCGAAGGATGGTGTACGCGCTGACGACGAACAGCGTCAGGACCAGCATCTGGAGGTGTCTTTTGGTTCTGAAGTTCACGACCACCAGGAAAAAGGTGAAGGCATTGGGGATGAAACCCAGCACGGCCGGCAGGATGGAACCCAGCCATCCGGTCATGACCATGGAACAGAACACAGCGATGCACATGCCGACCAGGGCGAAGGTCTGAGGCATGGAGAAGATCTTGGACTCCTGAATTTTTGGCAGGGAGGCTATGAACGCGAGTCCAGCGAGGATGATCTCGATGTGGAACTCATAGATAGGCCCCCACAAGGTCTCGGGACCGAGATACGCCGTAAGAATGTAAAGTAGCGTTAGAAAAAGTCCCATAAAATAGAAGCTGAAGTTCCTATGCAATCTTAGTGCATCTGGCATGCCAAATGAGAAGAAGAACTAGAGCATTTTCCCTGTTGCCGGGTATCCCGGAAAGGGCGTGCGGCGGCGTTTTCATTGTGGAAAACGGCCATCGATGCGTTCATTGTGGAAGACGCCCATCGATGCGAAAGCCCTGGACTACACCTACAGGGAAAATGCTCTAGCGGAACCGCGGGATTCTGGAGACCCGCAATCTTTCCGGTATCGTACGATTTCATCCGGGCCAAATTGTTATGAAGCTTCCGCGTCACGCTGAGTTGTGGTTCCCCAATTACCTCCACGACCGTCTCCGCCGCCTGTCCCGGCCGGCACCCCGCCGTTTGTGGGTTGGCGTTATGGACCACTATGAGCCGCTTTGCCAGAAAGCTTCCATGGAGACCGCGCTGAAGCGCGTCGCCCGATGGCAGGAGGCGTGGCCGCGGATTGCCGATGCTGCTCCTCGCGATGCTGCCGGGCGAGCGCCTTGCTACAGCTTCTTCTATCCGCAGGAAGAGTACAGGCCCGAGCTGCTGGAACCGCTCGCGGAGATGACGCGGCAAGGGATTGGGGACGTCGAGGTCCACATTCATCATCATCGCGAGACGGCAGAGGGATTTGTCCGAAAAATCACGGAATTTTGCCAGCAGCTACGCAATAACCATGGCTTGTTGCACGATCATCGGGGCAGTATGGTCTTCGGCTTCATTCATGGGAACTGGGCTCTCGATAACTCCCGTCCCGACGGGTTGGACTGTGGCTTAACCGGAGAGATCGAACTTCTGCGTGACTTAGGGTGTTATGCGGACTTCACGATGCCGTCCATTCCTTCGCCGACGCAGGGACGCATTGTGAATCAGGTTTACTGGTGCACCGGAACTCCCGGCCGCCCGAAGGCCTTCAATCGTGGCGTCGAAGCCTCAGTGGGGGGTGGGTCTCAGGGGGATCTTTTGATGATTACGGGGCCTGTAGGTCTGCGTTTTTCGGGCCGCCTGATGCCACGCGTAGAGATGGGGGAGATCGCGCATAACGATCCACCGACGGAGGAGCGAGTCTCGCAATGGCTCGATTTCGCGCCTCAAGTTGGAGATGAGATGTTTCTGAAGCTTCACACGCATGGGGCGCGTGAAGACAATGCTGACGCTTTGCTGGGGACCGGTACGCGTGCCGGCGGGTTAGAACAGATGTTCCGCTGGCTTGACGAGCAGACTAAAAAGCGAGGAATCGAGCTTCGATATGCAAGCGCTTACGATATGTTTTGTGCGGTTGAGGCTTTGACCGGCCCTTTGAATCCTGGACCTCGGACTCCACTGGCGATGACGGGAACAACTGCCGGAGCGCATTGATTTGAATCTTCTGCTGATTACCTTCTCCTTTCCACCCGCAGGTGGCGTCGGCGTGCTGAGGGCGCTCTCTCTGGCGAAGTATCTTCCCGAAAATGACATTCGAGTAGATGTGCTAACGGCCCGCAACGCTCCTGCGGTGGGAAGAGATGAAGCTCTGCTTCGACAGGTTCCGCAGGATGTCACGGTGCATCGTACCTGGACACTCGATCTTCCTTTCTGGCTTCGCAAATCGGTAAAGAAGGTTTTGACGGGAGGCAAAGCAACGCCTGCGACCGCCTCTACTC
>Ga0268266_10002380_pt1 | contig 20327 bp, 13 predicted proteins | sample KBSS13metaG_FD_190356 | JGI IMG/M metagenome (GOLD analysis project Ga0268266, IMG submission 190356) | Switchgrass rhizosphere microbial communities from Kellogg Biological Station, Michigan, USA - KBS S1-3 metaG (SPAdes) (version 2) | ecosystem: Host-associated > Plants > Roots > Rhizosphere... | reverse complement strand
CCGCCCGCGCGCTGAAGAATCGCGGCCACGTAGCGCAAGTCGGGACCTCCGCTGATCTCGGGAAGGCCGGGCGGCACGCCCCCGGCCGGCTGCTGCACCCACGCGAGCATGGTGCGGAGGTGCGGCAGATCGCAGTGTATCGACACCTCGTCCACCACGGCGCGTGCGTCAGCGGCGTTCCCGGCCGGCGCGATCCACGCGATCACGAGACGCGCCAGCGTGTCCCAGTGCCGGTCCGCCTCGAACAGCTTCAGCAGATCGACCGCCGCGGCAATTCGTCCCGCCTCCGCGGTCTGAAACACGACCGCGGCATCACGGGCTTGTGCCGCATACGACTTTCGCACCAGCGCGAGCGACGCGATGAGCGCGGGAATTTCCGGCGCGGTGCTCTCGGCGGCGCGCGCGATCGCCAGCGTGAGCTTCCTGTCCAGGGCCGTCGCGTCGCCGTGCTGACGCTGATACCGCTGAAACCGTTCGTCGTTGAGCAGATCGAGGAGTTGCGTCGAACGAAGCGCCGCGAGCGAGCTGTCCGCCATCGACTCCACGAGGTGAAAGACGATGTGTTGAATCGGATACCCGCCGGGTACCTGCCGCTCGCGCTTCCAGGCGTCGACGAGGCGTCCATGCACGTGCGGCGCATCGGAGAGGATGCCTTCGAAGTATTCCCGGATGTAGTCGTGCAGGCGAATCGTGCGGCCCGGCAGGTTCAGCTTGATCAATCCGAAGTTGTGCAGCCGCTGGGCCAGCTCCTGCACCTGCGGATCCCTGAGCCCCCACAGCGTGCCGAGCACGCTGAATGCGACGTCGGCGTCCTCGTGCAGGACGCCGAGCTCCAGGCATCGCTCACGCTCGTCGGCGACGCACCCGAGGCTGACTTCGATCGTGTTGCCGATGGCGTCGTGCCGCGCCTTGGTGTCCTTCTCGTCGAACGCCACCACGCCGAAATCGGTGTACTTCTGGAGCGCCCAGTGAAGCGCCGTCTCGACCGGCTGTCCCAGAGCCACCTGCTGGGCCAGCGTGCGGTTTGCGAGATCCAGCAGCAACGGGACGTGCTTGAGGCGCTCGGCGAGCACGGCCACGTGCGGCGCACTGGCGGCGGGCATGGACAGGCCTTTTGCGAGCATGCGCTGGCTCTCATCGGCGCTCAGCTCCGCAACATTGATTCGACAACGCTCGTCGGCCGCCGCGCCGACGGCCACGTTGAAGATCCGCGTCGTGACGAGACGCGACACCGTGGGCGCTCCGTACAGAAACGGCTTCAGCGCCTGAAAGCTCCACACGTCGTCGATCACCAGCAGGCACCGCTTGTCGTCCAGCTTCTTCGCGACCTCGAACATCGCATCGTCCTGGTTCTTGAAGCCCGGACGCTCGCCGGTCAGCGCCGCGTAGATGCGCTCGAGCTCGTTGACGATCGACGGTTGTTCGCCGAGCGTCACCCACAGAATGCCGCCGTCGCACGCCGCGAACACGTCGGCGTCATGGCAGACGCTGAGCGCGAGCGTGGTCTTGCCGAATCCGCCGGTGCCGTGCAGCACGACGGTCTTCCCGCTCGGATTCTGGCGCCCGGCGTCGAGCACCGTCTCGATGATGCGGTCGAACTCGCGCGGCCGGCTGACGAAGTTCTTGGGAAGGTCGGCCGCCAGGAACGGCGACCGCGTTGCCTGACACGGGTTCTGGAGCACGGCGACGAATCGCTTCCAGTAGCGATCGAAATCGTAGACCTGGATCTTCTGCATCCAGAGCGGAAGCGTCGCGCGAAGCTCATCGAGCTCCTTGTCGGTGTCGGACGAATCGAACGCCGGCTTGATCGGAACGATGCAACGGCCGTTCTCGCGCGCGTAACGCAATTCCTTCTCGACCCACTTCGAGCGGAGCGCGGCCGGCGTCAGGACAAGGACCAGATAGTCGGACGCGTCGATGCCAGCCTTCAGCTGACTCTCGAAGTCGCCGGGTGACATGCTGATCCGATCCTGCCAGGGCGCGATGTCGGGCTCCCTGGCAAGGCGCCGCATCAGCTCTTCGGCGTAGCGCTCGTCCGTGCGCGCGTAGGAGATGAAGACCGGGGTGTCGTCAGCCATGCCTGACTCCCGCTGCGTCGCCGGACGCGACTATGGCAGATGTGCGTACCGGCGCCCGGACTATACCGTGGACCTTTGCTTTTCGACCAGGCTCAAGGCTCCAGCCGCTGCGACCGGAAGTCCCACGGTACGATTTCTCAACTGTTCTCCGCCCCACCGGAGCATCTGATCGATGTCGGCATCCGATCGCACTCCTTTCTTCGCTAAAACCCAGGCCTGAAACAGGGCGCCGCCAGCCGGATCGAACGCACCCGTATAGCCGTACATGACGTCGCCGGCTGTATCGAGAACCAGCAGGAACGGTCCGCCATGGCCGGCGGATTGGTTGTGCCATTCGCCACGAATCCTGTTGCCGCCGACTTTGCCGCGGGCCTCGAACACGACTTCATTCGTTCTGTCGCAATACCTGACGAATGACACAGTGTCTGTGAACACGGCGACCTCGATGTCTTCGTCGAGCTGCCGGGGCGAGATTGCGCCGCATTCCATGTATCTCTGGCGCCATTCGCCGACGATCTTCTTGAGGGGGGCCTGCGCCATCTCAGCCGCGATCATGTCGCATGCGCTGCGAACAGCGGCCTTCGGATTGGTTTGCACGCGGGATCCGTCGTACGTCGCCAGCGTGATCCCGGCGAAGTCGGACGGTATCTTCGTCGGGCACTCCCGGTCTTGAACAACGAAGACATGATCGAGACCGAGCACGCCCATGAAGAGGCCGGCTTCGAAGATAACGTTGTCACGGGGCGACGCAAGAATCTGTCCTTTGCTCCCGGTCACATCATCCGGCGCCCAGACCATTACGGCGAAGTCGTATTGATTCGGAGCAGCGAACAGATCCTGGAGAAAGCCGGTGCTGAGGCGGAACACGTCCTCGTCCCACACCGTGACTTCCGCCGACTCCTCGAGCACGTCGGCCATCGCGTGTGCAACCTCGACGCTGGCTTTGGACGAACCGATGAACACTTTTGGCTTCACCATGGTCAATCTCCCCCGGCCGTCGCCTGCCTCGGTACGTCACAGTTTGACGCGCCGCTGCAGAGCAGTCCTCCCATGGATGTGTAGTGAAGGCGTGCGTGCCTTCGTTGCATTTTCAAAACAGATAGACAGACGCCGAGAGCGTTTTCTGCGAACCGCTCCCTTTACTGCTGTCGTCGAGTCAGCGATCGATACAGATGAGGATCAGCGCGCGTCGGTCAGACGAATCGATTGCTCGATCTGCCGGAACGCGGGCTGCAGCTTCTGCGCATCCGCTTCGGGTGCGACGGTGAAGAAATAGAAGAGCGAGCCGTCGACGAGAAACGTCGTGTAGACGTTGATCACCTCGACGCCGCCTAGCGGAGACGTATTGGCGAGCGGTGTTTCGATCGCGGACCGCTGCGAAATCTGGAACGTCCGCTGTTCGCTGGTCTTCCGCAGCTCGGGATTGGTTTCATGAACGCCGTTCAGCCAGAGGTTTGTCGCCTCGCGCAAATCGCGGGATGAGGGGCGCACCAGCCCGAACTCGACGCCGTGCGTAAAGACGGTCTGCCCTTTCAGCTCACCGTAGCCGTTCTGCGGCACGAACCTGATGGACCGGTTCCCTTTCAACGCGGTCCATTCGCCTGGCACGCTCGCCTGGAACACGCCGCCGTTCACGTTGCGGTATTGGCCGGAGGGCGCGGCTACCGGCTCTCCCGGCGTACCGACCCCGGCGGCGCCGTTCGCGGCGTTTGCGGTGCGCGCGTTGGGTTTCACCGGCGCAGGCAGCGCCGCGAATTTGGTTTTGATCGTGTCGAAGCCGCTCGTGTCCGCGGCCGGTCCGAGCGCGAGCGATTCAGCTTCCTTGGTGATGTACGCCGTCCGATTGCCGGGATCGGGGTGGCTGCTCAGCCACTCCGGATCCCGACTGCCCTTCGACTCCGCCGAAATCGTCTCGAACATGTGCGCCAGCGCGCGGGGGTCGTAGCCGGCTCTTGCCATCAGCTGCGAACCCAGGATGTCCGCCTGCTTCTCGAACTCGCGGCTGTAACGCAGGAGCATTGAACCGAGCCCCAACTGACTCCCTTGGGCGATCGCCGATCCGGCGGCGCCGCCGACGACCGCTCCGCCGAGCACGCCGGCGATCTGGCCAATCTGCAGCCACGGATTCTCGGCTTTCGTCGCGTTCGCCGTGCCGTGGCGAAGAAGCACGTGCGAGAGCTCGTGCGCCATGACGCCGACGACTTCGCCTTCGCTGGCTGCTGCGTCGAACATGCCGCGCTGGACGAACATCGGCCCGCCCGGCAACGCGAACGCGTTGATCTCTTTCAGATTCACCGGCGTGAACGAATACTCGTAGACCTTCTGATTCAGGTCGGGCGGGGCCACGGCGACAAGGCGATTGCCCAGCTTCGACAGATACACGCTGATCGCATCGTCCTTGATGATGGGGTACGTCTGGCGCACTTCGGCGGCCGCCTTGCGCCCGAGCTCGACGTCCTGCTCCGGCGTGTACTTGTTCTTCGGCAGCTTGATCTGCGTCTGCGCGCTGACGCTGACGACGATGAACAACGTCAGCGCTGCCAGTGCGGCTGCAATCGAAACCCGGCGATCCATGTTTCCAAAAGTATAGTGCGGGTCCCGAGTCGCGGCGGATGCCCCGCAGCTCAGCTGTCGACTGCGACGCTCTGCTGTCCACGCGCCGTCAATGGACGGATCGCCAATCCGAGCGCAAGCAGCGCAATCGCGCCGGCCGCGTTGACGGAGTCGCCGATGGCGGCGCCGATCAGGAACGCCGCCGCGCCCACGAGCACGAGGCCGGCAGACCACGGATAGCCCCAGGCGCGAAACGTCCGCGGGCGGTCCGGCTCCCGCCGGCGCAGCACGATCAACGCGAGGCAGCAGACGACGTAGTTGCCGGCGAGGAAGAAGGCGACAACCGCGACGAGACGCTGAAACGTCCCCGTGGCGATCAGCGCGAGAGCGACGACGGTCGTCGCCAGCATCGCCGTCGCGGGCGTTCCGCCCTCGGTCACCGAGGCAGCCCGGCGCGACAGCAACCCGTCCCGTCCCATCGCGAACAGGATGCGCGTCCCGATCATCAGGATCGCGTTGAGCATCGGCGGGAGCGACACGATCGAGAGGATGGTGATGACGACGCGGCCGCGCTCGCCGAGGAGAATCTGCGCCGCATCGGCGGCCGGCAACGTCGACCGCGCAAGATCGCCGATCGGCAGCACCGCGAGCAATGCGACGTTTACGAGCAGGTACACGACGATCACGGCCGCAACGCCGCCGATCATGGCGCGCGGAAGGTTGCGGTCCGGGTTGCGATCTTCCTCGGAGAAATACAGCGCGCTCTGCCATCCGCCATACGTGATCACCACGGATTGAAGCGCGGTGATCAGCCCGGAGAGCGACGGCGGGTGCGCCGCGGCTGCGGACGCGGCGGGAAGATTGGGAGCGAACACCATGGCGGCCACGACAACCGTCAGGAACGCGCCGCATTTGACGACGGTCGTGATCTCCTGAAACCGGCTGCTGACGCGCAGTCCCGCGAGCTGCAGCGCCGCGAGCGCGGCCAGCGAGAGAATGGCGATGGCACGCTCGTGTCCGCTCAGCGACGGCAGCAGCAACGGGACGAATTCGCCGATCGCAATCGATACATACCCGAGGACGGCGCAGTAGGTGATCCAATCGGTCCATCCCACGGCGAAGCCGACCACGTTGCCGAAGGCGCGGCGCGCGTAGACGTAGTAGCCGCCCGCTTCGGGCAGCATGGTTCCCAACTCGGCAAAACAGATGGCGCCGACGAGCGTATAGAGACCGCCGACGATCCACACGGCCAGGATCGCCGAGGAGTTGGGAAGCTGGCCGGCGACAAGGCCGGGCGTTCTCAGGATGCCGATCCCGAGCGTACTGCCGACGATGACGGCGAGACCGAAGCCGACGCCGAGAATGCGGATCAGGCCGCGGGCGGGCGACGAGGACGCGGTCTGGTTCAGCATCCGAAGTGCACGACTACGGCTTGAGCACAACCAGCACCACGTCGACGGCACCGCCGGCGTTGCGCGCGGAGTGGCTCGACCCGAGCGATTCGAATTCGACGTCGCCGCGCTTCCAGCGATTCACCACCGTCTTGCCGTTGGCCGTGTCCTCGATTTCGCCGCCCGACAGGTGCACCACGATCGTGTCCGACGCGTGCGTGTGGAAGCCTTCGCGCGCTCCGACTTCCATGCGGGCCCGTATGACCGAGACACGATCGTTCTCGAAGATCGGATTGAAGCTCATCCCCGTGAACGGCGCGTCGCCCGGCTTCGAGGCATCCGGCGGCGGCGCGGTCTTCGCGCCCGCGGCACGAAGCGGCTGCACGATGACGATCGAACCGCGCGAGGACGCGGCGGACGGCCGGACCGCGGCGTCTTCCATCCAGACAGCGGTACCCGCTTTCACGCCGGGCGCGTCCGCGATCGAGATGACGACGCCCGGACCGTGAGCCACACCCTCGAGCGAGCCGTCCGCGCTCCGGTACGCGCGCACGCGCGCATTCTCGAGGACCGGGGTCGTCGCCACGAACAACGTGAGGATCAGCAGCCAGCGCATGATTCGTTCTCCGTGAGCGGGCCATGCTACATCGGGTAGGCTCTACGTTCTATGGACTATCGTCGGTTGGGATCGACCGGCCTTCGCGTGTCGCGTCTGGGACTCGGCTGCGGCAACTTCGGCGGCATCGGCTCGGCGCCGGCGTTCTTCGGGATGGGCGAGACCGAAGCGCAGGCGATCGACCTGATGGATCGCGCGGTCGACGCCGGGATCAACTTCTTCGATACGGCCAATGCGTACGGCGGCGGCCGCAGCGAGACCTATATCGGCCGGTGGTTGAAGGGCAAGGGTTCGGCGGTCCGGCAGCAGCTGCTGCTTAGCTCGAAGGTCTTCAATCCAGTGGGGCCTGGACCGAACGATCGCGGGCTCTCGCGCCGGCACATCGTTCAGCAGGTCGACGAAAGCCTGTCGCGGCTCCAGACCGATCGCCTCGACATGTATCTGATTCACGAGCCCGATCCCGAGACGCCTCTCGAAGAAACCCTGCGCGCGCTCGACGACCTTGTGCGCATGGGGAAAGTGCTCTACGTCGGCGCGAGCAACATCGAAGCGTGGCGGCTGGCGCGCGGCCTCTGGATCAGCGACAAGGCCGGCTCGTGCCGCTTCGACTGGGTGCAGAACGCGTTCAGCCTGCTCGATCGCAGCGCGGAGCGCGAGATGTTTCCTCTCTGCTCGGATCAGGGAGTGGGATTCACGGCGTTCAGCCCGCTCGCCGGCGGCTGGCTGACCGGCAAATACCGCGCGGCCGGCGCGTATCCCGAAGCGTCGCGCATGACTCTTCGTCCGGAGCCGTACCGTCATCTCGAGCGCGACGGCGTGTTTCGGGGATTAGCCGCCCTGCAGGGGGAAGCGAGCACTCGCGGCATCGACATGACGGCGCTCGCCCTCGCCTGGGTGCTTCATCACCCGCGGATCGACGCGGCCATCATCGGCCCGCGAACGGTAGCGCATCTCGACGCCGCCCTGGCATCCACGACCGTCACTCTCTCCGCGGACGAATGCGTGAGGCTGGCGGCGCTGTTCGAGACTGGCGGCGCCTGATCCCGAGCGATAGAATCGCCACATGCTGAAGCGACTTCTCGTCCTCTTCATCGTGATGCTTGCTGCCTCTGTCCTGACCACGGCTCAGCCGGGTGCCGCGGCCGCCGGCAAGGACGTGACGGTGCTTGGATTCAAGCTCCACTATCTCGAGGCCGGTCGCGGCGCTCCGGTGGTCCTGCTGCACGGCCTTGGCGGCGACGGTTCACGTTGGGGGCCGAACATCGAGCCGCTCGCCAAAGACTTCCATGTCTTCGCGCTCGATCAGATCGGATTCGGTGAGTCCGACAAGCCGCTGGCGAACTACCACACGGGCATGCTCGCGGAATTCCTGGTCGGCTTTCTGAAAGCGGCCGGCATCTCGAAGGCGTCGCTGGTAGGTAACTCGATGGGCGCCGGTGTGGCGCTCTACACCGCGGTGCATTACCCCGACATGGTCGACCGCATCGTGCTCGCCGACGGCGGCGGATTCCGATCGCCAAATGCCGCGGCGACGCCGCCGACACCCGAGGCGCTGCGCCGCAGACAGCTGCAGAACAGCGTGACGCGCGACGAGACGCGCGAGTTCTTCCGGATTCTGTTCCACGACAAGAGCCTCGTGACGGAGAAGATGGTCGACGAGCAGTTGATGCTGCGGCTGCGGGCGGCGTTCACCATCACGAAGATGCAGGAGGCCGGCGAGCGCGGCAGCCTCAGCGAACAGGAAGTGCGCGGCGTCAAGGCGCCGACGCTCGTCGTCTGGGGCAAGTACGACGAGCTCGCCAATCCCGCCGGCGCGGATCGTCTGGAGAAGACGATTCCCGGCGCGCGCAAGGTGATCATCGACAACTGCGGACATATGCCGCAGCTGGAACGAGCCGACGAGTTCAACCGGCTCGTACGGGAGTTCCTGACCGCTCCGAAGTCGTCGAACCAATAGTGTGCGATCGATTTCACTTTTGCCCGGGCGTGTCTTGATTAGGTACGTGACACGCCCGGACATGCCGCTGTTTTTCCCGCAAGCGGCTGACTGAGCGCCGGTTTTCCCGGTTCTTCCCCCTGGCATGCAACGTGACCATGCTGAACGCATGGTGCACTACGATCCGCCCGGGCGTTTTGCCGCGCAGCGCCCGTCTCCGCTCTGTCCGAAGTGCGGCAGCCACCGCACGGAAATCATCGGTATGTCGAAAGACCAGAAGACGAACTTCCTGCGCTGCATCGCGTGCGGCTCACACTCCGAAGTGCCATCACAGGAAGCGTTCGCGTCATCGTCGGCGAGGTAAGCTTCTGATCTGACGTCCGAACTCCCGCTTTCGTGCGACGTGGCCATCGTCGGTGCCGGCGCGGCCGGCCTGACCACCGCAATTTTCGCCCGCCGGTTCAACCGCTCCCGATCGGTCGTTCTCCTCGATGGCGCGCGGGCACCCGGCGCGAAGATTCTCGTCAGCGGCGGAACGCGCTGCAACGTGACGAACGCCAGCGTCAGCGAGCGGGACTTCTGGGGCGGGACGCCGCCGTCGATCCGGCGCGTGCTGCGTGCGTTTCCGGTCAGCGAGACGATCGCGTTCTTCCGTGAGATCGGCGTCACCCTGCACGAGGAAGCCGGCGGGAAGATGTTTCCCGACACCAATCGCGCCCGCGACGTGCTCGATGCCCTCCTGCGCGAGTGCGCCGCGGTGGGTGTCCAGCTCACGCCGGGGCATCGCGTCGTCGACATCGAGCGTTCCGGCGAAGGTTTCAGGATCGAGACTGAACAAGGCGCTCTTTTCGCATCGACGGCGGTCCTCGCCACAGGCGGCCAATCGCTGCCGAAAAGCGGAAGCGATGGCGCCGGGTTCGATATCGCGCGCCGCCTGGGTCACACGATCGTGCCGACCACGCCCGCGCTCGCGCCACTTCTGCTCGATGTGACCGACGCCGTGCATCGCACCGCATCCGGTGTGTCGCACGACGTCGAGCTCGCCATCCGCGTCAACGGCGCCGTCGCTGTGCGACTCATCGGATCGCTGCTCTGGACGCACTTCGGCATCAGCGGACCCGTAACGCTGAACGCCTCGCGCCATTGGCTGCGCGCTCGAGCCGACGGCATGCCGGTCGCCATGACCGCGAATTTCCGGCCGGGAGCGCGGTTCGACGACGTGGACGCCGATTGGCAGCGTCGTGCGATGACAAACCCGCGGGCGTCACTGCACACGACCCTGGCATCGTATCTGCCCGCGTCGGTCGCGGCGGCGATCCTCCGGCAGCTCGCGCTCGACGGGACCGTCACGCTCGCGCACTGCCCTCGGGACGCACGCCGGCTGCTGACGCGTGCCCTCGTCGAATTCCCGCTGCCGGTGACGGGATCGCGCGGCTATACGTTCGCCGAAGCCACCGCCGGCGGCGTGGCGCTCACGGAAATCGATGTGGCCACCATGGCCTCGCGGGTGTGCCCGGGACTCTTCTGTGTCGGCGAGATCCTGGACGTGGACGGGCGCATCGGCGGCTTCAATTTCCAGTGGGCCTGGTCGAGCGGGTTCGTCGCGGGCCGCGCCCTCGCCTCGATTTGACTTCGACGCGGTCCGATCCTACTCTCACCATGATGCACCGGCCCTTCTTGTTCCGGGGATTCAAATCCTCAGGTGAAATTCTCGACAGCCGCCTCGGCGCGCTCGAGCGCGAGGTCATGGACGTCGTGTGGAACGCCGGCGAGCTCAACGTGCGCGAGGCCTGCGAACACCTCAAATCGTCAGTCGCTTACACCACGGTGATGACGACGATGGATCGGCTGTTCAAGAAGCGGCTGCTCGCGCGCCGGAAAGTCGGACGCGCCTTTCTGTACTCGGCCGCCGCGACCCGCAACGAGATGGAAGGCGCCGTCGCCACCGAGCTCGTGCAGAGCCTGCTGCAGCGCCACGTGAGCGAGCCGTTGCCGCTGTTGTCGTCGCTGGTCGACGCGGTCTCGGATCGGGATCGCGCGCTTCTCGACGACCTCGAACGTTTGATCCGCGAAAAACGCCGCGCAGTCGAACGCGAGAAGAGCCGTTGACGGATCTCACCTTCCTGGTTCACGGATTCACACTCGCGTTCGCCTGGCTATTGGTGTTCAACGTCGCGGCGACGGCGCTGGTGGCGCTCCTGTCGGCCCGGCTCACGAACCGTCCGTTCGCGGCTGCTCCGGGCGTCTGGCTCGCCCTCCGGCTGGCTCCCGCGGCCTTGTCGCTGGCCTTCGTCGCGTTCGTCTTCGTTCCGTCGTACTGGCGGTACGAGCCGCGTGAATTCGTCGAAGGCTTTGACGTCAGCCTGACGACGCTGGCGGCGATTGCGATCGCGCTGTTGATCACCGCGGCCGCGCGCGGTCTCTCGGCGTGGCGCAGCGCGCGCCGCCGGACGGACAGGTGGATGCGGGCGGGGCGGCCGATTGCGCTGGCCGACACGTCGATGCCCGTCTTCGCCATCGATACCAACGCGCCGATGATGGCCCTCGTGGGCATCCTGCGCCCGCGACTCCTGATCACGCGCCCGGTGCTGGAGGCCCTCACCGAGGAGGAGCTCGACGCCTGCGTGGCGCACGAACTGGGCCACTGGCGCGCCATGGACAATCTGAAACGGCTCGCGATGCGCGCGGCGCCGGATTTTCTATTCGCCACTGGCGCCGCCCGCGCGCTCGAGCGGCGGTGGGCCGCCGCGTCCGAACAGGTCGCCGATCGCAATGCGGGCGACAGCGGTCACGTGCGGTGCGCGCTCGCGTCGGCGCTGGTCAAGGTGGCGCGCCTCACGCCCCCGATGAACTCGATCGGCGAGCCGATCAGCGCGCTCGTCGACGGCGGCGATATCACCGAACGCGTGCGTCGCCTGCTCGACGATGCGCCATCCGCCGCCGCGTCACGCTCGATGCGGTGGTTGCCGGTCGCGATTCCGGCGGCCGCGCTCGTCCTCGCCTACTCCCCGCTGCTGCGCATCGTCCACTCGGTCACCGAGATTCTCGTCAACAGTCTTCCGTAGAATTCGTTCGAGTGGCACGCAGGGCTAAAAGCCCTGCGCCACAACCGAACTCCGAGTCCTTTCAGCGGTAGCGGCGAAGCCTTTGCGGATGTGGCGGCGAAGCCTTTCCAAATGTGGCGCAGGGCTTCAGCCCTGCGTTTCACTACGTAGTCGCGGGCGTCGGTAGCCAGACGCAGAACGTCGACCCTTCGGGACCGCTGTGCTCGAGGACGAGCGTTCCCTCGTGCGCCTCCGCGATCCATCGCGCGATGGGCAGGCCCAACCCGGCGCCCTGGCCGCGGCGCGCGGCATCGAGCTGGACGAAGCGATCGAAGATGCGCTGCTGATCGCCTGCCGGGATGCCGGGCCCTTCGTCAGTCACCCGGATCCTCACGGCGGCCGGCTCCTGATGGATGTCCACCGCCACCGAGCCACCGGTCGGCGTGTGCTGGACGGCGTTCTGCAGCACATTCAGCACGAGCCGGCGGAGCAGATCCTCGTCACCGCGAAACGGAATGTCCGGCGACCCGGCGGCGCGGATCGCCACGCCGCGCTCGGTCGCGAGAACATCGACGGCGCGCCGGCATTCAGCGACGACTTCGTCGAGATACAGATCCACGGGCCGTAGCGGATAACCGCCTGCGTCCGCGCGTGCGAGCACCAGCATGTCCTCGACCAGGCGCCCGAGCCGCCGCGCCTGTCCGCCGACGATCGCCAGTGCCTCCCGGTATTCGGGCTCATCGCGATGGTCGCGGCTCAACGTGACGTCCGACGTCGCGCGCACGACCGACACGGGCGTGCGGAGCTCGTGTGAGGCATCCGCCATGAACTGCCGCTGCGTCTGCAGCGTCGCGCGAAGCCGCGCGACGAGGCCGTTGAACGCGGTCGCGAGCTGACCGAGCTCGTCGGTCCTGTCCGTCTGGCCGAGATCATCCAGACCGGTGGGCGCAATTCTCGCGGCGCGTCCCGCCATGTCGGCGATCGGCCGAAGCCCCACTGATGCCAGCCACAGGCCGCCGGCTGCCGCAAGCAGGAGCACGATCGGGATCCCGATCATCATGGCCTCCTGCACTTCGCGCTGCTCGCGAAGCACGTCGGACACCGGAGTCGCGACCACCAGCACCAGCGTCAGGTTCCCGAAGGCGCGCGGACGCGTGTGCACGCGCCACGCGACGCCATTGCTCTGAATCGTCCGGACGCTCGGCTCCCCGTCGGCGGCGATCGGGCCCGGCAGGTCGAGATGATTCCATCGCGCGCCCAGCACCTTCCCGTCCTCGTCTGCAATCGCGAGCGCTCGTCCCGGGGCCGTGACCGCGGTCGTCGCTTCCGTCGCGGCCGTGACGGGATCGTCCTGCTCGTTGAGCTCTTCCTGCACCATGTTGGCCAGCGTGGCCGTCAGCGCTTCGAGCTCTCGATCGACGCGGCGGAACCCGATCCGCCGCTGCTGCCACAACACGTTCGCGCCGAACAAGCACAGCACCACGAGCAGCGCGACCGTGTACCACAGCGTCAGCCGCGACCGCAGCGAGAGTCTCGTCACGACGGCTCCCTGGCGATAGTGAGCTGGTACCCCTCGCCGCGCCGCGTACGAATCAGCGATTCCGTTCCGGAGCGATCGAGCTTGCGGCGCAGCCGCTGCACGTAGACGTCGACGACGTTGGACAGCGGATCGTGGTGCTCGTCCCACACGTGCTCGCAGATATCGGCGCGGCTCACCACGTCGCCCGCGCGGCGAACCAGGTACTCGAGCAGCGCGTACTCCTTCGCGGTGAGCGGAACGATGCTGCCGTGGAGGCGTACCTGCCGGCTGCGCGTATCGATCCCGAGCGGCCCCACCGTCAAGCGCTCGGGCAGGATCGGCTGGCGTCCGCGGCGGATCAGCGCGCGCAGCCGCGCGAGCAGCTCGCCGAAGTCGTACGGCTTCACCAGATAGTCGTCGGCGCCGGAGTCGAGTCCTTCGATGCGGGCGTCCACCGCGTCGCGCGCGGTCAGCATCAGGATCGGCACCGCGGCGCCCGACTCGCGAATCGCGCGTGACACCGCAAAGCCGTCGCGCCTGGGCAGCATGACGTCGAGGATCACCGCGTCGTAGTCGTTGGTACCGACCTGGAAGACGGCGCCGTCGCCGTCCCCGGCGACGTCCACGGCGTACGCCTGCTCGCGCAGCCCCTTGGCCAGCACCTGGGCGGCGGCGGGTTCGTCCTCGACGAGGAGCACGCGCATCGAAAAATTCTACGTCAGGACCTGCATGCCTGGCTTCATCGTGCGTTCATGAACCGATCGCTATGATCAGGCGCCCGATGATGAATCTGTTGGTGAGTCTTCTCGTACTTGGACTGGCGCAGTCGGCGTCACGCGGAGTGACCGTTGCCGGGGTTGTGCAGGATCAGACCGGAGCTGTCCTGCCCGGCGCCGCGGTGACGTTGTCGGGGTCCGGTTCGGCGACGGGCACGCAGCAGGCGACGACCGATCAGAGCGGCCAGTTCCGGTTCGAGCGGATCCTGCCCGGCGAATACGACATCCGGACCGAGTTCCCCGGCTTCACACAAAGAGCGACACATGTTCGCATCGGTACGCGCACTCCATCGCCGCTCACGATCGTGCTGCCGATCGAAGGCGTCTCCCAGGAGGTGGCCGTCAGCGGCGGCAGCGCGGAGACGAGCACCGGGGCAGAGTCGAACCTCAATGCGATCACCGTCAGCGCCGATCAGCTCGACGACCTGCCGGTCCTCGACCAGGATGTCGTCGCCGCGATGTCGCGGTTCCTCGATTCGACGGCGATCGGCACGAACGGCCCGACCGTGCTGGTCAACGGCGTCGAGGTGAACGTGCTCGCGCTCTCGGCGTCGGCCATCCAGCAAATCAAGATCAACCAGGATCCGTATTCCCCGGAGTTCATGCGCCCCGGACGCGGCCGCATCGACATCATCACCAAACCGGGCGGCCAGGAATACTCGGGAACGGTCAACCTGCGATTCCGCGATTCCGCGTTCGCAGCGCGCAACGCGTTTGCCGCCGAGAAGCCGACCGAACAACGGCGGATCGTCGAGGGCACGCTCGGCGGGCCGCTGGGTGACGGGAAGAGCACCAACTTTCTGATTTCAGGCACGGCCGATGCCCAGGACAACCAGGCGATCGTCTATGCCGAGACGCCCGGCGGCACGGTGCAGACGAACGTGCCAACGCCGTTCCGGAACATCCTGGCTGCAGGCTCCGTGACGCATCAGTTCGGACCGGACAACACGGGTTCGTTCCGGTTCTCGCATCTGTACCAGAAGAATACGAATCAGGGGGTTGGTGGAATCACGCTGCCCGAGGCGGGCTTCAACCATACCGATCGCGAAGACGAGGTGACGTACCGGCATCAGACGATCGTGTCGTCGACGCTGCTTCACGAGGTCCAGGGCCTCTACGGCGTGGAGTACGAGCCGCGCACCAGCATCAACCCGCAGCCACGGATCGTCGTCCAGGACAGCTTCATCGGCGGGGGCGCGCAGAACGATCAGCTCCGCACCGAGCATCACTTCACGCTCGTCGATGCGCTCACATGGACGAAGGGACAGCAGACATTGAAATTCGGGATCAATATCCCGGACTGGAGCTGGCGCGGAAACACGGACGCGACGAATGTCGGTGGGACCTACTACTTCTCGAGCCTGGCCACCTTTCAACTGGGGTTGCCGTACTCATACATCGCGCAGCGCGGCGACGGGCACACGTTGTTTCTCGAAAAAGTCGTCGGTCTGTTTGCCAGAGACGAGATCCGCGTTGGCGCCAACCTGACGCTGGATCTCGGGATTCGGTACGACTGGCAGAACTACTTTCACGACACGAACAACTTCGCGCCGCGCTTTTCGTTTGCGTACTCGCCGGACGAATCACACAAGACTGTGCTGCGCGGGGGAGCGGGCGTGTTCTACGACCGCACCGGCCCGGGGCCGATCCAGGACCTGCTCCGCTATGACGGTGAACACCTGTCGCGCTTCGTGCTGACCGATCCCGGCTTTCCCAATCCCGTGCCGCCGGGTGAGACGCTCGGCGCACAGCCAACGAGCCTGGTCCGACTGGCGACCGGCACGACAATCCCGTACCTGCTCGACTACGGCATCGGCCTGGAGCGTCAGCTTCGTCCGAAGACGACGATCGCGCTCAACCTGCACGGCACCCGCGGGTACGATCAATTCCGATCGCGGGATGTGAACGCGCCGCCGCCGCCGGACTACATCGCACGGCCCGACGCGGCCTACAGTCAGATTCGTGAGATCGAGTCCGCGGGAATGTCGCGCTCGATAGGATTCGAAGTGACCCTCCGCGGCCAGCCGGGCAAGTACTTCAACGGCACCGCGCAGTACGGCGTCGGCCGCGCACGGAACAACACGTCAGGGGTCAACTGGATGCCGCCGAACTCGTACGACCTGTCGCGGGAGTACGGTCCGGCGGATTTCGATCGCACGCAGTCGATCGAGCTGTTCGGGACGTTCAACGGCGGACCCTGGTTGAACGTCGGTGTTTCGTTCGAAAGCTATTCCGGGCGGCCGTATTCGATCACGACCGGGCTCGATGCGTTCAACACCGGCATCGCGAACGCGCGACCCGCGGGAGTGGGTCGAAACACGGAGCGCGGTCCCGCGTACGTCAGTCTCGACCTGCGCTGGTCGCGCGACCTCCCGTACGCGGCGTCCGGCAAAACCCGTCCGAAGCGCTCCTTGAACCTCGGGGTCGACGCGTTCAATGTCACCAATCGCGTCAACTACAACACGCCGGTCGGCAACCTGCTCTCGTCTTTCTACGGCCAGTCAATCTCCGCCGGCCCGGCCAGACGGATTCAGTTCTCCCTGCGACTGCGGTACTAGACCAGTTTTGGTTCTGGGACGCCGCACTGCCACGAAAGACACGAAAACCACGAAAACACGAAACCGAAATCTCTTTCGTGAGTTTCGTGAATTTCGTGAGTTTCGTGGCTGATCCAACAACGCTGCACTGGGCAACAAATCTCATCCAACGACCTGATACCCTTCGCCCCGCCGTGTGCGGATCAGCGAGGGAGCTCCGGCCTGCTCCAGCTTTCGCCGCAGCCGCTGGACGTACACGTCCACGACGTTCGACGACGGAAAGTACTGCTCGCCCCACACGTGTTCGGCGATGTCGGTGCGGCTGACGACCGTGCCCGCCCGGCGTACGAGATATTCGAGCAGCGCGTACTCCTTCGCCGTCAGCGACAGCTCGCGTGACCCGATCATCGCCAGGCGGGCCTGGGTCTCGAGGACCAGTGGACCGAGAGTGACGCGCCGGGGCAGCAGCGGTTGCCGGCCGCGGCGGATCACCGCGCGCAGCCGCGCCAGCAACTCTCCGAAGTCGAACGGCTTGACGAGGTAATCGTCGGCGCCGGCGTCGAGACCCGCGATGCGCGCGTCGACCGCGTCGCGCGCGGTCACCATCAGGATCGGGACGCTGCTTCCGCGCTGCCGGATATGGCGGCACACATCGAGACCGTCGCGCAGCGGCAGCATGACGTCCAGAATCAGCGCGTCGTAGTCGACGGCGGCCGCGTGCGCGATGGCGGCCTCACCGTCAGCGACGAGGTCGACGACATACTGCTGCTCGCGCAACCCCTTCGCCAGCACGCTGGCGGCCTGCGGTTCATCCTCGACGAGCAGCACGCGCATGGAAGAAGAACTGCATCGCGGGTGTGACGACGAGCGACAGCACCATGGAGATGAGAATTCCGCCAATCACCGAAATCGCCAGCGGCTGCAGCATCTGCGAACCCTGGCCGATGCCAAGCGCCAGCGGCAGCATGCCCGCGGCCGCCGCCATCGCCGTCATCACAATCGGACGCAGTCGCCGCCGGCCGGCCTGCACAATCGCCTCCTCGATGGGCATCCCCTGTTCGACGAACTTGTCGTTCGCGTCGAGCAGCAGAATGCCGTTCTTGGCGACGATGCCCACGACCATGATGAGACCCATGAACGACGAGACGTTGAATGTGGTCCGGGTGATGAGGAGGGCGATGAACACACCTGAGGTCGACAGGAGCGCCGACGAGAGGATCGCGGCGGGCGCCGTGTAGGTCCTGAACTCGAACAGCAGCACGAGGAAGATCAGCACCACCGCCAGCACGAGCACCGTCGTCAGGTCGCGGAACGACTTCTGCTGTTCGCGGAACGTGCCGCCGTACTCGACGCGAATCGATGGCGGCAGCTTGAGATCGGCGACGGTCTTCTGGACGGCGGCGATGCCGCTGCCCAGGGCGACGCCTTCGAGCCGCGCCGTCACTTCAACGAGGCGCTGCAGGTTCTCTCGAACGATCTCCGTCTGCCCGGGCTGCTCATCGATCGTCGAGAGCGAACCGAGCGTCGCCGACGTCCCGTTCGAGCTCACGATCATGGTGTTGCTCATCGCCTCGAGCGAGGCGCGCGCCGTCGCCGGATATCTGACGCGCAGGGGATACGGGCGATCGTTGATGACGACCGGAGTCGTCGTGGGCTCGCCTTCGAGCAACGCGACGCCGACCGTACCGAGCTCCTCCGCCGTGAAGCCCGCGCGATCCGCCGCATCGGGGTTGACGACAAATCGCACCGCCGGTCCACTGGTCGACTTTTCGACGCCGTTCGCGACATCGACGATCGGCGTCTTGTCTCCGATCTTCGTCTTCTCGAGCGCGTCCGCGACCTGCGTCGCCCACGTCGCCAGGAGATCGGGATCGTCAGCGAAAAGCTTGACCACGACCGGCTCCGGCGCGCCGGTCAGATCGCCGATCATGTCCTGCAGCACCTGGATGAACTCGACGTCCAGTCCCGGCTGCGCTTTCGTGACGCGAGCGCGGACGTCGGCGATCACCTGCTCGACGCTGCGACTGCGCTTCGTCTTCAGCTTGACGGCAAAGTCGCCGGTGTTTGGTTCGGTGACCGCCGCGAGGCCGAGCTGCATCCCGGTGCGCCTCGACGTGCTTTCCACCTCCGGTGTGCTCCGCAGGACCTGCTCGACCTGGTTCAGCACGCGGTTGGTCTCCTGCAGGGAGCTGCCGGGCGGCATGACGTAGTCGAGGACGAACCCACCTTCGTCGAATGCCGGCAGCAGCTCGTTGTCGATGTAGTGGTAGCAGGCGTACGAGATGAGAATGAGCACGATCGCAAATCCAGCGAACAGCGCCCGTTGGTGCAGCGATCGCCGCAGGACTCGCTCGTAGAACCGCACGATCGGACCGAAGACGCGGCCCTGCTCCATGTCGTGCTCGTGCGCGGCGCCGTGCTGATGACGCCGCACGAGACGCGTGCTCAGATTGCTCGTCCACACGAGCGCGAGCACCAACGAGGTCAGCAGCGACACGCTCATCGCGATCGCGAGCGCGCCGAAGAAGGTCCCGGTCACGCCCGTAATCGTGATGAGCGGAAGGAACACGACGATCGGGGTGAGCGTCGAGCCGATCAGGGGGACAGTCAGCTCCTTCAACGCACTCGCCGTCGCTTCGAGCGGTCCCTGGCCCGCGTCGCGGTGCAGCACGATGTTCTCGACCACCACGATCTTGTCGTCGATGACCAGGCCAACCGCCGCCGCGAGACCGCCGAGCGTCATCAGGTTGAAGCTCTGTCCGAGCAGCTTCATCGCGATGAACGTGATCACCATCGTGACCGGCACGACGAGCCCGGTCATGATCGCCGTGCCCCAGTCGCGCAGGAACAGCCAGATGATGAAGCCGGCCAGGAAGAGGCCGATGACGATCGCGTCGCGGACGCTGGCGATCGACTCCTGAACGATGCCCGATTGGTCGTAGAACGGCTGCAGCACCACGCCGGCCGGCAGCGACCGCTGTATGGCCGCCATTTCCTGGTGCACTTCGTCCGCCACCTGGACCGTGTTGCTGTCCGGCTGTCGATTGACGCTCACGAGCACCGCCGGCTTTCCGTTCGCGCTCACGGCGGTGTACTTCGGCTCTGTTCCCGGTGCGACCGTGCCGACGTCGCCCACCCGCACCGGCACGTTGTTCACGTGCTTGATGACGACGTTGCCGATGTCCTCGACGCTGTGAACCTGCCCGTCGACGAGGCCGAGGAAGAGCTGGTGGTTTCGATTCATCAGGCCCGGCGAGTCGATGACGTTCGTCCGGTTGATGGCGCCGACGATGTCGGCGATCGACGTCTTCGCGCGCAGCATCTGCCCCGGGTCGACCGTGACGTGGAACTCGGGCCGCGAGCCGCCCTGGACGAGGACCGTCGCCACACCCGGCAGCGCGTTGAGGCGCGGCTTGATGTCGTAGGTCGCCAGCTCCCAGAGATCCGTTTGCGGCACCGAGTCGGACGTCAGGCTGTAGCCGATGATGGGGAAGCTGGCGAAATCGAGGCGATGCGTCTGCACATCGGCGGTCGCCGGCAGCGCGTGCTGCACGCGCGAAACAGCGGCGTCGACCAGCTGCAGCGTCTCCAGCATGTCGACGCCCCAGTTGAAATTCAGATCGATCTCGGCCGAGCCGCGGCTGGTGATCGAGCGCACCGTCGCGAGGCCCGGCACGCTGCGGATCGCCGCCTCGATCTGGCGCGTGATCGACACCTCCATCTGCTGGATCGGCATGACGCCGTTGTCGACCGAGATGACGATGCGCGGGAAGTTGGTCGTCGGGAAGACCGCGACCGGCAGCGTCAACGCCTCGTAGATGCCGACCACCGCCACGAGGCAGATGAGGAAGATGATTGACGTCGAGTGGCGCGCGAA